>Ga0209396_1001493_pt1 | contig 25968 bp, 24 predicted proteins | sample GOMGulsemesocosm_6_FD_184638 | JGI IMG/M metagenome (GOLD analysis project Ga0209396, IMG submission 184638) | Methane-oxidizing microbial communities from mesocosms in the Gulf of Mexico - GOM8C Gulf of Mexico (SPAdes) (version 2) | ecosystem: Environmental > Aquatic > Marine > Cold seeps... | reverse complement strand
AACCCCAATCCTGTGCGATTTTACTGCACTCAGCTAAATCAGCGGGTGTGCTACCGCCTAGCTGTAAAGCCAGCGGGTGTTCAGTATCGTTAAAACCCAGCAAATATTCACGATCACCGTGGATGATTGCACCGGTTGTGACCATTTCCGTATACAGCAGCGTGTGGCGGCTGAACAGGCGTAGAAAGTAACGGTCATGGCGGTCGGTCCAATCCAGCATGGGCGCAACACAGAGGCGGCGACTGAAGGGGGCGGTTGTGTGGGTAAGGTTATTAGACACAGGGGAATCTGGCTTGATTAATGGAAACGGCGATTATACACAGAGCAATGAGTGCTTTCGAGTTACCATGATAATCAAGTTACAGCCTTTGTTCTGACTATTCTCAACGAAGAATACTAGAGTTACATAAATAATCGCTAGCTTCATTGAGACGATCATAGAAAACCAAAAAATGGGGGTAGTGGAGATCAACGTTGCCGGAGCCTCTTCGGAGTCTTGATGATGTCGTAGTTCAATACCAGGCTGAGATTGAAACGGGAGACGCAAGAGCTATCAACCAGAAGTGCAGCGATAAACTAGCTGTTATGGTTGGCGGCGTAGCAAGTAAGGGAAATAGTAACAGTTTCAATATGATGCGAGCGATACGTCTTCTGAGATACTAGTTATTGCTACTCGTCCTTCTGCATAGGAATGACCTGAGCCTTGTAGGATACAGAGTTGTCTGTTTTGGTATGGCCTTGCGATGTTTTGGTCGCGGTTACCACCAAATTACGACCAGCTTGTTTGGCTTCATACAGGGCATGATCGGCACGGCTAAACAGGTGTTTTGCAGTTTCTCCGGGGTGTAGTTGTGCGACTCCAAAGGAGCAGTGAATAGGCAAAGGGATTTCAAAATCGTGTGTGGCGATGGCTTTTCTAAGCAACTCGGCAAGACGAGTGGTGCCGGCTAAAGCCGTTTGCGGGCAAATCAGCAAAAACTCCTCGCCACCCCAGCGACCAAACATATCAGCAGCGCGTACGTTGTTGCTGATAAGTTTGGCGAGTGATATCAGAATCTGATCGCCAACGTTATGCCCCAAATTATCGTTAATACGCTTGAAGTGGTCGATATCAAAGACCGCCACTGACAGTGGGTTGTTGTAACGCGTGACAGAAAGCAGCTCCTGTTCGAGGAATTTATCAAGACTGCGACGATTATTTAACCCTGTTAGAGGATCTGTATTACTGAGTTTTTGCAGTTCCTGTTTTGATGCTTCTAGTTCCTGGGTGCGTTCGTTTACCAACGTTTTAAGGCGCCTGTTAATGCCGAAAAATAGCGCGATTAAGGCGATGGATATCGCTAGGGAAACTTGAATAATGAGGGGCCACTTTGATTCGGTTGGGCTTGAACTTATGTAGTCCCGATAGTTAATGCCCGCCAAGTCACTTTCTGCCGTGGCCATACCCAGCTGCTTATAAGTATTGACGATATAGTTGAAGCGGTTGTTGTTAATATGGCCGAGCTCGATGAGTTCGGGCTGAATCATGCGTTGAGTCATTTTAGCTTCATAAAATAATTGATCGCGTGGTTTTTGGCTTTGGTAGCGCGCTTTGATCCAGCCGATCACCTCGCCGGGATTGGCCAGTGCATATTGCCAGCCCTTTAAACTGGCGCGGCGGAAAGCGGTCACGGTTTCAGGGTTGTTTTTCAGGTAGTGCTCCGAGGTGAACAGCATGTCACCATAGAAATCGATCCCGTAGCTGGCTGGCGAGATAATATTAATATCATTGTTATTTTTTTTATAAAAGAAGGTTTGATCCGTGAGGTAGGCTGACATGGCGTCAATGCCAGGCGTTAACAGGGCATCATCCTTGAAATTATGAGGCACATGCTGAATGTCTTTTGCTTTCAGGCCAAATTCAGTAAAGATGGCAGTCAGTGCCGCATCATCGACATTACGTTGATACATCACCCGTTTATCTTTTAACTCCAGCGGACTAATGATGCCCGATTCTTTCAGGGATATTAGTACCAGCGCTGAGTGTTGGAAAATAGCCGCTATGACGACCACAGGTTTGCCCTGTAGCCGTTGTAAAATCAGGCTGGTATCAGCGATGCCAAACTGAGCATTGCCGGATAGTACGACGTCACTTGGGGGCACAGCGGGGTCGCGTTCACGGATTTCTACCGATAAGCCTTCCTCTGCGTAGAAACCTTTCTCAACGGCCGCGTAATAACCGGCAAACTGAAATTGATGAAACCATTTTAATTGCAGAATTACTTTTTCATTTGCAGCGCTGGCAGCGGGAGCTAAAAGCAGGCCAAGCATGAGCAGGCACGCTGTGGGTATGGTTTTGAAAAGTGACATTTTGATGGCCATTATTTTTCGATAGCCAAGCTTTTTGCCAGAGGGCGAAGAGAGGGCACCAAAACAGGAAGTGCCTATATTGTAGGCTATATTTTGATAAACGGTGATAGGAAACGGAGTGTTTTAAGTAGTAAAAATGGCCTGCAATTTGATGCTGTTAAGTATGTTGTTACCGACAATGACTGCAACGGCGCTGGATTGGTCGGTAAACGAGGTGCATGTTCAATACGGTGAACTGGATGTGCCTGCATTTAAACCTGGGCCCAAGCAGGATGACACGCTGATTCTTACTTTTAAGCACGCCAGCGGCTGGACTTACGGCGATAGTTTTTTGTTGGTTGACTGGCTCGATGGTACCAATCGACCAGGCATCGTAAAGCAATTCAGGAAAGCGTTCGCGGGCATTACGCAGGGCTTTGTTAATGTCCTTGTTCGAGAGCGCTTCAGTTTTTAGTTGACTAACATCACCGCCATCCTGCCCGCGTTCATCACAGCTGCCGCCCACGCGTTCGATTAAACGGGCGTCACGAGGCTTGCATAAGCCTTTCATCAAACCATTATTGGCGTCATAACAGCGAAATGCAGTTGGCTCGTCGTTGTTGTCGATGATCGGCGCTTGCGGTGAGGCTGGCTAACAATAAAAGGCAGGCGGCTAATAGGCGAATGAGCATGTGGTGTTCCTTGAAATAGTTAACGTGCGAATAAAATTTATGCGGTTTGTATGACTTCTCTTAATGTGTGGTCAGAGCATAGGGCTGTTTAGTTGAACGAAAGCTGAAGCGTGTTGAAGTAACTAATCTTTTTAGATGGCGTAGTATTAATAGCTGAGCATTTACAACGTGGTGAAGATTTGGTTTCTGCCGGGAAGAATCTATGAATCTCAAGCGCTGAAAAAACGAGGCTGCTATGAAAGTTACCCTGGTTATTGTCTTTTTGTTGCTATCTGTGTTGCTGGTCTGGTTTTTTATTCAGGGATATTTGTCGCGCTCTGGAACTGCGGCAGGTCTTGAGAGTGGGCGGTTATCGGCCTGTCCAAATCAACCTAATTGCGTGTGCAGTGAAGATAAACCTGATGCCGAATCTTTTATTGCACCGGTTTTTTTATCCGCAAACAACCATGCTGAAGCATGGCAAGTCGTGCAGGAAGCAATTGCGGAACTAGGCGGTCAGCTTAATTCAGCAAATAGTGATTATATCTCAGCAACTTTTGAGTCATCGGTTTTCGGTTTTGTGGATGATTTGGAAATTCGCTTTGATTCGCAACAGAGTGTGTTTCATATCCGCTCAGCTTCGCGTGTGGGACACAGTGATTTTGGCGTAAATCGCAAACGGGTTGAACGATTAATAACAACGGTGCAGGAAAAACTGCCGGGCCTTGTTACAAGGGATTAAATATTTGAAACGGAATCGCCGATGAGTACATCTGATGAAAAGTCGATCCTGACGTGTTGGCAAACAAATGCCGCGGCCTGGATAAAAGCTGTGCGCCAACAGGAGATTGAAAGCCGACGTTTGGTAACGGACACAGCCATTATCGACGCGGTGTTGTCTCTAGGTCCTAAGCATGTGTTGGATGTTGGTTGTGGCGAAGGTTAGCTGGCAGCAGGGCAGTTGGCAGGGATTTAATGATGATTTTACAGCTCCAGCGCGCGGGTATTTTCGCACAGCTGATTCCTGGTTAGCGCTGTTTCGCAACTGTGGTTTTGATATATCCGAAATAAGGTCGCCGGTTCATCCAGATACCTATCAAAAATCCGCCATTATTTTTATTGCTCGTTTAATGAGTTAACGCTTGCGCAGGGCAAGGGCAGCGCTTTAAAAATCAAACAGTTGCAATTTTAGTGTAGGAGTTTGAAAATATTTGAAAGCGTCTTTTGGCGTGTTATCGCCATTTGATGCTTTCATCCCTCCATAGCAAACGCTTTTCAATGGGCTATGCGGGGCTGTTAAGTCATTTTGACAGTCACAACAGGAGGCACAAATGGACGCCTTATCTTTATTCAAGAAACTATCCCTTCCCCTATTGGCTTTCGCCATTGCTGGCCCCGTTGCGGCTGAATACGCAACCAGCTCAGCGCCACTGTCCTTTGCAAAGGACCAAACCATTATTGATTTAAACAAGGTCGAGTGGGCGCCATTGGAATTAACAGGTTTTGATCCGGGCGCTGAGGTGGCCGTGTTACGTGGAGATCTGGCACATGGCTCAGAGTTAATCGTGCGCGTGCCAGCGGGCTATTTAATCCCTAATCATAATCACACCAGTGCTGAAACTTATATCTGGCTCAAGGGCGCCTACACCTACATTAATGGCGAAGGCGGTCAATCAGCACCCATGAGTGGGCAGGGTTTTATTAGTTTGCCCGGTAATACACCACCGCATGCCATTGTTTGTGGTGATGATCCCTGTTTGTTCTATCTACGCTATCCACGCCCCTTTGATCACACGGTTTATCCGATGCCGAAAAGGCTGACGCCGATAGAATAACAGGAACCCTGACTCAGGATTACGTTGTATGGCGTAACTGGCCAGGAGGCAGGCTAATGGAGAAGAAAAAGAGCTTTTTGGAGCGACTTAAAGACGCCTACGAAAACATGAAAAAGAACTGGCGATGGCGATCATCTTTATTGCGTTGCTGGTTGATATTTTACCTTCTGAGCTATTCCCAGGAAACAGTATTGAGAGTATTCAGATTGGTCTGATCGTTACCTTGTCGTTGATTATTCTGGAAGTGGTGTTTGATATTTATGCCCGCGTTAAAGACAGTAATAAGCATAATAAAACAATAATATTCAATGGCTTAATAGAGAATATTCATATATTGGTTGAGAGTGGCAGAGCGATTGATATCGATTATGTGGCGATTGCCGGACGACACGGATGGAGTATTTTTTAGCGAGATTTCTCGACCCGGAAAACGATCTTAGTCTGCTTAATAAACGTGAAGTTACGGTCAGAATAGTGCTGGTCAGTGATGAGGTTTTAGCAACTTGGGGGATGGTAAAACACGTTATTCCACGGTCGATGCCATTCTCGAAGATAATTGAGATTGCCAAGAAAAAGCTGACCCGTGAAGGCTGTAAAAATATAAAAATAGAGATTTATCGTTATCACCATTGGCCGAATTTTATTGGCTTTTTAGTGAACGGTAATTACCTGTTTACGGCGATGAGCTATTGAGCAGTGCAGTGTGCGAGAAACGGAAGAGATACTAGAGTTGCCGGAAGCGACGGTGAAAACACGTTATTTCCGTGCCAATGCATTACTTCAGCAGCAGCTCAGTTCACATATACGGGAAGCGGGGCTTGGTCTGTATGAATTTGCCGGTCATCGCTGTGATGCGGTAGTACGTAATGTCTTGAAGCGTCTCGAGGGTTAGTCGTTAGCCGCTTCAGCCTGAGCCTGGCGAATGAAACGCTGTTGCTGTGGGTAGGGGAATACATCCTCAATATCGCCATGGCGCAGTCTCTCCTGCGTCTTATGCCAATATTCAACATCAAACAGTTCCGGGTGCATTTGCTTAAACAAGCGGCGAATTTTAGGGTCGGTGCTGAGGAAAGTGATGAATTCCTCGGGGAAGACATCATTAGGGCCAACGTGATACCAGGGTTCACTGGCCATTTCCTGCTCGTAGGTCATAGCTTCGGGGATTTTGCGGAAGTTCATATCCAGTAGATATTGAACCTCATCGTAGTCATAAAACACCACGCGTTTATGACGGGTCAGACCAAAGTTCTTTAGCAGCATGTCACCGGGGAAAATATTGGCAGAAATCATTTCCTTTAGAGATAACCCGTAGTCATAAATGGCTGCTTCGATCTCTTCTGGTTCAGCGTCATCGATATACAAGTTCAGCGGAATCATTTTACGCTGTGCGTAGAGGTGATTAATGATGACTCGATCGCCGTCGAATTCAAGTAGCGAGGGGGCTGTTTCCTTGAGTTCCTCGAGCAGTTCATCGCTAAGCCGGTCGATGGGTAACGCCACGCGGGAGTACTCCATGGTGTCGGCCATGCGCCCAACCCGGTCATGCCGTTTCACCAGCAAGTAACGTTCCTTCACGCCTTCGCGAGTGAGGGTTTTGGTGCCGCCGAACTTGTCCTTGATGACCTTAAATACATAGGGGAAATTAGGCAGCGTAAATACCGTCATCACCATGCCCTTGATGCCGGGGGATACCATGAACTGGTCGTCATGGGTGTGCAGGTGGTTCAGCAACTCCCGGTAGAATTCGTTTTTCCCCTGTTTGTACAAGCCAATGCTTGAGTACAATTCGGCCAGTGTTTTGTGTGGAATCAACTCGCGCAGAAAAGTCACCAGTGCCGAGGGCACCTGAGCGTCGACAAAGAAATAGGCTCGGGTAAAGCTGAAGATAATGGCCAGCTGGTCAGCATCGGTAATCAACGCATCCAGATACAACTGTCCGTTTCTGTTGCTCAAAAGAGGGATAACAAAGGGCTGAAATCCTCGTGGCGATACCACACGCCCGACAACATAGGCGGCCTTGTTGCGGTAGAAAACTGAATTGAGGATATCAAAGCGTAACTGGTGTGTTTCAAAACCACTGTGATCGGACTGGCGGCGAAAGGCGTTGATTAAATGCTTGATGTTGGCATCGAGATCAACAAACTCAGTATTAAAATTTAACGCCGTCATAATGTCGTTAATGGTGTTTTTTAGACCCTTTATGGAGGGGAAATAACTGCTGTAAACACTTTCTTTTTGCGCGGGCAGGCGTTTGGCCAACGCCGATTCAATGAAGATATTTTCATTGGTGTAATAACGGCGGTGAAACAGATTGCTGAATACCGAGTTGTAGTAGGTTTCAGCTAATTCTGCCTGCGGGTGAAAAGCCAAGTATTGTCCGTAGAGAATACGAACCTGAGACCATAGCGCTTCCTCGCAGGAGTCAATGCCCAGCTGCTCTCGCAGACGCTTAACGGTTTCCGTTACTCGTACGTCATAGAAAGAAATCCGCTTTTCAGAGATATGCTGCAGCGCTTCCCAGTTGCACTGTTCAAAGAATTCTTTGGCCTGTTCCGTGGATTTGTGAAACAGGGAATAGTGACGTTTGAAACCCTGCCGAATAATGCGGGTGACGAGCTTTGCCTGTGGGTGATCAGTCATAGGAACGCGCGGGATACCAGTAGTTATTGTGTTTATATGACAATATGCCAGAAGCTCGAAGCAGGGTCACTAGCTTTATGTTTTAAGGCTCGGGCGCATGATTTTTGACGCTGGACAAAGGCGTTGCTCAATGGCAACATCAGCAAAGTTTATCTGCCAAGAAGATTTTATAATTATAATGAATATTCAAAGAATCGATCTCAACTTGCTGGTGTATTTTGATGTGCTGCTCAGAGAGTGCAGCGTGACAAAAGCCGCCAATCGATTGGGCATTACCCAGCCTGCCATGAGCAATGGTTTAAAGCGTCTGCGGGTATTATTTGGTGACCCATTATTGGTGCGCACCAGCGAAGGCATGACGCCAACGGATCGCGCCAAGGAGCTGCAACCTCTGGTGCGAACGGTGGTGGCCTCAGCCGAGCGGGCGATCCAGCCGATTAAGGCCTTTAGCGAAAATGATTCCAATCGTGTTTTCCGCATCATGGCCAATGATTATGCCGAATCGACGCTGATTCCCAAGTTGCTAAAACGCCTGAGTGAAACAGCGCCCGGTGTACGAATTGATGTGATGACACCCAGTGATGTGAGTTTTCTGGATGTGGAACTGGGCAAGGTGGATCTGGCGATTAACCGCTTTGACAGCATGCCGCAATCCTTCCATCAGATTACCCTGTGGGAAGACGACTTCACTTGTCTGATGCGTAGAGATAACGCTATTTTTGAGGGCGACTTTGATCTGGATGCCTATTTATCTGGCCGTCATGTGTGGGTGAGTAAATCCGGCATGGGCGTTGGCGTGGGCATCACGCCCGAGGATGTACAGCATTTGGGCTGGGTGGATGAAGCTCTGGGCTTGACCGGCAATCAACGCCAAATTGCGGTATTTACCCGCCATTATCAAACGGCGGTGCATTTAGCACAGGATACCGATCTGATCGTGACCATTCCGACTAAACTGGCGCATTTGTTTGAGGATTCCAGTCAGTTTATTGCATACCCGCCACCCTTTGAAATTCCGGCCTTTGAATTGAAAATGGCCTGGAGCCCGTTGTTGCATCACAGCACCGATCACCGCTGGATTCGCGGCTTGTTGCTTGAGTGTGCGCAGTCGGCCGAGCGTAAGGTTTAAACGCTTTTAGCCTATGTCTGAACATCAATACTGCCCACCGCAGGAACCCTTTCTGGATATCCTCTATCAGGATGAATTTATTCTGGTGCTCAATAAGCCTTCGGGGCTATTGAGTGTGCCAGGCCGCGCGCCAGAAAATCAGGATAGTCTGGCGTTGCGTGCTCAAAGTCGATTTCCTAACGCGCTGACGGTACATCGCCTGGATATGGCAACGTCCGGCGTCATGGTGATGGCGTTGAACAAGGATATGCATCGTGAATTAAGTCGCCAATTTCAGGAACGCGAAACGCATAAAGTCTATTACGCTTGGGTATGGGGTGAGGTGATAGATGAAGTCGGTGAGGTTGATTTGCCGCTTATTTGTGATTGGCCCAATCGGCCCCTACAAAAAGTGGACTTTGAACAGGGTAAAGCAGCCTTAACACGCTGGCTGAAAATCAGGACGGAGCAGGGTAATACGCTGGTGAAGCTATTGCCGCATACCGGCCGCTCTCATCAGCTCCGTGTTCACATGCAGGCAATGGGGCACCCGATTTTAGGGGATGAGTTTTATGCCGGGCCGGAGGCGCTGGTAGCGGCTGAGCAGTTACAGCTGCATGCTGCGGAACTGGGCTTGATGCACCCTGCGTCGGGGGAAAATTTGTTATTTGAATGTGAGGCGCCTTTTCAGATATAGCAGGCAAATATTTTCATTCCTATTTATGAGTCGTACCAAGACGTATGTTCTAATCTTGATGTCATCCCGAACGAATGTGAGGGATCTTATACCAGTACGATCTTTTCACTTTTGCGAGATAAGGGATGGAAACCGCTCCCTTCCTTACCTAGCCCTTGTCGGCTCCATAGCGTGTTCAGCTTCGCTTAATCTCCTGCGCGTTTCGACTTTAATCGGCGCTGCCCAATGTTTTAAGTGGCGCCCTGCGAGCTCAGGCAGTCTTCGCCGTACGTTGAAAAATTAGCCCGATTAAGGTCTGCAATGCTTGGCATCGCTTAGGGGGAAGTCAGTGGTGCCACATTTGAATTTTGAGCCCATTTTCTGAAAGCTAACCAAACGTTTTAGGCACTTCTTAGATGACACATAACCACGTATAATGCGCGCCTGAATTTTTATCCTTCAACGACTTAACAGAAGATCAAAACCATGACTGTACGTACCCGTGTAGCACCTTCACCCACCGGCGATCCGCATGTTGGTACCGCTTATATTGCGCTTTTCAACATGTGCTTTGCGCGCAGCCAGGGCGGCCAGTTTATCCTGCGTATTGAAGACACCGATCAGGCACGCAGCACACCGGAATCCGAAAAAGCGATTCTGGATTCCTTGAAATGGTTAGGCCTTAACTGGGACGAAGGCCCCGATGTAGGCGGTGAGTTTGGTCCTTATCGGCAGAGTGAACGTACCGATATTTATCGTAAGCACTCACAGCAATTGGTTGATGATGGTCATGCTTTTCATTGTTTTTGTAGCTCAGAACGTCTTGATGCGCTGCGTGCCGAGCAGATGGCAAACAAGCAAACACCGGGTTATGACGGCCACTGTGCACACCTGAGCAAAGAAGAGGTGCAAGAGCGTCTGGGTAACGGCGAGTCTCATGTTGTGCGGATGAAAATCCCGACAGAGGGTAGCTGTACGGTTAAGGATTTCCTGCGTGACGATATTGAAATCGATTGGCAGCAGGTGGACATGCAGGTGTTGATGAAGGCCGATGGCATGCCGACATACCATCTGGCAAACGTGGTTGATGATCACCTGATGGGCATTACCCACGTGATTCGTGGTGAGGAGTGGATTAACTCCGCACCCAAACACATTTTGTTGTATCAATACTTTGGCTGGGATATGCCGGTGCTGTGCCACATGCCGCTGTTGCGTAACCCGGATAAGAGCAAACTCAGTAAGCGTAAAAACCCCACCAGTATTAATTATTACAACCGTATGGGCTATCTGCCGGAAGCGGTGGTGAACTATCTGGGTCGTATGGGCTGGTCGATGCCAAACGAAGCAGAGAAGTTTACGCTGCAGGAAATGATCGAACACTTTGATTTGTCGCGCGTCTCACTGGGCGGGCCAATTTTTGATGTCGAAAAACTGGCCTGGTTGAACGGCGGCTGGCTGCGTGAAGACCTGTCGGATCAAGACTTTGCCGAACGCGTAAAACAGTGGGCCTTCAATCCAGAATATTTCATGCAAATTGTACCGTTGATTAAAGAACGTATTGATGTATTCAGCGATATTGCACCGCTGGCGAGCTTCTTCTGTTCAGGCATGTTGAATATTTCCGAGCAGAACTTTGAGCATAAGTCGCTGGAAGCTGAAGACTGTAAACGTATTCTGCAGTTCACGCTGTGGCGCTTGGAAACTGAACAAAACTTCAGCCGCGATAATCTTGAAGCCATTATCAAGCACATGAGTGAGATCATGGAGCTGAAGATCCGTGATTACCTTTTCCCGCTGTTTATTGCCATCGCCGGTACTAACGTATCGACATCGGTGTTTGATTCTATGACAGTATTGGGGCCTGATCTGTCACGCGCGCGCTTGCGTCATGCGGTGAATGTGCTGGGCGGAGTTTCCAAGAAACAAACCAAGAAATGGGAAAAGGACTTTCGTCAATACTGTTAGGCGCGCGTTTGTTTAACGGTTGTCCTTTTTGTTCGCTCAGTAGCATCGTCCAACGCGTTTCTGCTGAGCGCAATAAATAGAAAAAATTATAACTGTTAGCGCTAAGCTATTGAGTGCAAAGACATCCTTTCAAAAGCCTATTTTTTATCGTTAAATTCCCTTAAAAAATCATTGCAGAGTCTCCAGACTGAGTTAGTATGTTTGGTAAGTAAGCTTTTCTGAATCCAAACAGAAGTCGTAACTTACGGAGTGATACATTTGCCAGCCATGCGATTTTTTGAGCTGAATTTTGCAACACTGATACCCTGCAACTTCTCTGATGTTATCGCGTCCTGCGGTAATAGTTTCTACCAACGTTCTCTTAAGGCTGGGCTGTGACGAGCCGGCCTGCTGCCAAGCTATCGACCTCACCATCGGGCAATAAATTTGCCAGATTAAGCCACCGACTCTTCTTCTTTTTGTATCTCTGTATCTGGGGTTTTATCTGTTTTGGGCTTGGCATCTGTCGCATGCTGATTAGCAAAGTCATTTTCTTTTTCGTTTCACTTTTTCGTTCTCTTACTCAAAAAAATCAACCAGCAGAGGAGGTTGCCAGGCGTAAGAATCAGGTTTGAATAGTGGTTTTATCCAAACAATTAATGGAGAGTTAATCGATGACAAAAATATATGTGCTCGATACCAATGTATTGCTGAATGACCCGGCTGCTATTTATGCATTTAATGAGCATAAGGTCATTATTCCGATGACGGTTCTTGAGGAACTGGATGATATCAAGGAGCGTCGGGATAAGGATGTCAGCAGGGAAGCACGGATTGCCATTGGTACAATTGATAGGTTATTGGCCGATGCCACCACAAAACAAATTCAGGAAGGGGTGGAGATATATACCTCTATTATGGATGAGGGTACACCCGTGGGCACGTTGGCTATTTTTCCTGATCAACAACTTGATCATGATTCGGCGGCTAATTTTCTCACGCGCGATTTAAAAGACAATAAAATTATTAATGTTGCGCTTTCGTTGCAGTACCACAATCCGGATCACTACGTCTGTCTGGTCACTAAAGACATCAACATGCGCCTAAAAGCCAAAGGTTCGGGGCTGCGTCATGTGGAGGACTACCGACGTGAAAAAATTCTCGACGATATCGACCTGTTAGCCAAGGGGCACGATTATATCGAAGGTAGCTTCTGGGATAATGTGGCGAACGTTGAAACGGTGAGAGAAGGCAAACAAACGGTTCACCACATGGATCGCGAGTTGTTTCCTGGGTATTTCCCTAATATGTTCGTTCATGATGACGAAGGTTTTGTCGGCATGGTGGCAGGCTCAAGCGATGATTCTCTGGCCATTCGTGATTTGAATGAAGACCGTTTAATGCATCAGGAGTTGTGGGGGTTGAAGCCTCGTAACCTGGAGCAGGCGATGGCATGCCACATGCTACGTTCCCCTGATATTGATTTGTCGATTATCACCGGCCCCGCAGGCTCGGGTAAAACGTTGCTGGCGCTGGCAACAGGCCTGCAAGCTATTATCGAGGACAAGAAATACAATAAGCTGATTGTTGCGCGTTCAACGCCGCCTATCGCCGAAGAAATAGGTTTCTTGCCGGGTACTGAAGAGGAAAAAATGGCCCCCTGGTTAGCTGCCTTTGATGACAATCTGGAAATATTACACAGTGGTGATGAATGTCCGATGGGCAGCATGGGCTATGTGAAGGAAAAGGCCAATATTCAATTTAAAACCTTGAGTTTTATGCGCGGCCGCTCGATTAATAATGCCTATGTGATTATTGATGAGAGTCAGAATTTAACGCAGTTTCAACTCAAATCCATTATCACGCGGGTAGGGCAAAATTCGAAAATTGTGGTGCTGGGTAATCTGTCGCAAATTGATAATAAATACCTGACACCGCTGACCTCAGGACTGACCTATATCGTTGAGCGTTTCAAGTCGTTTGAGCATGCCGGCATCATGCATATCAGCAGTATTGAGCGCAGTCGACTGGCGGCATTTGCGGAGGAAAATCTGTAAAATAGCGCGCTGGGCAAAAGGTGCTTAAATTACCTTCGCGATGCTTGACAGCGCACCGGTCAGTGCTTAATATGCGCTCCTCTTTTGGGGCTATAGCTCAGCTGGGAGAGCGCAACACTGGCAGTGTTGAGGTCAGCGGTTCGATCCCGCTTAGCTCCACCAAAATCGAAGGTTTATGTCCCCTTCGTCTAGAGGCCTAGGACACCGCCCTTTCACGGCGGTAACAGGGGTTCGAACCCCCTAGGGGACGCCATATCAAAACCCGCTCAGCAATGAGCGGGTTTTTTTATGTCTGTTTAAAAGATGTTTCTCCTATATACAAAACGACCAACTGGCGGGGAAGGCAGCTGGCCGAAGGAGGAGATCGGGGGGTAAATCTTATTTTCTGCATCGGTTAAACGTCTAAGCTGTTGTTTAGAAAATGAAGTCCTAGCAAGTTAAAGGCATTAAACGGGCATGTTATATAAAAGCTATTTATATCAAATTGTTATGATTTTTTTGTTAGTCTCAGGTGAATAGATTTGTAAAAAAGTTAGACGTTTTTAGGCAGCAGTTCCCTGATCGCTGGCTACTGTTTTGGAAAAAAAGCGATAATATGAACACTATTGCTAACGGTTTTTCTCCGCCCATTAAATTGAGATTTAAATGAAAATTGTTGCTGATGAAAATATTACCTTTATCCATGAAGTCTTTGATGGGCTGGGCGAGGTTCAAACCTATGCTGGGCGTTCGATCACTGCTGAACAGGTAAAAGATGCGGACGTGCTGCTGGTGCGTTCGGTCACTAAGGTTAATGAGGGCCTGTTAAACGGTTCTAACGTGAAATTTGTTGGCACCTGTACCATCGGCACCGATCATATTGATCAGGGCTATTTAAAGCAGCAGGGGATTGGTTTTAGTGCGGCGCCGGGCTGTAATGCTAATGCCGTGGTGGATTACGTCATCAGTACGCTGGTTGTGTTGGCTCAACAACAGGATTTTGATTTGTTTGAACGCTGTGTTGGGATTGTTGGTGTTGGTAACGTGGGAAGTCGTTTGACAAAACGGCTGCAAGCCCTTGGTGTTCGTTGTCTGTGCAATGATCCTTTACATGATGATCAAGAGGTCGCTGGGTTGGTGCATCTGGATCAGCTGATTGCTGAGGCGGATGTTATCAGTATTCACACGCCTTTGACCTTCGATGGCGAGCACCCCACGCATCATCTGTTTAATGCATCCACTCTGGCACAACTCAAGCCCAAAACGATTTTGATTAATACCGCCCGTGGCCCGGTGATTGATAATCAGGCGTTAACATCATTTTTGAAACAGCGCGCCGATGTCACTGCGGTGCTGGATGTATGGGAGCATGAGCCGGAGGTTGATTTACCCTTGTTGGCTGAGGTGACGCTGGCAACGCCTCATATTGCCGGTTACAGTTTTGATGGTAAAGTCGGCGGAACAGGTATGATTTACGAAGCCCTGTGCCGTTATTTTAAATTACCGGAAACGCTTGATGTGCAAGCTTTGGCGCCTGCGGCCATGCCAGTAAAATGTGATGTGGCTAAAGGCTTGTCGGCTGTGTTTGAGGCCGTTTTGAGTTGCTATGATGTACGCGCTGATGATGCCCGCTTCAGACAGCAAATGGTGTCAGAAAATAATCAGCGAGTGGATAGTTTTGATGCTTTGCGAAAAAACTACCCCCTGCGCCGTGAGCTGGGTGTGACGGCTGTTGCCGATGGCGTTGGTAAGCCGCAATCCTTATTGAGCGCCTTCGGATTTATGTGTTAAAACAAGGTGGGAAGTGACGCTTCTCGTAACGGTTAAGGTTTTTTGCGCGTTTCCTCAAGCTCTTCACAGGCTTGTTTCACCATTTCTTCAGTAATCGGGACTTCGTGACCTTCACTATCAATGATGGCGGCGCCATGATAATCAGCAGGTCTTTCTTCCTGATTGTTATGATCGTGTTTTTCAGTGGATGATGCTGTCATTGAGTTGCTCCAGATATGCTTATTCTTAAAGTTAATCCCAGAAGTGTGGCAAAGCAAATTAAAGATTAATTTCAGTTTTAATAACTGAAATTAAAAGTAGCCCATAACCCTTTGAATTTAATTATTTTACGGCCAAATTTTGCAGCAAATAATCTCCTGTATTGAACACATAAAAATATCTGATGGTGAACCCGGAAGGCTCTTTCATGGCCGTGGCGGCGTGCATGCCGGGCTGGAATTTTTGAACATTGACTGGTTATGTCCGGTATTGCTAATCACGTTGTATGAGCAACAAACAGATGATTGGGAGAGGGTTCTGTTGGCGGCAATAATTGGAGTCGCACCCGCCGACATGCAATCGATTGTGGTGCAGCGACGCTATCAAAAGCCGGCGGTTTTCGAGACAGTTTACGGGCCGGTGGTTGAGCGTTTTAGTGTTGCCGAGCAGGGTTTGCAGTATCAACTCGATTTTACCGCTGGCATGCATTCTGGATTATTTCTGGACATGGCTGAAGCGCGCCAGTGGGTGCGGGCGGACGCAGCCGGTAAAAAAGTGCTGAATTTGTTTTCCTATACCTGTGCATTTTCCGTGGCTGCACTGGCCGGTGGTGCCGAATCCGTGGTGAATATTGATTTGAGTAGGCCTTCTTTGAGTCGAGGTCGTGAAAGTCATCGTTTGAACGATCATGACATGAGGCGTGTAACTTTTCTTGGTCACGATATTTTTAAATCCTGGGGCAAACTAAAACGCCTTGGCCCCTTTGATGTGGTGATTATCGATCCGCCTTCCTATCAAAAGGGTAGTTTTGTACTGGCCAAAGATTACGCGCGGGTGGCGCGACAAATACCTGCGCTGTTAACTGAAAATGCGGATGTGCTAGCTTGTTTGAATGACCCGGATCAAACACCGGAATACCTGCTGAATTTATTTGCTGAGTACTGCCCGGAACTGGTGTTTAAAGAACGATTACTCAACCCCGAGGCTTTTGCTGACAGGGACGAACAAAGATCGTTGAAAGTTTTATATTTTCAACAAGGTACTTGAGAATTACCAACATTGACCTGATATAGTCTGTGTCCTGTTTTATTGGTAGCTCTTGTTGGAGAGAAAGATGAAGAAAGTGGTTAAAACCGATGAGGAGTGGCAAGCGCTGCTCGATCAGAAACAATTTATGGTAACACGCAGAAATTTCACTGAGCCGCCATACTCCAGTGAGTTTGCGTTATCCGAGAAGACAGGCTTGTATAGCTGCGTTTGCTGCAATGAAGCGTTGTTTGATTCCAGCTGCAAGCTTGATGTGAAAACTGGCTGGCCGAGCTTTTTTGTTCCTGCCACGCCCGATGCGGTACGAGAAGAGGCTGATACCAGCCTTGGTCTGGAACGAACTGCCGTGATGTGTAATTGCTGTGATGCTTTTCTTGGTCATGTTTTTGATGATGGCCCTCAGCCGACAGGTCTTCGCTATAGCATCAACTCTTTAGCGCTTACCTTTGAGGCGCGTTTGGAAAAGCCTGTGCAACAGACTGAGCCTGCACCCGTGTCTCAGCCATCGAGTTGGCAGCCAAGTGAAAAAGCAGAAGCGCAATCTTCCGAGCAGGAAGGTGATTGTGGCAGCGGTTCCTGCGGCTGTAACTAGGTAACATGCACGACGTTTTATCTCATAGAACATTTTAAGCGCGCTCGGGTTGATCGTAATTAACGATAGATATCCTCCCGATGCGCCTTTGTTTCGTCTGAGAGTAGAATCTTTATCCCGGCAGGTTTTTGTCCGTTGTAATGTCCGTTTGGAGAACTCATTTTGAGCAGTACCGAATCCGCCGCTAAGGCACATAGCTCGTTTCGTTGGTTACGCAGCCAGTTTATTGAATCCCTGAATCTTGAGGTGCAGGAATTCGAGCACACGCAAACTGGCGCGATGCATTACCATCTGGCGAGTGACAGCCCCGAGAATGTGTTTCTGGTGGCATTACGTACGGTGCCGACGGATTCGCGTGGAGTAGCGCATATTCTTGAGCACACGGCGCTGTGCGGTAGTGAGAAGTATCCGGTACGCGACCCGTTCTTCATGATGTTAAGGCGTTCGCTGAATACCTTTATGAATGCGTTTACCAGCTCGGATTGGACGGCATATCCCTTTGCCAGTCAGAACAAAAAAGATTTCAGTAACCTGCTCGATGTGTACTTAGATGCGGTGTTTTTCTCGCGTCTTGATCCATTGGATTTTGCCCAGGAAGGTCATCGTGTCGAGTTTGCAGAGCCAGAAAATGCTGATTCCGAGCTGGTCTACAAAGGTGTCGTCTACAACGAAATGAAGGGCGCCATGAGCTCCACGGTTTCAACGCTGTGGCAGACGGTGACCAAGTATCTCTATCCGGAAACGACTTACCACTTTAACAGTGGCGGTGAGCCGGATGATATCCCTGAGCTGAGCTACGATCAGCTGCTCGATTTTTATCGTACCCATTATCATCCATCAAATGCTGTCTTTATGACCTTTGGCGACATGCCTGCCGACGAATTGCAGCAACGCTTCCACGATCAGGCCCTGCAACGTTTTGAATGTTTGGATGTGACTATTGAAGTGCCTGACGAAAAACGTTATCACGCGCCAGTCGCCGTGCAGGAATACTATGCGGCTGAAAATGATGAAGACGATAAAGTGCATCATGTGCTGGCCTGGTTGTTAGGCGAAAGCACGGATTTATATGCTCAGCTTGAGGCGCACTTATTGTCAAACGTGCTGTTGAGTGACAGCTCGTCGCCGCTGCGTTTAGCGCTGGAAACGACCGAGCTTGGCAGCTCACCGTCACCACTGTGTGGCTTGGAAGACTCAAACCGTGAAATGTGTTTTATGTGTGGCCTTGAGGGTAGCACAGCAGCTAATGCCGAAGCCTTCCAGCAATTAGTGTTGGATACCTTGCAGCAGGTGGCAGAGCAGGGCGTTGAGCTGGATCGCGTAGAGGCTGTTCTGCATCAACTGGAATTGACGCAGCGTGAAGTGCGCGGTGACGGCATGCCCTATGGTTTGGGGCTGATTCTGTCGGGTCTGTCGGCGGCGATTCATCGCGGTGATGCGATTGCCACCATGAATCTTGATCCCGTGTTGGAGCAGCTGCGTGAGTCGATTCAAGACCCAGAATATATCAAAGGCCTGACGCGTCAGCTGTTGGCCAATATGCATCGTGTGCGTTTAAGCTTATTACCCGATGCCGAGCTTGATCAGCGTAAAACGGCCGCCGAGGCTCAACGCCTCGCCAAAATCAAAATGGCTTTGAGTGATCAGGACAAACAGCAAATTATCGATTTGACGAAAGCGTTGGCCGAGCGTCAGGAGCAAATCGACGATGTAGAAATTCTGCCCAAGGTGGGTATCAGCGATGTGCCGCTGGAGATGAAAATTGCCTCTGGTGAAGCCGTTGAGTCTGCCGCGTTGCCTTGTCATTATTTTGTGCAGGGCACCAATGGTTTGGCTTATCAACAGGTGGTTATTGACCTACCCGCGCTGGAGCCTGAGCTGCTGGAAATCTTACCCTATTACACAATGTGCCTGACGGAGCTGGGCATTGGTGAGCGCGACTATCTTGACGTACAGGCTTGGCAATCGCAGGTTGCTGGCAGTATTCATGTGTCCACCAGTGTGCGCGGACAGATTGATAACGAGCAGCAGGTGAAGGGTTACCTTTCCCTGTCAGCTAAATCCTTGTCACGTAACTACGAAGCGCTGTGTGAACTGGTGTACGAGACATTGCACAACGTGCGTTTTGATGAGACCGATCGTATCCGTGATTTACTGGCGCAACGTCGTGCTGGCGCTGAACAAAGTGTGACGGGGAACGGCCATAGCTTGGCCATGCAGGCCGCCTGTAGTGGTATGAGCCCCACTGCGGCCATGACGCATCGTTTGACTGGTTTGCAGGGCATTAAGGGGCTGAAAGCGTTGGATGATAGTTTGACGGCAGACGTGTCCACAGAAGCCATGGCCGCACTGGCAGCCAAAATGAAAACACTGCATGAGCGGGTGTTGGCTGCACCGTCGCAGGTATTGTTAATCGGCGAAGCTGAACATAAAGATCATTATGTCGAGACGTTTTCGAAACAATGGCAGGGTTTTTCTGCGGCGAGCTCAGCGCCAGAAGCTTTTGTTTTGCCTGAAGTTCGAGAGCAAGTGAAGCAAGTGTGGACCACCAGCACGCAGGTGAATTTCTGCGCTAAGGCCTATCCCACTGTGCCCGTTGAGCACGTTGACTCTGCGGCTTTAACCGTGTTGGGCGAGTTCCTGAAAAATGGTTATCTGCACCGGGTTATTCGTGAGCAGGGTGGCGCCTACGGTGGCGGTGCCAGCCAGGATTCAGCCTGTGCCGCATTCCGTTTCTATTCCTACCGTGATCCGCGTTCACAGGAAACGCTGGATGATTTCGATGCCTCGCTTAACTGGTTGCTGGAAACCGATCATAATGAGCAATCGCTCGAAGAAGCTATTCTGGGCGTGGTGAGCAGCATTGATAAACCTTCTTCTCCGGCCGGAGAAGCCAAGCAAGCCTTTCACAACAACCTGTTTGGTCGTACGCCGGAACAACGCACGGCGTTCCGTCAGCGCATTCTGAGCGTCACGCAGGATGATCTGCAACGTGTTGCCAAGACTTACTTGCATCCAGATAAAGCCAGCGTCGCGCTAATTACTAATACCGAGAATATGCAGGCGTTGTCTGATCTGGAAAGCTATGAGCAGTTGAGTTTGTAGTTACAAGACAGCTAAAACGGATAAGTGTCATCTCAGCTAACGCTGAGATGACATCGCTTTCAAATCCCTGCCGGTTCAGGCTAAAATTTTCGCAAAACGAGCAAGGGTATTAATCTTGCCCTTGTAGTTTGTGGCCCCAGAGTTGGGTTTGACGGGAATACTCTGCTGCTGAGAGTCGCCTAAGGTTGCCTGCGTTTGGCGAACTTCCCGCCATGGCCGCGGACTCCATCGATAATGATGACCTCACATTTGGCTTTGGCGTAGCGCTCGAAAAAAATGGATAGACTATCGGCGTGCTGGCTTTTATAGAGTAGATCACTACCAGTAATGAGGTCGAACTCGCCTAGCAGATCACTTTGTTCGTCGTCCCAGTCGGCACGCAAAAGGGGATTTTGCGGTCATTATTTAAACCGACATTATGTTGGAGGTAGCTGTTAGCGCGAGGGTGGTTACCCATTGCGCTAATATCCGCCATACGCTCGTTGAGCAGTAAACTTGCCAAACCCAAACCCAAACCCAAACCCAAACCCAAACCCAAACCCAAACCCAAACCCAAACCCAAACCCAAACCCAAACCCAAACCGCAGTCCATTTCCAGGATTCTGCGGCCCTCAATGTCGTAATCCTGCATGATCCGGGCGAGCACTTCACCGGATGGTCATAACACGCCAAATATGGGCCAGCAGGCGGAAGAATGCTTGATACTTCGGCTTCGCCGTTAAGGTCTTCAAACCGTTGCTTGTCACGCAGGGATCGGTAGTGAGTGTTGTGCTCGCCAAGCTCGCAGGTTAGGTATCGAAAACGCAGGGGGAATTCATTAGATATGATTCAGTGGGTGAAAAGGCTCAAATCAGGACGAGCACGTGACGTGCATGGGTGTCCAACTTAACACGCGGTCTGAAGTTCAACGAGTAATGAGGCAATACGCAGGACTTGAGGTGTCAAGCTCGGCTTTGCGGACCGAGATTTCTGGCAATGCGGCAGAGGTTGTTGATTAAACTTTCCTGAGAGGGACGTTGCAGACTGTATTTCCAGTTCGCTTCGTTGCCGCGGCGATCTACATTATCTCGACAGTCGTTTTTTACTTTGCCAAAGCGAATCATTTCTCTGCGCTCAGGTGTGGCTCGACGATGTTTTATGCGTCGTTCATGGCCCATGAAACCTGTGTTGCGAATGGTGTCTCTTGAGGCGGAAAAGCTTGCTGGTTGAATAGGTTCTAGCTCCAGTTTTAATTCCTTTGCGAGCTTCCTCTTGTTGTTAATTCAAGTAGTTAGCGGCGAGTACATAGAGATTTTCGAAGAGTGAAATGTGGCTGTATGGTCAGTCAGTAGGCTAGGTCATATTGTAACTTTGCATCTGAGATGTGTTGCACTAGCGATCAATTTGTTTGATCACCATCGCAGGTCTTTGGTATTGGTTACTTTGGCGAGGCGGGTGGTTTTGATGTTGTGTAGTTTAAGGCTCGAAAAGCTGGTTTTTCTATAATGTAATAAAAAGTAACCTCTGGCTTGAAAGCAGTTTGTTGAGGTTTGTTGATTGGAGCTGAGAGTTTATAGGTGAACCTGCTCGCGGTCAGGTAGGCACAGAGCTTTAGGTGAGCATGAGTTTCGAGTACAAAAAAGGCCAGCATTAAGCTGGCCTTTTTATTTGCCTTAAAGCGGTTAGCTCTATGGCAGATCGCGTTCTGTTTCACCCGTGTACAGCTGGCGAGGACGACCGATACGGTGTGGTTCGCTAACCATTTCGTTCCAGTGACTGATCCAGCCGATAGTACGAGATACCGCGAAAATAACCGTGAACATGCTAGCTGGAATACCGATAGCGCGCAGTACAATGCCTGAGTAGAAATCAACGTTGGGGTAGAGTTTCTTCTCGATGAAGTATGGATCTTCCAGCGCTGCTTTTTCAAGCTTGCGAGCGATTTTGAACAGTGGATCGTCGCTACGGCCAAGCTGAGCCAGTACTTCGTCACAGGTCTTTTGCATAACCGTGGCGCGTGGGTCGCGGTTTTTGTATACGCGGTGACCGAAGCCCATCAGACGGAATGGGTCGCTTTTGTCTTTGGCGCGGGCGATGAATTCATCAACACGTGATTCGTCACCAATTTCTTCCAGCATGTTCAGGCAGGCTTCGTTAGCGCCGCCGTGCGCTGGGCCCCACAATGCAGTGATGCCAGCAGCGATACAGGCGTAAGGGTTGGCGCCAGAGGAGCCAGCCAGACGTACTGTAGAAGTAGAAGCGTTTTGCTCGTGATCCGCGTGCAGCATGAAGATGCGGTCCATAGCTTTAGCGAATACAGGGTTAACTTGGTAATCTTCACACGGTGTGCTGAACATCATGTTTAGGAAGTTGCTGGCGTAATCCAGATCGTTGCGAGGATGAACGAACGGCTGACCAACTGAATATTTGTAGCACATTGCTGCCAGAGTAGGAATCTTGGCAACCAGACGGTGTGCAGTCGTTGCACGGTCTTTAGAGCAAGTCAGGTCAGTGCTTTCGTGGTAGAACGAAGCCAGTGCGCCAACTACGCCGCACATTATTGCCATCGGATGAGCATCGCGACGGAAGCCGTTGAAGAAGTGGCTCAGCTGTTCGTGCACCATAGTGTGGCGCTGGATAGTTGCAGTGTATTCGGCTTTTTCTTCGGCTGTTGGTAGTTTGCCAAAGAACAACAGGTAGCACAGTTCCATGTAGTCGGAACGCTCGGCCAGCTGGTCAATAGGGTAGCCGCGGTGCAATAAAATGCCTTTGCCGCCATCGATGTAAGTGATGCTAGACTCACAGGCTGCTGTGGATACGAAACCAGGATCGTAGGTAAAGTAGCCGTTGGCGCTCAGTGGGCTTACATCAATAACATCCGGGCCAATGCTGCCAGATGAAATGTTTAATTCAATTTTTTCATCCAGGCCGTCAATGCTCAGATAGGCTTTCTTATCAGTCATGGGCGTTACTCTCTTTAAAATCAAATTGCTTGGGCTAATTTTCGCCGGAGTTTGTTATGTTTTACCGGCCGCTTTTAGCGCAGTTTTGTTCGCTTCTCTAACGCGGAGGTCGACCACTATATAAGGCAAAATAATTTTGTCAAATTTAGTGGCGTTATTAGTGACTCAGGATAGGTAGTTTTCGGTTTATCTCGACGGATCAGAATAGTATGATAGGCGGCTTGCGGGAGACTCCTACTTTTATAATTCTGGTGAATGTTCTTTATACAAAGAATCAATTCGGGTTTATAGAGGGGGTAAGTTATAGTTCCCCGCCGTGGCTGCTGGATAAAAATTAAAATTCATCAGGCAGTCAGCTTTCGTTAATTTACTTAGGGTAATTAAGGTGAATAATAAAAGACCGGTCAATTTGGATCTTTTTACGATTAAACAACCGCTCCCTGCAATCGCTTCTATCCTGCACCGTATCTCGGGCCTTATCGTTTTTGTCGGTATTGCTTTGTTGATGTATGTGCTGGACAAAACGCTTGCATCAGAAGAGGGATTTAACGCGGTTCAGGAATGTTTGGATGGTACCTTCGTTAAGCTGATTTTATGGGGTGTTTTGTCAGCGTTGGTTTATCACTTGGTGGCTGGTTGTAAGCACCTGTTGATGGACATGGGTATCGGTGAGACTCTGCAAGGAGCTCGAACTGGTGCTACTTTGGTGCTGGCTGTTTCCGCAGTTCTCGTTATTTTGTTGGGGGTTCTCATATGGTAACGCAAGTCACCAGTTTTGGTCGTAGCGGCCTGTCTGATTGGGTTATTCAACGTGTTAGTGCCCTTATTTTGGGTGCGTACACAATCTTTTTGGCAGCCTGGATCATCTGCTCACCTGAAATGAGCTATGCAGATTGGAACGAATTGTTCTCCTGCACAGCAATGCGCATCTTCAGCTTGTTAGCACTGTTATCAATGATTGCTCACGCCTGGATTGGTATCTGGACTATCGCAACGGACTACCTGACAGAGATGGCATTGGGTAACGCGGCCACTAAGGTTCGTTTCCTGTTTTTGTGTGCCTGTGCAATCGTACTGTTTGTCTACCTCATCTGGGGCATCGATATTTTGTGGAGTGCTAAATAATGGCGAATATCAGAACGCTTAATTACGATGCCGTGATCGTCGGTGGTGGTGGTGCAGGTATGCGCGCTGCTCTACAGTTGGCCCAATCGGGTTATAAAACTGCTGTAATCACAAAAGTTTTCCCGACCCGTTCTCATACGGTGTCTGCGCAGGGTGGTATCACCTGTGCGATCGCAAGTAACGATCCGAACGATGATTGGCGCTGGCACATGTACGACACCGTAAAAGGTGCCGATTACATTGGTGATCAGGATGCGATTGAGTATATGTGTAGTGTCGGCCCTGAAGCTGTTTATGAGCTTGAACACATGGGCATGCCATTCTCGCGTACTGAAGAAGGTCGTATTTATCAGCGTCCTTTTGGTGGTCAGTCTAAAGACTACGGTAAAGGTGGACAGGCTGCACGTACTTGCGCCGCGGCTGACCGTACTGGTCACGCACTGTTACACGCTTTGTATCAGGGTAACCTGAAAAACGAAGCGGTATTCCTGAACGAATGGTTCGCGACTGATCTGGTAAAAAACCAGGACGGCGCTGTGGTTGGTGTTAATGCCATCTGCATGGAAACCGGCGAAGTCGTTTATGTAAAAGCTAAAGCTACTGTGTTTGCCACTGGCGGTGCCGGGCGTATGTTCGCTTCTACCACTAACGCACACATTAACACCGGTGACGGTGTTGGTATGGCGCTGCGTGCGGGTATCGGCGTGCAGGACATCGAAATGTGGCAGTTCCACCCAACCGGTATTGCCGGCGCCGGTGTACTGGTAACCGAAGGTTGCCGTGGTGAAGGTGGTTATCTGATCAACAAAGATGGCGAACGTTTCATGGAGCGCTATGCGCCTAACGCGAAAGACCTTGCTGGTCGTGACGTTGTGGCCCGTTCTATGGTTAAAGAAATTCTGGAAGGACGCGGTTGTGGACCTAACGGCGATCACGTATTCCTGAAACTGGATCACTTAGGTGAAGAAGTTCTGGAAAGCCGTCTGCCGGGTATTTGTGAGTTGTCACGTACCTTCGCACACGTTGATCCTGTCACTGCACCGGTTCCAGTTGTACCAACCTGTCACTACATGATGGGTGGTATCGCGACTAACATTAATGGTCAGGCGCTGATTCAGGACGCTAACGGCAACGATCAAATCATCCCTGGCTTGTTTGCCTGTGGTGAGGTGGCCTGTGTATCGGTACACGGTGCTAACCGTCTGGGTGGTAACTCACTGCTTGATTTGGTGGTATTCGGTCGTGCATCGGGTCTGTTCATCGAGAAACAGTTGCGTGAAGGTGTTGATTACCGTGATGCAACTGAGTCTGATCACGAGGCATCCATGGCTCGCTTGAATAAGCTGAATACGTCTACCGGTGGCGAAAACGCTGCTGATCTACGTACCGAGCTGCAAAGCATCATGCAGAACCACTTCGGCGTATTCCGTCGCGGTGATTTCATGCAGGAAGGTATCAAGAAGCTGGCTGATCTGCGTGGTCGTATGGAAAATATCCAACTGGTTGATAAGTCCGGTGCCTACAATACCAACCGTATTGAAGCATTGGAATTACAAAACCTGTTTGAAGTGGCTGAAGCAACGGCAATTACGGCTGAAGAGCGTAAAGAAAGCCGTGGTGCTCACGCTCGTGACGACTTCGAAACTCGTGATGACGAGAACTGGTTGTGCCACTCTTTCTACACGCCGGGTGAAAAACGGGTATCTAAGCGTGATGTTAACTTCACGCCTAAGACCGTTCCCACCTTTGAGCCTAAAGAACGTACTTACTAATCGGAAGACACACTATGCTTACAGTTAGTCTTTATCGCTATAACCCTGAAACCGACAACGCGCCGTATATGCAAGACGTACAGCTCGACACCGGTGGCAAGGATTTGATGGTGCTGGATGCGCTGGAATTGTTGAAGGCACAGGATCCATCTATT
>Ga0209396_1001492_pt1 | contig 25970 bp, 25 predicted proteins | sample GOMGulsemesocosm_6_FD_184638 | JGI IMG/M metagenome (GOLD analysis project Ga0209396, IMG submission 184638) | Methane-oxidizing microbial communities from mesocosms in the Gulf of Mexico - GOM8C Gulf of Mexico (SPAdes) (version 2) | ecosystem: Environmental > Aquatic > Marine > Cold seeps... | reverse complement strand
TCACTAACACGCGTTGCGATTGATGATTGAACATCAACATACTTCTCATGTAATAAAGGGTTTTTTGCTAACAAGACAGGAAGGTTACTGTAGAAAAAGCGGAATTTCATTAATGCTTGAAAAACGGCATCCATATATAAAATAATTGTATCGAGGGGTTTTACATCAGGAGAAACAAAAGGCACTGTTTCTAATAACAGGTTACGAGCATACTCTTCGTAAATGGAAAGAATGATGTCTTCTTTATTTCTAAAATGATAATACAAATTGCCCGGACTAATGCTTAAATGCGCTGCAATATGATTCGTTGTTACGTTGCGCTCGCCTTGTTCGTTGAAAAGCTCAATGCTGGCTTGAATAATTTTATCACGGGTTTTCATTTTAGTTACTTCTGTTTTATGCCATTGTCTTATTTTCCATCATACTATCAATATTGAACTGACGGAAAGGCTTTTCGAGTAAATACTTTAACAAATTCGTGTTTGTAAGTTTCCATTCACTAAAAATAGCCTTTACAATGTTTTTAAGTTTAGAGAGAAGATACAACTAATGACAATAAAAGCGATTTATCCAGGCACCTTCGATCCGGTAACTAACGGACATAGTGATTTAATTGAACGAGCGAGCAATTTATTTTCTGAGGTTATTGTTGGTGTTGCAGCAAGCCCAAGTAAGAAGCCTCGTTTTAATTTGGCACAACGTGTGGCAATGATTGAAGAAGTGAGCAAACATCTCCCTAACGTAACTGTGGTTGGATTTAGTGGTTTGTTGGTTGATTTTGCTAAAAAAAATAACGCTAAGGTACTTATCCGCGGTTTGCGAGCCGTGTCTGATTTTGAATATGAGTTTCAATTAGCTAACATGAATAGGCGTTTGTCACCTGAATTGGAAAGTGTTTTTTTAACGCCATCCGAAGGAAATTCCTTTATATCATCAACCTTAGTAAAAGAAGTCTCTTTACATAATGGTGATGTGAGTCAATTTGTACACCCTATTGTTAAGGCGGCTTTAGCACAAAGTGCATAACGTTTATTATTACTTAGGTAAACTTGATACAAAAAACAACAAAATCGTCTCATTATTAAACGATTAGGGTAAGGTTAGTACGTTACACTGTTCACATCTTATTTAATTTGATAAAAATGATTTGGAGACATGATGAAATTTAAATTACTGGTACTGTCGAGCTTAATTTTCATAACGGGTTGTTCACTTAATAACGGTTTGAGTGATGAAGAAAAAAATCTAGCTTTTCAAAATTATCTTACAATTAATAATATTGAGAATGTGAGCAAAGTCACTACGTTCACCTTTCGAGGGTGGAGTAGTTTAACGAATGATTATTTAATATTATCTTCCTCGCACAAGCGTCAATACTTAATTGAACTTGCAGGATTTTGTTCGGAAATATCTTGGGCAAATACACTTATTATCAACCGCTCATCAGGCGCATCTTTATATGCTCGATTTGACTCGGTTTCAACACTTAATGAACCTCGTATAAAGTGTATGATAAAAACTATTTACCCAATCACTAAGGAGCAAAAAGATGAAATTAGAAAGCTGGCCAAACCAGAGAAAGAAAACTCAGCAGAGATAGATGAATCTGAAAAAAATCAGCCTGATTCATAATGCATTGAATCTAATTTATACTTTGAGAATGACCTTTATTCAGTTTGGCAGCTCGGACAAAAGACCGAGCTGCGATTGGATTGCCTAACTTCTTCTAGAATGGTTTGGCAGGTTTTACATTTCTTTCCTGCTCGGCCGTAAACTAATAACTCTTGCGCAAAATATCCTGGACGACCATCAGCTTGAGTAAAATCCTTTAATGTTGTACCACCTTGGGCAATCGCGGCGGTTAACACTGTTTTGATAATATCTGTAAGTTGATCAAAGCGTGCTTTAGAAATGCTACAAGCTAATGTTGTCGGTAAAATTCCAGCTTTAAACAGCGCTTCATTGGCATAAATATTACCAACACCGACGACAACTGGGTTTGACATAAGGAAGGTCTTTATGGGTACCTTTCTATTCTTTGCTTTATTAAATAAGTAACCATAAGAGAAGTGTTCACTCAAAGGCTCTGGCCCCAATTTACTTAATAACCCACGTTCGTCAATATCATCTTTAAACCATAAAACAGCACCGAAACGTCGAGGGTCATTCAAGCGTAATGCTTTACCGTGAGCGAAGACTAAATCGAAATGATCATGCTTAGCGACAGGGATATTGTCATTTATCACTCGAATAGTACCTGACATGCCTAAATGCAAAACTAAAGTTCCATGCGAGAACTTGATCAATAAATATTTAGATCTTCGTTCAACTGTGTGAACGCTATGGCCAATCATGCTTTGCACACTATCAGGAATAGGCCATCGTAACTTGGCATTACGGACAATGACCTGAGTGACGGTTTTCTTCAATATATGCGGACTAATGCCTTGTCGGCAAACTTCTACTTCAGGTAACTCTGGCATAATAACTCTATACTTGATTCGTTTTTTAAAATTAGAGTGTGAATGACTGCATACGATTAACAAAGGCTTGGGCAAAACGCGTTGCTGACTGTTCGTCCATATTAAAATATAACGAAGGCTCAATCAATTCAGCCTCCATAAGCGCAAAACCTTGCTCACAACGCACAAAATCAACACGTGCATACAATGGCATGCCTATTTGTGCTTTAATGGCACTGAGCGCCTCTACAGCATGATTTGTTAAACCTGTTTCAGGTGTTATTGCCGCTAAACGTCCCCCATGCTCTTCCTGTACACGAAAATCACTGTCTTTTGGTGTTTTCAAAATAGCGTGACTGTATATACCATTGAAATAAAACAGTGAAAACTCACCTTCATCAATGACACTTTTCATAAAAGGCTGCACTAAAAATTCGCTTGTTGAAAATGCTTTTTCAAGTTGCGGAAAAAATGTTTGATAATTCTCTTTGGTTAACCAAAAAGTATTATCCGCATTTGCACTAATACGAGGCTTGATGACTAATTGATCAACTTTTAATTCAGCAAAATATTGAAATACGTGTTCCTGAGTTAAATTTTCACGCCAAAGCGTTCTAACAATTTTTATATCATGGTTTTCTAATTCACGTAGATATTTTTTATCAATATTCCATTCAACAGTTTTTAAGCTATTTTCAAGGTGAGCACTCGATTGTTCAATCTTGTTTAGCACTTTTAAAAATGCAGAGGGGTCGTCTTGATAATCCCATGGTGAGCGAATTATAACGGCAGCATAGTCATTCCAGTTCACATTTTCATCGCGCCATGAAACCATGTGCATCTGCCAACCTAAAGTGAGTAAAGGTTGCTCAAATAAGTTGTCGTATGCTTCGAAATCATCCAAGTTGTTCATTGTTAGAATGGCGCAGTGTTGTAATTTATTATTAGTCATTGGTATGATCTTCTTATAGTCGTCGTGGAATAAGGATAGTTTAACTTGCTAATATTTCATTAGGAATGAGTTGTGAAAATATAACAATAGGGAAAGATAACCATCTTTTTTGTTTTTCATTAAAAATAAGAAATTCATTGTTAGTAATAAATAGGTTGAGTAATTGTGCTTCTGCTTCGCCTGCCAACTCAACTGAAATGACTAAAGCCATTTGGCGATCAAGCCCGGGTGGCTCAGAAACGATATCACCTTCTGTCTCATGCCAAGTTAACATCATTTGATCTAGTGCTTGTCCAGATATTTTTGCCGGCGTTGCTCGCCACGTTCTTCCAATACGTTCAATAGATACTTGTTGATTAATCGCTAAGGATAAAATAACGGCATGATCGGAAAATATAGTGTTCTGTTGGTCATCATTTGATGAGTATAGTTTTTTATTAGTGATGTTAATAACAAGAATAAAAATCATCACTGAAAAGATGATGACATTGTTCCAACCGGTACGAGAAAGCTTCATGAAAATATTCATCAATAAATAATAGAATAACGATGATACTAAATTTTTGGCAATAAAAAACCCAGCAATTGCTGGGTTTTTCAAAACTAAAATTAAAATTACTTAATTTTAGCTTCTTTGTACATAACGTGCTGACGGATACGTGGATCAAATTTCTTGATCTCCATCTTTTCAGGCATAGTCTTTTTATTTTTATCTGTAGTATAAAAATGACCAGTACCGGCACTAGAAACTAAACGAATTTTATCGCGCATAATAATTTCCTCTAAAAGTAGTTGTTAAACTTTTCCGCCACGGGCACGGATGTCAGTTAATACTACATCAATACCTTTCTTATCGATAATACGCATTCCTTTCGGAGTTAAACGTAATTTAACGAAACGATTTTCGCTCTCAACCCAAAAACGGTGAGATTGAAGGTTTGGTAAAAAACGACGACGAGTCGCGTTTCTTGCATGTGAACGGTTGTTTCCAACCATTGGCACTTTGCCTGTTACTTGGCAAACTTTAGACATTCTGAGTACTCCAAAAATTAATTCCAGGTCGAACTATTATTCCCCAAGACCGTCGCCTCGGGATCCTGAAAAAGGTGGCATATTATAGTGAAACTGAAATATGAAAGCTAGTATTAATAATAAAAAACCATATATGATTGCTATTCTATTATTTTTCAGTTGGTTAGCGTAGGATTGTTGGTTAATTCGATGGTATTTAGCACTATCTTTGTGGAGTAATCACACAAATAAAGAAAATATTGTTTTTAATTTATACCTGAATCGAGTAGTTTTTTGAGTTTATCGTGTTGCTCTTCATCACAAAGTTCATTTATTAAAATACGAATAATATGAGATTTGGCTAAATTAGTATCTTTCGCGAGGTGTTGTAATTGATCAATAGCTTGCTCACTGAGTGTGAAAGTCGCATGACGAAAAGGTTTATGAGTCTTCGCTTTTTTACTGACTAATTGTTCTTTCGCTGCGATGATCGCTTGTTCGATGCCAACATCTTTAGTGACTGAGCTGTTGACAATTTCAGGGTGTCCTAACGCATAGTTTTCCGCGTCAGCAATAAACTCATCAACAGTGAAGTTCCTTTTTTTTTGCTTTCCTTGTTTCGACTTTTTTAGATCAGTTAAACTCATGTGAGTTGTCCGGTTTCATTGCTAATAATTCTTCAGCTATCGCAGTCATTTCAAGTGCTGCTTTGCCCTGAGGATCTATTTCTAATACTGAAGAGCCTTGTTCTTCGCTATCATCATAAACATTACGATTAAAGGTTACCGCGTTTAATACGTTAATACCATATGAGTGACAGACTTCTTTAGCTTCTAAAATTCGTTTGGCTTGATTTGGTAATGAAGGGCATTGTGTGATCACAAAAGAAGCGAGCATTTTCGGATTAACCATTTTACACGTACTGAGCATGTCTTCCATGTGAGGAACTGTTTTTAAATCTCGGCGTTTAGGGCGGAGTGGAATAATAACATGATCAGCAACCGACATCGCAGCACGTAGTGCTAAATTGTCTTGTCCACCACAATCGACAATAACATAATCATAATGTTGCATTAAACTGAGTAAATCGTTACGAATTTTACCGTATAATTGAATACAGTTTATCGCGGGTAAAGAGGGATCTGTATTTCTGGCTTGTATCCAATCTGACGTTGTTCTTTGAGGGTCACAATCAACCATAAGTACTATAGCTTTTTTATCACGGGCAAAATAAACGGCTAAGTTTTGTGCCAAACAGCTCTTACCGCTACCACCTTTTTCACCACCTACTAAAATCATCATAATATAAAATGTCCTTACCTCTTGTTGTAACATTAACGTCGAGAATTAATTATAGTGCAAATATTTTATTTTGCTTTATGACTGCTTAAGCGTAATGCTATTTCAAAGTAACCATTGGGTTGTTCGATACAACGAATCACTTTGCCATGTAGGTTTTGACTGTTTGGGTTGGCCACTTTGAAAACTACAGTAACTTCAGTTTGAAGTGGAATACTATGGTCACAATCTAACTTTAATCCACCGCGTGAGAAATCTAAGCAGGTAATTTTTCGTTGGAATTGTTGCTGTTGATCATTGACCCAAATTATATCAACAAGTTCTTTTTCCATGTCTAAACGGAAAGACTGTCGTCGTTCACTTTCATTGCCATCAACGGACTCAGGCTCACTCATTTCATTCTCCTATTTTATCTAAATTAATTATAACTCGCCGTGTTCAGCAAATGAGTAACATATGTTACCAGCAACAATAATATGGTCGAGCACTCGAATGTCAATTAAGTTTAGTGCTTGTTCTAATCTTTTGGTAATTTGTTTATCGGCGATGCTTGCTTCTGCAATACCTGAGGGATGATTATGCGCCAGAATAACGGCAGATGCTTGTTGCTTTAGTGCTTGTTCAACGACGACTCTAGGATAAACCGCTGCTGCGTTGATTGTGCCAAAAAATAATCGTTCAAATTTTAAAACTTTGTGCTGATTATCGAGAAACATTACGGCGAACACTTCTCGAGTCTCACCACGTAATTCACCAGTTAAAAAATCTCGTGTTCTTTGGGACGAGTCCAATGCAGTACCTTGATGTAACTGTTCAGCCAGGTAACGTTTCGACATTTCTAAACAAGCTTGTAATTGCACATACTTTGCTATGCCTAAACCATGGTGCTCACAGAACTCTTGTTCAGTAGCTCGATAAACAGCAGCAATGCTACCAAAATTTTTTAATAGGCGTTGAGCCAGATCCACAACATGACAACCTTTTACACCGGTACGTAAAAATATTGCCAGTAATTCTGCATCACTTAAACTGCTGGGGCCTTTGTGGAGTAACTTTTCTCTTGGTTTTTCATTTTCTAGCCAATCTTTTAACATCATCGCATCCTTGCAAAGCCAATTTATAATTGTATAAATTAATGGTATCTTATCGCCACTTACCGTTATTAAGATTAGCAGTTTATGCAAATTCTACAGGGAAAAAAAATAGTTCTGGGTATTACGGGTGGTATTGCTGCTTATAAAACACCAGAATTAGTGCGTCGTTTAAAAGACCACGGCGCTGATGTACGTGTGGTCATGACCGCAGCGGCGCAGGCTTTTATCACCCCACTAACATTACAAGCCGTCTCTGCTAATGCCGTTTCTGATAGCTTGCTTGATACCCAAGCAGAATTAGCCATGGGACATATTGAATTAGCAAAATGGGCTGATTTCGTCTTGATCGCACCTGCTTCTGCCGATTCTATCGCACGTATTTCCTGTGGTATGGCGAATGACTTACTTACAACCATTTGTTTGGCAACAAGTGCACCAATTGCTATTGCTCCAGCGATGAATCAGCAAATGTGGCACGCTCAAATCACTCAAGAAAACATGAGCAAACTTATCTCACGAAAATTTGAGGTTTTTGGTCCAGGCTCCGGAGCACAGGCTTGTGGTGATGTTGGCTTAGGTAGAATGTTAGATGTTGATGAATTAGTGACTCTTACTTGTGAGTTTTTTCAACCCACTAAAAATATTAATAAAACTGATTTATCAGGTCAAACGTGGATTATTACAGCAGGGCCTACACGAGAAGCTATTGACCCCGTACGTTATATCTCTAATCACAGTTCAGGAAAAATGGGATATGCCATCGCACGAGCTGCACAATTAGCCGGTGCCAAGGTGAAAATCATTTCTGGCCCAGTAAATATTCCAACCCCAGAAGGTTGTATGAAACTCTCAGTTGAAAGTGCTTTGCAAATGCATCAACAAGCACTAAAACTCGCAAAAAATGCGGATGTTTTTGTTGCCTGTTCAGCAGTTGCAGATTATAGAGTGGCAGAAGTTTCAACACAGAAAATCAAAAAGTCAGCTGATGACATGCAAATTAATTTAGTGAAAAATCCTGATATTGTTGCTGATGTTGCTGCTTTATCATCAAAACCTTTTACTGTAGGATTTGCCGCAGAAACACAGAATGTTGAACATTATGCTTTAGACAAATTGAAAAGAAAAAACCTTGATATGATTGCTGCTAACAATGTTGCACTTTCAGGCCAAGGTTTTAACAGTGATGATAATGCATTAACGGTTTTCTCCAGTAAAACTAAAACTGATTTACCATTAGCATCAAAACAAATACTTGCAGAGCAATTAGTGCAGTTAATTTCGCAACACTATATATAATAATAAGAGATAGATTTATGTCAGCAGCGCAAAAACCTAATCGTAAGCAACAAATTTTAGAATGTTTAGCAAAAATGCTAGAAACTTGTCCAGGTCAGCGAATTACTACCGCGAAGCTTGCCGCAGAAGTTGGTGTTTCAGAAGCTGCGCTTTATCGTCATTTCCCTTCTAAAGCACGTATGTTCGAAGGTTTAATTGATTTTATTGAGGAATCAACTTTCTCACGAGTGAATTTGATTCTTAGTGATCACAAAGAAGCACTGGTGCGCTGTCATCATATTTTGCATGTATTGTTGGTTTTCTCTGAACGTAATCCTGGTATGTCTCGCATATTAGCCGGTGATGCATTAATGGGTGAAAATGAAAGATTACGTGCTCGTGTGAATCAATATTTTGAAAAGCTAGAATCTCAATTTAAACAAGTCTTACGCGAACGAAAATTACGTGAAGGCAAAAGTTTTAGCATTTCAGAACAAGCATTAGCGAATATCTTATGTGCGTTCGTTGAAGGAAAAATTAGCCAATACGTGCGTTCAGGGTTTTCCAAAAAGCCAAGTGATGATTTCAATGAACAATGGCAATTTTTGATGGCCGGAAAATAGCAAGTAGGCCAAAACATAACAAATAAAACATCAAGTATAAAATTAAGGAATTAATGTGAGTAATTTATCACAACTTCAACCATCGGCTTTATGGCAGTTATTTGAAAAAGTATGCAGTATCCCACACCCTTCAAAACATGAACAAAAAATATCTGCTTGGATCCAAGTTTGGGCACAAGAACAAGGTTTAACGGTAAAAGAAGATGCAGTCGGTAATCTTTTTATTAAAAAAGCTGCCACCGCCGGTATGGAAAATTGCCAAGGTGTTATTCTTCAAGCACACATGGATATGGTGCCGCAAAAAAATGCAGATACCGATCATGATTTCTTAACTGATCCGATAAAGCCTTACATTATCGACGAAACAGATGGGCAATGGGTGACAGCAGATGGTACAACGTTAGGCGCAGATAATGGTATTGGCTTATGTTCAGCTTTAGCTGTGCTAGCAAGCGATGATATTGCTCATGGACCTTTAGAAGTTTTAGTGACCATAGATGAAGAAGCAGGAATGACAGGCGCTTTTGGCTTAGAAGCGGGCTGGTTAGAAGGTGATATTTTAATTAACACCGACTCAGAGCAAGAAGGTGAAATATACATGGGGTGTGCAGGCGGTATTGATGCTGAAGCAACCTTTAAGTTGAAATTTGAAGATGTGCCAGAAAAGGTAACTTCATTTACTTTATCTATATCCGGTTTAAAAGGCGGTCACTCTGGTGTTGATATTCATACAGGTCGCGCCAATGCTAATAAACTTTTAGTACGCTTTTTACTTGAAGCAAGCCAACAGTTCGACCTGCGTTTAGTTGATTTAAATGGTGGTAGTTTACGTAATGCTATTCCACGAGAAGCTGACTCAAGTTTCGTTATTGCAACAAAGGATGTTGAAGCATTTAAAGCAAGTTTAGCTGATTATTTAGCGACATTACGCGCGACCTTAGGCAGTGTTGAAACCGACATTGAACTGTTGCTTATTTCACCAGAAATTTTTGACGAATGTTGGAGTAGCGAAACACAAACCACTATTTTGAATGCATTAAATGCTTGTCCAAATGGCGTTGTTCGCATGAGTGATGATATTGAAGGTATTGTCGAAACATCGCTAAACTTAGGCGTTATTCGCTGTAAAGGTCGTAACTTTGTTGCCATGTCGCTTATTCGCAGTTTACATGACGATGGCCGCTTAATGACAGAGTCTATGGTGAAATCAGTTTTTGAATTGGCAGGTGCACAGGTTGAATTTTCAGGTGCTTACCCTGGTTGGAAGCCCGATACCAGTTCGAACATCATGAAAAACGTGCGAGATACTTACCAACAACTTTTTAATAAAGTGCCTGAAATCATGGTAATTCATGCAGGGTTAGAATGCGGTTTATTCAAAACCGCTTACCCCAATTGGGACATGGTATCGTTTGGACCGACAATTAAATTTCCGCATTCACCTGATGAAAAAGTGAATATTGATGCTGTGGGTCTTTATTGGCAGTTACTGGTTGCAGTCTTAAAAAATACACCTGAAAAATCTAACCTATAGTTTGATCAAATAGATTGTTATGTTGAATTTATTAAAGGGCACAAAATGGATGTGCCTGAATAAATTCAACTATGTCTTTTAAAATCAACATCAAAATTATGAAGTCATACATAATACCAATTTCATTAAGTTATTGCTCACTTGTACTGGTTAAAATACTCCACAGCCGCGTTGCTCTCAATCCCAATAGCCAGCTATTAGTCAATCTAGCGCCTTGCTCTGAAATATTTTTCCTGCGCACAACAAGATCACAAACTTAATGAAAATGGTATAACTTGTTAGCCTAAGGTCTAATAAACATTTTCTTGCAAAAGGTTATACTAAAAAGTAATAACTTTTAAGGTATTACATTATGTTCCAGCCAGAAAAAATAATAGTTGCTGACGATCATCCCTTATTCAGGCAGGCGCTGTTAGCTGCGCTTAACGTTAAGTTTAATAAAACACAGTGGTTAGAAGCACAGACAATAGAGCAACTTGAACAGCAACTCTCGTCAAATACTGACAGCGATTTAGTCTTATTAGATTTGAATATACCAGGGGCACATGGTTTTAATACCTTGATTCATATACGTAATCATTTTCCACAAATACCAGTCGTGATGATTTCTGCGCATGAAGATAACGATACCATTCGTAAAGCCATGGAATATGGTGCAGCAGGTTTTGTACCAAAATCTACTCCGGTAGAAATGATTATTTATGCAATTCAACAAATATTAATGGGTGAAGTTTGGCTTCCTGAGAGCTTTAAAAAGGCGTGTAAAGGTGATGACGAAACTAATATTGCTGAACGAGTTGCCAGTTTGACCCAGCAGCAATATCGAATCTTAATGATGTTCGCACAAGGATTATTGAACAAACAGATTGCTTATGACCTCAATGTATCAGAAGCAACTATCAAAGCTCACGCAACTGCTATTTTTAGAAAATTGAATGTCCGTAATAGAACACAAGCCGTTATTGCTATTGCGCCACTTAACGTGTCCGAACCGACTATCAATCACTAGAAGTAAGATAATTAGTGATACTACTCTGAATAATTATCTTGTAACTTCTTTGCTAGCATAGCGCTCATCATTGCGCGAAGTGCTGCCGGTTTTACTAACTTTCTCATAAATCCCACATTAGCTTTCTGCGTTCTTTCTTCAATATCACTTTCAGTTGTCGCGGTAATTAAAATTGCCGGTATGAAATGATTTGCAGTTTCTCGAAGCTGCTTAGTCAGTGTTAAACCGTCTTGATTATTATTGAGTTGATAATCAACCAATAATATTTCAATGTCATTTTGATGATTGCTAAAAACGTCTTTAGCTTGTTCAAAGGAGTCAGCTGACAAAACATTACAATGCCAAGCACCTAACAACTCAATCATGCCATTAAGCACATCAGGGTCATTGTCAATACACATGACTGTGACGTCTTTTAAGCCTATTTTTGCCACAGGCTTTTCAATTTCAATATTAAATTGCCGATGAGCTTTGGTAATAGTGACGGTGAACTTGCAACCGTGGTGTTCTTTTGATTTTAAAGAAAGTGGGTGTCCTAACAACTGCGCTAAACTCTGTGTAATGTTAAGGCCTAACCCAAGGCCTCTACTTGCATGATTAGGATTGTTTTCTAATTGGGTAAATTGTTCGAAAACGATTTCTTGTTTTTCCAAAGGAATGCCGGGTCCATTGTCTAATACTTGAATACTCACTTGTTTATTAACAATACGTGCCCCTAATAAAACTTTACCAGAGCTAGCATAACGAAATGCGTTACCTATTAAGTTTTGTAGAATACGGCGTAATAAATTTCGGTCAGAAGTTATCCACGCTTTACAATATACAACTCTAAATTCCACATCGTATTCTTCGGCGGATGCCGAGAACTCTTGTGCTAAATCTGTAAATAAATCGCTTATCGAAAACGTGGTGTAATGTGCAGTAATATTACCACTTTCGATACGTGCTATTTCACCTAGATCGGCAAGTAAGTCGTTAGCAACTTTTAAAGAATGATCTATGTTTTTAACTTGCCTGAACTGACTTTCGCTTAAATTACCCTGACTACTCAATGCGGAGGTGAACAGTCTTGCGGCTTCTAAGGGTTGCATTAAGTCATGGCTACAGGCTTTCAAATATAAACTTTTCTTTATATGTGCTTGCTCTGCTTTTTCTCGTGCGATGTCTAAGTCTTCATTTGTTTTTTCTAATTTTTTTGTGCGTTCAGTGATAATGGCTTCTAAATCTATATTGGTATCCTTTAATACTCGTTCGGCCTCTTTATAGGCTGTAACATCAGAAAACAACATCACGAAGCCACCGCCAGGTAATGGATTACCTTGAATTCTAATAACTTGTCCGTCCGGATGTTGACGTTCCGAACTGTGAGGGCTGCCATTCCTTAAATAATCTAAACGTTTTTCAACTTGACGACTAATTTCGCCATCGCCACATAGGCCTCGAGAGGCGTTGTAACGAATCAGGTGCTTTATCGGGCAACCTTTATAAACCAGCTCTTTAGGATAAGAAAACAAGTCGATATATTTTTTGTTCCATGCCACGAGTTTTAATTCATTATCAACAATAGAGATCCCTTCACTGGCATTTTCAATTGCACTTTGTAATAAATTTTGACTAAATTTTCGTTGCTGACTGGAAGCATCTTCAACCAACACGGCTATTTCATCGAGCGCAATATCACGTCCGTCTAACGCGGAAGATAATACTAAACGCGCTGATGAAGCGCCCATAACACTTGCCAGCGTATTTTCCGTATGTAGTAATAACTGTTGATTATAATCTTGTTGAGAGACTTCTTTTTTGACGATACCTTGCTGGAATTGCTTAAAGCTGATCTTTGCTTTCTCTTCACCGACAAACCTCGAGACCAATACTTCTAGGTCGCGTTCATCAACATGACGTTTTTTCTGTGAACTTAACGGTTTAGGCGCCTGCCACTCAAGAAATAGTGAAGCTTGCACACGTTCCTGCACACTTTGACGGCTTATTTGTGATAATGCCCACATCACCAAAATATTTACAGTTAAACTAAGTAAGCTGACAGTGGTATTTGCCGACAGGAAACTATCGGTAAAGGGTTGCTCATACAAACCAAATTGTGGAATAAAGTTGAGTAAAAACCAGAGTGAGAAACCAATTAGAATACCCGCATATACACCCGTTAAACTAGCTCTTCGCCAATAAAATGCGGCGACGAGAGCAGGGGTTAATTGTGCAAACGCGCCGAAAGCAATTTCTCCTAACGAACTTAGTGTATCTGGCGAGGTCATTAAAAACATACCGTAACCGAGTAGAATAACTAAGAATACCAGTACTTTTCGAATATTGAGTAAGCGGAGTCGAAACTGATCAAAATCTGTGTTTTTAGTTTTGCTGGCGCGAAAAATATAAGGGAACACTATTTCATTGCTCAACATTGTACTCAAAGCTATAGAAGAAATAATGACCATGGAGCTAGCTGCAGAAATGGCGCCAAGAAAGGCAAACAGCGTTAACCATGTTTGCTCTTGATGCCAAGGCAAAAATAAAACATAAGCATCTGAAGGAACGCTATTACCTAATAACATTTGCCCTGCAATACCAAGGGGGGCTGCAAAAATAGCAAAAACCAATAAATACAGCGGAAAAATTTTTCGGCTGAGTTTTGTATCTTTTGGGTCTTTTAGCTCAACCACCATTACTTGGAATTGTCGAGGTAACGATAAAAATGCTGCCATCACGATTACTAGCATGGCTAACATTGACATCATATTAGGGAAATTAAGTTGTTGCTCAAGTTGTAAGTTTGCGCCTGACTTGTACCAAATGTCCATGGGTGAATCAAAGACAAAAAAAGTAACGAAAATACCCACTGCAAGAAAGGCAAAAAGTTTGACTAAAGATTCAAAAGCAATGGCAAGCATTACCCCTGGATGGCGTTCAGTAACATCAATATGACGAATACCAAATATTACGGTAAAACCAGCCAGCACTAAGCTTGAAATGAGTCCAAATCGCCACGTCACTAAGGTTTGTTCTGCTTGCAGTTGTTGAAAAGAATAAACAATCGCTTTTAGCTGTAAAGCGATATAAGGCATGGTGCCGATTAAAGCGACAATTGTTACCATAATGGCGAGGTTGTGGGATTTTCCGTACCGAGAAGCAAGTAAATCGGCGAGTGACGTTAAATTTAATTTTAAACTAACACGGACAATTCGCTGAATAAAAGGCCATGCAAAAACAAATAATAAAATAGGGCCTAAATAAATTGGGATATGAGAAAGAAAGTTAGTTGACGCTTGGCCAGTGGTCCCTAAAAAACTCCAAGAAGTACAGTAAACTCCTAAAGTGAGTGCGTAAATAATGCCCTGACTTTTACGGGCAATTTTATGACGATATTTATTTCCTAAAAATGCAATAAGAAAAAGTAGGCCAATATAACCAATACTTAATGCTGATAGTTGCCAGTTGGGAAACATAAGACATCTCAATAGTTTTTATAGCTTCTACAATACCAAGCCTATCTACTTATTTAAACTAAAGTTATCTGGTAATTCAACGTTCATTTCAGACGGTTTATCTTTTTGACATTGCACTACGGTAGTAATCATATATAATTGCGTTCGAATGGTGTTCGAATGAATTAACTGAAAGAGATTATTATGGCTCCAGCCCCGAAATTTAGCCTTGAAGAACAAGAGAAATTAATTTTGTTCGCAGCGGTTACAGCGATAGAAGAAAGTACCTTATTAGACTTTTCTATGTCATCAATTGCTAAGTCAGCCGGTCTATCAATGGGATCTGTTTATAAGTTCGTGCAATGCAAAGAAGATCTGCTGATTGCACTGGCTACAAATATGTATCAAGAAAAGCAAAGAGTATTTAGTCAAGTACTTGCCTTGCCACTCACGACACCTGAGCGAATTATTGCTTTGAGTTTGTTGGATTTCACCAAAGTACAAATGTATAGCTTTGATGATCAGCTTGAAAGCATCGTGAATACTTGTTCGATTATGAAGCGCAGTTCTAAACGTTGGCTAGATTACATGTTCAACTGTTGCAAAGTGTGTGAAGACTCTTTTCAAGTACTTTTAAAAACGGCTGTTGATAGTGAAGAATTGGGGTCAAACCCTAGCGATCTGGAAGAAATAAATGTTGGAGCATGGTCTTTATCTGTAGGGTATTTTCAAACGGTACGGATACATCATGGCCGAAGTAATCAACAAGAAAATGATGGCCAAGCGTGCGTATCATCTTTAGCGGTAAATAATGTGCACATTCTCAACCTTCAACGTTTTTTAAATTCATTTGATTTTAGAGATAAGTTGAAGAGTGAGGACATAGAAAAAGTATGTAAGAAGCTCGTGGAACTAGAACTTAGATAACAAGATTTTAAGCGAAAAAGCAAAATACAAAATTGAGATAAAGGAACAACTATGAAAATCCGTCAATGGACCATAACTATTATCATGCTAACAGCTGTTATCAGTGGCTTGTATGTATATAAGTTATCATTGCAAGAATCTGCATCACAAGGCACCGAAATGTTTGAGCCTTCAGCAACTGTAAATGCGGCAAAAGCTGTTAGTGTGGACTATCAAAAAACACTTAAAGTCAGCGGTGAAGTGCAAGCGTTTAAATCGTTGTCACTCCATAATGAACTTGCAGGGCAAATAATAAAACTTAATGCGAAGTCAGGTAGTTTAGCGAAAAAAGGCCAGATTTTAGTAGAAATTGATCACCGCGATGAAGATGCACGTTTAATTGCCGCACAAGCGCAATTAACGTTAACAAAACAAACGCATCGTCGTTACCTTAAATTAAAGAAAAACAACGAAATTAGTGAAGAACTTGTTGATCAAGCCCAAGCATCGGTTGAGATTGCAAAATCAGATGTGGCGATACTAGAAACAACAATTTCTAAGAAAAAACTACGTGCACCCTTCGAGGCGAAAGTCGGTATTCACAACCTTGAAATGGGGCAATATCTAGACAATAACAGTAACGTGCTTAGTTTGATTGGTGTTAATGAATACACTTGGATCGATTTTCATTTACCACAAGTATATCGTGAGTTATCAGTGGGCTCGTTAGTCAAAGTCAGACCAATGAATCAAGCGACCTCTTTTGATGCAATAATTATTGCGATTGATCCGCAGCTTGCACGTCAATCACGTAGTTTGAAATATCGAGCACAAATAAAATCTTCACTATTAGCATTAAAACCAAATACATTAGTAAGTGTTTACTCACCAATTGCAGCAAGTACTTCTACAATATCTGTTCCTGATGTAGCGATCACTCGAGATCCATTAGGGAGTTATGTCTTTGTCTTAGAAAGTGAAGGTGAAGGTGCATACCGAGCTAAGCAGGTTAAAGTGGTTTTAGGTGAGCGTAGTATTGATACCGTTATGGTGCTATCAGGCCTAGATGAAGGAGCACTTATTGCGACTAAGGGCGCATTTAAACTGTTTCCAGAAATGAAAGTTTTTATTGCTGAGTCATTGGCGGCTAACACTGCTGATAAAAAGTAGGGGCTTACGATGAAACAAACTTCCAAACCCATTTCAAATAGCAAAGCTTCAGTGATGGATATTTTTGTCCGTCGCCCGGTTGTTGCTTTAGTTTTATCTATTATTATTTGTTTAGCTGGTCTTTGGTCTATTAGTAAGATCCCAGTCTTACAGTTTCCTAAAATAGAAAGTGCATCGTTAGTGATTGATACTTATTACATTGGTGCGTCTGCTGAGGTAGTGCAAGGTTTTGTGACTGAACCCATCGAACGTGCGGCAGCTACAGTTCCTGGTGTTGAGTATGTTGAATCAAAAACAACTTCTGGTAGCAGTAAAGTTACCGCGTGGCTAAACTTGAATGAAAACAGCACACTTGCCTTAGCTGAATTAACCGCACGATTGAGTCAAATTCGCTATGAATTACCCGCTGGTTCTCAAGACCCGGTAGTTTCAGTAAGTCGTGCTGATCGTCCTTTTGCTGTGTTTTATTTAAACGTTAATGCGAACGGCAACGAATTATCAAAAGTGACCGATTACTTAACTCGACGAGTTAATCCCGTTCTAAATTCTATTGAAGGTGTGCAGCGTGTTGGTATTGAAGGTGCGAGAACACCCGCGATGCGCATTTGGCTTAACACTGAAGCACTGACCGCTTTTAATTTAAGTGCTAAAGAGGTTTATCAAGCCTTAGCAACAAACAACAGTATTGCTACTATGGGCTATGCCGAAAATAGCCGGCAGCGTATTGATATCGTCGCTAATAGCCAGTTAACGTCAGTGAGTGAGTTTGAGCAATTAGTGATCTCGAGTCATGATGGCGCAACGATTCACTTGAGAGATATTGCGCGTATAGAATTAGCCGCTGAGGACGCTAGCGTTACGGCAAGGTTAAATGATAATGATACGGTTTATATCTCAATTTGGCCATTACCTGGCGCTAATGAAATTGATATTGGTGATAGCCTTTATGAGAAAATTGCTGAGTTGAACAAGACGCTTCCTCTTGGCATGTCAATTGATTTTGCCTTTGACGGTACACTTTACATGCGTGATGCGTTAAGTGAAATATTCATAACGCTCCTAGAAACTGTAATCTTGGTTGGTTTAGTGGTGCTCTTATTAATGGGATCATTTAGAAGTGCGATGGTACCGTTAATTACCATACCAATTTCAATTCTCGGCGCAGTGGCTGCAATGTCATTTATGGGTTTTTCGTTGAACTTATTAACCGTTTTAGCCATTGTATTATCGGTAGGTTTAGTTGTAGATGACGCTATCGTTGTTGTAGAAAATGTTGCGCGATTAATGCGAAAAGGGTATTCAAAATTTGATGCTGCTTTAGAAAGTTCACGACAGCTCTTAGTACCTATTATTTCAATGACCTTAACCCTTGCCGCTGTATATGCCCCAATTGGATTTTTATCAGGTTTAACGGGTGTTCTCTTTAAAGAATTTGCTTTCACCTTGGCGATTGCCGTCATTATTTCAGGCATTGTCGCGATTACTTTATCATCAGTAATGAGCGCACATATCTTACCTAAAGGTGGTGAAGAAGGTTGGTTGACACGAAAAGTAAACAAATTATTCGATAACATTCAACATGCTTATGGAAAATTATTACAGCGTATTTTCAAATGGCAAGCACAAGTCTTTTTAATTGCTACTGTTGTGTCTTTACTTGCGGTGCCTTTTTATCTTCAATCTAAAAAAGAACTAGCGCCCGTAGAAGATCAAGCTATGGTGATGTTTGTTGTTATGTCACCACCTGATTCATCATTAGAATATAACGTTAGCCAAATGGGGCCAGTGGTGGATACGCTACAAGAGATTGAAGGAGGCTTAAAAGTTTGGCAATTATTATTTACTTCTGGCGGCTTTGGTGGCTTAAAACTAGTCGGTGCTGACGATCGTGATTATTCAACACAAGAGCTTGTCCCTCAAATGTATGAGAAATTATCGTTGATCCCTGGCTTGAATATGCTGCCTATATTGCCCGGCTCTTTACCCACTGCCGGACAATTTGAAATTGAAATGGTGGTTAAGTCTTCTGCATCGTATGCTGAAATGAAAAGTTATGCTGACCAACTCGTGGGAGCAGCTTTTGAGAGTGGCGACTTCCTTTTTGCAGATAGCGATTTGAAAATAGATTTACCACAAGTGGAATTGCAACTTGATCGCCAAAAAATAGCTGATCTTGGCATGAATATATCTGATATTAGTGATCAAATGGGCATTCTATTATCCAGTAACTTTGTTAATCGTTTTGATGCTGACGGGAAAGCATATCGTGTTATTCCTATGGTTGATAATAACGTACGAGGGAAAACTGAAGAAATTTTGGCACTTAATCTCAAAATCCCTTCAGGGGAGTTAATTCCTGTTTCAGCTATCGCTGATTTAAAATGGAAAACGGTCCCGCGTGATTTATCAACGTTTGCCCAACAAGCTTCGTTTAAAATCTATGGTGGTGTTGCCCCTGGCGTTAATAAAGAAAAAGCGCTTTCAACGTTAGAAAATGCAGCGAGAAATATTTTACCGACAGGTTACAGTATTGATTATGCAGGTGAGTCACGTCAGCTTCGTAAAGAAGGTAGTACGTTAGTCATGGTATTAGGTGTTTCATTACTGATTGTGTTCTTGGTATTATCGGTGCAATTTAATAGTTTCAGAGATCCATTGGTTGTGCTCTTAGGTTGTGTACCTTTGGCATTATCGGGAGCATTATTGTTACCTTATATTGAATTAACCACGATAAATATTTATTCGCAAATTGGTTTGATCACCTTAATAGGTTTGATTGCTAAAAATGGTATTTTGATTGTTGAGTTTGCTAATCATGCGCAAGAGCAAGGTGCAAATAAGTTAGCCGCTGTTACTGAGGCCGCAACGACACGTTTACGTCCAATATTAATGACAACCGCAGCAACTATTTTAGGCCACTTTCCATTAGTGTTAGTGACCGGAGCAGGCGCTGAGGCAAGAAATAGTATTGGAATTATTCTTGTGGCAGGTATGTTTATTGGCACAATATTTACCTTGTTTGTTTTACCAAGCTTTTATCTACTGTTTGCAGAAAGAAGAGAGCCTTTGGTTGTTGATGAAGAGATGTCGACAGCGATAAGCGGAACTTAAACAATAAGGTTTTCCTTATTGTTATAAATGAAAAGGGCATCACTTATTCAAGTGATGCCCTTTCGTTTTAAGAAGGTAAATCTATTATTCGCCACTATTTCGTTGTTCAGGTAAATCACTAAAATACTGAACAAATTCCACACCAAAACCATTAGGATCAAGAAAATATAAGTTAGCACGGTACGGGTGTTCAACTCCTTCTTTATGAACTCTAAAGCCAGCGTTAGCCAATCTATCGGTTAGTGCAGTTAAGTTGTTGGTAACAAAAGCAAAATGCGCTAACCCCAATTGATGTCCCGATAAATCTCGACTTTCTCCAATGCCATCATCGTTGAAAGTAAGGTATTGATAGTCGTCGCCAAAGTGTAACCAATTGCGCATCACGCCGTACCATTCTCCGGTGCCTTTAGCTCTTATATGCCAATGTGGGAATGCCGCCTGATAAAATTTTAAAGTTTTTGGAATGTCGTTAACGACTAAGTTTAGATGTTCAATGTGTAGCATAAATATCCTTGTTTATTTGAAAGTAAAAGGGTGTAACTACTTTTGTTGCATGGCGGTATTAAATACCTGATAAAACTTAGCCAGAAATGATTCTTTGTTTTCTTGCGTGTTTTTTTCACTATTCGTTTGATCTTCACTATTTATTTGAATGTTTCTCATGTTGGTCACGCCTTATTTATTGAAAGTGACATCACTATAAAACCTCAGGTTAAGTTGAGGTAAAGTGTTTTTTCTAATAAACTTGAAAATATATTTTGTGAATACAAATTAAATGGAAATTGTGATGACTGATGAAGCAAATTTAACGATAGGAAAAGTTGCTAAACGATGTGGCGTAAAAGTCTCTACGTTACATTTTTATGAAGAAAAAGAGCTGATACGTAGTTGGCGTAATCAAGGTAATCAACGACGATTTAAAAAAGACGTTTTACGTCGTGTTTCTGTGATTAAAGCCGCCCAAAAGGTTGGTATTAGTTTGGCGGATATTAAAAAGGCATTATCTACACTGCCCAATAATAGAACCCCTGACAAAACGGATTGGGAAGCATTGTCGACGACTTGGCGTGATGAATTAACGGCGAAAATTAATTATTTGGAAAAATTAAGAAGCTCATTAAACGGTTGTATCGGTTGTGGTTGTTTATCAATGAGCAATTGCCCGATATACAATGAGAATGATAAATTAGCAAATGAAGGTTGTGGCGCTGTTCTTTTAGATAAACAGCGTGTGTGATGATAAAAATGTTTGATATTCAGTAGCAATCTTAATTTTTTGTCATATATTTTCAAAAAACAAATATTTGTAGCTTCTAAATACTTGAAGCTATCAAATATTATTACCAGATAAATAAAACTTATGAGACAGACATCACTGAGTCGGTCCGTGTAACGGTTACTCGCTTAAAGTGAGTTCCACCACTTCTTTTTTTGCGGAAATCCTGACTGACATCAAAACCATTGTCTGATTTATATCAGTTAAATAGTCGACATTTTTAGGTAGGTCTCCAATGATTTCAAATCTTTCCTCTTTAAGCGCATACGACCATAATTGAAAGTTATCATTGATACCATAAATGACATTGTCTTTTATCACGAATTGCTGTTTATAGCCTCCTTGACCAACCAGTGCTTCAATAAGATTATCTTCAGCGGGACCTGGCTGCCAAAATCTGTCCATGCTATCAGTGTATACTAATTGACCTTTCTCGCTTTTTTGCGCCCAATTAACTTTATTATCAATAATAATATGAGTCTCAGAGGTCGCTAAATTTAGCTCTGCCAACTTCAACACTCCTCTAATACGTACCAGTAATAAAGCGCTATTATTTTTACTATCCCATTGATAAAGTTGAACAACAGGATATTCCAATGGAAAGGATTCTTGCTTGGAATCCAGATAAACCTGAGTGAGCATTTTGTTGGCATTGACCAAAAGGCTTTTCCCATCTGCCGCCCAATCGATTCCTTGTATATAAGTATCCATAGGAAAGTGGGTGAGTTGTTGTGAACCTTTACCCTTGGTTATCCAAAGTTGTGTTTCTCCTGAACGTCCAGATGCGTAGGCGATTAATTCGCCATTGGGTTGCAATATGGCGTCGTCTTCACTGAGTATCGAGCGCTCTATAACTGAGAACTTTTTATTCTGATTTCTTTGATTTTTATCTGGTTGTATTATTTCTGTCTTCTTTATCTGCGATAAGGGCATAGAACCGATGTCACTATCGTAATGCCCTTTAATGACCAACATGCGATTGCCTTCTGGATGAAATATTGGCGTTCCCATTGATTCATCAAGAGGTAAGCTAATATTGGTGACTTCACCGTCATAAGATAATGTAAAAAGCTGTCGACCTGTGCTAAAAACGAGTTGATTTTTTATCGGCGAAAAATTGGGGGAAATAAGCCTAAATCTTGCTATTTCTTTCGGATAATTAATTCGATGACTCGATAAGATCCGACCATCAGCTTTGAGCACTTCAATATAATAATGGCCATCAATATGTACACTCGTGAGTGCAATCAAATTGTCTGTAACCGAATAGTCATAGTCGATTATATTGCCTTCCTCGGGTGCATATAGGACTTGGCTTTTATTTTCACTTACCGAGTAACTGATTAACTTCCAACGATCTGAAAACTTCTGCAATAAAGCAATATTGTTATTATTTAACCATTTAGGGTTTTGTATTTTTGAATTTTTACACTCCATCAATACCCTCGGAGATTGAGGAGATACAAGTGCCTTGTCAAAATTCAAGCTCATAAGTTTATAACATTTTTTTACTGTGTTCGGCTTACTACAGCCGCCAGTTTTAACAAATACCAGATTCTTACCATCTTTTGAGAAACTATGGCTGCCGTATGCATCTAAGTTCTTTGTTAGTTGAAACTCTTGTTTTGTTTTGGTGTTTTTTGCCCAGATATTATTAGTACAAAACTTTTCTGAATATCGATGGAAAACAACGTACTGACCATCTGGCGAATAAATGCTAGCGAGTTCTTGGTTGTCTGTTGAAGTTAGTGCGCGTAACTTTCCAATGGAAAATGGCGAAGGTTGCTTGGGCGCAAAATACTGATACCCAATAAAGCCCATAATCACTATGCCAAAGATGATAACAATCAGGTTTAAACTAGGTTTAGAAGGTTTTGATTTTTCTGCTAAATGAGTTGCTGTATTGGTGACAGTATTATTAGTGGCTTGAATATCACTATGGGCTTCATTATTAGTTTCACCATCTTCTACTTTATCTCCTACACTAATAAGGATTTCGTCAACACCATTTTTCTGAGGGTTATCGAGCTTGGTTGATTTATCATTTGTAGCGTCGATATCATCATACCATCGAACATCACACTCCAGACTATATCCTTGTTTAGCATGTGTCTTAATATAGATTTGGGCTTTACTATCGTCACCCAACGCTTTTCTTAGTTGAGCAATGCTTCTTTGCAATGTATTAGGAGTAACAATTGTATTTGGCCAAATTTTAGAAAACAACTCGTCGTAACTAATAACCTTACCTTGATTTTCAGCAAGGTGGGTTAAAACAGCTAATGCTTTAGGAGCAATAGTTTGCGATTGCTGATGTTGAGTGATTTGATTTCTGGATAAGTCGACAAAGAAATCACCTATCCAATATTGTACAGACATAGAACCTCTTACCTAAACGAAAGTTGTTACTTAAAAATGAGAATGAGCAAAATAAATTATTTTATCATAAACGCCTAATGTAACCACACCTAAATATAAAGTCATAAGGCCATGATAAACAACAACTATACTAAGGGGAGCTTAAAGTCAGCGAAAATTCAGTAGCACGTCAGGTCTTTTAATTCAGATTCATGTAAATTTAGCGCCTCTGCTATATTTAAAAAAAAAGTTAAATGAAATACAACGTTATACGAGAGATAAATTGATGAATATTGAGAAGCGTTTTACCCTAGTTCTTTTATTGTTACTGCCTTTTCTAACCGTCCAGGCGAACGAGATAAAAAAGACGAGTGACTTTACATTATCAAAAATACAAGTCGTCCCTATCAAAGATACTCAGGCTGATAGACAATACGAGCTATATATAAAATTGCCCGAGGGATATACAAAGAATAAAGATAAAAACTATCCTGTCATTTATTTTACCGATGCAGATACCCACATCGAACTATTATCGGGTACTGAATTCTTGATGGAAGAGGTAATTTTGGTTGGAATTTCCGATCAAAAAGACCTCAATAAAGATTTAGAGGGACATAGCAGTAGAGCTAGAGATTATTCAATAAGCAAATCAAGCAACCCAGAACGTCAAGCCAAATATCAATTTGGGCAGGCCAGTAATCATCTAACTTTTATTCGCAACGATGTTATTAAGTTTATCGAAAGCAATTATCGAACCGACCCGAGTAATCGGACCTATTTCGGCTTTTCCCTCGGCGGCTTATTTGGTGTTTATGCCTTAATGACACAACCCGATACCTTTAAAAACTATATCTTAGGTAGCCCATCGCTTTGGCGAGATATCCCGTTACTTTTTTCACTTGAAAATGCAGCATTAAAAAGTAAAGCGCTAGAGATCAACCTGTTTATTACCTATGGCGAATTGGAAAAGGAATTGGGTGTGCATGTCGAGGAATTTATTAGCAAACTAAAAAATAAACAATATCAAGCGTTATCATCAATAAAGCAGGTAGTGATCGAATCTTCTGGCCATAGCGACTCGTTTCCAATGGTTGGTGTGCGTAGTGTCAAATGGCTATCAAGCCTAACAAAAACGAAAGAGTAAACCATGAAAGCTATTGTTATTAATAAAGAAATTACTACTGTAACTAAGACTGTTATTTTTATAGCGCTGTTACTTCCTATGCTAACGATGAGTAGTAAAAGTTATGGACATGATAAATCACCAGTTCTTGAAGGCCCTTATGTCGGACAGAAACCACCAGGCTCTATTCCAAAATCTTTTGCCCCAAGTGGCCTTTCAAAAGAGCATCGTGACGGTAGCGGTTTCTTCACGCCTGATATGAAAGAATTTTATTTTACCAGAAGAAGTAGTAAAGATGGAAAGTGGTCGTTAGTCGTCTTTAAATACCAAAACAATCGATGGCACGAGTCTGTGGTGGGACCTCGGGTGGGACGGCCCATTTTTACACCAGACGGTAAGACGATGCATTTGGGCAAACATTTTATGGAACGCACCGGAACTGGATGGTCAGAAATACAAAGTCTAGGGTCTTTTTTTGCAGATTTCCGCATCATGCGTTTGATGTCTTCATCAAACGGTACTTACTATTTTGATGAAGCAACTGAATCGGGCCCTATTCGTTATTCACGATTAGTAAACGGTAAACATGAAAAACCAAAAGCCGTGAATATTGAATTCGGCGACTGGAACGCGCATCCTTTCATCGCGCCAGATGAATCCTATTTGCTCTGGGATGAACAAGGAGAAAACGGATATGGTGGAGCAGATTTGTTCATTTCTTTTAGACAGGAAGATGGTTCATGGGGGGCGTCAATTAATTTGGGGGATACAATCAATACGAGTGCTAACGAAGGTGGAGCAACGGTAACGCCAGACGGAAAATATCTTTTCTTTAACAGATATATAAGCGAAGAGAATGCGGGTATGTATTGGGTGGATGCACAGATAATTGAAACCCTTAGACCTAAGCATTAAGCCGTTAACGGTAAATTAATTTTAACTTTAGTCTTAACCATAAATAAGAGAATAAATCATGAAAGCCATTGTTATTTTTATCGCTGTTTTAGTTGCAGCGATAGTCACCCCTAGCAAAAGTTATAGCCAAGATGAATTTCCAGTTCTGCAGGGGCCTTATATGGGGCAAGAACCACCAGGCATGGTGGCTGAGCCATTTGCAGCTGGCATAATTTCCAAAGAGGGGTGGGAGCTTGACGGCGTGTTTTCGCCCGACATGAAAGAATTTTACTTCGCCTTAGACCGTGGTACCGACGATAAAAGCTTCAGCCCTAAGGTGATCGGCTTCCGACAGCAAAACAATGTCTGGAAGAAGTATATTGAATTCCCAAGAACAGGTGAAATTACATTCTCGCCTGACGGAAAACGCATG
>Ga0209396_1001491_pt1 | contig 25985 bp, 19 predicted proteins | sample GOMGulsemesocosm_6_FD_184638 | JGI IMG/M metagenome (GOLD analysis project Ga0209396, IMG submission 184638) | Methane-oxidizing microbial communities from mesocosms in the Gulf of Mexico - GOM8C Gulf of Mexico (SPAdes) (version 2) | ecosystem: Environmental > Aquatic > Marine > Cold seeps... | reverse complement strand
TTTCCTAATTGGTTTCTTATCAGTTATGATTCGTGTGTTCAATCCAGCCTTTCCAGAAGGAGTAATGTTAGCTATTTTATTAATGAATGTTTTCGCTCCAACAATTGACCATTATGTGGTTCAAGGGAATGTTAAGAAGCGATTAAAACGTGTAAAAACAGCATAAGTTATGGCTATAGATACAAGTAAAAATTCATACACGATTATCTTTTCAATTGTGATGGTAATTGTGGTGGGGTCTTTATTAGCAGGTATTTCTTCGGTACTAAGTCCGGATATCAAGGCTAATAAGAAGATAGAAAAAATGCAAAATATTTTATTTGCAATGGGTGTAGCAAATTCAGAGGATAAAAATGAATTTGCAGATAAGACACTAGCAGAAGGTTTGTTTAAGCAATATGTAGGTGAGGAGCAGTACATCGTTAAAGGTGCAACGGCTACGAAAACTACTGAAGCATTTAAATTAGAAGTTAAAAAAGAGCAAGATAAAGTAAAATCAAATGCTTCTTATGAGCAGCAATTGCCTTTGTTTATTGGAAAAAAAGACGGAAAAACATTTTACGTTGTACCAATGAGAGGTAATGGTTTGTGGGATGCTATTTGGGCTTACGTAGCTTTAGATGAAAACTTAGTTGTTCAAGGTGCTTATTTTGACCATAAAGGTGAAACTCCTGGGTTAGGGGCTAATATTAAAGAAGCTTACTTTAGAGATGACTTTATAGGAGAGCATATTTTTGATACAGCTGGAAATTACCAAGGTATTACGGTTAAAAAAGGAAATTTAGATCCTAAAAATGATCGTAAAACGGATAATGCAGTAGATGCTATGGCAGGTGCTACAATTACTGGTGATGGTGTTACTGCAATGATCAAAAAGGGGCTTGCTTTGTATTTGCCATATTTTGAAACTTTAAAAACAGCTAAATAATTATGGGACTTTCAAAAAAACACAAAGGACTGTTATTAGATCCTTTAGCAGATAACAATCCTATTACTATTCAAGTATTAGGGATTTGTTCAGCATTAGCTATTACAGCACAGTTAAAACCATCAATTATTATGGCGGTTTCAGTATTGTTTGTATTAGGTTTAGGAAACGTGGTAATCTCTTTAATGAGAAACATCATACCTTCAAAAATTAGAATTATTGTTCAGTTAATTATTGTTGCAACTTTAGTAATTATAGTAGATCAAGTACTTAAGGCTTTTGCTTATGAATTAAGTAAAACACTATCCGTATTTATCGGTTTAATTATTACGAACTGTATTATCATGGGGCGTTTTGAAGCTTTCGCTTTAGCTAACAAACCTTGGCCAGCATTTTTAGATGGTATTGGTAATGCCGCAGGTTACGGAGTATTGTTAGTTGTAGTAGCGTTCTTTAGAGAATTGTTAGGAGCAGGAACTTTATTCGGTTTTAAAGTATTAGGAGATCCTATTGAAAAAACAGGATTGTATGCTTATGGATATGAAAATAACGGTTTTATGGTATTAGCGCCAATGGCATTAATAGTTGTAGGAATCATTATTTGGGTACAACGTAGTAAAAATCCAGCTTTAGTAGAAAGTCACTAGGCGATTTAGTAATTTTTATAATACGTTGAACTTGTTGAAGCGGTTATGAAAACTAAAACTTATAAAATATGGAATATTTAGAATTATTATTTAAATCGATATTTACCCAAAACATGGTATTTACATATTTCTTAGGAATGTGTTCATACTTGGCGGTATCTAAAAAAGTATCTACTGCAGTTGGTTTAGGAGCAGCAGTAATATTTGTATTGGCTATTACAATGCCTTTAAACTGGTTGTTAGATCAATATTTATTAAAAGATGGAGCTTTAGCTTGGTTAGGAGAAGAGTATACTTCTTATGATTTAAGTTTCTTAACATTTATCTTATTTATTGCTACTATTGCTACAATGGTACAATTAGTTGAGATTATTGTAGAGAAGTTCTCTCCGTCGTTATATAACTCTTTGGGTATTTTCTTGCCACTTATTGCGGTAAACTGTGCTATTTTAGGAGGGTCGTTATTCATGCAACAAAAAGAATTACCATCTATTGGACATGCTACTGTTTACGGTGTTGGATCTGGGATCGGTTGGTTCTTGGCGATTTTAGCAATTGCAGCTATTCGTGAAAAAATTCGTTATTCAAATGTACCGCCGGCCTTAAGAGGGTTAGGGATTACATTTATCATAACAGGTCTTATGGCTATTGGTTTCAATAGTTTTGGAGGAATGTTAACTGGTGATGACGGTAAGGCAAAAAAACAAGAAAAAACAGCAGTTGTCGAAGTTGAAAAAACAGAAGCAGTAGTTGTTAATACAAACACAAAATCTGTAAACTAATTATGATATATTTAGCATCAACAGGAGGAGCAATAGCTATTACAGTAATAGCCTTGTTTATTTTGGTATTGTCGTTGGTTTTAATATTAATCTTTGCAAAAGATAAATTATTACCATCAGGAAACGTTAAAATTACTATTAACGGAGAAAAGGAAATTGAAGTTGCTTCAGGAGGTACTTTGTTGTCTACGTTAGGAGCTGAGAAAATATTTTTGCCATCTGCTTGTGGTGGAGGTGGAACTTGTATACAATGTGAATGTCACGTACATGATGGGGGTGGAGAAGCATTAGCAACAGAGGTGCCTCACTTTTCTCGTAAGGAATTAAAAGCTGGTGCGCGTTTATCTTGTCAGGTAAAAGTAAAGCAAGACATGAATATTTCTATTCCAGAAGAAGTTTTTGGAATTAAGAAATGGGAAGCAACTGTAGTTTCAAACTATAACGTAGCTACTTTTATTAAAGAATTCGTTGTAGAAATCCCTGAAGATATGGGGTATAAAGCTGGGGGGTATATTCAAATTGAAATTCCAGAATGCGAAGTAAAGTTCTCAGATATGGATGTTTCTGCACATCCTCAGGATCACCCAGGTGAGCCTGATAAATTTAAAGCTGATTGGGAGAAGTTTGGTTTATGGCCTTTAGTTATGAAAAACAACGAATTGGTAGAACGTGCTTACTCTATGGCTTCTTACCCTGCTGAAGGAAGAAAAATCATGCTTAATGTTCGTGTAGCGACACCTCCTTTTGACCGCGCCAAAGGCGGATGGATGGATGTAAATCCTGGTGTAGCATCATCTTATATTTTCAACTTAAAGGTTGGTGATAAATGTGTTATCTCTGGGCCTTATGGTGAATTCTTTATCAATGATTCTGAAGCTGAAATGTTGTATGTAGGTGGTGGAGCTGGTATGGCGCCAATGCGTTCTCATTTATATGAATTGTTTAGAACATTGAAAACTGGTAGAAAAGTTACTTATTGGTATGGTGGACGTTCAAAAGCTGAATTGTTCTATATCCATTACTTTAGAGATTTAGAAAAAGATTTCCCAAATTTCAAATTCTTCATTGCATTATCAGATCCAACTGAAGCAGATAATTGGACTATCAAAAAAGATGTTGATGATGAAAATGGTGATGGTTTCACTGGATTTATTCATCAAGTTGTAATAGATGAGTATTTATCTAAACATGAAGCTCCAGAAGATTTAGAATTATATTTCTGTGGACCACCATTAATGAACAATGCGGTTCAGAAAATGGGTGAAGATTTTGGTCTTGATGATGATAATATCCGTTTCGATGATTTCGGAGGATAGTTAAAATCTAAATACATAACAACAAAAAACCGATACAGTAATGTATCGGTTTTTTGTGTTAATAAACAATATAACCCATTAACTTAGTAGGTTTAAGTTTTTTTTTTTTGCTTTTAATATGAGAAATACTATATTAGGAATCTCAAATTAATTTATACCCAAAAAAATGAAGAAAACTACTTTAAAAGTAGCTTTGGCAATCTTTGCCTTAGCTGGAATTTTTTCTGTGAATGCACAGCAAAAAATTTTGACAGTAAAAAACCAAAAAAAAAATGTTTACCCTAATTCAGAAACACTAATATCTCCTTCAGGAGAAATTAAATGTGCTACAGTTGAGTACAATGAAATTTTAGACAGTAAAATAAAATCTAGACTTACTAAAGAACAGTTTGAACAGTGGGTTGCTCCTAAAGTAGCTCAAATAAAAGCTGATAGATTATCTGGTAAAATGCCTGCGGTTTATACAATCCCTGTGGTTGTGCATGTTGTGCATAATGGAGATGCTTTAGGTTCAAATGAAAATATTGATGATTTACAAGTTCAATCTCAAATTCAAGTATTTAATGAGGATTTTGGAAACTTAACTGGTACTCCGGGAGATGGAGGAGAAGGAGTGGATACTGATATTCGCTTTTGCTTTGCTCAAGTAGATCCTAATGGTAACGTTACTAATGGTATAACACATGATAACTTAGGGCAAGCTTCGTGGGATAGTATGGGAGATATTGATGCTAATTTAAAACCGGCAACAATATGGGATCCTACTAAATATTTAAATTTATGGACATGTAATTTCGGTGGAGGAATGGCAGGAACACTCGGTTATGCTCAATTCCCTACCGGGTCTGGTTTACCTGGGTTAGATTCAAGTTGTGATACATCAGAAGCTAGTTCAGATGGAGTAATTTCTGCATACTATACCTTTGGGTCAAGAACAATTTATCCTGCAGGTAATTATAGTGGTACTCAGTATGATAAAGGAAGGACAATGACTCATGAGGTTGGTCATATGTTAGGATTGCGTCATATTTGGGGGGATTCAGGGGCATGTACTAATGATGACTATTGTGCAGATACTCCAGATGCTACCTCAGCAAATTTTAACTGCGTTACTGCTGATAGTTGTCCTGCTGATGGTTTAGGAAACGATCAAACTCAAAATTATATGGATTATTCAGATGATTCGTGCATGCATATGTTTACACAAGATCAGAAAGATAGAATGATTGCAGTTTTGTTAAATGCAGATAGAAGAGTTGGGTTATTAAACTCTACAGTTTGTAATCCTGTTCCATCAATTCAATTCACTGGTACCGCTTGTGAGTCAACTAGTAAAAATGTTACTGAACCATCTGGTTGTAATGCTTTTGTTGATGTGTCTATACCTTTAGAGATTGATATGGACCCATTGGTAGATGCAACTGTTAACTTTGTAATTAATGGATCTTCAACTGCTGTTCTTGGAGTGGATTATACTATTCAAACTACTTCAGTTGTGTTCCCAGGGGCAAGTCAAACTGATAAGGATTATATTTTAAGAATATATAATAATGATTTTTCATCAGTAAATAAAACTGTAGTAATTGATTTTACCGTAACAACCGGAGGAACGGCAATAGCCAATTCAGTTAGAAACTCATATACAGTTAATATAATAAATGATGATTTTGCACCAATTGCAGTTAATAATTTTTTATTATTAAATGAAGACTTTGAAAATTCTGGTTGGGCAGCCTACGATAGAGACGGTGATGGTAACTTTTTTACTGGAGGTGGACTTACTGGTTTGTCAGGGTACGGACCAATTGTTGGAGCTTGTGCCTATTCTGAAACAGACGGGGGGATTTTAGGGTCGCCAGCAACATATACTCCGGACAACTATATAGTGTCACCAACATTTACAATACCAGTAGATGCTGTAAAAGCTGATTTTTCTTATGTAATAGGGGCTTATGCAACGGCTAATCCTGCTTCAACAACTTTTAAAGAGCATTATTCAGTCTATTTTTCTACTAATTTGACATTGTCTGTTTATTCAGATTTAGAAGAATTTGTATTAGAGAATGATAGAGAGATACCTGCGGCAAGTTCAGAACTTAGAAGTCATAGTTTATTACCTTATGTAGGGCAGACAGGATATTTAGTTATTAGACATCATAATACCGCAGGTAAAGGATTGTTATTGTTGGATACGGCAAAGGTTGATGTTGATGTAACTAGAGAGCCACAAACAGCTTTAAATACAGGGACGCCTGATAATGTGTATTTACCTAGTTCAGGTACAGTGTATACTAGTAATCCATCTGATAATAAAGTTATGGTGGATATATCAAATAATAATAATGTTGATTACGGGTGTATTGATGTATCTGTATCAAGAGCTACAGGAGCATCTGTTATGTATCAGGTTGCTGGATCTGCTAATTATGTAATGGGTAAGACATTTACAATCAACCCTGCAATTACTCAAGCTAGTGGTAATGCAACTGTAAAGTTTTATTTTACAGAAACTGAAATTGCTGAATGGGAATCAACTACAGGTAATAATAGAAATGAGTTAGCAATTATTAAAAGTAATGGAGAAACGATTTTGGCTAGTTTGCAAAGTTTCAATACAAATGGAGCTTATGAGTTAACTCACAGTTTAAGCGCAACTTTCTCAACAGGAATTAGTGCAACATACTATTTTGGCAAAATGGAGGCTGTTCTTGGGGTTGATCAAAGCGAATTAAATATTATAGGGCTTTATCCCAATCCATCAAATGGAATAATTAGTCTTTCGGTTGATACAAATAATGATGTAGAAACTACATTGTATGATATCAGAGGTAGAAAAGTGTATTCTAAATTACATGCTAACAATTCTGACATCTTTGTGTCTAAATTAGATTTTAGTACAATGGCATCAGGTGTTTACATGTTAAATGTACAAAGTGGCTCTAAAAGAGTTGTTAAGAAAGTTGTGATTCAATAAACTTATTGAGTTAATTTCTTTAAAAATATATAAAGCCGATACATGTTGTGTCGGCTTTTGTATTTTTTATCTGCCTTATTTTTAGGTGATTACATGTTGTTAAATGACGTAAATTTCGTAAATTGTACGTTAGTATATCACAAATTTATCGTGCAAGGGTAAGTAAAGTCGGATGACTATCAATAACACTGGTGTTTTGTCGGGTTTTTAAGACACTTAATCTAAAAAATTAATATTCAGACAGCGGTGTTAACATTTGTTATTATATTCATCCGTTCAATTTTATTAACAAACCCAATTAATATGAAAAAAATTACTATTAAAGGATTTTTATTAACACTAGTATTTTTGTTTTCTATGACAAGTTTCGCTCAAAGCGGAAAGTCGATATGGAAAAAAACAACTAAGAAAAGCTTCTCTAAAGAAGAAAAAGTTATTAGAAAAACCGAGCCTAAACAGGCGGATTTCTATCAGTTAGATTTAGTGTCGTTAAAAGCTTCATTATTAAACGCTCCTTCCAGGAATGAGCATAAACTATCTGATGTTATAATTGATTTTCCAACAATTAACGGAACGAATAATTCCTTTAGAGTAATGGAGGCGTCAGTTTTGGCTCCAGATTTTCAGGCACAGCACTCAGAATTGCGTTCTTATGTAGGTCAGAATGTAAATAACCCTTCAGAAACTATTCGTTTTAGTGTTACTCCACAAGGATTACATACTATGATGTTTACGAGTAAAGGTGTTCAGTATATTGATCCATATACTAAAGGAGGAAATAATTATATAGTGTATGCTAAAAAAGATTTACCAGCTTTAGAGAGCCGTTTTGAATGTGGTGTTATAGATGAAGGTGTATCTTCTAAAGATTTAGAAGACTTTGATTTAGAAGCTGCTAAGAACGCTAATGATGGGCAAATGAGAACTTTTAGATTAGCTTTAGCTTGTACTATTGAATATTCTGAATACCATTGGACGGCTGCAGGAGTTGGTGCAGGTGATACAGATGCTGTAAAAAGAGCTGCGGTTCAAGCAGCTATGGTGGTTACAATGACAAGAGTTAATGGTATATATGAAAGAGATTTTTCTATTACTATGACTATGGTGAATAATGACAGTATTGTGTTTATAGGGGCTGATAGTTTAGATAATGACGATGCATTTGTTTTAATTAATGATAGTCAAACAGTTATTGATGCTAATATTGGGAACCTTTTTTATGATATAGGTCATACGTTTAGTACTGGAGGTGGTGGTTTAGCTGCTTTAGGTTCACCATGTGTAGCAGGTAACAAGGCAAGAGGAATTACAGGTTCACCAGCGCCAGTTGGAGATGCTTATGATGTTGATTATGTAGCACATGAAATGGGACACCAATATGGAGGACCTCATACTTTTAATGGTGAAGGAGGAGCCGGAAATTGTGGAGGCGGAAATAGAAGTGGTTCTAATGCTTATGAGCCAGGTGGTGGAACAACTATAATGGCATATGCAGGTATTTGTACTGCTACTGAAAATATACAATCTAATAGTGATGCGTATTTTCATAGAAATAGTATACTACGTATTTGGGCTAATGTTAGTGCAGGAAACAGTACTTGTGGTGCTCAAGCAGCAACAGGAAACAGTGTTCCAACTGCAGATGCTGGTAACAACTACATTATTCCTATGTCTACACCATACATGTTAGAAGGTTCTTCTACTGACGCTGATGGAACAGGAACACATACGTATACTTGGGAACAATACGATTTAGGAACTGCTGCTGCAATAGCGGACAATACAGCTACTGGACCAATTGTACGTAGTTTTGAAGGAACTACAAACCCAATTAGATATATTCCTAGAATGCAAGACATCCTTGTTAATGGAGGAACTTCAACTACATGGGAAAAATTATCTTCTGTAAATAGGGATCTTAATTTTCAGTTAACAGTACGTGATAATGATGTTAGAGGAGGACAAACGGCTAATGATAACATGACTGCTGACGTGGAAACTACTGCAGGTCCATTTGTAGTGACTTCTCAGTCAACTCAAACAGAGTGGTTACAAAATACAACTGAAACCATTACTTGGAATGTAGCAAGTACTAACACAGGGACTGTTAATACACCTAATGTAGATATTTTATTATCTATTGACGGAGGTATGACATATCCAACAACTTTAGCAGCTGCAGTGCCAAATGATGGTTCGCATGATATTACGGTACCTAATATAACAGAGCTTAATTGTAGAGTTATGGTAAAAGGTAGTGGAAATATATTTTTTAATATTAATACTGCAAGGGTTATAATTGGGTATAATGTAAGTACTGCGTGTAATACGTATGCTTCTGGAGCTTTAGGAACTGCAATTCCTGATGGTACAGGAGCTAATGCACCTGGAGCACCTATATTTGATACAATTGTTGTTTCTGGAGAAACTGGTAATATTACAGATATTTCTAGTTTAAAAATCAACGTAGATATAGTACATACGTATATACAAGATTTAGTTATACAATTAACTGCTCCTGATGGGACAACATTTAATACTTTATGGAATAGAGAATGCGGTGCTGCTGCTTTTGATAGTCTAGATATTATATTTGCTGAAGGAGCTGCCGCAATAGTGTGTGCAAGTCCAACAACAGGTACTTATGCGCCATCTCAATCGATTGCTAGTTTTGTTGGACAAGCTAAAAATGGTAACTGGTCTATAGCAATGGCGGATTATTGGAATGGTGATATAGGAACCTTAAATGATTGGTCAATAGAATTTTGTACTGAAACAGCAGTTTTAGGGGTTAATGACTATAATTCTTTTAAAGACTTTACAGTCTATCCTAATCCATCAAGTGGTTTGTTTACAGTTAACTTAAGCTCAAACCAAGATGTTCAAATGTCATTGTTTGATGTTAGAGGAAGGAATGTGTACACTGAAGTACATAGTAATAACTCAGTAACATTTAATAAAGAAATTGACTTCAGTTCTATGGCTGCTGGAGTTTATTTGTTAAACGTAGAAAGTGGAGCTAAAAAAGCGACTAAAAAGATTGTGATTCAATAATAGTTGATTTAAAAGATAAAAAAGGTTGTCTGTAAAGGCAGCCTTTTTTTTATTATCATTATTTATAGTCTAAGATTTACTAGTAAGCTTTTTTTTTTTACGATATATTTTACAAGCAGGACCAATTATAGCAATTGCTATAATTGGTCCTGCTTATTTTATGTGTTGATATATGGTACTGAAGCTTGTTGGGAATAATTTTATATTCAGATTAATTGATTAAAAAGGGGGCTAAATATTAAAATAAAGTGGGTTGGGTTATCTAAAATTTTCAATTATGAAAGTTCAAGTTTTATAGAATATTATGCATGTCAGAGGCAGTCATTCTGTTTTTTATTAACACAGCGTAAGCATATAAATGAAATGATATGAATTGTAATATAATTAAGTTATTTATAGTTGAAAATTTTAGATTGTGTTGATGGTAAAAGTTTCTTCTATAGATGTTATAACTTGTGGAGCTTCGCTGGATTTGAATGTTATTTTTATTTGATACAAATCGTTCTTTAATTTTTCAAGAGAAATTTTACCTTGATTTATACGGTAATATCCTGTCTGACCTTTGCAGTAACATAATCGAGCAAAAACTAATTTAGTTTTGTTAAGGTTCTTATTTTCAAAAGTGAAATTTTTATTAGTATAAGGTAATTCAAAATAAAGTTCTTCAATGTATTGACCATCTTGGTATTTTTCATCATTATTCCTTGTATAAGTGAATTTACATACGATGTTGTTGCCATTGTTAATCTTTGGGTATAATTGACCAGTTCCATTCTTATTTATATCTAGGTTTTTATTTTTAAAAACTTCAAAGGTGCATTTTCCTTCTTTAGGGCAAGATGTTTTTGTACTTGAATTAGTGAATCCTTTATTTGTATTCCTTTCTTTTACAGTAGAACAACAGGATAAAAAAGTAGTAATCAATAAATAAAGTAATATTCTCATAAATTAAACTTTTAATAAATAGTATTGGATACTGTGATAAATAAATATTACAATTTTTCAATTGTAATTTACAATAAAAATAACGAATAATTAAATAGCTACCAGTACTCATTAGTTTTTATTCAAAATGATAATACATTCTAGGTTAATTGGAAATAATATTTTGGATATGCTTTTTTTTATTACAGAACCCTAGTCCTACAGGTTTGATTAATGATTTTAACCGGGTTGTTAAAAAAAATGATGATTCAATAATGAAGCGATACAATAAGCTATTTATTAGTACAGTATTAAAGGTTGACAGGGCAATGTGTCAGCTTTTTTTGTTATTATTTGTTAATTATGTATATTGAAAATCCAAAAAAAGCCCATTATGAAAAAAAAATACCCAAAAAAGCAGGTCCTACTTTTGTTAATGACCTTTTGTACGATGTTTTTATTTTCCCAAAATAGAAATTCGTATTGGAAAAAAGCTTCTAAAGAAAAATTAGAAACAGAACTAAAGGTGCATAGAGCATCTCATCCAAAACAATTTGAAGTCTTTGAGTTGGACTTAGTTAAGTTACAGGAAGCAATTCAAGGAGCTCCTTTGAGGGGAGAGTTTGCCGGAAAATCAAATGTTATTGCTGAGTTCCCTACACCTGAAGGAACTTTTGAGCGATTTAGAATATCAGAGTCCCCAATAATGGAAGCTGGATTAGCTGAAAAATTCCCAATGATTAAAACCTATAAAGCAGTTGGTGTTGATGATCTAACAGCTACAATGCGTTTTAGTATTACTCAATTTGGGTTACATACCATGACACTTTCTGGAAAAAGAAACTCCATGTATGTAGACCCGTATACAGAGGATAGAAAAACCTATATGGTTTATGATAAAAACTCTTTAGGTGCAGATAATCAAGATTTCAAATGTTTAACTGATCAAGGAGTGCGTTTAAAATCATTAGAAAATGATGTATCTGCTTTTAGGGTAGATGCTGATGATCAGAAATTAAGAACTTATCGTTTAGCACAATCGTGTTCAGGGGAGTATGGAGCAATATTTGATGGAGCTGGTACTGATGCTCAGAAAAAAGCGAATATCCAAGCGCAAATGGCAATTACGGTAAATCGTGTTAATGAAATTTACGAAAGAGATTTAGCTGTAACATTGATATTTATAGCTCGTAATGATGAATTGATTTATTATAATGGAGGTACAGACCCATGGAGTGGAGAATATAATACAAAAACACAGGAGGTTATTACAACAACACTGTTAGATGAGTCATTATATGATATAGGTCACAATTTTAATACTTCAGGAGGGGGAAATGCTGGTTGTTTAGGATGTGTATGTGTTGATGGAGCTGCTCCTTATACAGGTAGTACTAAAGGTAGAGGTCACACAGGTAGGTCTAATCCAACAGGTGATCCTTTCGATATTGATTATGTAGCACATGAAATGGGACATCAATTTGATGGTTGGCATACGCAGTCTAGTTCAGGATGTGTTAGTGGTAGTGGTACTACAGAGGTTGAGCCAGGAAGTGGTAGTTCTATAATGGGGTATGCAGGTATTTGTGCGTCTAACGTACAGTCAAATAGTGATGCGCATTTTAACTATGTAACAATTCGTGATATTACTACAAATATTCAAACAGGTACAAGTAGTTCCTGTGCAGCAGAAACTGCTTTAACAAATCAACCTCCGGTAGCTATAACTGAAGGGGTGAAGTTTTATATACCTAAGTCTACTCCTTTTGTTTTAAGAGGAGCTTCAACCGATCTTGATGGAACTGCAGAGCATACTTTTGGGTGGTCTCAAAATGATCCTAAACCAGGTGGTATGGGAACAGGAACACCTTCCGCTACTGCAACTGATGGACCAGTATATCGTTCAATATTACCAACAGCTTCACCAGATAGATACATGCCAAGTATAGGGGATGTTGTTGCTAATGATTTAACACCAACATGGGAGGTGACTCCTTCTGTAGCAAGAACGTTAAATTTTGCTTTGGTAGTAAGAGATAACTCAAGTGGTTTTGCGAATGGAATTGGTCAAACTGACTCAGAATTAATGGTTGTTGATGTTGAAGATGTCACTCCTTTTACAATGTCTTCTCCAAACACTGCGGTTTCTTGGGAGGTTGCTAGTAGTCAGACAGTAACATGGAATGTTGGTTCTACAACAAATGCTACGATTAACTGTCAGAATGTAAATATTAAATTATCTACAGATGGTGGGTTTACATATCCATTTACTATTTTGTCTAATACTTCAAATGACGGTTCAGAGTCAATTACGATCCCTAATAACATTACTAGTACAGCTAGAATAATGGTAGAAGCAGCTGATAATATTTTTTATGATATTTCAAATACAAATTTTTCAATTGTTGCTCCTTCTTCTGCAACTTTTGTTATGACAGTTACGGAGGCAGATAAAAACCAAACAATCTGTACAGGAGATAGTCCAACTGTAGCTATTAATAATACTGTTTTCTCTGGGTTTAATGAGAACACTGTTTATTCTGCAAGTGGAAATCCAGCAGGTTCAAATGTTAGTTTTTCAGTGAATAATATTAACAGTACATTGGATTTAACAATGACATTAAATAATACTGCAGGAGTTACCCCAGGTAGCTATCCCATAACAGTGTCTGCTATAAGTAATTCTGTAACTAGGACTGAGGTGATTACATTTAATGTATATAGTGCAACTTTTGGAGTTCAAACATTGGTGTTTCCTCCAGATGCTGCTACAGGAGTAGGTACTATTACTTCGTTAGCTTGGACCCAAGATGTAAACGCAACTAGCTATGAAGCCCAAATAGCAACCGATGTTGGTTTTACAAATATTGTAAATACTACTGTATCCATGTCAGATCAGGTTCAGATAAATAGTTTGTTGCCAAATACGACTTATTTTTGGAGAATCACTCCAATAAATGTATGTGGGAATGGTGCTTTTAGTTCTGTAAGAAGTTTTACCACAGTGATTCCTGTTTGTGCAGTTTATAATTCTACACAAAACAATATTAACATACCAAGTGGTGGCAATCCAAACCAATATCCTTTTACTGCAACATCTACTAAAACTATATCTGGTGCTTCAGTTACAGAAATAATTACAGATATTAACGTTACAGTCAATATTCAGCATATATGGGCTGGGGATATGGATATAAAATTGACTTCTCCAAATGGAACAGAAGTCCTATTATTAGCAAACAGTAAGTGTGATGATGGTACTGATGATATTAATGTAATATATGATGATGAAGGTTCAGTATTAGTTTGTAGTACTACTGTCCCAGCAGTAGGTGGTATAACAATACCAGAGAGTGCATTATCTGCTTTTGATGGTGAAGGACTTAATGGAGATTGGGTACTGTCTGCTACTGATAGTCATAAAGATGATGGTGGAGAGTTTTTAAATTTTAGTATGGAAATTTGTTCTGCAGAAGCATTAAGTGTTTTTGAAAATGAAATTAACTCATTTATGATGTTTCCAAACCCGTCAAATGGATTAGTGACTATTTCGTTAAATTCAAGTGAAAATGTAAATGTTTCATTATATGACGTTAGAGGAAGAAGAGTGTATGCTCAATTGTATAATAATAACGAGGATGTATTTGCTAAAGAAATTGATTTTAGTGCAATGGCAGCTGGGGTATATTTATTGAGTGTAAGAAGTGGGGACACAAAAGCTACTAAAAAATTAGTGATTCAATAGGAATTAATTTTTTTAATACTTAAAACCGACACAGAAATGTGTCGGTTTTTTTGTTTTTGAGTATTGATAAGAAATCTATGGTATAGAAACAGTACCTTTGCCCAAAATAGTTTCTAATGATTACTTTTAAAGAGTTAAATTTATCCAATCAATTACAATATGCAATTGACGATTTAGGATTTGAACATCCAACACCTATACAGGCAGAAGCATTTAATGTGGTGCGTTCAGGTAAGGATATTGTTGGAATAGCACAAACAGGTACAGGGAAAACCTTTGCTTATATGATGCCTATCCTACGAGATTTAAAATTTTCAAAACAAGTAACTCCAAGAGTGTTAGTTTTAGTACCTACACGTGAATTAGTTATACAGGTAGTAGAGGAAATTGAAAAAATTTCTAAATATATTAATGTGAGAGTATTAGGAGTGTACGGTGGTACAAACATGAATACTCAAAAAATGGCAGTTTCACAAGGATCTGATATTATTGTAGCTACTCCAGGTAGATTATACGATTTAGCTATTAGTAAAGCATTAAATTTAAAAGCAGTTCAGAAATTGGTAATTGATGAGGTTGATGTAATGCTTGATTTAGGATTCCGTTTTCAGCTATTAAATATATTCGATGTATTGCCTCCTAAAAGGCAAAACATTATGTTTTCAGCAACAATGACAGATGATGTTGATGCATTGATTACTGATTTTTTCCGATCACCAGAAAAAATTTCCATTGCTGTGAGTGGTACGCCGTTAGATAATATTGAGCAAAAATGCTATGAGGTCCCTAATTTTTATACTAAGGTAAACTTATTAGCACATATTATTAAAGATAAACAAACCTATAGTAAAGTCTTAGTTTTTGTTTCTAACAAAAAAAGTGCAGATAGACTGTTTGAAGCTGTAGAAGAAATATTTGGTTCGGATGTATGTGTGATACATTCCAATAAAACTCAAAATTATAGAATCCGTTCTATTCGTCAGTTTGATGAAGGAGAGAATAGAATATTAGTAGCAACTGATGTAATGGCTCGTGGGTTAGATTTAGATGAAATTTCTCATGTAATTAACTTTGATACACCAAACTTTGCTGAAAACTATATGCATCGTATTGGTAGGACTGGTAGGGCAGAACATGAAGGGAAAACCATATTATTTTCAACTCCAAAAGAACAAGAAGACAAAGATGCTATTGAAGCTTTGATGAATTACGAAATTCCAAAAATGGAATTGCCAGAAGAGGTTGAAATTTCAGAGCGTTTAACTCCTGAAGAACGTCCAAAGCATATTGAACGTAATAACCCACATACAAAACCTAAAGATGAGGATGCTCCTGGGCCAGCTTTTCATGAAAAAAGCGAGAAAAATAGTAAGCAGAATGAAGGTGGTTCTTATAGAAGGGAAATTGCTGCAAAGTATAAAAAACCTAAATCAAGAGGAGATAAAACGTATAATTTACGTAACAAAAAGAAAGGTAAATATTAATAATGTCTAAACCACTTAACAAGCAGGAACTTCATAACTTAGCAATGAATATTGTTGGGGAAGACCTTGAGCAGCAAGGTTATGAATTTGTGGCAATTAATAGTCAATTAAAGAGAAACCCACAGTATGTATGTATTGATAAAAATGCTCAGTATTACTTTGTTATAGTAAAGGCAGTTTTGTTACCAGAAGATCCAGATGAATATGATGTGGTTTGGATGGAAACTTTCCGCGAACACGCAAGAAGTAAAGATGCAAAAGTACTTTTTGCCGGAGTTGGTTTGGGGAATAAAGACGTTACAGGTGATCCAGTATATTTAAACCAACCTTATTTATTAAATTATATCGGAGTTCAATTACTTGATATTGATATGAATTAAAGTGTTTCTATAAATGAAAAGAATTGTAATACTAATTTTATTAGCACTTGTTTCTTGTAAGAAAGAGGAAGCTCCTGTTGAGAATATTGTTTCTGGTAAAGTATTTGGAACCTATTATAATATTCAGTTTTTTGATGAAGAAAAAATCGACTATTCAAAACAGTATGATAGTTTATTTTTGGAAATAAATAAATCAACTTCAACTTATATACCTACTTCTGATATTTCAAAAATTAATAAGGGAGATTCAACTATAGTTATTGATCATCATTTTACAGCGGTATTCAATATTTCTAAAGAAATTTATGATACTACAGAAGGTTTTTTTGACCCTACTGTTGGTGTTTTGGTAAACGCATGGGATTTTGGGCCTGAAGGAAAAATTGAAAAATTAGATAGCTTAAAAATAGATAGTTTGATGCAATCGGTAGGATTTCATAATTTATCTTTGAATAATGGGAAAATAAGCAATCCTAAAAAAGCATTTATCGATTTTAATGCCATAGGAAAAGGATATGCTTTAGATGTGGTAGCCGCTTTTTTGAATAAAAAAGGTCATCAGAATTATTTGATTGATATAGGCGGAGAAATTGTAGCTAAAGGTATTAATGTTAACTCTTCCAATTTATGGAGAGTCGGTATTGAAGAGCCTAATTTTGATGGATCTCAAAGCCATAATAAAATAATTGAATTAGATAATTCAGCAATGGCGACTTCTGGGGTATACCGTAAGTTTAAAATTGATGAAAAAGGAGAGAGGTACTCACATATCTTAGACGCAAAAACAGGATATCCCAGTAAAACTAATATTTTGAGTGTTTCAGTAATTGCACCCAACTGTGCTATATCTGATGCCTATGCAACAGCATTTAAAGCAATGGGGATAGAAAAAGTAACAGAGTTATTAAAATCTCACCCTGAGTTGAAAGTGTATTTTATTTATGAGGATGATAACAAGCAATTGAAAACACTTAGTTTAAATAGCTTTCCATAATTTTTGAATTTTGGAAACGATTGAAAAATAAAAGCCTTAGTATACAATACTAAGGCTTTTATTTGTTTTAGTATTTATATAAGAGTTGGGGTGCTCTTATAATGAAATATTGTAATTCATTTGGGGGTAAATGGTTTAGGGGTTAATAGCTATACAAGAGTTGGGGCTCTCTCATACAGAAATGATGTAATTTATTTGGGTGTAAGTGTTTTTGTTTTAGTATTTATATAAGAGTTGGGGTGCTCTTATATAAAATAAGACTGTTATTTCTTTGGGGATAAGTCTTTTAGGTTTTATAAAGATATGACGTATATTGATTTGTTTTCACATGTTGTTGTGAACTGATGCTATATTGTTGTGAAATATAATTAGTTGTAGGTTTTGCGGAAAAACAATTTTTTAGAAGAAATATAATTGCTATTTAAAACATACGGGAAGAATCTCACCCTTGGCGAGGCAATATTTACTTACATCTTTTTCAGGCAAGGTGGTAGTGTAGTCAATCTCTTTTACAGAAAAACCAATGCTTCTTAGTTTGTTAAAGTAGTCTTTTCCATATACTCGTACATGATCATATTGACCAAATATTTTTGCCCGAGTTGTTTTATCAGTAATTGTGTTGTCTTCAAAAGTGGTTTCACGAGATAAGTCTTGTGGAATTTGAAGTATTGCCATTCCCTTAGGCTTTAATACCCTCAATAATTCTTGCATTGCTTTATTGTCAGCAGGAATATGCTCTAAAACATGATTACAAAAAATAATATCATAACTATTATCTTCAAATGGTAAATTACAGATGTCAGCTTTTACGTCTGCTAGAGGGGATAATAAATCAGTTGTAGTATATTGAATGTTTTTCTGATTTCTAAAACGTTTATAGAAACATTGTTCAGGAGCAAAATGTAATACTTTTTTGTTTTGCGTATTCGTAAAGAAATCGGTTTCGTTTTTTAGGTACAACCATAGTAGCCTATGACGTTCAAGTGAAAGGCTCGAAGGCGATAGTACATTGTTTCGTTGTTCACCATATCCATATGGTAAAAAGGATTTAAAACTTTTACCGTCAATAGGGTCTGTAAATGTGTTCCCTTTAAGAAGAAAGGCTAAAATAGGGCGAACCAAATAACTCATTCTAATTAATAGTGGTCTAGGTATAGTGTTGAGTATGAACTTAAAAAACTTCTTCATTAAGAATTATTTCTTTCTAAATTCATCTTCTTCAGTACTTGTGATACCTAATGCTTCATATATATAGTCAAAAGTAGAAAGTAGTTGTGGTTTTCCGTCAACAATGGCTACATCATGTTCAAAATGAGCAGATGGTTTTCTGTCATTAGTCAAAATAGTCCATCCGTCACGTAACTGCTCAATTTTATGAGTTCCCATGTTTATCATAGGTTCTATTGCGACAACTAATCCGTTTTTAAATTTTTTACCTCTACCACGTTTGCCATAGTTAGGCATTTGTGGATCTTCATGCATTTTTTTTCCTAAACCATGACCAACAAGCTCTCTAACGACACCGTATCCACGATCTTCACAGTATTTTTGTATAGCAAAACCTACATCACCAACGCGGTTATTTTCTTTAAATTCTCTTATACCAACATATAAGCTTTCTTTGGTAACTTTTAAGAGTTCTTTAGTTTCAGGGTCAACTTCACCAACTTCAAAAGTGTAGGCATGATCACCATAATACCCATTTAAAATGGCACCACAATCGACCGATAAAATATCACCTTCTATTAAAGGTTTGTTACTAGGTATTCCGTGTACTACTTGTGCGTTTGGAGAAATGCAAAGTGTATTAGGAAAATCATACAAACCTAAAAAACCAGGAATAGCCCCTAGGTCCCTAATATGTTCTTCCGCTAATTTATCTAGGTGCAATGAAGTAACACCAGGTTTTATTTCTGAAGCAATAACTCCTAATGTTTTTGAAACCACTAATGCGCTTTCACGCATGATTTCTATTTCTTCTTTTGATTTTAATTTAATCATTGTAAGCTAAGTTTGACCGCAAATATACTAATTTAAAAAGTTAGAATTTAAGATGTAAAAAATGATTTTTGACAGTTTTTGAACTATTTTTAGGTTGTATTTTTGTATCTCAAAATAATTAAGGTTATGTACAAATCAGTATCTGCAGAAGAAGCAGTGAAAGTTATCAAGTCAAACAATAGAATATATATTCAGGCCGCTGCAGCAGCACCACAAATATTAATTGATGCAATGTCTGCTAGACATGAAGAGTTAAGGAATGTAGAGGTTTCTCACCTTCATATAGAAGGTAGGGCACCATATGCTGATTCTATTTATAAAGATAGCTTTCATGTGAATTCATTTTTTATTGGTAAAAATGTACGACACACTTTAAAGGCAGGGAATGGCTCTTATACGCCAGTCTTTTTAAGTGAGTTGCCTATTTTATTTAAGCGAAATATAGTTCCTATTGATGTTGCTTTTATTCAGGTTTCTCCTCCGGATAAGCATGGATATTGTTCTTTAGGGGTTTCTGTTGAAGCAACTTTAGCAGCTATTGGTAATGCAAAAAAGGTAATTGCTCAAATAAATCCTAAAATGCCAAGAACTCATGGTGATGGAATTATTCATGTGTCTGAATTAGATGTTTTTGTAGAACATGAATCACTAATACATGAACATTTATTACCTGACCCTAGTGAAATAGAAAATAAAATAGGAGATTATATAGCGGAGTTAATTGAAGATGAAAGTACTTTGCAAATGGGGATTGGTAGTATTCCTAATGCTGTTTTGTCAAGACTAGGGAATCATAAAAACTTAGGACTGCATACAGAAATGTTTTCCGATGGAGTGATCGATTTAATATTGAAAAATGTCATTAATGGTGATTTTAAAGGGGTAAATCCAGGACGGTCAATGGCTACATTTTTAATGGGTACTCAAAAACTATACGATTATGTGGATGATAACCCGTTTATAGAAATGCGTTCAGCGGATTATGTAAACGATGTATCCATTATCAAGAAAAACCCAAAAATGGTAGCAATCAATTCAGCAATAGAGATTGATGTTACTGGACAAGTTTGTGCGGATTCTATCGGGACGAAAATGTATTCTGGAGTTGGAGGACAGATGGATTATATTAGAGGAGCATCCCTTAGCGATGGCGGAAAAGCAATACTTGCACTGCCATCACAAACAAGTAAAGGGATAAGTAGGATAGTACCATTTTTAAAGAACGGAGCTGGTGTGGTTACTACTAGGGCACATGTTCATTATGTAGTTACAGAATATGGGGTAGCTAATTTATACGGAAAAACAATAAAGCAACGTGTTGCTGAATTAGTGAAAATTGCGCACCCTAATCATAGAGAAAGTATCGCTAAAGCTTATTTTGATGGTATAAAGTAGGTGTTAAACTTAAATAGAAAAACCGTAATGAATTTAATTCATTACGGTTTTTCTATTTAAGTTTAATCATGGGAGGTTTTAAAATACGAAAATATGTTTTTCCGTTTTGCTTTTAAACTCGGAGCTTCTTCTTTGGTAAGTAATTGGTAAATTTCTCCCCAACCAATAAAACCACCTATATTTCTGTCGTCAATAAATAAATCAGCTCCAATTTTTCTACTTTCCTTTCCATCATATTCTTCGTTAGGAAAACTACTGTTTACGGCATAAAATTCAATTCCGTTTTGCTGGCAAAACTTAACAGCATCATCCAGCTTACTACCACACCTATATGTCCATAGTATTAATCGATGCCCGTCATTTTGTAATCTTTTCATTGTTTCAAATGCGAAAAGTTGTGGCTTTCCAATATTTGGATAGGCGTCTTCAACGATTGTCCCGTCAAAGTCTACAGCAATGAGAAGTGTATCTTTTGTAATCATTTATTTTTGTAAGACGTAAAAATACGTAAAATATTACTTGTTTTAATAAATTTTAAACTAACGTGCTTTGAGTCATCAACTCTGGTTTATTGATACCTAATAATTTCAATATTGTTGGAGCAATATCTCCTAAAACACCTTCTTTTACGGTTTCAATATCATTATCAACTACAATAAGGGGGACTGGATTTGTGGTGTGTGCCGTATGAGGACTTCCGTCTTCATTAAACATTTTTTCACAATTTCCATGATCAGCAATTACTAGGGTAGTATAATCATTTTTCAAGGCTGCTTTAATGATTTGTTTGGTGCAAACATCAGTAGCCTCACATGATTTCATAGCAGCTTCCATGCTTCCGGTATGTCCTACCATGTCAGGGTTTGCAAAATTAAGACAGATAAAATCTGCACTTTTATTTTCTATCTCAGGTATTATAGCTTTAGTGACATCATGCGAACTCATTTCGGGTTGCAGGTCATAGGTAGCTACCTTAGGTGATGGGCATAGAATTCTTTTTTCATTGTCAAAAGGTTCTTCACGACCTCCGTTAAAGAAAAAAGTTACATGTGGGTACTTTTCTGTTTCAGCAATTCGTATTTGTGTTTTTCCAGCTTTTGCAATAGTTTCTCCTAAAGTATCTTTAATGTTATCTTTATTGAAAATTACGTTAATTCCTTTAAAGGATTCATCGTAATTTGTTAAAGTTGTAAAGTGTAGTTTTAATTTTTGCATCCCAAAATCAGGAAAATCATTTTGTGTAAGAACATTGGTCAATTCTCTTCCACGATCAGTTCTGAAGTTAAAAAAGATAACAACATCATCTTCTTTGATTGTAGTTACAGGAGCTCCGTTTTCAGTGATTATAATTGGTTTTATAAATTCATCTGTAATTCCGTCAGCATAACTTTGCTGTATAGCTGTTTTAATATTTTCGGTTTGAGTACCTTTTGCGTTAACCAATAAGTTATATGCTTCTGAAACACGTTCCCAACGATTATCTCTATCCATGGCGTAGTATCGACCAATAACAGAAGCTAATTTTGTGTTTTTATTATTTAAATGATTCTGTAAATCAGTTATATGATTTATTCCGGATTTTGGGTCAACATCTCTTCCGTCAGTAAAGGCGTGAATAAAAGAGTTGGTAATTCCAAAATCTTCAGCAGCATCAATCAATCCTTTTATATGGTTGATATGTGCATGTACTCCACCGTCTGATGCTAATCCTAGAAAGTGAACATTTTTATTGTTTTCTTTTGCATGAGAAAACGCATTAATAAGAGTTGGTTCATCTTTTAATGTGTTTTTTTCTACAACTAAATTTATTTTTGCCAAATCTTGATATACAATTCTACCTGCCCCAAGGTTCATATGTCCAACTTCACTATTTCCCATTTGTCCGTCAGGTAAACCAACATTCATCCCGTGAGTTAAAAGGGTGGTATTGGGGTAGTTTTTGTATAGACTATCTATGAATGGAGTGTTGGCGTGGTGAATTGCAGAAGCGTTTTTGTCTTCTGGAATCCCCCAGCCATCTAATATTAAAAGAATTGTTTTCTTGTTCATAAAATATCATTAATTGGTTGTAAAGATACAAACAAAAGCTTTATAGGTTATAGTTATTGGTTTAATGAAGGTGATTTTTATTTGGTTTTCTTTAACACTAAACGATATTATAGTTAAACTTATGTTATATGCGTTTTTAAACATATTAGATTAAATGCTATTGATTAAATTTATAGTTCATTAATCAAAAAATCAAAAATCATGAAAAATTACATTTTAACAGCGGCGTTAGCATTTGGATTAATTGCCAGTGCAAACACAATGAATGAAAGAGTTTTACCAAGTAATTCAGACAACACTATTGTAACGACTACTAATGGGGTTAGTCCATTTTGCCAATCCATTTCTAAAAATGACATTGAAACAGTTAAGAAAATGATAAAAATGGGGGAAAATGTAAATAAGTTCTCCGGGGGAAAATCACCATTGATGTATGCTGCAAGATATAACAGAGTAGATATGATTAAGTTGTTAGTTAAAAAAGGGGCCGACCTTAAGGCTAAGGATAAGAATGGTCACACAGCATTATTATATGCTAAACGTGCTAGAGCTATTGATGCTGAAGCATTATTAAAAGAAATGAAGAAAAAATAAACTTACTCATTTTTTTTATAAAAGAAAGCGACTTGAAATATTCAAGCCGCTTTTTTTTTACCTAATTTTCACATTGTTTTTCCAATTTTGTACCCTTGTGATTATTCGATATTGATTTAATAGCATTAAAAACAGGTTATTTACTAGTAAAAGGTTGTTTTACAACACTATTTGTGTGTTTTACATAATATTTCTTGCGTGTTGTTGATAAAGTGATATATTTGAACTCTTTGAAAAAAGACCCAACCTTAACCTACAACTATGAAATTACGTTTTTTACCTCTACTACTTACTTTTGTACTATTATCATCTTTTACTACTCCTTATTCAATAAGCACAGAACCAGTGATTAAAATAGCCTCTGTTGAGGAAGATGCGATACTTACTTTATATGGTTTATTTAACAAACAAAATGAATCAATGCCTCAATTAAAAAGTTTTTCTAACGCGATAAAAGGGTATTCTAAACTAAAAGCTCAAGGGAAAATTAAAAACGAGACCTTAACGATTATAGACTTTAGTTTGTCGTCTACGGAAAAAAGATTATGGGTGTTGGATATGACAACAAATAAAGTGTTATTTAATACGGTTGTAGCCCATGGTAGAAAAACTGGTGCTGAGTTTGCTACTCGTTTTTCAAATACAAATAATTCTAACCAAAGTTCATTAGGTTTTTATGTGACAGATAATACGTATTATGGTAAAAATGGATTGTCGTTATTTTTAGATGGACAAGAAAAGGGTTTTAACGATAATGCAAGAAAGCGTTATGTTGTTTTTCATGGTGCTAAATATTCAAATTCTGATTTTGCAAAACGTAATGGAAGGTTAGGGCGTAGTTTAGGTTGCCCAGCTGTTCCTACAGCGGTAAATACAGCTATAATTAAAAAAATAAAAAATAAATCTTGCTTATTTATTTACCACCCAAATAAAAACTATAACACAAATTCAAAGCTAATTAGCTAATAATTGAGCTAAGTCCTTATCTAATTTATACACATCATTTAAAAAAATAGGCTCCGATTGTTCGTTAAAAGTTATAGACCAGTATAAGAAGTGTACTTTAACTTCTTTTTTTACATGTACTCTCTTTGTAAGTTTATTGTCAACAATCTCATTTATTTTTTCATCAGTTAAGTTTAACACATTACTCGCTAAAGCAAATACATTTTGTACCCTAACACAACCAGAACTTCTTGCTCGAAAATTCTTTTTAAATAAGGATTTACTAGGAGTGTCGTGTAGGTATACGGAGAATTTATTTGGAAAAATAATCTTTACTCTACCTAAAGCATTATTGTCTCCGGAGCTTTGTATATATCGGTATGATGAAGGTAGATTTGAATTCCAATTAATTGAATCTAAAACCAATTGCTTTCCTTTATTATTGAATACAGATATATTTTTACGTCTTAAATAGTCAATATCTTTAGTAGCAGCAGGAATAATATCTTCTCTCTTTATTGTTGGAGGGATATACCATTTTGGGTTAAAATCTAGGTAACTAATAGTGGAGTTGAAAACAGGTGTTTTTCTGCTCGTTTTTCCTACAATAATTTTGTATTTAGTAGTGTCAGTTGTAGTAATATGTTTCAATTGATAATTTGCAATATTTACTAAAATATAATCATTTCCCATTTTTCTAGGATACCATCTCCATCGTTCTAAATTTGCTAAAACACTATTGTATTTGTCCAAATAACTTTCATTTAAAGCATCTATAGTTGCAAGACCGATTATTGCATCAGTTTTAAGTTTTTTAGAAGCTTGGAATTTACGAATTCCCATTTGTAATAAGGTGTCTAATACTTTTGATTGTGTAACTAAGGAATCTTTTAAAAAACCAAGTTCATTTAAACGTTTTCGTATGTTAATAATACGGTTGTCTGTACTGTTTGGTCTGATTTTATTGCCATGAATAACTATAGTTTTTAAGGAGTCCGCATGGATCAGTTCCTTTGAACGTAGTAGCTGTCTTTTTAGTTGTTTGTATATTTTATGTTGAGGTTTATACACATCAATTGTTTTTTGAAGTGTATTGCTATTTAAGGATGTGTTTAATATGGAGTTAAATTGAAACATGTTAGATGTTAATTCAAAATCCTCATATAGTTTTTTAGGATTCACTTTACCGTTTGCTAGATGATAAGAAAAACTTAGGTACGTATCTGTAAAAAGTAAATCGATAGCGATGTTATCTGTTCGGTTAAATGGGTTAGATGTTATTATTTTTAAAATTTTATTAAGATTATAATCCTCAGGGATTAAGCCTTCTTTGTCTGCAGACTGTATAGCGGAATACAGCTCATTTCTATTTTTAAGCGATTTCCAGGCGGCATTTCCGTTTCGGAGTTTATAAAAAGCGATTACTGAATCTTTGTTTTTTAGTTGTATAAAAGAAGTGTTATTTTTAAGTTTTAGCAATTCTGTGCCCAAAGCATCATTAGAAATAGTAACAAATTTCTGTTCTTTAGTGGTGCTATCTGTATTTTTTTTAGAGCTTAAGTCATGTTGTTTTTTACATGAAAAAATACTTAAAAGACTACAGGAAATGATGGTATAGCGTAAAAATTTATTCAAATATTTTATTATTTATACTTATTAATTGCTTCTCTAATTTTTTCAATTCTATTTTCTGGGTCAGGATGTGAGCTTTGAAATTCAGGAATTCTATTTGGTCCTGCTGCAGTTTTTAATATTTCCATAACCCCAATCATT
>Ga0209396_1001488_pt1 | contig 26031 bp, 20 predicted proteins | sample GOMGulsemesocosm_6_FD_184638 | JGI IMG/M metagenome (GOLD analysis project Ga0209396, IMG submission 184638) | Methane-oxidizing microbial communities from mesocosms in the Gulf of Mexico - GOM8C Gulf of Mexico (SPAdes) (version 2) | ecosystem: Environmental > Aquatic > Marine > Cold seeps... | reverse complement strand
GTAAGCTTGATCAAGCCGTTATCTTTGATCCTATCCGTGGTGAGCTATTTACAGCTAGCCGTGGTAAAGGTGCACAATTAAACGGTTTTCGTATTCGTGTTAAACAACACAAAGAACTTACAGGTGCAGTTTTAGCCACTGGTTTTCCGTTCAAACATAAACAACATACTGCTGCTTACATGAACATGTTCCAAGCCATGTTTGAAAAAACTTCAGATTTGCGTCGCGCTGGTTCTGCTGCACTTGATTTAGCTTATGTTGCTGCAGGTCGAGTTGACGGGTTCTTCGAGATTGGTTTAAAGCCTTGGGATACCGCTGCTGGAGAGCTATTAGTTATTGAAGCTGGTGGCTTAGTAACGGACTTTACTGGCGGACATAACTACAGTAACTCAGGAAATATCGTGGCAAGTAGTCCTCGTTTATTAAAAGAAATTTTAAAAGATATTCGCCCACATTTAGGTGATGCGTTAAGTAAATAATTTCAACGTCCTGAACATCGCCGTTCTTTGCCATCCATGGCAACACGGCATACCGTACTTCCTGTACATAAGGCATTCCGATTACTCGGCATGCCTTTTTTGTTGCTTATTCATATTATCAGCTAAGAAAGTCAATAACTGTGGTTTTTCCAAAGGACGGCTAAACCAATAACCTTGAATTTCATCACAGGCCATTTCCGTTAATAACTCAACATGCTCAAGCTCTTCTACCCCTTCCGCAATGAGTGATAAACCTAAGTTTTTCCCTAGTGCTATAATCGTATTAATTATCGCTTTGTCTTCATCATTGTTATGACATTCTCTAATAAATGACTGATCAATTTTAAGCTTATCAACAGGAAATTGTTTTAAATATGATAAAGAAGAGTAGCCGGTACCAAAATCATCAATCGATAATTCTACACCTAGGCCCTTTAAATGTTGCAATACTGAAATGGTATTCTCTTCATTATGCATAAATACCCCTTCAGTAATTTCCAGCTCTAAATTGTTAGCCGGTAAACCACTAGAGAGCAGTGCATCTTTTACTGTTTGTACAAACTGTGGATGCGAAAATTGTCGTGGAGAAACATTAACGGCAATCACAAGTTCAGCATGCCCTTGATCAATAAGTTGTCTCGCAAATAAGCACGCTTGGTTTAATATCCATTCCCCGATATTGACGATAAGTCCCGATTTTTCAGCGATAGGAATAAAATCAGCCGGAGAGATTATCTGGTCATTATGTTTCCACCTTACCAACGTTTCTATACCGGTTATTTTATTATCGAGTAATGAGAGTTGAGGTTGAAAAACTAAGAATAACTCATCTAACGCTATGGCTTGACGTAATTGGTCAATTAAGGTCGAATTTTTTTCTATTTGTTGTGCAAATTCTGGATTAAATAAACAATAATTATCATGCTCATGTTTACTGGCGATACCTAAGGCAATATAAGCATTTTTTAACAAGGTATTTTCATCGGAGCCATGTTCAGGGAAAGTAGAAAAACCGAAATCACACTCAACAAAAAACTCACCAAATTTGGTTACTACTGCATTTTCAACTTCAGCTGAAATATCTTTTACCAATTTTTGTAAACGTAACGTAGATAAAGACTCGGTACAAACCAAGGCAAATTCACTTTCGCTGATATGATAAAAACCAATAACCTCAGGTAATTTTTTAGCTATTATTTTTGCTAAGCCACGCACTAATTCAGCAACAGCTTCGCCACCAAAAGTCGCCACTTTTTCATTGTAATGACGAATGCCTATGACCCCTAAAGAGAAGGCAATTTGTTGGTCAATCAATTGAGTAACATTCTCATCAAGCTTATATTGATTGGGTAATTGAGTTTCTTGTGAAGTGAAAGCTAGCTGTTTTACTTCTTGCTCAGCTAGAATTCGCTCAGTAATATCTTTGATATGTATATCATAAGCATCAATTTCTTGGTGCCAATAAATGCTTATTTGTAAAATTCGATCTTCTAACTGCTGCTTAACGACTAAACTATGATCTCTTTGCTTAGAGACTTCTTGTCTCAGTAATATAAAATCACTAGGTAATAGCCTATCAACCTGTTTAGCATCATAGCCCACGCAACGTAACAGGTTTGCACAAGCCGGATTAGCGAAAGTCACCTCACCAAAGCTATTAACACTTAATATCGGATTAGGGTTTCGTTGTGAAAATAAAGCCAAACGGGTACTTTTAGCTTGGGTAAGAATATATTGACGGATGTACCAAGACACAACACCGGCGATCAATACAATGAAAATGCCATAAATGATCACCAACCAGTGAGAAATTAACATTTGCACTAAGGTTTTTTCATGCCCTTCTACAACGGTTGCTTTAGTTTGTTCTTCAATGGATTTTAATGTCGGTAATAAATCGATACGTACCTGCGATATAGCACGCAAAATGTCCCTCATTTCATCCCAGTTGTCTTCTTGCAACTGCATTTCATCATAAAACTGTGCAAACATGTTTTCGATTTGCTGTTGCTTTTTACGGATAATAATAGCTTCTTCATTAAAACGTGGTTGCGAGCGAATCACTGAGAAATGAATCGCAAAAGCTTTTTTAATATCTGCCGAGGAATTTAAAAATACATCGTTTTCTTGTGAACGATAAAACTCATAAATAACCCTTTCTTGTTCGCTTAAATCTGCAATCAGCTCATTGATGCTGGTTAAGATGGGAATACGAAACTCAACCAAGTCTATTGCGTTAATACGCACTTTTTCTGTTGATTGATAGACCATAACTGAAAGTGCTAACCCCATTACAATAGCTAAACCAGCTAAAATAGAGGCCCTACGTAGATATGGTTTTACAAATGATTGCATAAAAAACTCTGTTTATTTTTTTAAAGTAGTCATAAAAAAATCGAAAAATTCTAATATAGATTATTTAACAAAATCCTGTGAAGTCCAATAGATAAATTGCAACTAAATTTGTCAATAATATGATTTATAATAACTAAGAGTGAAACACTCTAGCACAACTTTCAAATGCAATAGAAAACTTAACAAATTATCAGTACTATAGATCATATATTCCGCTAATAAGATGTATTAATGTATATTCCCTCTTCTGAGAAACAAGCTTTTATCCATGGTGAAGTGGCTCTTGTTGGTACAGGTCCTGGCGATCCAGATTTATTAACTTTACAAGCGTATCGTTTTATTCAGCAAGCTGACATTGTTATTTATGATCGTTTAGTCAGTCAAGCAATCATGGCACTTGTCCCTACTACAGCAGAACTTATCTATGTGGGGAAAAAACAAGCGGATCATCGTATTCCTCAAGAAGGCATTAACCAATTACTGGTAGACCACGCTAAACTTAGTAAAAAAGTAGTGCGATTAAAAGGTGGCGATCCATTTGTTTTTGGCCGTGGTGGTGAAGAAGCACAATATTTATTAGCCAATAATGTTGCTTGTCATATTGTTCCCGGCATGACTGCCGCTTCCGCATGTACCAGTTATGTTGGGATCCCGTTAACTCATAGGCAAGTATCACAGAGTTGTACGTTTATCACCGGACATGTCAAAGATTGTGGCGAACTTGATTTACCATGGCAAACACTTAAAGAGAAGAAACAAACGGTAGTTTTTTATATGGGGATAAAAAGCCTTCCAATGATCACCAAGCAATTAATTAAAGCGGGACGCGATAAAAACACCCCTGCAGCCCTTATTCATAAAGGCACTACACCCGAGCAAAAAGTATATCGTGGTTGTTTAGAATCTTTAGAAGAGATCGTAGTCAAATATAAAGTTAAGCCCCCAACATTGATTGTTATTGGTGATGTTATCAATACCTTTGAAGATCATCATCTCGATGGTATCGGTTATTTAACGCCATAAAATAGCCAAGTTATTATAATCAAGCCTATACCCTAGAGTTATAGGCTTGATCAACAATTGAATAATTAACATACCATTACAATGGTTATACTCAGCAGGACATTTATCCTATGAGAATAACCATGCGTTCACTCTTTTTAACCTTTCTTGTTGTATTTCATATCAATAGTGTTGCTGCAGAGCAATTTACTGTTAGTGGACGATTGCTTGATGAACAACATCAGCCAATTAAAAATGCCTCGATAAACATCAATAAAACGACTACAACGACAAATCAAAAAGGCTTTTACACACTATCCCTTGCAAATAGCGATATCTATCAAGTCGCGTTCAAAAAGATTGGTTTCTATTCTTCAATTCACAGTTACAGCCATGCTGAGCTTTCAGCAAAGAAATCGTCTATTAGTGATGTCGTTTTAGTCGCAAAGAAAGATCAACGGGTAATGCTAGCTTTTGGCGGTGACGTAATGATGGGACGTCGTTATTACCAGCCTTACTTTGGTGATGAGGTGTTAATTCATCTAGATAATAAACTTGCCGACAGTAAAGCGATTGTTGAACATATCAAACCTTATATGCACATTGCTGATTACGCTGCTGTAAATTTAGAGTCTCAAATCGCGACAACCAAACCACCGCAGCGTGCACCTAAGTCGGTGACCTTTTATTCTCAACCAGAAATTCTGGCGGCGTTAGAGTGGGCTGGCATTGATTATGTCACACTCGGCAATAATCATACTTACGACTACCTAGATTCAGGGTTACATTCAACGTTAAGTGCACTAAAAAGTAGTTCGTTGGGCTATTCCGGCGCAGGGAAAAACGAACAAGAATCATTGACTGCGCACCATCAAACGATTAATAACAATGACTTTTCAATGTTAGGTTATGTCGGTTGGGAGGGCTCTGCAGATCCTACTCAAACCGCCAATAAATCACATGGTGGTGCCGCTTATGGTTCAATGGAAAATATTTTGGAGTCGGTAAGTCGCGAAGTATCAAATAACAAAACCACCATAGTGCAATATCACGGCAGTCAAGAATATGCTAATGAGCCTACCGGGGTTACCGAACAACGATTAAAATCCGCATTAGATGCAGGCGCAGCATTAGCCGTTGCTCATCATCCTCATGTTAGTCAAGGCCTTGAACTTTATAATGGCAAATTGATCGCTTATTCGATGGGAAATTTTATTTTTGATCAAAACTTTAGTGCAACTCAGCACAGTTTTATGCTTTACGTTTGGCTAGATCAGGGCCAATTCTACCGCGCAGAAATAGTGCCAATTTATGTCAAAGGTTACAAACCAACCCCTGCGGTGGGTATTCAGCGTAATACTCTTATGCGTCGATTAACATCACTTTCTCAACAAAGAAATACCTTTATCAGCAACTCTGGTGGACATGGTGTGATCACCGCTGAAAACTCCCCTGCGACAAAAGTTTTTACCAAGGCGACTGTACGTTTGGCAAACAATGAAAAAGCAACATCGCTTTACCACCTGCCTTGGACAAGTGAAGTGAATACAATTTCATTACCTGATAAAAACTTGCAATATCGTTTAGGCACCAATTTAATTAACAACAGTGACTTTGAAAACTTCACGCCTTTTAATAGCCCAGAACGTGGCTTTATGTTTAATAGAGCAACCAGTTCAATCAATAACTTTGGCTTCAGTGGTCAATACAGCTTAGGTTTAGCCGTTGAGTCTTCATCAAAACAGCTCTTTGGCATGCAAAGCTTCAGACGCGTTTATAAAGCCAGTAATCCAATGACCATCAAAAGCAAATTACTTATTAACCAAGCGATAACAGTAAATGTCTATTGGCAAGGGCGTAAAACGCGCCAAAAGCTGTTTGATGCCTTTGAAAATAGCCCAAAACATTTAATTGCCACAAAAAGCCTTAATGCTCAAGATACTTGGCAATCGATAGAGGTTGACTTTAATTCACCGAGAATAGGTTATAAAAGCTACCGAGTATTGCTCGAGTTTGAAAACAACAGTGGCGAAGTACTGAAGGTAAACATTGATGATTTTTCATTGATTGAATGGCAAAGTGCTTTTACTTCCAAAGCGGCCCCTTTAAAACATCATCTTATTAATGGGCAAGCAACATTTATTGGTTTAAATAAGCAGACGGATAAGGAAATCGTGATTGAATATAGTAATCACCAATTTTAGTAGCCATTGGTTTATACCATTTTTAACACATCAGGATTATTTCCTAGAGCACAAAAAAAAGGCTTACCAAATTGGTAAGCCATAACTAACTCGCTAAAGTTAACAAAGGTTGTCTAAAACTAGCTATTACTCACAAGTGCTTTTGCTTCGTAATAATTAACATCTGAACAGTCACCCCAAAAGTAACTATTCAACGGTTGCATAATGCCACCGTCAAACTTAAAACCTAAAACTCGGTCTTGAGCAATTAATAACGGGCCATCTAAATCGATAAACTTCGCTTCGTTCACCATTAAAGAAGCGGGTGCCATCGCTAAAGAACTGCCAACCATACAGCCTAACATCACATCAAAGCCTTTTTGTTTGGCTTCAGTTAATAAAGCGACAGCTTCCGTTAAACCGCCAGTCTTATCGAGTTTAATATTAATAACTTGATAGCGACCTAATAAATAATCTAGCTCTTTACGGGTATGGCAGGATTCATCAGCACATAAAGGTACTGGCGATTGATAATCAATTAATTCCTGATCGTTATTAGCAGGTAATGGTTGCTCTATTAATACCACATTTAGCTTTTTGAGCGTCGGGCAGCATTCTTTCAAGTCCTGTAATGACCAACCTTCGTTAGCATCTACAATAAATTGACTAAAAGGTGCAGCCTGATGAATAGCAGTCATTTTTTCAATGATATTGTCATTGTCTAATTTTACCTTCATCAGAGGTGGATTTTCTAACAGTTGAGCTGCTTTAGCCATTGCTTCTGGCGTATCGATACTAAGCGTTTGTGCGGTAATACAAGGCTGTGCAGCACTAAGTGAAAGTAACTCATGAACAGAGCTATTACTTTGTTTGGCTTTTAAATCCCAAAATGCACAATCCAAGGCATTCCTTGCTGCACCAGCAGGCAACGATTGAATGACTGTTTCAATATTGTCATCAGACAATTTTTCTTTAGATTGTGCTAGCTTAGTAATCTCGAGTAAGGCATTTTTAACACTCGATACAGACTCTCCATATCGAGCATAAGGTACAGACTCTGCCCAGCCGATATATTCACCATCGGTAATGGTTACTACAATCACGTCCGCTTGAGTTTTAGCGCCACGGGCAATTCTAAAAACAGACTTTAAAGGAAAGTGCTGTGCTTCAACATGAACTTGGTAGCTTTTTATCGGTGAAGTTTTATCTATTCTCATCATCACACCTAAAATTCAGCATTAAGTTTATCGATAATAGCATTACAACCATCACGTAATGGGTCGACACAAGGTAGTGAAAATTCTTCACTTATGCCGGCACAAATTTCTTGTCCTTCGGCAACGCTAACACTTGAAGTATTAACGGTAATACCAATCACTTGCACATCAGGATTAGTTAACTTAGCGGCAGCTAAATTTAGTTCTATAGTTTGGGTAATACTCGGAAATTGACTGTTAGGTAAGCCGCGCATATGTTCGCGATTTAAGGCATGACAAATTACTAAGGCATCTGGTTGAGAACCGTGTAATAAGCCTAGGCTGACTCCCGCAAAAGCTGGATGAGATAATGAGCCCTGCCCTTCGATAATATCCCAATGATTATCTTCATTGGCTGGTGATAATGATTCTGTCGCACCAGAAATAAAATCAGCAACGACACAATCAATGGCAACACCTTGGCCTGCGATCAAAATACCACATTGACCTGTCGCACGAAAATCCACGTCCATCTGTTGAGCTTGCATTGATTTTTCAAGGCTTAATGAGGTATACATTTTGCCAACAGAACAATCAGTGCCAACCGTTAATAATCTTTTTCCGCTACGCTTTTCTCCCGTGCCCGTTTGAAATTCTGCACTGGGGTGACGGATATCCAGTAGTTGACAACCCATTTGTTCTGCTTTGGTAACCAGCTCAGGAAACTGAGTGAGTTTGTCATGCAAACCACTAACAATATCCATATTATGCGCTAAGGCTTCTAATATAATCGGCAGCCATTTTCTATCTAACACGCCACCACTATTAGCAAAACCTAAAACAAATGTTTTTGCACCTTGAGCGACTGCTTGTTCAACCGTTAACTGTGGTAGTCCAGTAGAAATTCTGCACCCTTGGGTACTTAATTCCCCGATACATAATTCTGGTCGCCAATCAGCAGCACCACGCGCCATTTTGATAGATAACTGGTCGGTAGCGTTTCCAATAAATAAAAGATAGGGAGCAATAATTTGCATAATATGAACCTTGAGATTAGCTGTCTTTACGACGTTGTTATTCGTATTTCCAGCTTATATCAAGTGACAAACTAATAAAGTGACATGTTTTACACGGTGTATAACCTTAGGTTATACACAATTTATTCTATTGATATTTCAGAAGTTATATAAGGGATAAATTCTTTAGCTACTTGAGATAATCGTCTACTTTCTAAATGTAGTACGTTAACACTGAATGATAATTTGGGCTCAAAGGAGGCATAAGCCATATTTTCAGTTAAATTACCTTGCGCGGTATATTTATCAACCACACAAATCCCTACCCCCTGCGCAACTAGTCGAGCAGCAATAAAGTATGTTTGTACTTTTATCGAAGATTGCAGTGGGATATTTTCTTCCATCATCCGGGTCCAAAGCATATCTCCCAAGGGGCCGCTGTCACCGATATCAATAAATTCAGTTTCTTCCAGTTGAGCAAAGGTGAGTTCACTAGGCTGTTCAGGAAATAATGACTTAGGGTAAACAATGACTAATTCAGATTGTGCACACTCAATAGAGGTAACTCCGGCCATGATATTGGGAGAAAACAAGACCGCTAAATCACATTTGTGCTCTAACAAGGCTTGCATCACTTCATCGTTATGCACAGTTTGAATATTAAAGTTTACATTGGGGTATTGGTGGTGATAATTCGCTACCGCACTTGGTACAGTATTAAACCCTAAAGCAGGAGTTAGCCCTAAATTGATGTTGCCATGTTCAGATTTTTTAATATTCTCGGCAGTATTTTTAATCGAACGCATTTGTTGATAAATTTTATCAACTTCATCAAAGAGCATTTCTGCTTCATCTGTTGGGATCAGCTTACCTTTAACACGATCAAATAAATGAAAGCCCAGTTGCATCTCAGCATGAGCGAGTACTTTACTGACAGAGGGTTGCGAAACATGCAATATTTTTGCGGCATTAGTAATTGAGCCGGTAGTATAAATAGCATGAAATATTTCAATATGTCGTAATCGCATAATAACTCTCCATCAGTAAAGGGCTAATTAATCAATCAATCAATCAATGCTAAGCAAACAGCACCGCAGAGGCTGTCCATAAACAAGCAGCAGCACTGGCAGCAAATGTCGCGGGTACTAATTGTGATTTAACATGATCCATTAAATCACAGCCGGTAGTCATTGAGCTTAAAATGGTGGTATCTGAAATTGGTGAACATTGATCACCGTAAACACTGCCATTTAATACCGTAGCAAAACAAATCATCATGTAAATCTCTGGGTTTTCTAACCCTTGAGATTGACAAATCGCCCATGCCAATGGCATTGCTAGAGGAAAGGCAATCGCATATGTCCCCCAGCTGGTGCCAGTTGAAAAAGCAATAATCATGGTAATAAATTGTAAAGTCACCGGTAATAACCAAAATGGTAATTGTTCGCCGAGTAACGAAACTAAATACAGACCTCCACCAATTTCTTTACTGATAAAACCGATGATCACCGCCAACATTAAGATCACCGAAGCAACCACAACACCTTTTAAACCGTTACCAAAACCATCAATCACATTCATTAATGACATACCTTTAGCTAAGGCAATAAATATCGATAAAATCAATGCGGCACCAAAGGCCCAATTTACTTTTGGAGTTCCCATGTAAATAAAGGTTAATACTGCCGTTGCGACTAATGTTACCAGCGGTAAAATAAATTCTAAATAATGTGGTTTATAGCCATCGGGCACATCACATTTTTGTAATTCTTTCGCCGATAACGGTTTAGCGCCTGGGGCGTCTAATTGCCCTGTTTCATTGGCGCGTTTATGAGCTGCTCGAATACGCGCCCCTGAAAAAGTTGTGATATTTAAACTCAATAATAACGTGCCTATTACCGCTAAAATCCCGTAAAAACTAAACGGGATACTGCTAAAAAAGAACGCTAAACGGTCGGCTTCTGTTGCTAAAAATGACACGCCAGGAACAAAAATTAACGCTTGAATATAAGCAGGCCACGCATTAAAGGCTAATACAGAGGCTATTGGGGAAGCTGTTGAATCAACGATATAGCTCATTTCTTCATGGCTAACATTAGCTTTATCTGCCAAGGGCCTAACTGTTGTACCAACAAGCACTGTACTCATTGTGCCACCTTGGAAAAATAATACCCCTAACAACCAAGAGACTAACTTAGCAGAGCGTTGTCCTCTAACAAAGTGTTCTGTCATAAAGTTAGCAAAGGCTTGTGCTGCTCCTGTTTTTGACCAAATACCCAGCAATCCCCCCAGCAACCATAAATACAATAATAATAAACCGGCCGTACCTTGTTTGGCTAAATTTGGAATAATCACGCTGTCGGTTAAGTCGTATTCACCTAACATAAAAGCCCCAATGACAATACCACCAAACAAAGCCGATAATGGCTCTCTTGTGATCAAACAAAGCGAAATGGTGATAAAGGCGGGTAATAAAGACCATAAACCAAAATGAAAAGCCGGTTTAAGTAAAGTGAACTGTTCCTTTTCATCAACAACCCATTGCTGTTCAATGTTTGGCGCTGCTTTAGTCTTATCTAAATTTTGCTGATTTAGCTCTGATTGATAGTAAGGGATAGCATCCCTGATTATAACTTCTTCACCTTTATAGATATAAGCCGGCTCCCCAGCATCAGTTTGATATACATCATAAAGGTAAGATTGTTCGAGCCACGTTTTATCAACCGAGTTGCTGACAAATACTGCAGTTATCATCCCTAAAATAAAGATAAGTAAAGCTGAACTATTATTATTGTATCTCATGCATTAAATTCCTGTTTGTTTCTTAAGCTAACGTCAAGATGAAAAGCATTGAATGTTTTTACAATCTATCAGCTTGTTCATATCATGTAATTTACTATTATGAGAATGAACCATAACCTTAGGCTATAGGATAACAATGAACAATCAATTGTTAAAAGGCTTATTTTTCCACATTAGATTACCTTCACTAAAACAGGTGGTATTTTTGATTTATTGTGCAGAATCTATTGCGATAACTAGCTAACATCAACGTTCTGATCTCAGATTTATAAATAGAATAAAGCGTTTATCTATAATATATTAGGTCACTAAGAATAAAATTAAATAGGAATGAAAACCAATGGAACTACTGATCCCCCTCTTCTCAAGCCCACTTTTATGGATATCTATCGTCGTTTTATACACACTTAAAAAAGGTATTTATTTTGTCCCACAAAATAGAGGTTATGTGATTTACACATTAGGCAAGTATGACAAAACACTTTCAGCAGGACTTAATTTTATTATTCCCTTTATTCAATCTGTTGCAGCCAATAGAAACTTAAAAGAACAATCATTAGATATTTCATCTCAATCAGCCATTACTAAAGATAATATATCATTAGAGCTTGATGGCATCTTATTTATGAAAGTCACTGATGCTGCAGCTGCCACCAATAATATTACCGACTATAAATTATCTGTCACACAACTAGCTATGACAACGATGCGTAATGCTATTGGCTCTATGGAGCTTGATGAGTGTTTTCAGTCAAGAGATACCATAAACGCTACTATATTAGCAGCAATGACTGAAGCTACCGCTCCTTGGGGCGTTATGGTAACTCGGTATGAAATTAGAGATATTAGTCCGCCGCAAAGTATCCGTGAAGACATGGAAAAACAAATGACTGCGGAGCGTGAAAAACGTTCGGTTATCTTAACGGCTGAAGGGGTTAAAAGAGCCTCGATTACCGAAGCTGAAGGTTTAAAAGCGGCAAGAGTACTTGATGCTGAAGCGTCAAAGGCAGAACAGGTACTTAATGCTGAAGCTGAAAAAGAAAAACAAATCTTGGAAGCCGCGGGTAAATCAGAAGCCATTCGATTAGTCGCCAATGCCGAAGCGGCAGCATTAACAACCATTGGTGACGCAGCAAATACGCAAAGTGGTAAAGCTGCGGTAACACTTACTTTAGCTCAAGAGACGATTGCTGCACATCAAGCCATTGCCGCACAAAGCACCGTAGTATTAACCGATGGTAAATCAGGTGATAATATTGCCAATACTGTCGCACAAGCAATCGCCGTATCTAGCTCGTTAAAGTTACCTAGCTCTGAGATGTCTTCAGAGTAGTTTTAAGGAAAATATAATGGACGTTATTAACTATTTTACTGAAAATCATGCTCAGCTATTTTATCTCATTGCCGGTATTAGCTTTATTATTGAGTTAATGGTACTTGGCATGAGTGGCCCTTTATTGTTTTTTGCCATAGCCAGTGCCCTTACCGGACTGCTTATTCAGCTAAACTTATTATCCGGTTGGGAAACTCAAATATTAACCGTCGGCATATTAACCGCCATTATTACCCTATTATTGTGGAAGCCAATTAAGCGTTTTCAGAATTCGAGTGATGGCACCGATACCAGTAGCGATATGATTGGTAAAGAAGTGCCTAGCTCAAGCGAGATAACACATGTTAGTGGCCAAATTCGCTTTTCTGGCATTGACTGGCATGCACGATTAGAAAAAGATTGCTTAGAGGACTCTGTAAAAGCTGATACCGCATGTATCATTACTGGGGTAGAAGGTAACGTCATGTTAGTGAAACCTTTATAACAATCAGTTAATTTAGGCACTGAGCTTTTTCTAATCTACTGAATAGTCATTATTCATTTGCTCACAAGGATGTGAGTGATTAAATTTTCTCGTTAACTTAAATCTGTTTTACAATTCCAATAGTCCGCTATCTCATTTATAACACAGCCCTTTATTTTAGACTCCTGCCACCTATAACCTTAGGTTATGGGGAAGCTATGAACCGTCAATTGTTAAATTGTCTAATTTTCTGCATCGTAAATACAACAAAGTGATCAGGCTACCAATAAGTCTGACTAATTATAAACGTGAAATGATAACGGTGAAAATAATGAAAAATACAACAATTTTTAACCATAAGCTTACCCACCTTAGTTTGTGTTTAGTAGCTGCATTGTCTCCTCAGTTCAGTTATGCAGAACAGGCTTCAGAACAAGAGGTTGAAGTTGAACGAATTTCAATTATTGGCAGTAATATCAAACGCGCTAGCGATATAAATACTTTACCGGTTACGCAAATGACCGCTGCCGATATTGAAGACACCGCAGCTATGACGGGTGATGAATTACTTCGTTCAATTCCACAAATGGGCTCTGTCAACTTTGGTGAAACTACTGGTTCTTCCAATGTTAACGATGCTCGAGGTGATGTTGGTTCATTTAACCTTCGAGGCTTAGGGGCTGGCAATACTTTAGTACTATTAAATGGCCGTCGCATGGTCAACCACCCTGGTACTCAATCTAAAAAAGGTGCAAATAAGGTCCCTGTTAATACCGTAAACTCAAATACTTTACCTGTTTCAGGATTACGTTCTTTAGAAGTTTTACGTGATGGTGCTGCCGCTATCTATGGTTCTGATGCCGTTGCTGGTGTGGTTAACTATGCGTTAGATAGCGACTATGAAGGCAGTAAAGTCAGCCTTAGACATGGTCAATCTCAAGGCACACCTTTAGATGAAACTACTTTTAGTTATTTAGGTGGTACCGAACTTAATGATGGTCGTTCTAACCTTGTTGGTTCACTTACCCTATACAAACGAAATGGCATGATGGCAACAGAGCGTCCTTATGCTGCGAGCCATGATAGACGTGAATATCCAGGATTACCTGAAGAATACGTTGGTGATACTCAATTAGATAATCGCAGTACAGATACCCCATGGGGAGAATTTAATAGCGCTAGTTTAGGCAGATTTCATTTACAACCAGATACACTGTCGGGCTGTGTTGATTCGCCATTAAATGTGCAAGGTGTTTGTGTTGACCAAGGCAGTACAGGCCGTGACATTCGCTTTGATCGCGGTACAACTCGTCCTTTATCATCTGATGTTGAAAGGTTTAATCTCTATACCAATTTTACTCATCAAATTAGTGAAGATTTAGAGTTTTTCTCGGAAGGCATATATTACAAAGCGGAACTGTCTAATAGTTCAGAGCAAAACCATGGTGGTAGTAAACATCAATTCACCGTCGGCGCTGATGCCTTTTATAACCCTTTTGGTGAAGAAGTCATCGTTCGAAAATATCGCCCTGTAGATATAGGCCCTAGAACCGTTACTGTCGATGATACTAGCTATCGTATATTGGCTGGCCTTAAAGGTTATACCGATAATTGGGAATGGGAAAGTGCGGTATTTTATAGTGAAGCCGAAACTAACGATACCAGTACCCGTGTTGATGTTAATGCTTTTGCCGCCGCAGCCAACAGTACCGATGAGAGTACTGCTTATAACGTGTTTGGTGGTGCTGACATTAATAACCCAAATACCATTGGAAATATTCCATTAATTGCTTCTTCAATCAGTGATCAATTTTTAGTAAATGCCCATGTAGACTCAAAAACCAGTCTTGCATCTATTGATTTTAAAGCCAGTAATAGCGAATTTTTCTCTGTTCCTGCTGGTGATGCCGGTATTGCATTTGGTGTTGAGTTTCGCCGCGAAACTTATAGCAGTGATCGTGACCAATATGTCGACGGTAGCAAACCCTTTACCGATGCTTATGGCGTTGTGAATGACAGTTCTTTATATGGCAGTAGTGCAACTTCTGACGCCAGTGCCAGTCGTAACATCGGCTCAGCCTATGCTGAAGTTATCGTGCCACTTATTGATAATGGCGATCAATATGCCGAAGTACAACTTGCCGCACGTTATGAAAACTTTTCAGATGCCGGTGATGCCTTGAAACCTAAAGTTGCCTTATTTTATAAGCCAACTGAATGGGTTAGCATTCGTGCATCGTATGCTGGAGGCTTTAAAGTTCCTGGCTTACAACAAAGTGCCGATAACAGTAATATGCCGCGCCGTAGTACTAAATACGATCCGGTACTTGATGACAGTTATGCCATTATTGATAACCGTTTAGGTAACTCAAACCTTAAATCCGAAGATAGTGTTAATACCTCTTTGGGCATTATTCTTGAACCGCTTGAAAACTTAACCTTCACGATAGATGCATGGAATATTGAGCAAGAAAATTTAGTATTCCTTACGCCATACGATACGGTGATAGCGTACGACTATGTTTTACAGCAACAAGGTTCAAGTGAACCAACAGTGATCCGAGGATTAGACGGAACGGTTAGCGAAGTTCAAAACAAATACATCAATGCCTCAGATCAAGAGTTGTCTGGTCTTGATTTTGGTATTATTTATGATTTTGAAACCTCATTTGGTGCATTTGAATTTTCTGCCAATGCCGCAAAGTTAACAAAATATGATGTCGCTGTTGATACCATTTCAGGATATGTACTTGCAGCACAGCAAGACTTAGCAAGCTATCCAAACCTTGATAGCGTTACTGTTAAAGGGGTTGGCGATCAGATATTACAAGATGGTAGCCCTGAATGGCGTGGTAAAGCTTCACTAAACTGGAAGCTAAATCAATGGGGAGCAGGTGTAAGTGTTAATTATGTCAGTGAATTTATTGATACCAGTACTGACATAAAAGTTGATGGCGAGAAAGTATTCCTTCCTATCGACAGTATGACCACTGTCAATGTCTATACTTCATATAAATTTGCTGAAGGCAGTACTTTAGCTGGTACTAATATTAGATTGGGTGCACGTAATGTTACCGATGAAGAGCCACCATTAGCAGATAACTACTGGCATGGTTATTCAGGTGATTACCATTCTAACCGTGGTCGCTACGTTTACATGAATATCAGTACAACTTTTTAATTCGCTCAGCGAGAAAAAGTAACAACACTATGGCTCGAATTGCTGAACGCATTTCGAGCCATATTCCAAAACATTTAAAAAAGACTGAACAATGATTAAACCTTTACGCACTTTCGCATTACTATTTACTGCCTCAATACTGATTGCTTGTAACGTTACTTCAATTGAAACAAGTGGTAATGCCAAAGCCTGTAATTTAGGCTCAGTTAAATTAACCGCTGACTTTTCAGCGGGTAGAATGGATAAGTGTCAGCAAGTTGGGGAGAATGAATACCTTATCACCTTAATCCCTGAAAACACTCCAATAAATTCAAGCCCTTGGTATGCATTTAAAATAACCGCCGACCAAGCAACGGATATAAAAATCACCATGAAAGTACAAGGTGATAAACATCGCTATCCACCAAAAATAAAACAACAGGGTAAACCTTGGGCATTACAAAAACACCGCATTAATAATGATCGTTTAACCATGTCACTAACTGTTACACCACAAGCAAGTTATATCGCTGCGCAAGAGATCATAGATAATCGTTATTATTACAATTGGGCAGAGAAACTCACAGAGCAAGGTCCAAACATTCATGAATTATTAGGACAATCGACTCAAGGCCGTCCTATCTATAAATTAGAAAGCAAAAGCAAAAGTAAGCAATGGTTGATCATATTAGGTCGCATGCACCCTCCCGAAGTTACCGGTGCCTTAGCTTTATTTCCTTTTGTTGAAAATTTATTTTCAAATAGCCAATTAGCGAATGCATTTAGAGAAAAGTACAATATATTAGTGATCCCCAACATTAATCCCGATGGTGTTGAGGCCGGAAATTGGCGGCATAATGCTAATGGTTTAGATTTAAATCGTGACTGGATCAACTTTAGTCAGCAAGAAACCCAACTCATCAATAACTACTTGAAAGGTCTCGTCGCTAAAGGGGATAAAATAAAGTTTGCCGTTGATTTTCATTCCACCCAACAAGACGTTTTTTATACCATGCCAATAGATTATGGTGTTGAACAACCTTATTTTGTAAAACATTGGCTTGGTGCTCTCGATAAAAGCATGCCTGACTTCACTGTAGTAACTAAACCCGGTAATACCCCAAATAACGGTGTATCTAAACAGTACTTTGCCGATAACTTTAATGTTCATGCCATCACCTATGAAATGGGTGACAATACCTCAAGACAAAAGATCATTGATATTGCCAACAACGCGTCAACCACCTTAATGACCACGTTATTGTCAACCGATGATCATAACCAAGAATAAATGCCAATGAAGATGTTAACGATGACTTTCAAGATAAAATGTATCAGTGTCCTTTTGATAGCTTTTAGCCTGTTTTCTTGTACAACCAATAACATGACTGATACTGCGAATAAACCTATCGTAGATACGCTGATCATTAACGGCCTTGTTTACAACGGTGAGGATAAAAATCCGAGCAAGGTCAATATAGGCTTATGCCAGCAAGTTATCTGCGGTATTTATCCCCAGCACCAACAAGTGACAGCCACAAATATCATTAATGCTCATGGAAAAATTGTCAGTCCGGGTTTTATTGATCCCCACACTCATTCATTAGCCGAATTAAAAAGCCAAGATAAAAAACATAACTTAAATTACCTCACTCAAGGGGTGACCACGGTTGTAAATGGTAATGATGGTGATAGCCCTGTTGACATTAAAGCTACCGTTAATATGCTTAAAGCAAATGGTATTGGCACCAATATCGCCTTTTTTATTGGCCATAACAGTGTTCGTAGACAGATCATGGGAACAGCGGCTCGCTACGCAACACCTGAAGAACTTAACGGGATGAAAAAGCTTGTTGAACAAGCAATGCAAGATGGCGCATTAGGATTATCATCGGGTCTTTATTATGTACCGGGTACATACGCCAATACTGAAGAAGTGATTTCCTTAGCGAAAGTTGCCAGCCAATATGGCGGCATTTACGATACTCATTTACGGGATGAAAGCACCTTTAATATTGGTTTTAATGCCGCGCTTGACGAGGCCATCAATGTTGCAAAAAAAGCGGACATTCATTTACATCTCGCGCATATTAAAGCCCTAGGTGTCGATGTATGGGGGCAAAGCCAATTAGCAATTGATAAAATATCCAAAGCTCATCACAACGGTATTAGTATTTCAGCTGACCAATATCCTTGGCTTGCATCAGGTACCAAACTGCACAGTGCCGTGATGCCAAAATGGGTAATGGCTGATTCAATAACAGCATTCCATCAACGCTTAAATGATCCCTGCTTGAGTAAACAACTGTATAGCGAAATTAAAGATAATATCCGCCGTCGAGGTGGTCCTGCATCGTTATTAATTACTGCCTTTAAAGATAAAAACATAGTGGGTTTGACCTTAGAACAGGCAGCAAAACTTAACAATTTATCCGCCGTTGATACCGCGATTAAATTAGTGCAACAAGGCGATGTTCGAGTTGCTTCATACAACATGAACTCAGTTGATGTTGAACGATTCATGGCACAACCTTGGGTCGTGACCTCTTCTGATGGCACTAATGGCCACCCTAGGAAATACGCCAGCTTTCCAAAAAAGTACCAAAGCTATGTAAAAGATAAACAGATACTGTCATTGACTGATTTTATTCACCGTAGTTCAGGTAAAACGGCTGAGATATTAGGATTAACTGACAGAGGTTTTATCAAAGAAGGGTTAAGTGCCGATATCATTATTTTTGACGCCAATACCTTAAAAGCTAAGGCAGACTTTTCTCATTGGAATCGATACTCAACCGGCATTGAATATGTTTTTGTTAATGGTGCAATGGTTATTGAACAGTCAGTTTATCTCAATAAGCTGGCAGGAAAGTTTATCCCCAAACATCTTAAGTAGTAGTGATTAAAATGCCATTTTAATGAATGGCATTTTAATAAAAACAACAGGTTTAGAGTTTCTTAAGGCAGGTTGTGCTTAGTTATAACCAAGCACATAACTTGAGGTAACCTCTTCTAAAGCATCAACAAAACGAGTCGTCATTATTGGCTTAGTTGTTTGCTCTTTTTTAATTAACTTCTCTTTATTATCTTTTTCTTCTGAAACACTGTCTGTGTTATTCTGCTCATTAATCTGTTCATTGTTAGCCATAATTAGTTCCTATTAACCCTTAACGAAATTACTCAATACCAAGTGAACTAACTATGACTTAATCGAAAGTAAAAGACAGGATCAATAATTTCTGACTTCATAGCCATAGGTTATATCTCCTAGGAGTTAGCAGTTATCAATTATCAGTTATCAGTTATCAATCGTATAGTTACTTTGGGATATAAAAAACTAACGATATTATTATACCAAGGTAATTGAGTGATATAATTCACCTCCATAGTAGTTAATCCCCTAGATCGAAGACACGCGATAATGACTTTAAGCAGCAACAAAATATTTATCATTGGATTACCAAGAACCGGCACCACCAGTATTTGCAGTAAATTTCTATCATTAAGTTTTAGGGTTGCTCATACCGCTTATACGCAAAATACCTTTGCTCAAGCACGAGTTATTGCTGATACTCCGGTCTTTTCAGACTTTGCCAAGTTGGATAATTTTTACCCCAACAGTCAGTTTATTTATTTAGCACGAGAATTATCACTTTGGATACCGTCAATAAGGCAACTATTACAAAGAATGCATACCAATATAGTACGTGATGATGGCGGCTTTAACCCCTATATTAAACGATGTTACCAGCAAGTATTTTCTCCTTTCACTTTGGAAAACATAAATGATGATGACTTTTTAATCGGGTGTTATCAAAAACATCAACAATCGGTAAAACAATACTTTGGCCAACGACAAGGACAGCTATTAACCATTGATATCAGTAAAGGTGAGAGCTTGAATGCTTTATTGTCATTCATTGAAATGCCAACTCAACAAGGTAACTTTGAGAAAATGAATTGTGGTGGCAAGGTAACCGCTTGGAAAGATATCAAAAGCCCATTAAAAGTAGAATCTACTCATAATGGACGTATTGCATCACTTGATTATTTAGCTACTGAAAATTAACGACTCATCCCGCCAGACAACATCAATTAGCTATTTATTTTCAATAAGATGCAATTGGGTTTGTCGACCATCGAGATAACGTACACCCTGATCATCAAAATACGCTTCTTCTTCTAACATGATCCGTATTTCTTTTTGCCATGACGGTAGGTATATCGCATTATTTAGCTCAATTGAATAAGCCGTATTGTAATGAAGTGGGTACTCTCCACTGCCCTTAACACCTTGTTGTAAATCCCACATCCCCAGTGTCGTCCCTGCCGCATGCCCGTGATACCCAATAGGATGAGTATAAATAGTAGGTTTTAAGCCTTGCTCAATAGCTTGTGCTCTTGAACGTTTAAGCACCTCATTACCTGTTCTTCCTTGTAGAAAGTTACCAGTAAAAATGTCTTGTAATTGATTACCCGTGTTAAAAGCTGAGGTTAATTCTGTTGGCGCTACAATTTCACCCTGCCTTAATACATAAGCATGTTGTTGAGTATCAGTATTCAACCGTAAATAGGTAATGCCAAAATCTACATGAATTAAATCACCCGCCATAATCACATTATCTTTATAACCGTTGGTAAAGCTTTCTACATGATCAAAGTTCTTCTTATTTTTACGTTGAATATTAATACTGGGATGAAACCATGTTTGTAACTTTAAAGCACGAACCCGCTCGCGGAACCACCACACTAAATCATTCGATGTTGTTTTACCGACTTTGATCACTTCATTTGAAAAGCCTTGGGCAATAATTTCATGTGCCATGGCAACTATATTTTCATAAACGAGCATTTCGTCGGGAATACGTTGCTCTAACCATGAAACAGCTAACGCTTGAGCTGAAACCACTCTGCTTTGGTACTTTTCTGGCAAGGTTGAGAGCAGTTTTTCTTTATCAGTGGCAACTAAACCATCGGCGTGAGCCCAGTGTTTTGACTGGTTAATGCCAATTTTAACGGGGTCATGCTCGGTAATTAATGCCTGCAACGCTTGCCACTGATCGGGGTGTTTATTTTTATCCCATGCTTTTTCAAAGATACTACCAACTTTATACGGTGCAATCGCATAGGCCTTTACACTTTTATTGCTACCTTTCACAAAAACAAACATCGTTGTTCGACGTGCCGATAACCACTTAGCCGGCAGTAGTGTTTTTAATATCGGATCTTCATTATATTCGCGACTGATCATTAACCATAAATCAATGCCTGATTCTTCCATTAGCCGAGGTAATAATTGTTCAACTCTCTTTTGCGTAATGTCATCTATAAATGCTGCCCTTTCTTGCATCGATAAAATAGCATCTGTGGCTTTATCGCCGAATGACATCACTGGTTGGCTAATAGTTATAGCGGTAATCGCTAAGCAGACTCGTAAAAAATAAGGCATCAAAAACAGACCAAAATCAAAAGGTTGGAAATTGATAGTAGCAATATAGCCAATCCAGCTCAAGGGCCTGTTCTGTTGAAGCTAGATACTTACAACAGCAAATAAATACAGTATTTCAATTACAGCTGATTTATTTATTTTGGCTATATTCACTTTAAATGATTATCTCATAGACGAAAAATTTAAATCCTTATCAAATAAAGTGACTATTGCTACTATTGCCTTTTACATAACAAAAATAAGAAGAATATTATGATGAAAACATCGTTATCTATCATGCTAATTATCTCGGCAGTATTGTTCAGTTTCACTTCAAATGCTGGAGAAATATTTAGAATAACGTTAATACGAGCAGATGCAGGTAGTCTGTTACCGTTATTAAATGAAACAAAAGCAATAAGAAAAGAGAAAGCGGGTGATGTGATAATCATGAGACACAGCCAAGGAGAGCAATGGGATGTTATGTTGTTGGAGCTAGCTCAAGCAGACAACTTAATTATGCAGCACCATTTAGCAACACCTATTGCTTATCAACATTCTTTTTTGGCAACGGCTGATCAACCATGGGAAAAAATGAAAAAAGATGCTTTGATAAATGATCTTTACCATATTGAAATGTTTGAAGCTGAACCAATGAAGCTTGATGAACTTATCAAACAAAGACAAATGGAGAACAGTTACTATCATGCCACTGAACGAGCTGGCAATGTTATTTTCACCACTGTTTTTGGTCATGATATGGATGTTTTCACACTAGGTTTTTACAAAGATTTAATTACTTTTGCGACAGACCCTGATTTATCCGATGAAGTATTTGAGAAGGCAGCCACAGATGCCGGCTTTAAAAGTCGTGGTACTATTGGACTTTACTTAAGAGAGTTGATCTCTAGTCACCGCGATACATTAGCCACTAGAGTCCATTAAACTATGTACTAAAATTTAGACAGGAGAACTATCGAGTAAAAAATGCTTGTACTTAGCCTGATTTGAATGAGTAATTAGTTCAGTAACCTTTTGATCGTGGCTTCAAGCTTGTCAGGTTCAAAGGGTTTAACTATCCAGCCAGTGGCTCCTGCTTCTTTTCCTTTCTTTTTTGTCGTTGGACTATTCTCTGTTGTGATGACTATTATAGGGGTAAATTGATAACTTTTTTCAAGACGAAGACATTTTAACAGCTCATAACCATCCATATTCGGCATGTTTATATCGGTAATAATTAAGTCAAATTTATCATCTTTAGCTTTCGAGAGGCCATCTACACCATCTTCGGCTTCAACAACATTGAATCCTATGGAGTCTAGCGTAATAGTTAACATATGGCGCATCGTTCTAGAATCGTCAACTACAAGTATCCGTTTATCCAAAGTACTTTTCCCTTTGTTATTTACAATAATAGGCAGGTAACAAATGAAGTCTTTTTAAACGAATTTAAAGCCCTTCTACCTTGGTATTAATCAATATTAGTCGAAGTTTACGGTTTATACATAGAATTAATCTTTGATTTTAGGTGATAAATTATAAAAACTTACATTTGTTGGTGACTTTCTTGCTCTATTAGAAGATGCTTGCTGATAATATCGCTTACCACGATTGAAATTTTTTCGGCGATATCACTCTTTACTATCCCGTAATCCGCACCTATTGATTTAGCACAATATAAAATTGTTTCTGTGCTGTTTTCTTTGAGATTACTGCCCGACATTGCTAAAATGGTTGTTGCACTTACTGAACGAATATATTCAATAAGTTGCAAGCCATCAAAGTCAGGCATCTCAATATCTGTTATCACAACGTCTGGCTTTATGCCTAAGAATTGCTCTTTTGCCCTACTCGCATCGGAAAAAGGGAGCACTTTAGTATCAAACATCACATCTTTATCGATAATGTCTTCTATTATATTCAATAACATCGGAGAGTCGTCTACTACCATTATTTTAATCACATCCTTGCCCTTAAAAGTCCGTCTTTATAGTTATTAAAAGTGCTTACACCTTTAAATCCATTAACATTAAATTAACAATAGTACAGTTTTAGCTTTTAGCGACATTTATCAGTGACTTTTTATAATATTCAATACCTTTGACCAAACACGACATACATTTCCAAGCAATTACCAGTCATATAATCTTTAGTTTTTGGGGTAATACTAAAATTAAATGATAGACACAATTTAGTCATTCAGTTAGTGTTCAGCCTAATAAAAATATACTCGTTTACCATTAATAACTAATACCTTTTATTTATAAATCAGAGATTAATCATGCGCTTGATATTACCAATTTTTATTTCAGTTTTAATTTTAATTTTATCGGGTTGTGCGCACAAGCGCTTGCTTAATGCAGGAGATGATTTTATTGCACAAGGGCAATATCAGCGAGCACTAGAAAAATACCAACGAGCATTAGCAGAACAACCCAATAATAAAAATACTTTAGTAAAACTAAGACAAGCTCAGAATTTATTTAATATTTGGTTAGACAAAGTAGAAATATCAGCAAAACAAGCTGAAGAAAATCATCACTTTGCGAAAGCACAGTTGCTGTATGCAAAATTAGCAAAACATAGAAGTAAACAAAGTTTTCAACAGAAACAACGTGACTTACGTCAAAAGCTAAAAAAGAACCATGGTTTTAAGGTTCAGCTAACAACCAGCCAAGCACAATTAGAACAAAAGTTCGGGCAGCAACTTGATCATATCGCTTTTATCAAAGATAAAAAATTGTCGGCAAACAATGAAATAGCGATGGCTTTTAGTTTATCAAAAATAGACTTTTCAAAACAAGAATCTAATAATCAAGAAAGTAAAGATTATATTAGCCACTATCAAACAATCTCCAACCCTGAATATCAACACCTGCAAGACGATATTATTGTGCAAAGAGAGGCAATTAAAAACTTACGAACAGATGTTAGCGATTTACAACAATTTTATAATTCAGAAAATAATCGACTTTTGTTGTTAGAAAAAGATAAACAAATAGCGCTACTTACTCAAGATAAAACCGAGAAAAACACAACAGAATTCTATCAGTTACAAGCAGAGATCAACAACTTAACAATTGACATTACCAACCAACAAAAAATTAATAAAAAAACCTATAAGAAACTAGCTAAAAGTAATAAAAAAGTTGAAAAATATGAACAGCAATTAGACCACTTATTTCACTTGCTACAAGAAACCCCTGAACTTGCTGAAGCAGCGGTTTATGCAAAGTATCAATTTCCAGTAAGAACCGTGCAACAATTAGCCTCCGCGCAATTAGAAATGGTTGTTAATGATAATCTAAATTCAACTTATCAACGTCAACATCAGCTACAAGTTGAATATAGTGATAAGAGTCATTACGCTCACGCTAAAATAGCGCTTAAAAAGAATGATCTACAACTGAAAAGCCAAGCACAATTATCGGAAATGTTGTATAGAAAAAGCCGTGAAAAGATCACCATGCTAATACTGAACGAACTGGATAAATACCAACAAAGTATTATTGCTCAGGCAAATAATGTGGCCGATATTAGCTCACAACTTGATCAATGGTTGATTGCCGGACTTATCAGTAAACAAGGTTTACCAAGTCGAACTAAACAAAAAGTAGAGCAACAGTTACGTGCTGAATTCGGCCAAGGTGGTTATATAAAAGTTAATGAATTACTCGATGGCCAATAAGGTGTTTTGAACTAAACAACCATAAGAAAGAATGGCTATGATGTTTTCATCATTGCCATTCAAATCCTTCATTGGATTATTGGATTGCCAATAATTCAACTTCAAAAATAAGCAATGATCCGGGTGCTATTTTACCTGCAGCACTATTACCGTATCCTAATGTTGAAGGAATAAAGAATTTAAACTTATCTCCAACAACCATTAATTGCACCCCTTCTGTCCAGCCACTTATTACTTGGTTTAAACCAAAGCTGATCGGGCTATCTCGCTCTACTGAGCTATCAAATACAGTACCGTCTAATAATGTGCCGTGGTAATGCACCTTTACTTTTGAACGGGCAGTTGGCTGCTCCGCTCCTTCTCCTTTTTGTAAGATTTGGTATTGCAATCCAGATGCCGTTTCAATGACACCTTCTACTGATTTATTTTTTGCTAAAAAATCATTACCGATAACAATGTTTTCAGCCGCTAGCTCTTTATTATTTGAATTTCTCTTCAAATAAAGTACCACCAATACAAGAACGATCACCAAAACAATATACTTCATAACTCAGCCCATTAATTTTTAAAGTGCTGCATTCTAGCACTTGTTTCTTTAGGCGATAAAACTAATTTGACTGATTAAATATTCAAGTATCAACTATACTAGCCTGCTTTTTAGTAGATGATGTCGTAGAAACCCACAAGTGAATAACATTTGGCAATTACAATATATTCAAGTAATCAATTGAATTGTAAGAATAAAGAATAATATATTAAAAACCCCTTGAATACTGACATACATGTAAGTAAACTTCCTCCCATGAGAGATGCAATACTAGAAATAGCGCAAGAGCAATTGATCCGTGGTGGATACAGCAAACTTAATTTCGCTACCATAGCGAAAGAGTTAGAGACTACCCGTGCCAATCTGCATTATCACTTCA
>Ga0209396_1001486_pt1 | contig 26038 bp, 21 predicted proteins | sample GOMGulsemesocosm_6_FD_184638 | JGI IMG/M metagenome (GOLD analysis project Ga0209396, IMG submission 184638) | Methane-oxidizing microbial communities from mesocosms in the Gulf of Mexico - GOM8C Gulf of Mexico (SPAdes) (version 2) | ecosystem: Environmental > Aquatic > Marine > Cold seeps... | reverse complement strand
GATCTTCTTATCGAGGACCTTTTGTACAGTGTTGTAGAGTTGATTTCACGACACGCTGAACGAGATCCCCGCTTAAAAGACTTGCGGGGACGACGATGGGGAGGACCCAAACAGTCATCGTCCTCGTGATCTTCTTATCGAGGACCTTTTGCACAGTGTTGCAGAGTTGATTTCACAGCGCGCTGAACGAGATCCCCGCTCAAAATACTGCGGGGACGACGGTGGGGAGGACCAAAAGAGTCGTCGTCCTCGTGATCTTTTTATCGAGGACCTTTTGTACAGTGTTGCAGAGTTGATTTCACGACACGCTGCACGAGATCCCCGCTTAAAACACTGCGGGGACGACGATGGGGAGGACCCAAACAGTCATCGTCCTCGTGATCTTCTTATCGAGGACCTTTTGTACAGTGTTGTAGAGTTGATTTCACGACACGCTGAACGAATCCCCGCTTAAAACACTGCGGGGACGACGATGGGGAGGACCCAAACAGTCGTCGTCCTCGTGATCTTTTTATCGAGGATCTTTTGTAGAGTGCCGCGGTATTGATTACACGGCACGCTGCACGAGATCCCCGCTTAAAACACTGCGGGGACGACGATGGGGAGGACCCAAACAGTCATCGTGATCTTCTTATCGAGGACCTTTTGTACAGTGTTGTAGAGTTGATTTCACGGTGCGCTGAACGAACGGAGAGAAAGCAGGGAGTCGGTGCACAGGTCGGTGATTTTTTGCCATTGCCCAGTTTCGATTAGGTTTGGTGGCACGATCCAGCTGCCGCCGATGCAGCAAACTGAGTCTAGGGTTAAGTAATCGGGCGCGTTGGTTAGGGTGATGCCACCCGTTGGGCAAAACTTAATGTCGCCAAAGGGTGCACCTAGCGCTTTTAAGGCTGTTACTCCACCATTAGCTTCAGCGGGGAAAAATTTAAAATGATCGTAACCCAATTCAATACCACTCATTAATTCTGATGGGCTAACTACCCCAGGAATCAATGGAATGTCACCTTGATTGGCTGCGGCCAATAAGCTAGTAGTTGAGCCTGGGCTAATGGCAAACTTAGCGCCAGCTGCTGCTACTTGGGTTAGCTGCTTGGCATTAATTACTGTGCCAGCACCGATTAGTGCTTGCGGACAGTTCGTACTAATTAACTCAATTGCTTCGATTGCACAGTCAGTACGCAGGGTCACTTCCATCACCTTAATGCCACCGGCCAACAAGGCTTTGGCTAGTGGTAAGGCTTGTTCAATTTTACTGATGACTATCACTGGTACAATAGGACCCGCGGCAAAAATTTGCTGTGGGCTTAACTGCCAATTTTGATGACTCATATTTCGGATCCTTATTTAATCTGTATTTAAACATGCGCTTACGCTTGGCTTAAGTTTGACTATAAGCGAAGTTTGATGTGCTTTATGTATTTCCTCACCCTGAGGTTTTTCACCCGTCACCCTCGAAGTGCTTTAATCGAGGATCTCGTACAGCGTGCGCCGCAATCACAATAGCCACCTCACCAGATTCCCGCTCAAAAGACTGCGGGAACGACGAAGGGGCCGGTCCTGTACGGCCTTCACCAGATTCCCGCTCAAAACACTGCGGGAACGACGAAGGGGTCGGTCCTGTACGGCCTTCACCAGATTCCCGCTCAAAACACTGCGGGAACGACGAAGGGGTTGTTCACCACCGCGGGACGACGAAGGGGTTGTTCACCACCACGGGACGACGAGGGGGTTGCTCACCACCTCGGGACGACGGTGGGTTGGTCACCACTGCGAGAGCCACGGGGCTGGTCTAGCACAATCATCACCAGTACAGCTAACCTGGTGCAAATAATGAGCAAGCGCCCAGCTCGGCGCCTGATAACTGGCTGCGCATGCTGCCAAATAACTCGCGGCCCATGCCGATTCTGCTGGTGTCGAGTTGCGGTACTACCGCCTCACGTTGCGCTAGTACTTCAGGCGCGACTAACAAGCTGAGTTGACCGGTTTTGGCGTCGAGCCTAATCATGTCACCATCAATAATCTTAGCCAACAAGCTGCCATCGACCGCCTCTGGCGTTAGGTGAATAGCGGCTGGAACATTACCCGAAGCCCCAGACATTCGCCCGTCTGTCACTAACGCGACTTTGTAACCTTTGCTTTGCAATACTCCAAGTGGCGGCGTTAACTTATGCAGTTCTGGCATGCCAATGGCTCGCGGGCCCTGAAAACGTATCACTACGACACAATCTTTATTTAATTCTCCGGCTTGAAATGCGCGGTCTAAATCGTGCTGGCTTTCAAAAATAACCGCAGGTGCTTCAACCACTAATTGATCTTCACTTAGTGATGAGGTTTTGATCACGCCACGCCCGAGGTTGCCCGCCACAACTTGCAAACCGCCGTGCGACTGAAATGCTTTATCAACCGTGGTTAATACTGTGTCATCTCCGCTTTGACTTGGCGCTTCAACCCAGTCGAGCTCGCCGTCTTTGATCACCGGCATTAAGGTATATTGCGCTAAACCGCTGCCAACAATCGTTTGGACATCAGGGTGTAAAAAGCCATTATCGAGCAATTCTTTAATCAAAAAGGCCATGCCACCCGCTTGTTGGAAGTGGTTAATATCTGCCTGTCCATTTGGGTAAATTCTTGTTAGCAATGGGGTAACGCTCGACAGCTGCGCAAAATCGTCCCAGTCGATGATGATGCCTGCCGCTTTTGCAACGGCCACCAAGTGCATGGTTAAGTTAGTAGAACCACCAGTGGCTAACAGACCGACGATGCCGTTAACCATCGCCTTTTCGTCAATGATTTCGCCAATTGGGGCATAGTTGCTGCCTAAATCGGTGATGCGGCTAACTTGTTTACCCGCAAAGTCTGTTAACGCCTGTCGCAGTTCGGTCGCGGGCGCGATAAACGACGAACCCGGTAATTGCAGCCCCATCATTTCAATCACTAATTGATTAGAATTAGCCGTGCCATAAAAGGTACAGGTGCCAGGTGAATGGTACGATGCCATTTCGGCGGCCAATAACTGTTCCTTATCGGCTTCGCCTTTGGCATAACGCTGGCGAACTGCGGCTTTTTCTTTATTAGGAATACCTGAAGGCATAGGTCCTGCTGGCACAAATACTGTCGGCAAGTGACCAAAGCTTAGGGCGCCTAGCAATAATCCCGGCACAATTTTGTCGCAAATTCCGAGCATTAAGGTGCCATCGAACATATTGTGCGACAGGCCAATGGCCGTGGTCATCGCGATAACGTCGCGGCTTAATAAGCTAAGTTCCATGCCTGGCTGACCTTGGGTAACGCCATCGCACATTGCTGGCACACCACTAACAAACTGGGCGACACTGCCCTCGCGAGCAATTGCTGCTTTTAGCTGACGCGGGTAGGTTTCGTAAGGCTGATGTGCTGACAGCATGTCGTTATAGGCTGATACTATTGCTATATTTGCTTTGGTTAACGAACCCAGTCCTTGTTTGACGTCTTGACCGCAACCAGCCACGCCATGGGCAAAGTTGCCACACGACAAGACCTGGCGCAGTGGCCCGTCGCATCGCGCTGCGGTAATTTTTTCTAAATAAGCTTGGCGAGTCTGGCGGCTGCGCTCGATAATTCTTAAGGTAACTTTTTCTATTACGTGATTCATACTGGTCTCAATTCTGGTATCAATTCTGGGGCAAAGCTACGCGGGTCGACACATCAGCACATTTAGGGCTGGGTGTTGCGCAATAACCGCGCCAATCGGCATTTTTTGATAATCTTCAATCTGGCGAGCCTGTTCAAATACAGCAATTTTAGCGGTGCCAACTAATGGTAAATAAATGGATTTCGCCGCTAATATTTGATTTAGTGTCAAGCTAATGCGTTGATAAGGCGCAGTAGTTGGCGTGGTCACTATTAGCGACTGCTTATTATCAAGGTCCAGTGCTGCACCAACTTGAGGTGAGCAAGGGAAAATCGATGCGGTATGGCCGTCTTCCCCCATGCCAAGTACTAGCACATCAGCGCCAGTTGCCAGTGGTTCAACGCGTGTTATCGCACCAGCAAGGCCAGCTTCGGCATTAGCTTCATGACCAACCAATGGGATGAATGTCGCTTTACTGGCCTTGTCAACCAGCAAGTGAGTACGTACTAACAACTCATTGCTGTCGCTGTGATTAGGGGCAAGCCAGCGATCATCAACTAATGAAATACTGACTTTTTGCCATTCAAGGGGCAACTGGCTAAGCTGATTAAATAAGGCGATTGGCGACTTGCCGCCAGACACCAACAAACTCGCCTTGCCATGATTTTGTATTGCACTGTGTAAGTCTTGCGCAATCTGCTGGGCTAAATGCGCCACTGCGGTTTCGTTCTTGGTAAATTCAATTATCTGCATCTTATTCGTCCCACGAACGACCATCGCGGGCTATTAATGCCACCGATGCTACTGGGCCAGAGCTGCCCGCTTGATAGGTTTTTAACGATTGACCGGTAATCGCCCATGCCGACAAGATGCTGTCACACCAAGCCCATGACGCTTCAACTTCGTCACGGCGGACAAATAACGCTTGATTGCCATTAATAATTTCGAGCAACAGTCGCTCATAAGCATCGGCTATTCGAGTATTTTTAAAGGCATCATTAAAACTTAAATCGAGTTTGGTGGTTTGCAATCTTTGGGTCTGTTGTAAACCCGGCACTTTATTCAGCATTTGCACTTCAACCCCTTCTTCAGGTTGCAGGCGAATGGTCAGTTTGTTTGGTGGTAGTTCCCGATAATATTCTTTAAACAAATTGTGCGATGGGTTTTTAAAATAAATGACGATTTCAGACACTTTCGATGCCATGCGTTTACCGGTCCGCACATAAAACGGCACGCCTGCCCAACGCCAGTTATCTATTTCGACTTTTAACGCAACAAAAGATTCGGTGGTGCTATGTGGCGTAGCGCCTTCTTCTTCAAGATAACCCGGCACCGGCACGCCATCGATAAAACCTTTGCCGTATTGGCCCCGCACCGTATTGTCATTGACATTGTCGACGTTAATCACGCGCAATGCTCGCAGTACTTTGACTTTTTCGTCTCGAATAGCGTCGGCATCAAGGCTTAATGGCGGATCCATTGCGACTAGGGTTAATATTTGAATTAAATGATTTTGCAACATGTCGCGCATTTGACCGGCTTGATCAAAATAGCCCCAGCGCCCTTCAATGCCAACCTCTTCGGCAACGGTTATTTGCACATGATCGATGCTGCGATTATCCCATTGCGACGCAAACAAGGCGTTGGCAAAACGTAAATCGAGCAGGTTAAGCACGGTTTCTTTACCAAGATAGTGGTCAATCCGGTAAATTTGTTGTTCATTAAAATATTGGGCAACCTGATCGTTAACTTGATTCGAAGAGACTAAATCTGCGCCAATAGGTTTCTCTAAAACTACTCGCGATTGCTGATGATTCAAACCAACATCGGCTAAGCCCTGACAGATCTCGCCATAAATAGCCGCCGGCACCGCAAAATAATTAACTAATACTCGTGAGCTTTGATTATTGTTAGGTTTTTGGTTATTGCCCGAGCTTAACGTCTTTGCCAGCATCTTAAAACCATCAGGCTCGCTGCTGTCTAACATTACATAATCAATTTTGGCTAGCAAGCGCTTAACGACATCGCTGTCGAGTTCGTCACTGATAAATTCGTTGAGCCCTTGCTCGGCAATCTTTTGATATTCTTGCTGGTTATGCAGATGGCGCGCAACCCCAACAATACGACTGTCAGGTGATAATAAACCCGCTAACTCTAGCTGATATAACGCAGGCAATAATTTTCGGCGGGCTAAGTCGCCTAAGCAACCAAAAATCACAAAGTCGGTATTTTTGCTTTGTCTCATATGTCTCATTTCTTAATAAAATTTAAAAAGTCAGTTCAAACAACAAGGCGTCCAAACTCGGTTGCCAGCGATACTTTTTTAAATCGACTCGGCCAGCGTTAACGACCACTCCGTCGCTTCGTAATAAACTCAATTGCAATTGATGACTTGCTTCACTTATTGGAATTGAGATTTTACCCTGACTATTAACCACTCGGTGCCAAGGTACATCTTCATTGCTATTTGCTTTTAAAGCGGTGCTCACCAATCGAGCCCGCCGCGGCAATCCGGCCAAATCTGCAACTTGACCATAACTGGCGACTTTACCCGCAGGAATGAGTTTCACCACGGTAATAATTTGTTGCCATTTTTTGGTCATTAATTTATTGCCAAGTTTATGTTAGTCATAAGATATTACCGCAGTATCAACTAATTGCTAAGTTCTAATTAATAAACCCGGTAAACCTTAAATCTAATTAATTGATCAAACTTGCTTCATTTGCCACTGCCGCTTGCTTGGCTGTAGGTGCAGCCATAAAGGCTTTAGCATTGTCGAGCATTCTATTACTAAAAGCCCATTCGTTATCGTACCAAGCCATTACTTTAACTAGCCGTCCAGAAACTCGGGTTTGAGTTGCATCGAAAACCGATGATAACGGATTATGATTAAAGTCTACCGAAACCAGCGGTAAGGTATTAACACCTAGTACCTTTCGCAGTGAGTCACTGGCAGCTGCGGTGGTAATTAGCTGATTAATTTCTTCAACACTGGTCTGACGCGCTGCAATAAATGTTAAATCAACCAGCGAGACATTCGAGGTCGGCACGCGTACCGCCAAGCCGTCAAATTTTCCCTTAAGCTGCGGAACAACCAAACCGACCGCTGCTGCCGCGCCAGTTTGAGTTGGGATCATCGACAAAGTTGCAGCACGCGCGCGGCGCAAATCACTATGGCAGCTGTCTGATAACGCCTGATCATTGGTATAAGCATGAATAGTGGTCATCAACCCAGACTCAATGCCAATGTCGTCATTAAGCACTTTGGCAAATGGGGCCAGACAATTGGTGGTGCAAGATGCATTCGAGATAACAGTCATCTCGCTGGTTAACACATTATGATTAACCCCATATACCACTGTGGCATCGACATTTTTAGCCGGGGCTGAAATAATGACTTTTTTCGCTCCAGCGCTTAAATGAGGTAATACCGCTTCTTTAGAGGTAAAAACACCGCTGCATTCAAACACAATATCAACCCCCAGCTTGGTCCAAGGTAAATGGCTTGGGTTGCGTTCGCTGTACATTGCAATACAATCGCCGTTAATCACCATTGCATCATTTTCATGGCTGACATCAGCATTAAAAACACCATGCACTGAATCATATTTTGTTAAATGAACATTGGTGGTAGTCTCGGCTAAATCATTTATCGCGACCAACTCAAATTCCGTCTGCTGATTGCTTTCATATATTGCACGCAAGATATTCCTGCCAATCCGACCAAACCCGTTTATTGCTACTTTAATCGCCATAATTGATTCTCCTGTGCTTTGCTAAATTTAATATTGTTTAAATTTCGTGACTGAACCTAGCCACGTAATGTGGTTTAATTACAACATTACGCAGCTAACAAACCAAAATCAAGCATAAGGCACCAGTTTATTTTGTTTTTATTACAAAACAATGGTATTTATCCAAAAAATAAAAAAATCAATTCGTATTATCTCGACTATAATTCCAACGTATTGGTCGGGTTATTAATACCCACCCTAGATTTAAATAGGAATCAGACTATGGTTACGCAGTTTGCCCAACGGTTAATTCATTCAAAATGGCGAATTGTATTGGGTTGCCTGTTACTCATTGCTAGCGCCGCTATAGGTCTGGGCCAATTACAATTTAATGGTGATTACCGGGTGTTTTTTGGCGCCGACGATCCCAAACTCATTGCGTTTGATCAAATGCAAGCCACTTATAATAAGAGTGATAATGTCGCGATTATTATCGCCCCCAAAGAAGGAACGGTTTTTACCGCTCAAAACCTCAAACTGGTATGGCAGCTTACTGACGAAGCTTGGCAAATTCCCCACTCGCTGCGTGTTGACTCACTAAGCAACTACCAACATACCGAAGCCGTTGATGATGATCTGCTGGTCGAAGATTTGTTATTAGAAATTGAAGATCTTAACCCTGCTAAGATAGCGAAAATAAAAGCGGTCGCACTTAATGAGCCACTACTACTGCATAAATTAATTGCCCCCAACGGCGATTCAACCATAGTCAATGTCACGGTGCAATTACCCGGAAAAAACCTGATCAAAGAGTTGCCTGAAACCGGTGAATACGTCGACAGCTTACTGGCCAAGTATCGCGAACTCTATCCTGATGTTGATATTTTTATTTCAGGAGTTATTGCGATTAACCGCGCCTTCGCGCAAGAAGCCCAACACGATGCAGCGACTTTGATCCCCGCCATGTTTGTCACCGTTATTATTGTGCTAGGCCTATTATTACGCTCGATAAGTGCCACCTTGGCGACCTTGGTGATCATAGTAACCAGCATTGCCACCACCATGGGACTTGCAGGTTGGCTTGGCATTAATCTAACCACTACCACGGTCAATGTACCAACCATTGTGATGACTCTGGCGGTGGCCGACTGTGTCCATTTGGTCTCTGGGGTGCTCTATTTTATGCATCAAGGCCAAGGCAAGCACCAAAGCATAATAAGCAGTTATCAACTTAATTTCGGACCAATTTTGCTCACCAGCATTACCACCAGCATTGGTTTTTTAACCCTCAACTTTTCGTATTCTCCTGCCATGAATGATCTGGGCAACTTAGTTGCCATAGGTGTAATGATTGCGTTCGCCCTTTCGGTCACCTTGTTTCCGGCATTGCTGGCGCTGATCCCGCTAAAAGCAACGGATCAATCTAGCAGTGACAGCTCTTTTTCCGCATTTTCCAATTTTATAATTAGCCGTTATAAAAAAGTGGCTATTGCTATTACCCTGCTTATAGTCGCTATTAGCTCTCAGCTGTTTACCAATGAGATTAACGATGTCGCTATTGAGTATTTTTCACCACAAACCGAGTTTAGGCGTGCGACCGACTACATGTCAGAGCATTTGTCGGGTCTATCACAACTAGATTATGCCATTGACAGTGGCGAAGAAAATGGTATTAATAAACCTGAATTTTTACAGGTTATTGCCGAGTTTGAGCTGTGGTTATTAGCACAACCCGAAACCGATCATGTCACCGCCATTACCACCATCATCAAACGTCTTAACAAAAATATGCACGGTGACGACCCCAATTATTACCAGCTGCCACCTTCGCGTGAGTTGTCGGCCCAGTATCTATTAATGTATGAAATGAGTCTGCCCTATGGGTTAGACCTTAATAACATGCTTAACGTCGATAAGTCTGCCACTCGCGTCACCGCTAACTTCACCAACATTGGCAGCAACGAGGTTATTGATTTAGAACAGCGCAGTTACGATTGGTTTGCCAAGTTTGCGCCGCAACTGTCTGTCAGTATCGCCAGCAGCAATCTAGTGTTCGCCCATATTGGCGATCGTAATATGGCCAGCATGCTAATCGGCTCAGCTGCTGCCTTGGTGCTTATTTCAATCTTGGTTGGTTTATCATTAAAGTCGGTAAGACTTGGCTTAATAAGTTTAGTGCCCAACATCACTCCCGCTGCAATTGGTTTTGGGATTTGGGGCATGCTCGATGGCCAAATAAATTTAGCGCTGTCAGTGGTCACCAGCATCACACTGGGCATAGTGGTTGATGACACTATTCACTTTCTCAGTAAATACCACTTGTCGAAAAAAAGTGGTCAATCGACCCGTGATGCCATACGAACATCATTCTCATTAGTGGGCAGGGCGTTATTAATCACCACTATTGTATTGGCGATAGGTTTTTCAATTTTAACCCTGTCCAATTTTACCATGAATAGAGATATGGGCATGCTCACCGCGATTATTATCGTGATAGCACTGATCGTTGACTTCGTCTTACTGCCAGCTATCTTGTTAATTTTTGATAATGACCCCGCTAATAATAGTGACAATCGCCCCTCTTCGACCAACACTCAGGAGCCCTAATATGAAAACAAGTATCAACATGAGCATTAAACTTGGTGGATTACTGATCTTAGGTTTGACATTTTGTGCGGTCACGGTCGCACAAACCGCCGCTGAGCGAGGCCTTGAGATAGCCACCGCGAGAAAAGCAGCCGATCATGGCTGGATCAGTTCTGAGTCGGATTCGTTAATGATTTTACGTAACAAGCAAGGCGATGAAAGTCAGCGTAAATTACGCAACAAGGCACTTGAAGTCACAGGAGATGGTGATAAAGCGCTCACCATTTTTGATACACCAAGAGACATAAAAGGCACTGCATTTTTGAGTTTTTCACATAACAACAAAAATGACGATCAGTGGTTATATTTACCGGCATTAAAACGCGTTAAACGCATATCTTCACGCAACAAATCAGGCCCCTTTATGGGCAGTGAGTTCTCTTATGAAGATTTAGCGTCTTTTGAGCTTGAGAAATACAACTTTACCTACCTTAAAGACGAGGCCTGTGGTGAACAGGTCTGTTTTGTTATTCAAAGTATTCCAACCGACAAATACTCTGGCTATAGCAAGGTTATTTCTTGGATCGATCAGGACTTTTATCGAGTTCATAAAGTGGCATATTATGATCGTAAAAAGTCACATCTAAAAACCTTAGTCGCCAGTGAGTTCAAACAATATAAAGGGAAGTTTTGGCGCGCGAATTTAGCAACAGTAACCAATCATTTAACCGGAAAATCGACCAAAATCATTACCTCAAACCTCAGATTTGATACCGGATTAACCAGCAAAAATTTTAACAAAAGCACCCTCAAGCGAGCACGCTAATGAATATCCTAGAATCAGCAGTCAGAACACGGATAATAGCGCAGCTCCTTGATTTGCCTGACTATATGAAAAAACGACTCTTCACCAATAAGGTGACTACGCGTTTTTTCACTACGCCAATCAAATCAGATAGCTACACTCTTATCTCGCGCCCAACCGCTGAATCTAGGATGATCAACCAACGACCATTTACGCAGGCCGCCCTATTACTAAGTTTAACTTTTAGCCAAGCAGTGCAAGCCGAACTTGAAGTTAGTGGTTATGTTGGCGCTGAGCATCGATATTTTTGGCAAACCGCACTTGATCCGCGGCAAACAGACAGCCAAACCAGTGTACTTGGCGAGGCGGAGCTATATTGGCAAACAGAGCAAGCCAATGACAGTTTTACCCTAACGGCATTTGGGCGTAAAGACTATAGCGATGATCAGCGTAGCCACATTGAACTGCAACAAGCTTACTGGCAACATCTTACCGACAACACCGAGTTTTCGCTTGGTTCAAAAGTGGTATTTTGGGGCGTAACAGAGTCCCGTCATTTGGTGGATGTTATTAACCAAACCGACTTAATTGAGTCGCCCGACGGCGAAGACAAGCTCGGCCAACCAATGGCTCAACTGAGCTGGATTCAAGACTGGGGTAGCCTAGAGTTATTCTTTATGCCTAAGTTTCGCGAGCCTATATATGCAGGGCCTAAAGGCAGGTTACGCTCACCGGTAATGATCAATAGCAAGGCACTGTATCAATCATCAGAGGGTAAAAACCATCATGATTTCGCGCTACGATTTAGCCAAACGTTAGGGGACTGGGACATTGGCCTAAGCGCTTTTAAAGGCACCTCAAGAGCGCCAGACTCTATTCTAACCAGCCCTAATGAAGTCACCCCTTATCATCGCCAAGTCAGTCAGTTTTCCCTTGATGTGCAAGCGACTATTGACGATTACATTTGGAAGTTAGAAGCCTCGTACCTCAAGCAGCAACCGTTACCAGCCCAGTTACGTAATTCAGGCACAATTTTGCCCAGTGATGATTATATTGCAGTGACCGCGGGACTGGAATATACCTTGGTTGGCTTTAACGATAGCAATAGTGATTTGGGCTTATTGCTAGAATACAATTATGACCAGCATCCTTTTTCTGCTTTTAGTGATACTACCTTTTTTGCCACTCGATTAGCCTTTAACGATTTTTCCTCATCAGAAATTCTTGCCGGTGTCAGCATCGATTTGGCGAATGGCAATCACAGCATGTTAATTGAAGCGAGCACCCGTTGGGGGGAGAACATTAAGGTGTCGTTAGAAGCTTGGCGCTTTAAAAGCAAACCGCAAAATTCGGCGTTATATTTGTTACGCCAAGATGATTTTATTAGTCTGTCGATTAAATATTATTTTTAGTGCCCGTTAACCAAGGCCTTGGTTTGTCACAAGACCTTGGTTAAACAATTGCGTTATTTTTGGCTCGCGATTAACTGTTTGAGCTCGTCAATTTGCCGTGATAAATCGTCAATGGTTAATTTTCCATCGAGTTTATCTTGGATCTCTTGCTCTTTAGCGTGTTCGTCTTCGAGTACATTGACCACAATGCCAATCACCATGTTCAAAAAGGCAAAGGTGGTTAAGAAAATGAAGGACAAAAAGTAAACCCAGCCAATTGGATAAACCGTCATTACTTCGTACATTACGTCGGTCCAATCTTCAAAGGTCATCACCCGAAACAGGGTCAACATTGAAATTGAGATATCAGCCCACAAGTCACCATTAATATCGGCAAAGAAACTACTGCCAATTGCCGCGTAAATATAAAAAATGATAAACATTAACAACACCACATAACCAAGCTGTGGCAAGGCTCTTAACAACGAATTAAGCAATAACCGCAGCTCTGGCACAAACGATACCATACGCATCACCCTGAAAATTCGGATAAGTCGCCCCACTAACGCCAATTCACTATCTTCAACCGGCACTAAACTTACCACCACCACTAGAGTATCGAAAATATTCCAGCCCTTGGTAAAGAAACGTTTTTTGTCTTCTTCAGCAATAAAGCGAATAACAATTTCGAACAAGAAAATGGCGGTAATAAACCAATCCATTAATTTGAGAATGCCAAGGGCGTAAGGCGAGATATTGTAAGTTTTTGCACCAATCAATAAAGCTGACAGCACTATAATCATGATCACAAACAGTTCGAAAGCTTTATTACTTTTTAACTGCTGTGAATAGGTTTGGATCGCACTAATATTCATTCATTAACTCTTTTCTATATTATTTTCTACTATCTATTCGACTGCGTGTTTTATTAATTCGTGTTTTCTGATCGGTCTTTTCTTAAATGGTATTGCCTAATTTACTTTGCTGCAGTTGCCATAAACTGGCGTATTCCCCTTCTTGTTGTAATAACTCTAAATGATTGCCCTGCTCGACAATCTCGCCGTCTTTCATCACTAAAATATTGTCAGCATCGACAATGGTTGATAACCGATGTGCAATCACCAAGCTGGTGGTATTTTTAGCAATGTCATTAATGGCGTTAATAATCTGTTGTTCGCTATAACTGTCCAGCGATGAAGTGGCTTCGTCGAATACTAAAATAGTCGGATTTTTCAAAATAGTCCGAGCGATTGCCACGCGCTGTTTTTCACCGCCAGAGAGCTTTAAACCTCGTTCGCCAACCACGGTCAATTCGCCATCGGGCAGGCTGTCGATAAAGCCACGTAAATGGGCTAAATCAATCGCGTTATTTATCTCTTCTCTAGTGGCTGTGGTGCGGCCATAACGAATATTTTCAAAAATGGTGTCATTAAATAACACAGTATCTTGCGGCACAATACCAATAGCCTGACGCAAAGACTGCTGGCTAACTTCGCTAATATCAACGCCATCAATTAATATTTTTCCGGCCTGCACATCGTAAAAGCGAAATAGTAATTTAACTAGCGTCGATTTACCACCACCACTGGCACCAACTACCGCAACTTTCTGCCCTGAACCAATTTTAAATGAAACCTGCTTTAAAATTGGTCGCTGTGCTTGATAATGAAAATCAACTTGCTCAAAGCTAATTTCACCTTGCTGGGTCACTAAGGTCTTGGCATTAGGTTGGTCTTTAACCTTGGTTGGCTTGGCTAACAACAAAAACATTTGCTCGATGCTGGCCAGTGAACCGCGAATTTCTCGGTAAACAAAACCAAGAAAATTAAGCGGCATAAATATTTGCATCGTAAAAGCGTTAATCAACACAAAGTCACCCAAAGTCATGGTGCCTGCTGCTACCTCAAACGCCGCTAAGCTCATCATTGCGGTCATTGCCACGGCAATAATAAAGGCTTGCCCGCCATTTAAGGTGAACAACGACAGTCGATTTTTACGTTTGGCCTGTTCCCACTTTGCTAATTGTGCGTCATAACGATTGGCTTCATAAGTCTCGTTACCAAAATATTTAACGGTTTCATAATTTAGTAAGCTATCAATCGCTCGGCTATTACTGCTCGAATCAGCCATATTCGCCTCACGAATATATCGAGTGCGCCATTGCGTTGCCTTAATCGAATAAATAGCGTAACTAACCACAGCCAACATAATTACCAACGCAAAACTAAAGCCGTAGTTAATCAATAAAATCGCCACTACAAAAATAAATTCGATTAAGGTCGGAATAATATTAAAAATCATAAAACGCATCACGAAACTGATACCTGAGATACCACGGTCCATGTCACGCGATAAGCCGCCAGTTTGGCGATTAAGATGAAAATCTAAGTCAAGTTCGTGCAAATGGTTAAACACTTTAAGGCCGAGTCGGCGCATCGCACGCTCGGTCACGCGACCAAACAAGGTATCGCGCAATTCACCAAACAATACCAAGGCTAATCTTAATACCCCGTAGGCCACCACCAGCATTAAAGGCGCCACCACCGCTTGTAATTTATCGCCATCGAGATCGTCAACAATATATTTCAAAATAAAAGGCAGGCCAACTGTCGCTACTTTAGCAAAGACCAAACACAGTAACGCTAAAAATACTCGCCCTTTATATTCCGTTAAATAGGGAATTAGGGTTTTAAAAACTGCCCAGTTAATTGTCTCAGGAACATCAGTATGTTGCATGCTGCGCATAGTTCGACCGTAAATGTTAAATTTATATTGCACTATTTTACGGCTAAGCAGCGTCATTGTCAGCATAAAAAACAAGCACAATTCAAGCAATTACGTTGTGTTGGTTACAAAAATAACCAACCAATCACTATCGGTCCATCTAAGCAGCGACATTAGCTCAAAAGCTTGCTAGCATCGCGCCGAAAAATTTTAATCACGTCAAAAAGGTCTGTTACAAATGAGTAAAGAAAGAGAACATTTTAGTTCTCGATTAGGTTTTATCTTAGCCGCGGCAGGATCCGCAGTTGGGATCGGAAATTTGGTCGGTTTCCCTGTCAACGCCGCTAAAAATGGTGGTGGCGCATTTTTAATTATTTATGCTATTTTCGTAGTCGCAATTTGCTTGCCTATTATGGCGGCAGAGCTCGCGATGGGTCGACAAACTAATAAAGGGCCAGTCGGAGCCTTTGGTCAATTGTCGAAGCAACACCCGTTATGGCGTGCTGCGGGTATTATTGGGGTAATCACTCCCTTTATGATTGCAGTGTTTTATACCGTGATCAGCGTGTGGATTTTAGGTTACTTGCTGATGGCGGCCTTTGGTCAACTTGAGCTGCTGGCAACCGATGGCACCTTTGGTCATTTCGTTAACAGCCCCTACATTTTTGGTTCGTTAGCGTTGGTGGCTTTACTGGTTTATACAATTTTAAAACTTGGCGTGCAACAAGGCATCGAGCAAGTATCCAAAGTCCTGATGCCCACTTTGTTTATCATGTTATTGGCCTTGGTCGCGTTTGTATTAACCCTTGATAATGCATGGGCAGGCGTGTCGTTTTATGTCATTCCTGATGTTACTAAAATCGACGCATCTGTTATTAACAACGCTCTGTCGCAGGCATTCTTTTCGTTGTCCTTAGGCATGGGTGTATTAATTACCTATGGTTCGTACCTGTGCAACAAAACTAATGTTGTTACTTCAGCGAAATTCGTTGCGCTAGCCGATACCAGCGTAGCTTTTATCGCCGGGTTGTTAATCCTGCCAGCAATTTTCTCGTTTGATCCGAACGTCAATACCGATGAACTAAGCAACTCATCAGTCAGCCTTATTTTTGTGTTATTACCAAAGATATTTCTGACCTTGCAAGCCACTATTGGTTTTGTTGGCGCCAGTGCCATCGCAACACTGTTTTTCTTGTTGGTATTTTTTGCGGCAATCACTTCGCTAGTATCACTAATCGAAGTGCCAGTTGCCTATCTTATCGATGAAAAACAACAGAGCCGTAAAAAAGCCTTATCTAGCATTGCGATTTTTGGTGGCGGCTTAGTACTATTATGTGCCGCATCATTTGGCATGGTCAGCTGGCTAACCGAACTAACCAACTACGGCGGCAGTGTTAAATCATTATTCGATTTGGTTTATGACTTATTCTACGACACCATTTTGCCACTTAATGGTTTGTTGTTATGTTTGTTTGTTAGTTATCGCTGGAAAAAACACGCCTTAAATAAAGAGCTAAGCATTGGTAATGATAAGTTTGAGGGTTCGTGGACTCAAAAATACATTAACTTTTCACTCAGTACTTTTATTCCTGTGGTGTTGTTGGCTATTTTCCTTAACACGGTCGCCCAAGTATATTTTGGCAGCCCGCTGTTTGGTCAATAAGTCGATTTTAATGCACGCTGCATGAGATCCCCGCTTAAAAGACTAAAGAGTTGTCATCCTCGAGTTCTTTTTATCTATAGTGGTCAAGTTTTTTTGGAGAGATATTAAGCCACTTTTTTCATTTCATTTGCTTTTTGAACTGGTGTTAAATAATCGTTAGCTGAATGCAAACGTCTGTAATTGTAAAATCTAATATATTTTTCAATACAATGTGTCAGTGATTGGTGATTTATAAAAATTAAATGGTTTAATCTCTCTGATTTCAAACTTCTAAAGAATCGTTCCATAACAGCGTTATCCCAACAATTTCCCCGACGACTCATGCTTTGAGTTATTGTTAGTCTGGCCAAATGGCTCGTAAACATATTCGCCGAATATTGCACCCCTTGATCCGAATGAAACATCAGCCCTTTCAAGTAAGGTCTGTGTTTTTCGTTAGCGTCATTTAGAGCGGCTTTCGCTAGCTTTGCATCGGGACTTTGAGAGACCGCCCAGCCGACAATCTCGCGAGAACCAAGATCCAATACGCATGCTAAGTAACTCCAGCCCTGATTAGTTCTAATGTATGTGATGTCCCCAACCCAATGAGTATTCAGTGTTTTTGGGTTGAATTGACGTTTAAGAAGATTCGGAGCATAACGGCATTCATGACCATTATTTGGATAATAATGCTGCTTTTTAGGCGTCAGAGCGACTATATTAGCCTCTTTCATTAATGCAGCCGTTTTGTATATACCAATTGAAAATCCGCAATTTTTAAGCTCTACATTCATTCGTCTTCGGCCATATGTGTTGCCAGTGAAATCAGCAACGTTCTCAATTACATCTAATATTTTTTTATATTTAAAAGCGGTACATTGAACACCTGATTGATAATAATAGGTGCTTTCGCTTATTCCAAAAACACGACATAACTCAGTTACCGAAAACTCTCGATATGCCTTCTTGAGCCTAATGATCAGCTGAGGTTGCTGTTTTCCAGGATGAAGAAGGCTGCAGCCTTTTTTAATATATCATTGTCCCTTTGGGCACGTTTCAACTGCTTTTCAAGCTCTTGAATCCGTTGATGCTCTGGCGTTATGGCCACCTTATTGTCAGGCGTCTTACCATTGAGTTCGTTGACATATTGTTGTTTCCAACGAGAAACAGCAGATTTACAGGCACCTGATATTTCCATTATCTGTAAAATTGAATAGCCATCATCGATCATCAATTTTGCAAATTCTAACTTTTGCTCTTTAGTGACTTTTATCGGTTTTTTCATTTGTTTTATGTCGGTCATTTTATATTCCTAGAGTTACCTATTTTACGCTATAACTCTCTCCAAGATTATTAGACCACTATAGTTGGTCTAAAAGGAGAACAAGGTGTACCCGGTATGGGGCTCGATTTAGACTGGCCTGCTATTGCCGAAATAAGCTGGCCTCACGATGGTCAAGTTTCGGCTCAAGAGGCCAATTTAATATTGAGCCGTTTAAATGTCGTAATGTCCAACAATATGTCAGCCGTGACAATAAGAGCTCAACCTCAGGTGATTCAGGTTTTATTTGAAGCAGGATTTAGTCGGGAACTTATTCTTAAATCAATGGCTATTATTCAAGGGAGTTGCAAATTAGGCAGTCAAAGAATTGATTGGTCACCACAAGGTGATGTCAGTCAGTTGATTAAGGTTTTTTCGGACAATGGTGGTCGAGTCTTTATTAGAGTGCATTGCAATGGGATTTTTGATGCTGACACCAGACCATTTTCTGCCAGTTGTGATGTGTTGCATGGTACGCAAACGCCTCGTGTACCGGGTGGTGTGTTAGAAAGTTGGTTTACTATTAGGTAGTACGAGATATGGAAGAACATGATCCGAGAGACAACCCCAGCAAACGAGTACAGAATATTCTGCATAGAACCGGAACTGTCAGCCCTTGGGATTTTAGCCGACTAACCGACGAAGCGATTACTCATGCTAGCGAAGTTGCTCGTGACGATGCCGCAAATGCTAATTTGAATTGGCGGCCATTGGGTCCACGCAACCTGGGTGGTCGCATAAGATGCCTAGCTCAAGATGAAAGAAACCCTCAAACCATCTATGCCGGCAGCGCGCAAGGAGGTCTATGGCGAACACTAGACTGTGGGGAAAGTTGGACGGCATTAGATGATTTTTCTTCGTCAACATCGCCAAACTCACGTCAGTCACTGGCCATTGGTGCTATTGGTTTGAGCTACAGTAACCCTGAAATTATATATATTGGAACCGGCGAGCCTACTAGATCTGCTAGCGGTGATGTTAGAGATATACCCGGCAATGGTCTATTTCGTTCAACTGACTCAGGTGCCACATTTGCTCGTATTGATCATCCTGATCCCGGAACTGGAACGCTAGGTTTTGGCCAATTTGAATCTATTGTTGTTGACCCTTGGCAACCCAGTCGATTCTGGATAGCGTCATCAGATGGAGGCATGGGGCGCGGAACGCCACCCATTATCAGCGGTGCATTACCAACGCTTCATCAAGATGACGTAGCTCATCTAACTGCACTAAGAGGAGGTCCTCAGCAAGCAACTGATATCATGGTTGATTTTGGACCCGTGCGCACAACACCTCCGAATATTGTGACCGTGTACGTTGCTATTTGGGGCCGTGGTGTTTTCCGCGCCAAGTATAGCAGGTCCACCGATGAGTATGTGATTACAAGCGGCGCGATATGGACGCAAATTACTCCGGCTTTTTCTGGTACGTATACTCGTATTAAAGTGGCTCAATGCCGCGGATGCCCTAATTGGATTGGCGTTGTAGCGGCCGACAGCAATATCAACAGTGCTGCATCTAATGTGTTTATTTCGGACGACCGAGGCGACAATTGGATTGATACCGGGGCAAGAACAGGAGACACCGGGGCTCAGGCTAGATATGATCTAATGTTTGGTATGCATCCGACTAATCCCTCCATTTTTGCTATTGGCGTGCTCGACGTGTTTTTAGGCCGATACGATTCAGTTACCCGTAATACTGCATGGACGAGAATTCTCAACTCGGATCGATATGACCTTGGCGACCGGGCACAACATGCAGACCAGCATGCCATTTTGTTCGATATCGCTAATCCCATGCGGATCTGGGTTGGCAATGACGGAGGCGTATCAGCTTCATCAAACCTTGGGGGTCGTTGGCGAGGGCGTGGTTTGGGTATTAACGCTGCGCAGTTTAATGACATCACAACCCATCCTACTTATCCCTACATTTATGCTGGTGGCTTGCAGGACAATGGAACATGGCTAAGTTATGGTGGCCAGACTTGGTTTCTAGTAAATGGCGGAGACGGCGGAGGCGTGGCGTTTATTCCAAATAACCCAAGACGATTCTTTACCACCTGGCAGGAGGGCCTAGAACTAATATCAACACAAAGTACAACGGGTGCCATTGGCTCTGCCCTATATATGAACCGATTACCCGACGTACCGCAAGTTGGTAATAATGATGTAAATCATCGGGCTACTCTGGTGACAAATTTCGACCCCCCGCCACCATCTCCCCTTCACTTTGCGGCAGCCCATTCACCGTCATTTGTAGGTGTTATTGCTTCTCATCCAAGTCGGGCTAATCATGTAATTATTGGTCGTAACGGAGCTGCCTACCTGTCTATAAACAGCATCAATTTTTTACAAGTATCCACGGATAGCCCTGTGATTGGAGTTGTAAGTGACGTTATTTATTCAGCTCAAAATCCCGATACACACTGGTGGATTTCGACTGACCAAGGTGAGTTATATTTTACGGATGATGGTAATAATACGCTATTTAAAAAGCTCACTACTGGAGTGCCCGTTGGGGCGAATATTACGGCTATTGCTGTTAATCCCAAGAATGATCAAATAGTTGCCATATCGGTAACCTTACGAGTACCGGTTAATAATTCTCAAGGAAGAATTTATCTGTCAGGAGATTCTGGTCAGCACTGGCTTGAGATAAGTGGTCGAGTTGGCCCCTGTTCTAGCGCCGATGAAAATCAGTTTAATCCTTCTACCGCCACCGCCATTTTATTTGACCCAACAAGCTCAGCAGATGTTACCGACCCGCAAGTTATTTTCTGTGCTTGTTTTGCTGGTGTGTATATTATCCGCAATGCCATAGCCCCAACCGCACCAACACCACCCAATAACACTCCATTTGAACCACAATGGCGAACGTTCAATAATAGTCTTCCGCTACCTTTAGTGTTTGATTTAGAAGCTGTTAATTACACTGATTCCGCTGGAGTAGCACAGCACTTAATACGCTGTGCAACACACGCTCGAGGTGCCTACGAATGTGATTTAGCAGGTGTTACTCAAGTTCATTTATTGATTCGCGATAATATAGTTGACGATGGTAAAACATATGCTGCAGCACATCAGGTTCCTAATAACCACGATCCAAGAATGACGCCAGGACCCACTGCAGTGATGGTGCTAAATCGCTCGATAGACATTCGTATCGACACCCCTGCTTATCGTTTTCTTGGCTCTGTGGTTGACGGTCTTGAAATGGATGAAATATTGCGCAGTGATGAATTAGCCGCTGGCATTCTGAATATTGTTTATGTTCAGGTTCACAACAATGGCTTTGGCAAGACAAACAGCGCCGAGTTGCATCTGTTTTGGGCAAAATCTCCTGCAACACCACCTGATCTTCAAGCAAACTTTTGGTCGCAATTCCCCAATGTAGCCGATGGTGGGACTTGGCAAAAAATTGATAGTTTAGCGATAGATTTTCTCGAGTCAGGACAACCCAGAGTGATGGCCTTTAATTGGCATGTACCATGTGAACTGACCGGCAACATTGCCTTGCTTGCGGTTATTTCAGACCCAATTCACGATGCGCTTGATAGCAGCACCTTAGGCAACGTTGTTGATCCGGCTGATATCGCGAGTTTTATCGGCAAAGAAAGACGTACTGCTTTGTTTGTTTCGCCGCTCATACCGTTACCCAATAAATACTTTCTTAGAGACGGATTTGATGATACTGGCTTGTTTGGCGAAACGGCGTGGGGTACCCAAAGTCATGATATCATTGTGGTTCAAGCTGTTGCAGCAGACCCAGTTAGTGCGTTTGCCGACGCAAATGACAAACGCACTACCGATATACTCGATGGCAGTGAAACTAATCATATTTATGTGCGCGTACACAATCAATGCGCCAGAGAGTTAAACAATATGCAAGTTGAAGTTTTTAGAATTGCAGTAAGCACGTTGCAGGATCCCAATACATGGGTTTCGTTAGGAACTGCCACTCTTGCCACTATGGCATCAAAATCCTTCGCTATCTTTCCAGCCATAACTTGGGTTAGCCCGCCAGATCCTGCTCCTGAAAAGCGTTATGTGTTAATCGCGCTGATCCAAGGTGACGGGGATGCAAGACCAGACTTCATCGCCAGAGTGGATTCAATCCAAACATTTTGGAGGCTGCTACTGGAAGATGTAGACAGTGGTAATGTTGTCGTCAGAGGACTGAATTGGCAAGCCTGAGTCGCTAACTAGGCAACCGAAAAATACTCACCATAGCTGCTCTATCAAGAGAATGTTTGGGGATAGGGCGTAATAAAGTTCTGAGTTATTTTTTTAGTAATCGGCGACAAAATTGAAACACTGCATCAATCACAAACCACGTGGCAAGAAATGCAATGACTTCCAAGCCAAAACTGCCAAATTTGTAAAATGTATTCGCTAACAGAAACGAAACAACAAAAATTGGCATCTGTTCTAGCAATAACTGACGATTGGGAATTACACGTATGAAGGTAAACATCACAACATTCCTGAAGGCTATTTTAGTTACCAATAGCCTAGTCAAGAGGATTGTTTTAAGCAAACCTATGTTGTCCCTAATGCTGATTAAACATACGACTAGATTGGCATAGCATAGTAATGGTTCGATCAAAAACGCCAGTCACAATGACTGGCGTTTTATTAGTACTTTGGCTCGATTACCAACAGCGCATTACCTTAGGAGTAAGCTACCGAAGGTAGCCATAAGGCAATTTCAGGCCAGAATATCAACAGCAACAATGCAGTAAGTTGCAGCGCAATAAATGGCATTACACCTTTGTAGATATCAATGAGTTTAATCTCTGGCGGGCACACGCCTTTTAAATAAAACAGCGCAAAGCCGACGGGGGGGGTTAAGAACGAAGTCTGCAAGGTCATGGCAACCAGCATCACAAACCACACCATTTTAGGGTCGTCCACCACACCATAACCATTAATTGCAATGTCAAGCGCGCCAATAACAGGAGCCAGCAAAGGCAATACAATTAAGGTGATCTCAATCCAATCGAGGAAGAAGCCCAAGAAAAAGACTACAAGTAAGATAAAAGCGATAATACCGTAAGGTCCAAATGGCAAACCAGTCAAGAAAGACTCAATCACTTCATCGCCGCCTAATTCTCGCAATACTAACGAGAACAAACTTGCACCGATAAATATCGCAAAGATATATGACGTGGTATTCATGGTGTTGTGCATTACATCTTTGAGCACTTTAAAGCTAAATTTTTTGTTATACATTGCCAGTAGCGTTGCGCCCATGGCACCAACACCAGAAGCTTCAGTTGGGGTTGCTATACCGGTAAATATTGAACCTAAGACACTAAATATTAGTAATAAGGTTGGAATAATTGCTTTTAATACTTTGATGACAGTAGCTAAAGTAACAGGCTTTGCATCGTCAGGAATTGGCGCGGCTTTTGGGTTAACCATACCAACAATCAGAATGTACAAAATATATAACAAACCTAACATCAGACCTGGGAATACCGCAGCCATAAAGAGATCGCCAACACTCAGGCCAAGCTGATCCGCCATAATAACAAGCATGATGCTCGGTGGAATTAAAATTCCTAAGGTGCCTGCACTTGCGATTGTGCCCAGCGCCAGTGTCTTAGAGTAACCCTGTTTTTGCATTGCTGGTAAAGACATTACAGCTAGCAATACTACTGATGCCCCGATAATACCTGTTGACGCCGCTAAGATAATGCCAATTGAAGTGACAGTAATAGCCAAGCCGCCGTGTACACGGCCGAACAATTCTTGCATTGAGGTCATTAAACGCTCAGCAACACCAGACTTGTCTAACATAATGCCCATAAAAATGAACATTGGCAGCGCGACTAAGATCCAGTTGCCCATAATTTCATAGACACGATTAACAATCAGGCCAAGGCTTTGAAAATCAAGCCCCGTCATGGCATCCCAGTGCTCATCGGCATAACCGGCAACAAAGGTAAAAATAACACCAATGCCAGCAAGAACATAAGCAACGGGTATACCAGTAAACAATAACAAGATGAAACTGCCGAACATCGCCAGTACTAAAATTTCATTGATTTCCATTATTTGTCTCCTCGTAGCAACAACGTCGTGTCTCTAATCAGACGCGAAATGCTCGATAATGCGAAAAAAGCCATACTGGTAGGAATTGCAGCTTTGATCAGCCACCTAAACGGTAATCCAGAGGGCGATTCAGAAGACTCACTGGTGCGCCAAGCATCGCTAACGAAATCTAAACTATGAATAAAAACGATATAGACAAAAGGCAGTACAAAAAAGAGTACGCCAATGATGTCGATAATATGCTTAGTTTTATTACTGAAGTTTGAATAAAGTAAATCGACCCTGACATGGGCATTGTTTATTTGCGCATAGGCCAAACCAAACATTACCCCGATGGCGTATAAATGCCATTGTAATTCTTCGAGCCAGATCTGGCCGTTGGCAAAGCCTTTACGCAAGAAAACTTGGGTAATAATGACAAGAATAAGTAATACATAAACCCAGGCCATCGTGTGACTCACTTTTTTTACAAAGTTGTCGATAGCATCAGCGATGGGAACCGGTGGCTGCCTCTTGATATTATTCACAATGTTTCTCCAAAAATAACGCCACAACGTTAATATCCTTATTAATGTGGCTTTGTGTTCGTCCTGAACATAAAATGGCCCCAAAATAAGGGGCCATTAATAGACTAATTTTTAACGTGTTTTACGTGGTAGGAAAGCATTTTGTTCCCATAAGTCGTAGTTCGATCTAAATTCGGTTAAATCGCTATAAACTTTGTTAAAGAACTTATCTTCTTTTTTCATGGTCGCGGCAACTTCGTTCCAGCTGTTTTCGAAGTGACCTAGCATTTCGTCACTCCAGTAGCGGATCTCAACACCTTTATCAGCATAAGTATTCATAACATCAAACTGCGATGCTTCACCTTCGGCAATTGATTGGGCCATTGACGCTTTACAAGTGGTATTGACAAGAGCGCGCTGGGTTTTGTCCATCTTCTTCCAGGTATCACCGTTAATTAATAGCTCAAAGATAGTCGCTTGCTGATGCCAACCTGGGAAGTAGTTGTATTTAGCAACTTTATGAAGGCCTAAAAGCTTATCAATAGCTGGTTGTGAGAATTCAGAGGCATCGATAGCACCTTTTTCAAGTGCGCCGAAGATCTCGCCACCTGGCAGTTGTACGGTACCTGCGCCAAGGTTTTCCATCACTTTAGCGCCAAGGCCGAAGAAACGAATGTTCAGGCCTTTAAGATCTTCTACCTTATCGATTGGCTTTTTGAACCAGCCTGAAGTTTCAGGTGAAATAATCGCACAAGGGATAACATGAACGTTGTAACCGGCTTGGTCATACATTTCTTGATATAATTTTAGGCCGTTACCGTAATACATCCATGCCATGTACTCGCCCGCCTCTGGACCAAAAGGTACAGCTGAGAACAGCGATGCAGCAGGTATTTTACCTTGCCAGTAACCAGCGGTTGCATAACCAGAGTTAACTTTACCTGTTGATACGGCATCAAGAATTTCCTTAGCACCAACCAGTTTGCCCGGCTCATAAATTTTCATTTTAAGATTGCCGCCACTGATAACTTTCAGCTCTTCAGAAACCCATTTAATTGGAGTTCCTAACGCAGGCAGGTGTGAACCAAAGGCAATTGGGGTTTTTAGTAATAACTTCTTGGCGGCTATTGCGGGTGCAGCCATAGTTGTTGCAGCGAGTACAGCAACAACAAGTGCTTTTTTAGAAAATTTCATGATGACGCTCCGTTTATTTATAGTTACAGCTAGTTGTAATTTTTTTGTTATTAAGAGGTAGCTAGTTTGCTAATTGATAATAACCAATGTTGCAACAAGGTGTTATTGGCATGAATACGTATTCAAACTAGGTATTACTACGTAAGTATGTGGCGGGTCACGGGTATAAATGTTCTCTCATCACTATGGATAGTGATATATTGACCTTATCTGTTTAGCATACAATTTTTTAAAGAGTCTATAATGAAATTTAAACTTCTGTGCTTATTGAGTAGCTCATTACTAATGGGGTGCAGTGCAGCCCAACAGTCTGCATTAATAAAATCTCCGGCAGAGGAGCCTGCTGTGGTGACAAGCGCTGCTCAATTACCAAAAAGTGCAATAACGCCTGCTGTCAAAAAAAGACGCTGCGGTATGTCACCACCTATATATGATCGTAAAAAAATTCTTCAGATGCTAATTTTA
>Ga0209396_1001485_pt1 | contig 26055 bp, 17 predicted proteins | sample GOMGulsemesocosm_6_FD_184638 | JGI IMG/M metagenome (GOLD analysis project Ga0209396, IMG submission 184638) | Methane-oxidizing microbial communities from mesocosms in the Gulf of Mexico - GOM8C Gulf of Mexico (SPAdes) (version 2) | ecosystem: Environmental > Aquatic > Marine > Cold seeps... | reverse complement strand
TACCAGAAAGTGATTGGCTTGCCTCCAGGGCAACGTCCTATTGGCAGTCAACCGGTGTTGGCCTATCACAAGCAACGCTATTTGATCAAAAGGGCCCAATAGGAACGGCCATACAAACACTGGTGGTACAGGCTGTAGGAAATAACTAAGACACCTCTAGATGGTGATATTTACAACGCGCTAAATATCTTCGTGAGGTTTATTTTTTAATAGTTGAGCTGCCTTCGGTGAGTACAGGAGGTAATTAGTCTCCAGTAAGAAAATCAAGTAGTTAAAGCACCGGCTTCAAGTCTGAATAGGATTACGTTAAACACACTAGGTGGATGTGATCTTATTCGTCCTTCCTTATTTTTTCCTCGTCGTATTTTTGGTGTTTTTTTAAAACACTTCCGGCTGAAAATGACGTGCCTCGCCGCGCGCTTTTCAGCCTACTTGTCCCCTAGTAATGTTAAAGCGAGTGAGATCTCTGGCCTGCCAAAAAGCAATGAATCTAGGGTTTTCGGGTTCTGTCATAGACTCAGGTATCAAGGTAAGCTCTGTGCCTGTGCCTGTGCCTGTGCCTGTGCCTGTGCCTGTGCCTGTGCTAGAGCGGATCCACTGCCAAGCGCAGGGGCGCGGGGCCTGACTCCGTGTTTTTCACCTTGATCGTTACTTGGGGCGGCTCAGGCCTAGCGAACAATCATAAAATAAACAGGGAGTTTAGACGATGAAACGACTCAAACTGCTGGCCTGCACGGCGCTGCTGCTCGGTGTTGTTGCGACTGTATTGACGACGGCCAGACAACCCACAGCCTTCCCCGTCGATTCCGCCAGTGCGGCAATCTTGCAACTCGGCCCCCTGACAGTGGCCAGCATTGATGAAACCTACATCGACAGCCGCCGCCCCACCAACGCCAACGGCGACTACCCAGGTACAGGGCAACGCGAACTGGTCAGCAGCGTTTGGTACCCCAGCGATCATGCGCAGGCGCCCTATCCGCTGGTTGTTTATAGCCATGGTTTTTCCTCCAACCGCCGCGGCGGCGCTTATCTGGCAAAACAACTGGCGAGTCAAGGGTATGTGGTGATAGCCGCCGATTATCCGCTGACCCACCGCAGTGCTCCGGGTGGCCCCTATGTGGTGGATGTGGTCAATCAGCCAGGTGATGTTAGCTTTTTGATCGACAGCCTGCTGGCCCACAGTCGTGACAGCAGCCACCCGCTGGCGGGCAAGATTGATCCGGATCGCATCGGTGTCACGGGTATTTCGTTGGGCGGCCTGACCAGTACTCTGGCCGCCTTCCACCCGGTGATGGGCGATGCAAGAATCAAAGCCGCCCTGTCCATTGCCGGGCCTACCGAGCCGTTTACCGAGGTTTTTTTCAACCACCGCCAGGTGCCCTTCCTGATGCTGGCCGCCGACACTGATGCGCTGGTCCCTTATGAGCACAATGCCCTGCCGGTATTGCAGAATATTCCCGACGCTCAGCTGGTCACCATCAAGCAGGGCTCACACACAGGTTTTGCTGGCTCCGCCGGCATACTGCGTTGGCTGGACAACCCCGACGCCATCGGCTGCTATGTGGTATTGAGCAATCTGGATAACGCGAGTGAGCCTTGGTTTAAACAACTCGGCACAGAACAGCAGGGTATTGCCAGCGAGACCGATCTTCAACTGTGCCAGCTGGACCCGCTCCCTAGGGCGATGAACCCGCTGCGCCAGCAAATGATCACCAGCGTGGTGGTGAGCAGCTTTTTCCAAAGCCAGTTTGCTTCCGAGCCGACGCAGCGCGAAGCCGCCCAGTCTTATCTGGACACCACCCTGGCAGAGGAGCTTGCCGAGGTAATCTACGCCAAGGCTCCAGACCTTAGGGCGGCCATGAACACCCAGTATTGATCGGCTTTGGGGTTTAACCGTTCAAGGCAGCGAGGCGGTCATGAAACACCGGTGGCATGTCGCGCCGATACCTTCCAAAGGGCGCGATCTAAACCAGGTGTCAGTTAAGAAGGGGAGGCGGGCCTGTGAAAAGATCAACAGGAAACCCGCAGGTTGTTGGATTGGAAAACAGCTTGCGGGCTTCATTGCTGGGTGGGTTTTTACCGCTTTTACCTGAACTCAGGTTTCGGGCTAAAGGCTCCTAAGTTTTTCTAGCGGCGGCAGGCGCCACTGATTATTAATAAAGCTCGGCCTTGGATTGTACAAACGCAATAACACATTAAACGGTTCTTGCGGGGCCGGTAGCCAGTTGCTAATAGCGGCTGCGGGTTTTTCATGTTGAATGAACAAATCAAGAGAGCCATCGTCATTAAACTGAATGTTGGAGCGATCTCCAATACTATGGCGATCAATTTCGTTAGACTTCATAAAACCATCCGTGTCATACAGGGTTAATGACCAGAAGGCGTCTACCGGCGGCAATTCATTCGCGGCAAAGTGCAAACGATAGTTGAACTTAGAGCCATCCAGAGCCTCACCGTCAGGGGTTTGCCAGGCACCGGGGTAGGACGCCTCTTCGGCTGGTAGGGCGCCAAGGCCAGCCTTGGCTATACCAGCGCGGGTCTGGTAATTGGTGCCGTAAACCCCTATTCCCGAGCGCATCACCCGCCAGCCTTCCGCATTGAACCTGTCCCCTTCCAGAGCCTCTGTCACCCTATTACGGGTTACAGCCAAGGCGACATCAAGTAAGCGCGATGGCAACCAGCCGAGCTCATCCAATTTAAACTCTGCACCCGTACCTATGTTCAGGTGAGCAAACTTCGCCAGCTCGGCTGCATCAGCCGCCAGTGCAGGCTGCTCAAGCATTAATCGGTTTAGCTGGGCAAAAAAAGTCTGGGCATCCATATTCTCAACGACGATCATCGGATCGACATCCTCGGTTGCCGACATGTCGCGAACAATCCCTCGGTTGCGCACACCCGCGACCCAATCACTCAGGGGCGTGAGAGCCATCTGCTCCTGCAGTTGGGATACGTTTGCCACGTCCTCGGCACTGTTTGTCTGCACGCGGCCAATCATCCACACCATATTGGTAGGCGACCTAATGATCTCGGTCAGGCCTGACGGCAGTTCGCCGTCATAGTCCGGGCCTACCAACGCTATTTCCTTCTTGCCATTGCCCGTTGTGCTGGTGCCGCTACGGGCAAAGACATTGGTCCATGCGTCCATAAAGGGCAAGACGTAGTAGCGATCCCCGGTATCCGGCATGGAGATCACCAGCGGAGACTCTTTCAGATCAAACCAGGAAGGGCTGTAGAGGGTGTCTTGGTTTGGGCGCACGACCAGGCGAAAGTCCGCGCCTGGAAACGTCTGAGAATGAAGAAGTACATTAGGGGCATGGTTTTTTTCGCTGGCCTTGCGGGTTTCTTCCATGATGACCAGCGGATAACCATAGAGGTAGGCGGCAGCCGTCGCCTTAAAGTCCACAAGCGCCGACTTGGCAACCAAAGCCAAACCGAATACAGACATGACACCCAGCGATACCTTGCTAACTTTCTTCACAGAAACACTCCACTCACTCTTCAATGCTTTTATTCTTACTTGCCCTGAATTCACCGCAGACAACTCTCGCTGCTCGAACTGGCGAAACTACTATTGCCCTAACGGGCGTAACTACGAGTGCTTTATCAGCGGCGGCAAGTAGGCTTCCAACTGATCTTTATCTTTCATAACCGGCTCAGGCATATACATGCGAAAGTTAAGTCTGAACAGATCACCATCCGGTGTTGGTAGCCAATTGCTATGACCGCCTTCGGGAGGTGTTGACTGGATATTCAGTGTCAGGGATCCATCGGCATTGTATTTCAGCCCCTGAGTTCGATCACCCAAGCTATAGCGTTGAATATCGTTCTCTACTAGGTTGTAGTCATTCATGTAGGCGGTCAGTGACCAGAAGGCTTTTACTGGCGGCAGATAACCGGCGGGAAAATGCATGGTGTATGCCTCACGACCGTTCAGCATCTCCCCCTTGCCGTCGTGGTAGGTATGGAAATACATACCTTCAGCCGAGTCGTGAACTATCAAGCCCTGAATGGCGCCCTCGGCTCGAGCCAGAAAATCCTGTTGATAACTGCCGCCACGCAGATCGACATTCCACATGGACTTGGATTTGTAGCCTCGGTACTTAACCTTCCAAGCAATGACGTCCGGTGTGGTCTCCAACGCCCTCTGCATACCTTTTTTAATCGCCGGGTCAATTGTATCGGCATCGAAGGGTCGTGTTAACGACATGCCAATGTACTCAAAGCTCTGCCACATAGACAGAGTTCTTGGGTCCTGTGGCGGGTTGCGCTTTGTCAGTTCGACAATTCTTCGATACTCGGAGAGTTCACCGCTCTTATCCGGCTTGGGGACCATGATCGGTGCCAGCGCATCACTTTTATTTCCATTTTCCTCTAGCGGTCGAATAGCAAACCGATCCTGAATCTTGGCCACACTCGGCAAGTCTTCTGGGCCGTCAACCAAAATACGAACCGTCAAAAAGCCTTCGTTGGTGGGCAGGTTGACCGGTATCATGCCCTCGGGAATTTCGCCCTGCCAATTGGGGCCAACCAGCAGATAGTCGCCTGCCTTCGAATTTGTTGCGCGGGTGCCTAGATAGGCCGCGTTAGACAAGTTAGCGTCGACAATCTGAACGGAATAATAGCGATCATCAATCTGCGGTACAGACAATATAATCGGGCTGGGTTCGAGGTTATAAAATACCGAGCTATAGACGGTGTCAACATTGGGGGTCAAACCCAGCTTCTCTTCAGATGTCGGCAGGGTACGAGCGTGCAAGAATTCATTAAACTCCACGCCTTCAGCAACGCCCTGGATTAAGTGGCTTTTTCCCAACATTTCCGCCAGTGCGCCCAGCTGATGAAAACCGTAGCGAAACTCCTCTAATCGCAACGCCGGTATACCATAGAGGTACGCCTGCATACCCAGGGTATAACCCAACTCTTCTTTAGCCTTTTCATCTCGCTCTAGACTGCTGCTGGCGCGCATGGATTTTGGCGGGCCTAGGTCCAAACTTTCCTTGCCCTCGACAAGAACAGAGGAGACTAACTTTATCTTGTCAGCCACGTCATTATCCTGCGCCGATAATAGGCCGGCGATACCAGCCCCTATAGCGACAACACCCAGAGTACCCAATAACTTATTCATAGTTGTTACCTAAAAAATGACATTGCCAAGCATTTCAGCTCAGTCGAAAAAGAACGCTTCATGTCAGTCATCATAGCGAAGCTAGCACCATCAACTTGACAATCAGTGACAATCAAAAAATAATTAGCTATCACTCAAAGGGCTGCGGACAATGGATAACTATGTAATCAGGGCTGTTGCCTTAACCGGGTATGATGAGCTGGTTGGCGAGTTGGGGGGAGATGTCGAGTCTCTGTACCTGGCCGCGGGTGTCGACCGAGAAGACTTTGAAGATTCGGAAAGATTCATTCCCTACGAGATCTACCTCAGACTCATTAATAGCGCCGCAGAAAAACTCGATTGCGATGACTTTGGGTTTCAGTTATCGAAGAAAAAAAATGGATCACACCTTGGTATTTTAAGCCTCATTATTCAGACATCGCCTTCCATTCTGGATGCGCTACAGAGTTTTAGTCGCTTTTTACACTTTCAGAGTAAGAGTGCCACCCTGAACTTGCACACGGAGGGGGAATTCACCTTTTGGAAGCACACCATCCACTATCAAGGCGACGAGTCCCTGCGCCACGCCTATCTCAATGCCATGGGCGTGGGTATTAGTATTTTTCGCCTGATCGGCAACGGCTCTCTCAAGCCAGTGAGCGGCTACAGTATTTTTAACAAGGATAAGGGGGAAACACATGTTCCTGGCGACTTTAATTGCCCCGTAACTTATAACGCCGAATTCAGCGGCTGGAAGTTCAAAACCAAAGATTTACAACAGGCGCGTCTTGACGCTGACCCAGGGTTAAATCAACTGTTAAAAAATCAAATACAGACATTGCTCGATGCGGATGATGAAAACTTTGAATTAAACATTAAGGAGGTGATTCGCAGAGCCCTCGCCATCGGCGACCCATCGATCGATCGAGTGGCTAACTACCTTGGCAAAAATCGTCGCTCCCTGCAGCGACAGCTGGAAAGTCAGCAGTTACTTTACAAGGAATTACTGGATGATGTTCGGCTGGAAATGGCCAAGCATCACCTGCGCTATTCCAACCTGCCATTAACCCATATCGCCGACATACTCTGTTACAGTGACCTCAGTGCCTTCTCTCGCTTCTTCAGTAAGCGCCTGGCAACAACCCCATCCAAATGGCGAAAGCTGCACGCACAGACATAAAAACATTTCGCAGAAATAAAAAAGCCGGCACTGGTAGCGATATAAGTGCCGGCATCAACAGAGAGATTTTTAACAGCCCGGGGGCCGTTTAGTAAAAGCGGTACGAGCCTTGAATGGCAATCGAGCGGGGGCGCTCGGGCACAGCGTAATAACTATTGCTATCGGTCAACGGCACATCGTTATTCCACAGGGTGGTTTTTTTATCGGTCAGATTCTTGCCGACCAGTGCCAGCGACCATTGATCGTCGCTACTGGCCAGAGCGATGCGTGCATTCACCTTGGTATAACTGTCGTGCAGGGTGTTGGGGTCCAGGTCCAGCGCCGAATAGTATTCATCCGTATAGTTCATATCGACACTGGTTCGCAGCTCCATTGCTGCGCCTATTGGGTATACATACCCGAAACTGGCGCTGGCGCTAAATTCAGGAGCGAAGGTCAGGGTTTCTCCGGATAGATTCTGACCGCCGGCTTCACCGGCTACAATATTGGCACCCGACTCAGTCAAGCAGCCAGGGTTACTGCTTGGGTCGCTCATCTGAGGAATGGTACAGGTGGCGCCGTTGAACTCAGCGTAGTGAGCGTCCAGGTAAGCGACGGCGGCGCCCAGGGTTAAACGCTCCGTTAAACGCCAGCGACCGTCAATTTCGAGCCCCTGACTGATGGATGAACCGGCATTGGAAACCCTGAAACTGTCAGCCACCAGTGAGCTCACCTGCAGGTTGTCATACTCCATACGAAACAGCGCCAGATTCAGATTGGCTGCACCATCGGCCAGGGTAAGCTTGGCCCCCAGTTCGTAGGCCAGTACCGTCTCTTCGTCGAACGAGAGTTCTGAGGCGTCGTTGCCGGCAATACTCTGACCGTTGGGAATACCACTGAAAACGCTGTCGCTCAGGCGGATGCGCTCACCGGCGCCACCGTAGGCAGCGTCGAAGCCACCGCCTTTATAACCCGTGCTGATGTTGGCGTAGAGCATGGCGTCGTTGCCGACATCCCACTGGGCATTGGTCGACCAGGTGATCCTGTCTTCCTTGCGCTCCACGTCCTCAAACTTGTGACTGCGCAGATCGCCAATAAGAGCAAACTGCCCCTCACCGATAGGTGAGGCCTGGATAATCGCGCCATTGCCGAGGCGAACACCCAGCCCTTGGGTCGAGTTCACCTTATCGACTTCTTTGCTTTCCTCGTTGTAGCGCAGCCCAGCGCTGACGCGGAAGTCGTCACGAATATTCCAGATGCTCTGGACAAACATAGCCCAGCTGCTCGATTGCTGATCGAAGCGCGAGGGTGTTGCAGGTGCCACGCTCACCAGTGCCGGTACCGAGAGGTCGCCGGCCAGCAGGTAATCTAGATCAATAAGCGTGTTGGAAACATTCAGCTGTGACTGCTGATAATAGGCGCCGACTATCCAGTCGACGCTTTCATTGCCCGGCGACACCAGGCGCAACTCCTGACTCAGCTGCTTATAAGTTGCTTCCCGGGTGAGATTTAAGGCAGCCGTCGCGGCCATATCGGTATTGTTGTGTCTGAGCATGTCATAGGCGGAATATGACGAGATCGAGGTCAGGGTATTGTCACCGATGGCGGCATTGACGGTTAGCGCAAAGACATCCGTGCGAGTTGCCGAGCGGTCGGCGAAGTCCTGAGCGCCGCGATCATTGTCGTCAATCACCGGGAAGGGCGAGTCGCCCAGGTAGTTGAGCGGCTGATCAGACTGGTAGATCACCGTGGGGGTTTGAGCGGTATTGAAGTCACCGTACTCGTACTTGGCCAGCACCTCCAGATCGTCACCGGCATCCCAGCGCAGGCTGGCGCGGCTATACCAGTTATCGCGATCTGGGGCCTGCTTATCGCGCAGCACATCACTCCACCAACCACCGAATGCTTCTTTACGCAGCGCCAGGCGGCCGCTGAGTTTATCCGTCAGCGGGCCAGAGACAACGCCGGTGATAATCTCCTCGCCATGATCAGGCTCGTACAATGTCTCAAGGTAGGACTCGAATTCATCGGTGGGTTTTGCCGAGCTGATATTAATGGCGCCGGCAATGGTATTCTTGCCAAACAATATGCCCTGGGGGCCCTTTAAAATTTCGACTCGCTCCAGATCCATGGTGATGGGCACATTCGAGAGCTGGCCACGCCCAGCGTAGACACCGTCGATGTACATGCCCACAGACTGTTCAAAACCGGAATTGGTGCCTGAGCCTACGCCGCGAATATACAGGTTGGGAGAGCCCTTGCCCTGATTGATATTAACGTTGGGCGTGTAGAGGCTTAATTCTTCTAACCCGGTAATCCCGGCCTCGCTGATCTTCTCGCCACTCACCGCCAGCACGGAGATAGGCACATCCTGAAGGTTCTGGGCCCGCTTCTGCGCCGTGACGACGATTTCTTCCAGCACCAAGGCCTCGGCACTGACCACGTTGGCCAGGGTTGCAGCCGTCAAGGCAACCGCGGTAGCCAGGCTGTTGGGTGTAAATAGACTTATTCTATGACGCTCTCTCATCTGGGTTTCCTCACCATTTATAATTATAGCCGTGGTCGGGAGTAACCCTCTGTGGGGCAGTCTCTCCCGTAACTGTTGATACCAGCTTAACAATTGGATCAGGTTGCTATTTGGCAATCGGTGACAATCGCACGCTATCGCTTTCATCGGAGGTCTTTCAACCTATGTATAACGGAAATCAGTTGAGGTGAGGTATGGCATAAAACGGCCGCGCGGCTTTTAGTCTTCGCCGCCACATTATTGTCAGCTGCGATCAGGGGGGGTAATTATCAGGCAGCTTAATCGCCCGATATCTCGAGCTGTGCGCACATGGTGATTTTTCGTGCTTGTGCTGAATTAAGATCTAGGTGAGGTGCTGGGTGAGCGAATGATGCTCGGCGGTCAGTGGCATTTACGCCATCTAGCTTGCCAAGATTCATGCGCAGAGGTTTCCTGCCGAGAGCGACTTCAGCAGGCTATTCACACAGAGGTGAGACGGGGCGTCGACAAGATCAACACGATGCCCCGTAAACTGTCGGATGGGAAAACAGCTTACAGGGAGTGCTAGGGACGTTGTCATTATTGTTAGGGCATAAACTTGAATAAACAACGACTTTAGCAGGTGAGCCGATTTATTCGTTAACGTATAAACCCGGGGCAGGGCACAGAGGGGGGTGTTGATCGCTGCCTAATCTTGTTGGTGCAGTCCTCTTATCGCCTGCCCTGTCGGTTAACCATGCGCTCCAGTGCTCCCACCAACTGCCCTTATTTTTTTGTGCAGATTGAAGCCAGCTTTCGGCATCTTGGCTCATATCCTCATTGGTGTAATAGGTGGTGTTAGCAATGCTGGGCGGGCGTAAAATACTTTGAATGTGGCCGCTGGTGCTCAATACAAAAGTACAGTGAGTGTTCATGGCCTTGGGGACGTCGAAGCAGTTCTTCCATGGCATAAGATAATCTTCATCGCCGCCCACACAATAAAAGTCCATACCGATTTGTTTGATATCAATCGGCTGGCCTTTCACCTGTAATTTCCCTGGTTGAGACAACATATCCCCAACAAAAATATCGAGAAAGTCACTGTGTAAACCCGCAGGCAGGCGAGTTGAGTCATTATCCCAATAGAGAACGTCCATAGAGGGCGGCTCTTTACCGAGCAGGTAGTTATTAATCCAGTAATTCCAGACCAGATCAGTTGGTCGCAACCAGGCGAAGATGTGGGATAACTCCTTGCCATCCATATAACCACGGGCTTTAGATTGGCGTCGACTTAATTCAATCGTTTCTCGTGTAGCGAACAGCCCCAGCGGTGAATTGTCATCCGCCTGCAGGGCCGTCACAAACAGTGAGTGAGAATGAACCAGGGGTTTATTAATGGCGGCTAGATAACCCAGTAACGCCATAGACGTTAAACCGCCGGCGCAAGCGCTGGCCAGATTGACCTGGTCGCTATCGGTTATTTCACAGATGGCTTCGAGTGCCTTCTCCAGCGCTGTGACATAACTGTCCAGATTCCACTCGGCATGGCTTTTATTGGGGTTGCGCCAACTGACAATAAAGGGTTGCACGTTCTCTGCTTGTAAGTGGTTAATCAAGCTATTTTTAGGGGTGAGATCAAATATATAATACTTGTTGAGTTGAGGCGGAACGATTAACACCGGACGTTTAGATATACTCTGACCGGGCTGCATTTGATATTGAATTAACTCAAGAATGTCGTTGCGATAAACAACCGCACCAGGTGTCTGCGCTAAATCTTTTCCGACCGTGAATGCATCGGATCTCACTTGGCTAGGCATGCCATGATTGTGTTGAATATCTTTGGCCATGTTTTTCAAGCCAGCGGTTAGGCTCTTGCCCCCCGTCTGGAATGCTCGCTTAACCGCCACCGGATTCAGCAGTGCGTTTGTTGGCGAAAGTAGCGAACTGATTTGTTGATAGATAAAGCGGCTTCGGCGGCGATCGGCGTCCTCCATGTCAAGCTCTTCAACCCAACTGTTAATGCCCTTGTCCGCCGCGAGGTAGGTTTGCAGTACCGTGTGGTATATGGAATTGTCTCTCCATGCGCTGTCGCGAAAACGCTTGTCTCCCCGCTCTGGTTCCAAATCAGACTTGCCCTTAATGATGCTGAGCGTCTCTTTGGCGAAAATTCCGTAGTGTTTAGAAAAAACATCTGGTTGCTTTAGTGCTTGGGTAAAGAATCGTCCAGCGGCGTCTATTAGACCTCGACCTTTTATGGCGCTGGCAATGCTTTCTGATTCAACTGAATCAATAAGGCCAGGTTTTAAGGTCGACTCTGTGTGCTGGTCGGTGGTGGGTTGTTGAAGGGGTTTATAGCTGCTTTCTTTTTTCTGATATTTATCGCTAAGGCCTTCGGCAAACGCTTTTAATCTGGAAGATTTTTCTTGTAAACGCTGCAAACTCTCATCGAGGAGGTTATCGGTGTCAGAGCTCTCAATACCAGATCTATCAATACCAGAGTTCTCAGTGTCGCAACTTTCATTAGAATCGAGTGCTTTGTCTAAATCTAAATGTCTAAAATTGTTAGAGAAGTGTTCTGGTCGAATGGACTGGCTGTTATGTCCGTCACTGGACGATACGCTCGCGTGGTTCATAGTTTGAGTTCGCTAGTCGAATATTAAGTAGGTAAATAATGGAGGCTAAACCTATCCAGTTATGCTTCCTGCGTCAGATAAATAGAGAGTGCATCTATTTTAAGGCTTGGCCTGGTATTGAGGAGTATGGTGAGAAATTTATACCGGCTCGTTAAAAAGCAGCAAGCCGGTATTTCTGCTTAGGCTACCGAGGACTGGCTGGCGCTTTTGACCGTCTTCTTTCCTCGACTGCTGGTGCTTTTTTTAGACTCCATTTGCGACGCCAGATCGGATATGGAGTCAGCCATGTCCTGCATGAGATGAGTGAGTTGACTCATCTCTCGGCGGTTGGGGACTCCCATCATATGCAGTGACCGATTGACGCCGTTATCGATAACCTTCTCGACATCAACAATTTTCTCCTGGGCTTTGGCTTTTAATTTATGGCCCGCATTGGACAGTCTGTTTTTATTGCCTTTAGTCTGGATTTCAAACTCAGAGCCCTTCTGTGCCATTTGATGGGTGAGGCTGACAACCTTTTCTTCAAGTGCCAGTGCAGAGCCTAGGCATGTATGCCAAGTGAATCTCGATGCGACATTAACACCTGCGATAATCTTACCAATACGACTTCCCTTGATGGGCGGCTGTGGTGTTTCGGCACCGGTAGGAGTGGTTTGTTCAGTCTCTGTAGAGGTTGCTTCGTCAGTCATAACTGGCCTCGATGTGTTATCCGTAATGAAAAGAGTCAGAAGGTCAAATGCGGCATTCCGTGCCAATAAAATACCTCTGTGAGCAGACTGAGTATCTGCAGTGTGCTCACTGGGGGCTTGGCAGCTGAATAATCGGTTTGGCTTATGGGTCCGTTTTGTCTCAATACCCTTAAAAGGTACCCTTCAAAAGTATGAAGCCATCAGCAGTCTGTCAAATAATTAACCGAGAAAATTTCCCTTTAATAGACATGCGTCAAACATCGCATCATAACGGTGCAAAGTGGCTGAAAAATTCTTAAATTTACGTACCGATTGTTGAATTTTACGCCAGTGGCACATCATTCAACATAGACAAACATCAACTTGATAAATTGCCATTGCTCTACATAATAAAAGCTATTCTCGTAATAAGCGCGGAAGGGTATCGAGGTTGAAACTGGAAGAAAGTTATATAGATGTCATGGGGATCCGAATTCGCGTAGCCAGAAAGCCAGGGACCAGTGAGCGGCCTCTTTTGTTATTTAATGGAATTGGCGCCAACCTCGAACTACTTGAACCTCTAATGCAAAGCTTAAAGGGGGTTGAATGTGTGGTTTTTGACATGCCGGGCATTGGGGAATCTGAAGTCTCGCGATTTCCCATGCGTCTTAAAGGTTTAGTAAAACTATCCATTCAAATATTGGACCACTTTAACTACGGGCATGTTGATGTGCTGGGGGTATCTTGGGGGGGCGCTATGGCGCAGGAGTTCGCTTACCGTAACCCTCAGCGCTGTTGTAAGCTGATTCTGGCGGCAACCTCTGCAGGGGCGATTATGGTTCCAGGTAAGCCATCCGTGTTAATGAAGCTCTCTAATCCCAAGCGTTACTTCGATAAGAGTTATCTTAAGGATATCTCTCAACATATTTATGGCGGGCAGTTGCGTAATCATCCAGATTTTATGGAGCAATATACTGACAGGGTTAGGCCGCCCAAATCCAGTCGAGGTTACTGGTGGCAATTATATGCAGCTTCAGCGTGGACCAGTGTTCATTGGTTGCACAAACTTAAGCAGGAGACGTTAATCCTGGCGGGCAACGACGACCCCCTGGTGCCGATTATAAACGCTCGTTTTTTACACAGTCGCATTGTCAATAGTATGTTGGTGGAACTTGATTGTGGTCATCTTTTTTTAATGACGTTAATGGATGAAGTGTCGCCATTAATTCACGATTTTTTAAGCAGTAGCCTGGTTGCCGATGAGGCGGTCAGTATTCATTAGCGGCTTGCTGGAGGTGATTTTTATCAACCGTCAAGTTGAAGTTAGTTCGGTTTATTGTATTTAGAGGTGATCATATGTTGTTGCCAGCATTATTGTTTTTATCATTCTCATTGTGGACGCTACTGCATTGGCAGGTACTTCCTGAATTGTTGCGGGGTGAATTAGGTGGCGAGCGTTGGCCTTTGAGTATGGATCACGCCGCGACACCGATTCGATTATGGCTAGTAGTCGGCGGCTATGCGCTACTGAATTATCTTGTGTTCTCAGGGCTCTGTGAATTTCTGATCGTGCTAGATAAAACCTCGATACTAGAGGGCTACGTAGCCTGGGGGGCATTATCCATATTGATCTGCGCGCACTTTGTTCCTTATTTGGCTTCAAGTATTATTCGAACTCGCTATTTCTTTCAACGACATTTGTTTTTTCCTGTGTTGCCGTCACACCAGGAATATAAAATGATTAGCCAGCTACTGGTTCTGCATGAGAGAAATGGCTCTATTGCTGACGAGTTGAGCCATGTTTACACGCTGCTGAAGAAGGAGGTTGACTCACCCGGCCATGCGATAAGAATTGCAGCCTTGAAAAGTGAGTGGCAGTTAGTTCGTGCTCAGTATAAAAACATCAAGCGCGAAGATGTTCATGGGATTGAAGATTCGGGCAAGGAACAACAGCTAAGGTTGCAACTGTATTCCTGTGATCGTTTGTTGGTCCGGCTGACCCTGGCGCGATATTGGTCTGGCAGGGATAGGCGTCGAGAGTTTCGTCGTTTGAGTTACTGCATCAACAGCGGTGATAACGCTCTCTACGGATCAACCAGAAGGATGAAATTCTGGGTGTGGAATAATATTAATCTACATCTTCTTAAGCGTGGCAAGATCAAGCGATCGAGAAAAATAACACCTAAAAACATAATGGCTAATAACATCAAGATGCAACAAAGCAGCGAGTCATCAACTCATGTTGCTGCAAGAAATTAACGGCTATATGTATTAATTAACGAAAATAATTCCAAACGACAGCCGTGTCGAGCCAGTCGGCTAATATAATTTAATAGTTTAAGGGAAAGGGTTTTACAGTTTGGTGGTGGTTTGACTGAGGTGAGACTGTTGCCTTATCACCCTGGTGTTTTTCCGGATGATCTCTGCGCTTTGATCAGCCAAGACCAATAGATTGTGAGGTTGATTATTTTGCTGCAGCTGAATCGAAAGAATAAAAAAAGCGCTATGGTAAAACGACACCATAGCGCTGTCACATGGATAGAGACTAACATCAGTAAATTAAAGTAGAGCTCTTAGTAGCTGTAAGCCACGGACAAACCAATGGTTCTCGGTTTGCCCTGATAGCTGACCAATACATCGGCGGTTTTAACGACGTTGGTGCTGTAGTCCTCAGCGGTAAGGTTCTTCACCCACATCATACTGCGCCAGTGGCCGTCGCTTGACTCGACACCTACGCGGGCGTTCACCAGAGAGTAGCCGTCGATGGCGAAGCGCTCATCGGCGCTGCCAAAAGTACCGTAGGCGTCATCTGTGTAATTGATCTCGCCGCCGGCGAACATGATCAGATTGTCATTGAGGTCGCGGGTGTAGTTTACGCTGGCACTCAACTGCAGCTCTGGGGTGTAGGGGAAGGTGTCGCCGGCAAAGTCGCGTTCCCCGCCGGTTTCATCGATGTCCACATACTCGATAACCTTGGTCTTGGTCAGGGTACCGCTCAGGCCGAGATCAAGGCCCAGTATGGGGCGCCACTTAAAGTCGACCTCGGCGCCGGTGACGCTGGACTTATCGACATTGCGCAGCGCGCCCAGAATACCGAATACACCGGCGTCGATATTGCCCTGCAGCTGCTTATCCTTATAGTTGTAGTGGTAAACAGAGCCATTCAGCTGGGCGCTGCCCTCAAAAAGATCCTGTTTAAAACCCAGCTCGTAGGCCAGTACCTGCTCAGACTTTACTGAACCGAGTTGATCGGCATAAAGCGCCGATACGGTTGGGAAACCGCCGCCCTTAAAACCACGCGAGACATTGGCATAGATCAGCGATTCGGCAGTCGGTGTCCAGTCGAGGCCAATACGGCCAGAAACGTTGCTCTCACTCAGAGTCTCTGTGTACTGGCCAGGCGTGTAGACAAAACCAGTAGGAGAGAGGCTGTTCGGTATCGCTGTCAGGCTCGCGCATTCACCCGCGACAACAGGAGCCGTTAGCAGTGGCCCGAAATTACCATTGATGAAGCCGGTGGCCTCATCTTCGCCCATAACCTCATACCATGAGTAATCGTTATTATCCATGGTGCAGCCGGCGAAGCGCTTTTCTTCGTCCGTAAAGCGCAGGCCAAAGTTGGCTTTAAAATCTTCGTTGAGCTGCCAGTCGAGGTGGGCAAACAATGCCTTGGCGTCCGTCTTTATTTCCGACTGCATGCGCAGACTGTTGAGGCCAGGGGTGTTGGTGGTCAGCACGGTGCCCTGATTGTTCTGGTCCATCACTGTATCTGTGTAGTAGTAGGCGCCCGCTACCCAGTCGATGCTGTCAGTCGCGCCACTGAGGCGAAGTTCCTGTGAGAAGGCCTCTATCTCGGAGATGTTGAGGGACGACACTCCTCTATAGCCGATGCCTGTCACGTCGTAGCCGTTAAAGCGGCTGAACTCTTGGTAGGAGGTGACGGAGGTGACGGTCACCTCTTCGTTAAGGTCGTAGTTCACGGTGACCGTGGCGTTCTTGTATTCTTCGTCTTTTTTCAGGAAGTCCTGCAGGTCGCGATCCCAACCCGCGGCCTTGTTGCTGCCGTTACCGAGTACACCGTTGGCTTCCAGCTCATCGGTTACCGGCGTGTTAGCGGGTGCCTGGAACTCCCAATCTACGGCCTGTGCCGCCTGGGTGTCGGACTTGTCAGTCCACCAGCTGAGGCTCAGTAATACATCTAGGTCATCGCTGGGGAGGAAATTAAACTGCAGGCGCGCCGAGTGCTTGTCGACTTCGCCGAGGTCGTCGCCGCCAGCGCTGTTCTGCTGCCAGCCTTCAGAGGCTTGGCTGGTCTTGTAGGACACGCGGGCGTTGGTGGTGTCGCTGATCGCGCCACCCAGGAAGCCTTCGAGGTCGATACTCTTATGGCTGGAAACACCGCTCTTAATGCCAAATTCAAACTCGTCGCTGGGTTTGTTGGCTATGTATTTGATGGCGCCGCCGGTGGTGTTAAGGCCGTAGAGAGTACCCTGTGGGCCCTTGAGCACTTCAACTCGCTCGACGTCGAGCACGGCACCACTGGTCATGACAGGGTAAGGCAGCGCGGCTTCGTCGACGTAGACACCGACGGTTGAGGCGGCGGCGGCGGCATTGTCATAGAAGCCCACGCCGCGGATGCTGTACACGGGGGAGCCTGTGCCGGCGTTGGCGTAGACCAGACCTGGGGTGACGGCGGCCAGGTCGCTGGAGTCAATCACGCCCATATCGCCCAGGGCCTCACCGCTTTGGGCGACGATGCTCATGCCTATGTCCTGACTCGATTGCGCGCGCTTTTGCGCGGTGACCACAACTTCTTCAAGCATTAAGCCAGATGATTGTGCGTAAACACCGGTCGAGAGTGTGGCCGCAATAGCCGCGGTTAATAGGGATTTTTTCATTGTCTTTCTCTCCTTCGATTGGCTCATGCAATAACACAGTGCCATCAAACCTATAGTTGTTATGGGATGTTACGAGGAAAGAATATTAGAGTTGCAGGAGGGGAGCTTGACCCCTAAGGACACCGGTTTGACCCTGGAGGACATTTCCTGGCGCTGAAGGGAAGTTTTGACATCAGTGACGCTATCTAGCGCGATTGAAGGTATCTGATTTAAAGTGCGCGAGCAGTGAGCACTCAGTTCTGTTGTTGCTTGCGCCACTCAAGGGGAGACATTTGGTGTTTTGCTTTGAAGGCCCGAGAGAAAGCACTGAGCTCACTGAAACCGACCATTTCAGAAATCGCCGTTAGGGGTAGAGCGCTATCCTGCAAAAAATGTATGGCAATCGAAAGGCGTATGTCGGATCTCAGGTCGCGAAAGGTCGTGCCGGCGCTTTTTAAATCGCGCTGTACTTTCTTGGGGTGTAGGCCACTCAAGAAGGCGATGTTTTCCAGTGTGCAATTTTCACTGCGCAGCAGTTGCCTTATTAATTGTTCGAATCTGCTGAGCGGGTCGGCGACTCGGCTCTGCCCTAGCAGGGTGACTTCATGTGCTAAGTGCGCTTTTATCTCTGGGCTGGCGGTGGCCAATTTACGCTTAAGGTCTGTAGCGTAAAAGCCAAAAGTACTGTCTGGCTGTTCGAACTCGACGGTGCAGTCAAAATGACGGGTGTAATCCCGGTGATTTTCAGGCGCTTTGTGGGCAAAGGTGATGTAGGCGGGCTTCCAGTCCTGTCCCAGCAATAGGCGAATCGCTTTTAAGCAGTGGGCAAAGGTGAGCGTGCAGTACTGGAAGGTTGGAGTCTTACCGAGCCACGCATCTTCACGCAGCAGGTAGGCGTGGGGGTAAACTATGTGATAGCTGATTGATACCGCGCTCGACTGGATGTGGTAGAAATTCGACAGGTATTCCAGAGTTTCACCGAGGGTCTCGCAGTTTCTGAGCAGTAGCCCTAGCACGCCTATATTGAGGGCCCTTTGTCTCTGAGCCAGCTGTAAACAAAAATCAGGTTGTTGGCATTGTTGTGCTGCTATGTGCAGGAGCTGGGCTGCGTTTGTGTAAGGAACCATCGCCTCTATATTGGCAAGCATGATGGGGTTGATGCCTGCCTGGTGGCAGATCTGATCCGAGTCTTGACCCAGCTCTTTTATAAGGTCTTCAATCCCTTCCAAGGCCCGTGTATTAACGAGGTGAGCTTTAGTCATTATCGTTGATCGCTCTTATAAATTTTTTATTTGTCGTTTTCCGCCTTTGCATAAAGCTTGTAGTAGATGTCTTGTTGGGTCAAGTGTACTTCTTTGCCCTGCGTTAGTATCCCCAGACGCAATGCAGAGAGGATCGGCCTGTGAATACATCATTTATCCCCCCGTTAGAAAAATTTTATCACTGGGAAAAGACCATTCCACAACAGGTGTGGTTGAGCCAGCCGCAGGGTGGCACTTGGCGTCATTACACATGGAGTGAGGCTGGATCTGAAATACGTCAACTGGCGGGTGCCCTAACCGCGTTAGGCGTTAAGCCTGGCGATCGCGTGGGTATTTACGCCACCAATTCAGCGCGCTGGGTCATGGCTGACCTGGCCATCATGATGGCTGGTGGTGTGAGTGTGCCCATCTATTCCTCCATGCCGGAAGATAAGTTGCGCTATGTTGTCGAGCACAGTGGGCTGAATCTTCTGTTGGCTGACGATCAGGGGGCGCTAAGCCTCGAGTCACTGGAGGATAAATTCTCCGGCCGAGTAAAAATACTATCGATGACCAACAGTGGTGGTCAAGAGAACTGGGAGGCAATGCAAAAAAAATTCGCAGCCATCGAAGGCTCGCCCGTGCGAGACGTCAATGACTTATGGTCAATCTCTTATACCTCGGGTACAACGGGAATGCCCAAGGGCGTCATGCATTCTTTTAGCAGTATGCCATTTTCTGCCTCACAGATTAAAACCTTAACCGGTGCCAATGAGCACTCCAGGTTTTTCTCTTTTCTGCCTTTGGCGCATATGGCTGAGCGCTCGGTTGTGGAACTGCACTCGATTTATACGGGGGCAAGTATTGCCTTCAATGAATCAAAAGAAACGTTTATAGCCGACCTTAAGACCGTAAGGCCTACATTTTTCTTTTCAGTTCCAAGAATTTGGCACAACTTAAAATCTGGAATCTTGGCAGGAATTGGCGAGGAAAAGTGGAGTGAACTGTTGCGGAGCCCTGATGATGCCAGGGATTACGGTCAAGAAGTTCTTGCCTCTATGGGCTTGGATAAGGTGACCTTTGCTTTCTCTGGCTCAGCACCAATAGCGCCGAAAGACATTGAAATTTGGCGCGCCCTGGGCATGCCAATTTGTGAAGGCTTTGGTCAGACTGAAACCATGTCAGGCACTTGTAATCGACCTGATAAATATAAAATTGGCAGCGTTGGCTTTTTAATGGGTGATGACGCTGAGGTGAAAATATCGCCGCAGGGAGAAATATTACTGCGCTCTCAAGGTAACATGCTTGGTTATTATAACGAGCCAGAAAAAACCGCGGAGACGTTGGTTGATGGTTGGGTCCACACCGGAGACAAGGGTCGCATAGATGAGGACGGCTTCCTGTTTATTACCGGACGAGTCAAGGATATTTTCAAAACGGCCAAGGGTAAGTATGTTGCCCCAGCGCCTATAGAACATCATTTTACGGATGTTCCTTATTTCGATCAGGTTTGCTTGGTTGGGCGCGGCATGCCGCAAACCATGTTGCTGGCTGTGTCTAACGCTTCACACACTAACCGAAATAAGGCCTCTATTTGTGAAGCGTTGAATTCAAAACTTAAATCGGTTAACGATAAGCTGGAAGCGCATGAACGGCTGAGTCACATCATTGTCTGCAGTGATCCCTGGACGATTGAAAACAAGCTGTTAACGCATACCTTAAAGACTCTTCGTGATGATGTTGAGAATAAATACCGGGAGGTGATCGATCGCTGCGCTGAGGAACAACTTAAACCAGTCGTCTGGGCCGAGTAGATGGATAGCGCCGAAAGCTTGTGGAAATAACTGGAAAACAGCGATGTTATTTAGTTACTTAACGTAAATCTGTTGAAAATAATAGGTCGAGACATGAGAAAAACCTTGTTTAATTTCCTTTTGGTTCTGTGGGTAGGCACTGTTGCCGCTGCTCCTGTTGCCATGGATAGCCTTCCGGTTAAACCTGAAAATCAAGTCACGCTTTCGAATTGGACCGCGCAACCCTATAACCACTGGTCTTTCCGCAACGGGGCTATTCACAGCAGTGTGATGGTGCCGCGCGGCGGCGCGATTGTAAGCCTGCCCACAGCGATTAATGCTGACGTGGCTGCCATGTCTGTGAGCTACCAGGGCGAGACGGCCACGGTTCGAGATGTCATGAAAAACGATGGCACCGATGGCGTTATTGTTCTCAAGGACGGCAAGGTCGTATACGAGGAGTATTTTGGCGGCTTTGGTGCGCACGACCAGCACATGTGGTTTTCGAGTACCAAGTCTATCGTTGCTCAGGCTGTGGGTCTGCTGGTGGAGCAGGGCAAGGTGGCGGTCAATGAGAATATAGCTCATTACATCCCTGAGCTGATCGGTACTCACCTGGGGCAACGCAGTGTTCGCGAAGCACTTAATATGGTGACGGCTGTTGATTACACGGAAAACTACGTCAACTTTAAGCCGGGTGCCGTGAGTACCGAATATTTTCGTCGCCTCGGGTTAATGCCCGCTTACGACCTAATGGCGCTTGATCCTAAGGAAAGTGACACCCCGCGCGGTATTCTAGATTTTGTACCCCTGTTTGAAGCCAATCCTGAGCTGAAAGCGAGCCATACATTTGAATACCAATCCCCCAATGTGGATGTTATCGGTTGGTTGATTGCGCGCGTTTCAGGTCTGTCACTCAACAAATTTATGGCCAAAAACCTTTGGGAAAAAATTGGTGCCGAGCACGATGCTATTTTCGGAACGGATATAGAGTATACGCCTATCGCCACAGGCGGTTTTAGCAGCAGTCTGCGTGATTTCGCCAAGGTTGGCTTGGTTATGGTGAATAATGGATATTACAACGGGCAGCAGATTTTTTCCGAATCCTGGGTAAAGGATACGTTTAAACTCAGCGACGCAGAGCGCTTGCACACCAATCGCAGCGTGTACAAAGACAAGGCGTCGGCGGCTTATGATCCCTGGCTAGAAGGATATAAGAATTTCCTCTGGGTTCACGACAGTGAGAAGAGAATCGCAACCTTTCGCGGCGTGTTTGGTCAGCACCTTTATATCAATCAGGAGCGCAACCTTGTAATTGCGACCTTTTCCTCGGCTAAAAGCGCCTCAAATATTTTGAGGGAAACGAATAAACCACGTTTGGCAGCCTTCGATAGCATTGCTGAGTCGTTTGAATAAAACAGCTTGAGTCAGAGTTGTCAGCGCGTGCTCAACTCGAAGTCTGGACGAGATTTGTTGATGTTACCGATAACACCTACTGCGCGCCCAGACTGGCAGATATCAGACCAATTTATGGTCGATTTTACCTTTGGGTTATCGCTGGCGATAAAACCAGATAACTGGTGCTTCGTAAATTTTTGGATTACGTGATGAATATTAATGGGAAAGTTTTTGCAATTACCGGCGGTGGCCGAGGCCTTGGTCGCGCTATTGCCGAAGGGTTAGCAAACAAAGGGGGCCGCATCGCGCTGTTGGATTTGGATGAGTCGGCTATGGCTGAAACGGCAGAGCGGGTGAGCGAAGCTGGCTCAGACGTTCGCTGTTATCGATGCAATGTTGCAGATGAAGAGCTTGTGGTTAGTACCTTTGAGCAGATTGTGTCCGATTTTGGCACACTTCACGGCCTGGTGAACAACGCCGGAATACTGCGTGACGCTAGATTAATCAAGGTCAACGATGGCAAGGTCGTCGACAGGATGTCCTGCGATAATTTCGAGCTGGTGGTCGATGTGCATATGAAAGGTGCCTTCCTCTGCGCACGCGAAGCAGCAGCGCACATGGTTGAGCAGGGCGTGGAAGAGGGTTGCCTTGTCAGTATGTCGTCCGGTGCATTTCGAGGTAACTTTGGTCAATCCAACTATTCGGCGGCGAAGGCGGGTATTGTTGCCATGAGCCGCGTCTGGTCAAAGGAGCTGGCCAAGTTCAATATTCGCTCAATGGCTATTGCCCCAGGCACCATTGAAACCGATATGTTGCGGAGCTTACCGAGCGAAGCTCTGCAAGGGCTCGCCAAAATGGTACCGCTCGGTCGCATCGGCGACGCAAGAAACATTGCGCAGACAGTCGAATTTATTTTTGAAAATGATTACCTTTCAGGTGATGTGATCGATGTTTGCGGCGGTGGATTTGTATAACAGAACGGCTGAACTAGGTTAATTCAGGGTGTGAGTGGTAATTATATGAGTGTTTCTAAGAATGTAATAAAATCAGTATAATTATTTCTGGTCTTTGGCTAATGTGATTTCAGTATCGACAGACGAAACGAAAGGCGCTGTTACCTCGAGCAGTATTTATTGATGCCTTGCTCCAAGACGACTTTTTCCCAAAGTCCCATCGTCCTAGCCGAGATGGGCTCCCCTACGCAGTTAAGTATCTTCGTTAGCTCTCGATCAAACCCCTCCAGTATCGATTTATGGCGAACATGTAGGAGCGGGTAAACATTGGATTCATGGAGAGGGCTTGATTTAATGATTGTCTTCCGGCTTTTTATTTCTTTCAAAATTCGAGAAACCACGAAATGGCTGTTGACCGTATAGTCAAGCCTACCCGCTGCCAGCATGCGTATGGCTTGGTCAATAGAGGCTACCTCTGTATAGGCGATATTGTTTTTTTCTAATAGCTTATGGCTTATGCCCCAGGCACTCACACCGATCCGAACGTTAGGGTTGTTCAAGTCAGCGAGAGAGGTTATCGGTGGGGTGCCTTTTAAATAATAGGCGTTTAATGATAAACGCCCTAAAGCTGTCTTGGAAAGTGTGATACTGGGTGAATTAACACTCGCATTAAGTTCTTGGCTAACACCGCATATCCCGTCCACATTTTCCGTGATGACTTCATGGAGGGCACGTTTGCTCGGCGTCGAGACCATCTCAAACGAGTAGCCATTCAGTGAAAAGGCGTGTCGGTAGATGACGGTTAACATTTCAAAGATAGGTGAGCCGACTGGCTCCTGGCAGGAAAAGATAATATGACGCTGTTGAGCGGCTTGAGCAACGTCTGTGAGTGCCAGCATGCTCAGTAGGAGAATACTTGGCAGGTGAATTTTCATTGGAGCCCTCAAGTCGACTGCCACTTGTTAGACTCGAAGTATAGCAGGCTCTGTACAGAGGACGGGCAGGTTGCTTGATGTGTACGATGGTGGATACCGCTGATGCATGATTAAGCCATCGAAAAAATTAGCACCCCAGACATAACCCGTCATACCATCAAGATGCAACAAACAGGCGAGCCATCAGCTGTTGTTGTAGCAAGAAGGTGTTGTAGCAAGAAATTAACGGCTCATATGAGTCCAACGGTGCAGCTGATTCCGACAATAACTGTGCCGTGCCAGCCGACCCGTTCAAGGCCTGTAAAAAGTTAGTACCCGTGCTCCGTGTGTTGTTGGTGTGAAGGGTAAAGCCGCAAGCAAGGGTTTGGCTTCAATCAAGGGGCGGCTCATTCGATCTCACCTGAGCCGGATAACGTTAAACCGTCTGAGTGGATGTCATTATTCTCAGCATAAAAAGGCCGACACCCTATAAAAGTATCGGCTTTTTTGGTTCGTCATTTGTAAGCGTGATTGGTTTTAAGTAGCCCGTCCGGTGAGGGGCTTCTTACTGAGGCAAGTAGGGGGCGAGTATTCCCTCTAATGTCCGTCGAAGTAGTTGTGCGCCACTTAAGGGCCTGCTTTTGGTGCAGCTTATCGACAGGCAACCAGCCTCAACGCAGAGCCTAGATTGAGAAATCGCCTGAAGGCCTGAGCTGCAGCGACATTAATCAGAGGTGCCCTAGTAAGCGTTGTGTTTCAAATGTTGGTAACACCTTCTGCAGCGATTTCGCTCTGCGAGTAGCGCTCTTTTAAAATGCGTTTTAGTAATTTTCCTGAGTCGGTACGTGGCAGCTGCGCTAAGAAATCCACCGAGCGAGGGCACTTGATGTTGGAAATGTTCTCACGACAAAAATCGATCAGCTGCTGCGCCAGCGTGTCGCTGGCTTGGGTGCCGGTTTTAAGTTGCACCAGCGCTTTCACCTCTTCGCCAAAGTCTTCATTGGGTACACCAATGACGGCAACATCACTGATCAATGGATGGGTGATTAGCAGGTTTTCGGTTTCCTGAGGGTAGATGTTGACGCCGCCTGAGATGATCATGTTGCTCTCTCGGTCGGTGAGGTAGAGGAAGCCCTCGGCGTCGACATAGCCGACATCGCCGAGCGTCGTCCAACCTTTGCTGTGGCGAACACTGCGTGATTTTTCTTCTTCTTGGTGATATTCGAATTCAGTGCCGCCGCCGAAGTAAACACTGCCAATTTCTCCACAGGCGACTTCTGCTCCCGTCTTTTGATCGACTATGTGCAGTTCGCCGTAGATCGCTTTACCCACTGAACCTGGATGATCCAGCCATTCCTGAGGGTTGATGACGGTCATGCCAACACCTTCCGAGGCCGAGTAGTACTCGTGTACGACAGGGCCCCACCAGTCCATCATTTGTTCCTTAACCGGGATAGGGCAGGGTGCGGCCGAATGCACGGCGCATTCGAGGCTGGAGATGTCGTACTTTTTACGCACCTCGTCATCGAGTTTCAGCATGCGCACAAAGAAGGTCGGCACCCACTGGCTGTGGGTAATGGCGTACTTCTCGATCACCTGCAGAGCCGCCTCGGGTTCAAACTTCTGCATAATGATCACAGTTGCGCCCAGGCGTGTATAGGCGCTAGACCAGTAGAGAGGTGCAGCGTGATAGAGCGGCGCTGGCGACAGGTAGACAGAATCACTGCTGGCGGCATAGAGGAACTGCTGCATCATTGGGTAGTTGCCGACGCTGTTGCCGACACCCAGTGGACCCTCTTCAAAGGGCAATTTTATGCCCTTGGGGCGACCGGTGGTGCCCGAGGAGTACATCATGTACATGCCTTCGCACTCGTCACTGATCGGCTCGTCGGGCATGTTCGCCACTGCCGCATCCCAGTCTCGATAACCGCTGACCGGAGCGCCATCGGCCTTGATCATATATTTATCGACACCGGCCGGCAGTGTCAGCGCGGCAAAGCCGACCTTGTCATCCAGCACGCGGGAGGCGATAAACACTTTGGCGCCACAGTTCTCGACTATGTAAGCGATTTCCTCAGTCTTGAGGCTGGTGGAGATGGGCGTGAAGTAGAGGCCGGAGCGATTGGAGGACCAGGCCAGGAAGAGAAATTCAAGACTGTTTTCCACCATCACCGCAATGTGATCGCCGGTCTTAAGCCCCAGCTGGCGCAATTGCTGCGCGCCGCGATTGGTAATCGTCTCCAGCTCGGCAAAGGTGACCTGTTCGCCTGTGTCGGCAATAATAAACGCCGGCTTATTCGGGGTGGTTTGGGCGTGAAAACTTGGGTGCATGGTCATAGAAAATTATCCTCGTTCGGACTTATCTCAATACTGAAGGCTGGCCATTTATTGGGGCTTCTTACTTCAGTGCTGAGAACTGTCTGGTTGTTTTTTTTATAATTAATAGATCAACTCGAACTCTGTGGCGCGTTTAAAAAGCAAAGGCATCGGCGTCCAGTGCCATCACTGACTCGCCCAGAGCAGAGGCGGCCGAGGCGTGAGCGGTGGCACGGGGCAGCAGTCGCTGAAAGTAGAAGCGAGCGGTGGCCAGCTTGGCTTCGTAGAAGCGCACATCGCCGTCGGCGGCGGCAATTTTCTGCTGCGCCAGCTGCGCCATCTGTGCCCACATGTAACCCAGCACCACATAGCCGGAGAACATGGCGTAATCCACCGAGGCGGCACCGACTTCGTTGGCGTCGTTCATCGCCTCGGCGCCAATCTGCATGGTCAGCTCGCCCCACTGTTTATTCAGCGCTTGCAGCGGATCGGTAAAGCCCGTCATCTGCTC
>Ga0209396_1001482_pt1 | contig 26083 bp, 25 predicted proteins | sample GOMGulsemesocosm_6_FD_184638 | JGI IMG/M metagenome (GOLD analysis project Ga0209396, IMG submission 184638) | Methane-oxidizing microbial communities from mesocosms in the Gulf of Mexico - GOM8C Gulf of Mexico (SPAdes) (version 2) | ecosystem: Environmental > Aquatic > Marine > Cold seeps... | reverse complement strand
CAGACGTTTGTACAGTGAAGAAACCAACTATCAAGCGGTATTGGATAATACTCGTCGAGACTTGGCGATAAGTTATGTGCGGGAAACCCAACTCGCATTCAGTGAGATCTCATTCTTGCTGGGATTTTCTAGTCCTGCAGCTTTTTATAAAGCGTTTAAGCGCTGGGTTGATGAAACGCCAAAACATTATCGTCAGCGTTTAATTGCTCTCGATAATGTAGATAACTCTTATAATGTAGATAGTTCTTATAATGTAGAAAGTTAGAGACAGTCGCGAATGAATTGTTTAAATTGCGTGTGCAATTCGAGTGCTTGCTGCTCTTGTCCTGATTCACGTAATAACGCGATAGCGCATTCTGCCGTGCTGAGTCCACCTGCCACTTGATTAGCCCGCAGGATAAACTCTGAAGTCTGAGTATTACCCAGAGAATACGTTGGCAGCGCTTGTAAATACGGGCTCTTGTTAAACATCTTACCCGCTTCTTGCCATGTACCGTCTAATAAAATAAACCCATCAAAGTCGGTGATAGTTTTAACTGATTCTTGAGTGCTATCTGCAGGAGCTAATGTTTTATCTTCAGGAGCTAAGAGCGCAACTCGGCCAGATTTAATCGCTGCTAATAATTCAACATCAGGTTCGGTTCTACGCCAAGCTATCGTGCGGCAATTATCCGCTAAAAATACTTGGACTAATTTGCCACTGTTACTGCGGCGATTAAACTCTCTTTCATGGGTAAGCAAGTAAAGCTGCATAATATGTTCACATTCAGATAGACCAAGGCAAGATACGTGAATCAGACAAAAATTACCACGATATAATTCCGTGATAAAAAAGTAATAACTTAGACGTTTAATCTTCTTTAAGCCTTCTACAAATAGTTATATATTGCTTAACAATAAAAACAACAATTTATACCTTAATTTATACAACAAGAATCAGGATCTTCATGTCTAAAGTGCAATTATACCAACGCCTAGCTCAGCAAGACGACGCCTTAATGAGTGGCGAAGCAAACCTTATCGCCAACTTAGCTAACCTAAGCGCTTTACTGTTCATGGAACTGGAAGATGTAAACTGGGCTGGTTTTTATTTATACGAAGATGAGCAATTGGTTTTAGGGCCTTTTCAAGGTTTACCTGCTTGCATTCGCATCCCAATGGGTAGAGGTGTTTGTGGCACAGCAGCGAGCGAACGTAAAACATTAGTCATTACTGATGTGCATGATTTCCCCGGCCACATCGCTTGTGACGCAGCCAGTAATTCAGAGATCGTAGTGCCCGTTGTCGTTAACGGAAAATTAATCGGTGTATTAGATATCGATAGCCCGAATGTAAGCCGTTTCGATGAAGATGATCGCATTGGTTGTGAAGCGATTGTGGCGCAGCTGATTAAACGTATTAGCTGATTAAGCGTATTAGCTAATTTATAAGTTTATATGCCACTATGTTAAGCAGTAGTGGCTTACAACCGTTAACTTAAGTAACAATACGATATAATGTCAGCCCAATGTCTAATTTTAACTCTATTAAACATGAATCAACTATCTCTTAAAGTAAGCACTAAAGTTTTAAACCATATCCAATCTTCTCGGAGCTTAAATCAAGAACAGCTAGCTTTAAAAATCCAATCAGGTGAATCAGATTTTGATATGCTGTTCAGATTACTTTCAGAAAAGCCTGATAATGAGTTTGTTCTCACTTATGAGTTGGCCAACTAACAAGCTACTTTAAATCTGCCAAAGGTCCTGCGCAAGCCTTGGTGATAGTTGCAACCCGCTTACCAAGATAATGCGCAGTATCAAGGTCACACTCATGCACAGAGCCTTCTGGGTTATGGCTAACTAAGCCAATTTGACAACCGAGTCTATTCAGCCCTAATGAGTTATAACCGCCCGCGATATCGAGTCCAACCCATAACATGCCGTGCTGACTTGCCAAGGTAGAAAAGTATTTCAAGGTATTAGTTTGATCGCCATTTAAGCAACTGCCGACAGTAAATCCAGCGGCGATCTTGTTGCGCCATTGTTGGCTATCCCAGCGATCGCTAGTGGCATCGGCAAAGGCTTTGAATTGTGCAGCAATACTGCCCATATAAGTCGGTGAACCAAAGATAATGGCATCCGCATTATCTAATATCGACAAGCTTTCATCGTTATCAAAGCGGCCTTCAAAAATATCTCGCCCCTGAATTTGATATTCAATCGCTCTAACATCTTCGATTCTATTGATGCCGTTAAGTACTTGTCTAGCTAGTTTTTCCGTTGCGCCTAATCCGGAAAAATACACCACTGCAACCGTTATCAAAAGCGACCTCGTCCTTGATGGAACTATTTTCAATGAGGGGTAAATCATAGCAGTGTTTTACTATGTGAGTAATGTGAAGCAAGAATTTTTTTGATAAAAAACATTGTTTAACCAACAACTTCAATATTAATGACATTTATTACTACTGGCTATCTTATGATTATTTTTCTTGGCACTAATTCAACACCAGTTTGGTAGCGTTTGGCTGACGCATTCAAAGCCAGCGCTAAAGCACAGTCTGCAATTATCTCAAATTGCTGTGGCATCGAATTAATTTTCAATGGCAAAAAGTCGAGTAAACGATTATCACCAAATGTACCTAATTTAATCTGAGTCATTAACGCTGGATGCTCTAGTAATACATCCAAAATGCCTTCGAGCAAAGTATAAGATGTAGCAATAATAGCATCAGGTAGTGTTCCGTTTTTTAACCACGCTTCTAAAACGGCTTTCCCCTCTTCACGCGAAAAATGCTTACCATAACCGAGCAGAGTTTGTACCTGTTGAGCTTTAGCTGCGGATTCAAAACCAAGTTGACGTTCTCGCGAAATACTCAGCTCTGGCAATGCGCCCACTAAACCAACGCTTTCAATTTTTGGGTTCAATACCGAGCAAGTTAAATCATAAGCCGCGCTATAATCTTCACTGATCACACAGGAAAAAAACTCATCATCTAACGGCCTATCAATAGCAATAACAGGTGTTCCAGATGTTTGAACCTTCATATAATAGTCGCTAGCATTGGGCAAACAACTAGCGACAAACAGTGCGTCTATACGACGACTGACTAAGGCATCAGTTAATTTCTCTTCGATATCATGTTCATCATCACTGCAGCCGGTCAGAATTTGATAACCCGCCTTACGGGAGTTTTGTTCCAATAATTTGGCGAGTCTAGCATAGCTGCTATTTTCTAAATCGGGAATAATAAGTCCAAATGAACGGCTGCTGCCTGCGCGTAAAGAAGAAGCTGCATGATCAGGTCGATAGTTATATTCATCAACGACAGCCATTACCTTCAGCTGGGTTTTTTCACTGATTCGATATTTTTTAGCTTTACCGTTTATCACATAACTCGCGGTAGTTTTTGAGACACCGGCTAATTTTGCAACTTCATTTAATGTCATTTTATTCCAGCCTCTGGCGCGGTTAAATGTGTGTCAGTTCAAACATTTTATTTTTTTTGGGTTTCTTAGTTGAATTATACGCTGAATCCAGCCACTATTGAAGCTGAAAGGATTCAGCAAAACTTATTTTTGGCTAAAACCAGCTGGGTTATAAATTCAGAACTAGGATATTTAAGCAAATAATGAGTATGTGTTGAATTTTTTTACAACATTTGCTGAATCGTTTCAGCTAAATATTCCAGCAAATAAAATAGAATTTTAATTCTCAATCAATTAGAAAAAAGAGATAAGAGATGCTTAAACTAACGACCAGCAACATTCAATTACAACAAGCCGCTGATACCAAAGAATTAGCCATTAGCAGACTTGCCGCAGACCTAACATCGAAAGGATTAGTGGAAGCCAGCTATATCGACGGTATGCTAAATCGCGAAGCGCAGAACTCAACGTTTTTGGGTAATGGCATAGCAATTCCACACGGGACAACTGATACTCGTCACCTAGTCAAGCGCACCGGTGTAGCTGTGCACCACTTCCCTAACGGTGTCAACTGGGGAGATAACAACATTGTTTATGTGGCAATCGGTATTGCCGCCAAATCAGACGAGCATCTCGGTATTCTCAAGCAGCTAACCAAAGTGCTCTCAGCTGATGGTGTCGAAGAAAAACTCAAGTCAGCAAGTCATAAAGACGATATTATTGCGCTGTTAAATGGCGATGTGCAGTTTAAAGCTGATTTCAATAGCATGCTTATTTTACAACATTTCCCAGCTAACGACATGATCCAACTCAGTGCGGTCGCAGGGGGGTTGATTAAAAATACAGGCGCTGCTAATGCAGAGTTTGTGGCTGAATTAGTCGTAAAAGAGCCTACCTATCTAGGCAATGGACTTTGGCTAACTAGCGGTAACAACAATGTATCCCGCACTGTCATGTCTTTCATATCAGCTGCAGAACCGTTTCAGTTTAACAATCAGCCAGTCAAAGCGTTAATTGCTTTTTCTGTCTGTAATAGCTCACACCAGAATCAACTAGCCACTCTCAGTCAACTCGTTTTTCAACAAAAGCAAGCCACTATCACGCAAGCCAATAGCCAAGAGCTGCTGGCTTTGTTTAACAGCGATGAAGCTGCTGACAATTCTGATACTGCAGATAGCAGCAACAGCGCTGTTTTTACCATTAGCAATGCTCACGGGTTACATGCTCGTCCCGGTGCAATGTTAGTCGCTGAAGCTAAAAAATTCGAATCAACCATTAAAGTGATTAACCTTACTGGCGGCAGCAAAGCAATCAATGCTAAAAGTCTAATGAAGGTCATGGCAATAGGCGCTCAAAAAGGTCACGAGCTTAAGTTTATCGCTGAAGGTATCGACGCTGATGAAGCACTAAAGTCAATTGGTTTAGCGATTGAAGCAGGTTTAGGTGAAGGTTAAGGAGCTGAATATGCCCACTAAAAAAGTTGTTACAGTCACGCTTAATCCGGCATTGGATTTAACTGGTCACTTAAATACTTTAAATGTCGACTCCGTGAGTCTCATTAATCAGGGGAGCTTACGCGCTGCAGGTAAAGGGGTAAATGTCGCTCAGGTATTATCTGATTTAGGTGCCGATGTCACGGTTACTGGTTTCTTGGGCCGTAATAATCAAGATCTCTTTTGCGAACTATTTAACCAGTTACAAGTACAAGATCGCTTTATTCATGTTGATGGTGCAACCCGTATTAACGTCAAATTGGTTGAAGCATCCGGCGCAACCAGTGATATTAATTTTCCAAGTTTCCAAGTCAGTCCCGCAGACATTGAACAATTTGAAAACACCCTATTTGAACTGGCAAAAGATCATGATTACTTCGTGATTGCAGGCAGCTTACCAACAGGCATTACACCGGAGAAATTGGCCACTTGGGTCCAGAAATTACACGACATGGATAAAAAAGTCCTGTTTGACAGTAGCCGTGCTGCTCTAAAAGCTGGACTGAATGCTCACCCATGGCTAATTAAACCCAACGATGAAGAGCTGTCTGAGTTTGCGGGAGAACAGCTAATTACACCCGAACAATGTAGACACGCCGCAGCAAAACTGGCGAAAAAGGGAATTCAAAACATCGTAGTGTCCATGGGCGCTGAAGGTGTTATATGGTTACACGAGGGACAATGGCTTAGCTCTCAGCCGCCAAAAATGCAGGTAGTTAGCACTGTTGGTGCCGGAGATACTCTGGTCGCGGGTCTGTGTTGGGGCCACATGCAAAATATGAATAAACCGCAGCTACTGACTTTCGCTACCGCTCTGTCTGCATTAGCCGTATCGCAAGTTGGTGTAGGGATAAAAAGTTTATCAGAACTTGATTCTATCCAAGAAAAAATTACTTTAAGCGAATAAACCCAACGAACTAAACTCGTTTTATCGGGTAAGTTCAAAGCATATATCCAGACAATAAAGGTTAATTATTATGAATATTGCAATTATAACGGCGTGCCCTAGTGGGGTTGCGAGCAGTATCCTTGCAGCAGGATTGCTGAAACAAGCAGCGGAATCTTTAAAGTGGAATGCTAAGATAGAATGCCACTCAACAGTGATCACTGGTGACTCTCTTACAGCTGATGATATCGCTAAGGCAGATTTCATTGCCATCGCCGCAAATACGCCTATTGATACCACACGTCTTATCGGAAAAAGAGTATATCAAGCCGATATATCAAGTGTGACAGGAGATGCTATAGCTTGGTTACAGCAAGCCGCTACTTCGGCGGCTGAGTTAACCACAGCGCAAGTAACTTCGTTAGCCTCTGAAATTACACCTACAAATACAGCTAAGAAAATTGTCGCGATTACAGCCTGTCCAACAGGCGTAGCACACACCTTTATGGCTGCTGAAGCGTTAGAAGTAGAAGGCAAACGACGTGGCTATCAAATCAAAGTCGAGACTCACGGTTCAGTTGGTGCAAAGAACCAATTAACTGAACAAGAGATTAGCGATGCAGATCTTGTCATCATTGCCGCAGATATCGACGTGCCTCTGGATCGATTTCACGGTAAAAAATTATACAAAACCAAAACCAGTCCTGCATTAAAGAAAACTAAGCAGGAAATGGATAAAGCTTTCAACGAAGCAGCTGTTTACAATCATGCTGGCGGAGCCAAACCTGCAGCAAATACTGAGAAAAAAGGTGTCTATCAACACTTGATGACAGGTGTTTCTCACATGCTGCCTGTCGTAGTAGCCGGTGGTCTTATTATTGCCCTCTCGTTCGTGTTCGGCATCGAAGCATTTAAAGAAGAAGGTACTTTGGCTGCTGCCTTAATGACCATAGGTGGCAGTTCAGCATTTGCATTAATGATCCCAGTATTGGCTGGTTTTATTGCCTTTTCTATCGCAGATCGCCCCGGACTTGCACCTGGTTTAATCGGCGGTATGTTAGCTTCGTCTACTGGCGCAGGTTTCCTTGGTGGTATCGCCGCTGGTTTTATTGCTGGTTACGCAGCTAAGTTTATTGCCGATAAAGTCTCGCTTCCGCAAACACTCGAGGCCTTAAAGCCTATTCTTATAATCCCACTAGTTTCAACGCTGTTTACTGGTTTAGTGATGATTTATGTCGTAGGTGGGCCAGTAGCAGCAGTGATGTCAGCAATGACCGACTTCCTAGCAAATATGGGCAGTACTAACGCGATTCTACTTGGTATTATTCTTGGTAGCATGATGTGCTTTGACTTGGGTGGTCCAGTAAATAAAGCAGCATATACTTTCGGTGTCGGGTTACTCGCCTCTGGAACTTACTTACCAATGGCTGCGATTATGGCCGCCGGAATGGTACCAGCACTCGGTATGGGACTGGCCACTTTCTTAGCTAAAAACAAGTTCAATGACGATGAACGTGAAGGCGGTGTTGCTTCTTTCGTACTTGGCCTGTGCTTTATATCTGAAGGTGCCATCCCGTTTGCAGCTCGCGATCCAATGCGCGTTATTCCATGCACAATGGCTGGTGGTGCACTTACAGGTGCATTATCAATGTTGTTTGGTTGTGAACTTCTAGCACCTCATGGTGGACTGTTTGTACTATTAATTCCGAATGCTATTTCACCTATCTTAATGTACTTAGTCGCTATCGCAGCTGGTACAGCAGTTACTGGATTTGGTTATGCGTTCTTAAAAAACAAACAAGATGCTAAGACTGTTACAGCTTAGTCATCAGAAGTAGAATCCAAATAAAAAAAGACCTGTAAAAACAGGTCTTTTTTTAGCGAGCTAATTAACAAAAATAAGATTATGTAATTATTTTTTACTCTTATAGTGCGACATCATACGACGACGCTTCTTCTGTTGCGATAGTGATAAGTTGTTTTTCTTATCTGCAAACGGGTTTTCGCTGTCACGGAATTCAACTTTAATCGGCGTTCCCATGATTTTCAGAGAACGGCGGAAATAGTTAATTAAATAACGACGATAAGAATGAGCAAGTTTCGTTACCTGATTACCATGCACAACGATTAATGGTGGATTATAACCACCTGCATGTGCATAACGTAGTTTCATGCGGCGACCAGCATGCATAGCAGGCTGATGATCATCAACAGCCATACGTAAAATACGCGTTAACATTGACGTAGAAACACGTTTAGTTGATGAATCAAATGCTTCAGTAATAGACTCGAATAAATGACCAACACCAGTGCCGTGTAGCGCAGAGATAAAGTGAATACGTGCAAAATCGATAAAGCCTAAACGACGATCTAATTCAGATTTGATGCGATCTTTCACATCTGTATCCAAACCATCCCATTTGTTTACTGCGATAACAATTGAACGACCAGAGTTAATAGCAAAGCCAAGTAACGTTAGGTCTTGCGCTGTCACACCAACACGTGAATCAAATACCATTAATACTACATTGGCATCTTCAATCGCTTGCAGTGCTTTAACGATAGAAAATTTCTCTACAGCTTCACTGATATTTTTACGACGACGAACACCGGCAGTATCAATCAACATGTACTTACGGCCATCACGTTCCATTGGAATGTAGATACTGTCACGTGTTGTGCCGGGCATGTCATAAACAACAACACGTTCTTCGCCTAAAATACGGTTAACTAACGTTGATTTACCCACGTTCGGGCAACCAATCATCGCCAGTTTAATAGGCAGGCTAGAATAATCATTTGGACGCTCTTCAGCATCAGCTTCATCATCAACTAATTCACCGTTTACAAACGGATCTGCATCATCGAAGATCTCTTCTTCTTCGACGTTATTTTCAACTTGGACATGTGCTAACGCTTCTTCGATAAGAATGTTAGTACCGCGTCCTTGTGCAGCAGCTATTTGATAGATATCGCCAAATGCTAACGCATAAAATTCAGCAATAGCAACATCGCCGTCAAGGCCGTCAACTTTATTAGCAACAAGAAAAACTTTCTTTTCTTGCTTGCGTAAGTAATCCGCGATCGCTTGGTCTGACACTGTCAGTCCAGCACGCGCATCAACTAAAAATAATACTGCATCGGCTTCATCAATCGCTAATAGCGATTGGTCGGCCATTTTTGCATCAATCCCTTCTTCATCGCCATTAATACCGCCGGTATCAATTACAATGAAATCGCGATCAGCTAATTTAGCTTGTCCATATTTACGATCACGAGTTAACCCAGGAAAATCAGCAACGAGTGCATCCCGAGTACGAGTTAAGCGGTTGAACAATGTTGATTTACCAACATTTGGGCGTCCAACCAATGCAATTACAGGGGTCATATATAACCTCAGCCTCAAACGGCTCTAGTAAAATTAAAGTCCCTTATTTAAAAGGACAAAATGCGCCTCGCGGCGCAATAAAGTATATGTATAGCTAATTAACGCTTAGCTATTTGGGCTTTTTCAAAGCCACTAAATCACCATCTCTTGTTTGCACATAGAGTAGTTCTTTAGCATCCAATGGTTTAGAGAATAAACCATCACGGTCAACCAATTCTTGAGCAACAAAGTTACCGGTCTTACGGTCTAACCAATGTAGATAACCGTCGTCATCACCGACCACAACATAACTGCCCGATACAGTCGGCGCTGTTACGCCACGTAAAGAGAGTCCAGTTTGTGACCATAAGGTTAATCCGTTACGGCGATCTATCGCATGAATTCGACCTTGAGTATCAGTAATGAAAAGCTCAAAGCCTGCAACAGCAATATCTTTTACTGAAGCGTAAGCGCGTTTCCACTTCACATTACCATTACGTAATTCAATCGCCATTAATTCACCGTTGTAAGCAGACGTATAAACGTCACCGCCACGGGCAATAGCTTGGCCATTAACATCAACTAAACGGTCAATGTCATTCGCACCTTTTGACTTGGCAACAGCAACTTCCCAAATCAAACGACCATTAGCAACAAAAATGGCGGCTAGTTTACCATCACTGCGACCATAAATCGCTGCCCCATTAGTAGTGATAGGTGAATTATTACCACGTAATGTCAAAGATGGCAGTTCTGAGCCTTGCGTCCAGCGTTGTTCGCCAGTCATAACATCAAAACCAACTAAGCTACCGCTAGAGGTTTGGATGATAACAATGCCATCATCAACAACTGGATTAGCGATAACTTCGCCATCCGTTGCCACTTGCCAAGCGAGATCACCGGTTTTAGCATCAAGGGCAAATAATACTGCTTTTTCGCTACCGATAAATATCTTGCCATAACCAGCGGCAACACCACCTGAAAGTAGCGCTTTATCAGCGTCTTCAAAGCGATTGAAAATAGCTTGTTCAGAGAGATCTTGCTGCCAAATTTCGTCACCGTCTTTCGCATCAACGGCGGTTACAACACCGTAACGACTCGCGGTATACAGAGTATCATCCAGCTGCAATATACGTGTTTGCGCATAAAATTCACCGTTACCATCACCGATACCAGTGCTCCAGGCTTCAGAGATTGAGAACTCAGCATCGAACTCAGGTAATGGAGAAGCAAGATCTTCTTCACTCGAGAATAAAGAACAGCCCTGCAGTAATAACGATAGTGTTATCGCTGCAGTTAGTTTAGTTAGCTTATTGCGCATCCACTTCTCCAGCAATCTCAGCATCAAGATCGTCAGCAACCGTAGCTACAGCTAGGTCATCAATCTTAAGTTGAAGTAACTGGATGTTGGCATCAGTACTTGCAATCGCAGTCTCATAAGCACTACGTGCAGCGCCGCGATCGCCTTGTTGTAAGTAAATATCACCTTTTACTTCTGCAACTTTACCGGCAAAAGTTTCTAGAGTGATTTTTTCTAATGTCGCTAGCGCTGCAGTAAATTTAGCTTGTTGCGCTTCAACACGTGCTAAGCGTAATTGTGCGATAGGAACAATGCTCGCTTCACTTGAGTGCGTTGCAACCCAGTTAAGTTGTTTTTCAGCTTCTGCATAGTCTGCCGCTTTAACCGCTTCAGCTGCAACTTGCAGTGCAGTTAGCGTCGCATAAGAATTACCTGAATTAGCATCGATGAAGGCTTGTGTATCAGCTTTAGCAGCTATGCCTTGCTCTGTTAATTGAGTAGCAACTTTATCGTAGGCAGCAGAAGTTGCTTCCTGCGATGCTAAACTACTATCTTGGTAATAACGGAATCCTACTAGACCCGCTAAACCTAATACCGTACCAAAAATAACGGCATTACCATTCGATTTCCACCACGATTTTAGTGCTTCAACCTGTTGTTCTTCAGTTGCGTAACCTTCCACGACTCACCCTTAAAATATTTACGAAACGAAACTAACAATTAATCCAACTCGGATTATTTATTTAGTAGCGTAGTCAATTGGTTTGCTAACTCAGTTACTGCAATAGTTTGTTGTTCTGTTTTACCAGTCAAATCTTTTACTGTAACTTGCTTATTTTCAATTTCATCACTACCTAAAATCAACGCTATTTTCGCGCCATTTTGGTCAGCTCTTTTTAGTTGTTTTTTGAAATTACCGCCGCCGTTGTGCGTCATCACTTTCAGCGCAGGTAATTCATCGCGAAGTTGCTCAGACAGTAACATTGCATGTACGTCGGCGCCTTCACCCAATGCCGCTACGTAAACGTCAACAGCACCAGTAATATCTTTAGTTAACTCTAATTCTTCAAGTAATAACACTAGACGTTCAATACCTAATGCAAAACCAACAGCAGGTGTTGGTTTGCCGCCTAACTGTTCAACTAGACCATCGTAACGACCACCACCACAAACCGTACCTTGAGCGCCTAAGCTAGTCGTCACCCATTCAAATACGGTGTAATTGTAGTAATCTAAACCACGCACTAAACGATCATTGATTTCATATTTAACGCCTGCTTGATCTAACAATGTACATAGACCATCAAAGTGCGCTTTAGTTTCTTCGCCGTAGTAATCAGCTAAGCTCGGTGCATCAGCTAATAATGCTTGTACTGCTGGATTTTTACTATCAAGTACACGCAATGGGTTTGTGTACATACGACGTTGACTTTCTTCGTCTAATTGTTCTTTAAAACCTTCAAAAAAAGCAATTAATGCTTCTTTGTGCGCTTTACGTTCTGGTGTTGAGCCCAGTGAGTTAAGTTGTAAAGTCACGTGCTGTTCAATGCCCAACAATTTCCATAAACGCGCAGTTAATAAAATAACTTCAGCATCCGTATCTGCACCTTTAAGACCGAAAATTTCCACACCAAATTGGTGGAATTGACGATAACGTCCTTTTTGTGGACGTTCATGACGGAACATAGGTCCGATATACCACATACGACGCTCTTGGTTATATAACAAACCATTTTGAATGCCAGCGCGAACTGTCGAAGCAGTGCCTTCAGGACGCAGTGTTAAGCTGTCACCGTTGCGATCATCAAACGTGTACATCTCTTTTTCAACGACGTCGGTAACTTCACCGATTGCGCGTTTAAATAAGTTAGTCGATTCCACGATTGGCATGCGAATTTCTGAATAGCCATAAGCAGCAACAGTTTTACGTAATACAGATTCAACTTTTTGCCATACTGGCGTTTGTTCTGGTAAACAATCGTTCATGCCACGAATTGCTTGAATAGGTTTAGTCACAATCACACTCGGAATTAAAAAAAGACATATAACGCTGATTATAAGGCGTTTACACGTCGAGGTAAAATATTCAGCAGTATTAGCATGAGATTTAGGCTATTCCTAAATCTGTGTAAGCAAAACCAAGACTGCCATTTAAAAAATATTGCATTGAATACCCAGAGCTAGCGATTAAGAACCTGCGTCTGTAACAATAATGTTTTCAGGTAACATCATGCTCGCTTTCGCGCGGATCTTAGCTTCTAACTGATCAATCATATCGGTATTATCAAAACGCTCTTTCTGACGAGTACCATCAAGATAGTAACCACTCTTACGATTACCACCAGTCACACCGATATGCGAAGCTTCTGCCTCACCAGGGCCATTAACCACACAACCAATAATCGATACGTCCATTGGTGTGATGATATCTTCAAGGCGTTCTTCTAGCGCGTTTACCGTACTGATAACATCGAATTCTTGACGTGAACAGGTTGGACAAGCAATAAAGTTAATGCCGCGACTACGAATACGGAGAGATTTTAAAATATCAAAACCAACACGGACTTCTTCAACTGGATCGGCAGCTAAAGAAATTCGCAAAGTATCACCAATGCCTTCAGACAGTAACATGCCTAAACCTACAGATGACTTAACAGCGCCACTGCGGAAACCACCAGCTTCAGTTATACCAAGATGTAATGGCTGGATTATCTCTTTGGCAAGTAAACGGTAAGATTCTACGGCAAGGAATACATCAGAGGCTTTAACACTGACTTTAAATTGATCAAAGTTCAAACGTTCAAGAATGTCCACATGACGCATCGCTGATTCAACTAATGCAGCAGGTGTTGGTTCGCCGTATTTCTCTTGAATTTCACGTTCTAGAGAACCACCATTAACACCAATACGAATTGGAATATTCATATCTTTAGCACAATCAACAACCGAACGAATACGGCTTTCATTACCAATGTTACCCGGATTAATTCGCAGGCAATCAACACCATATTCGGCGACTTTTAGTGCGATACGGTAATCAAAATGAATATCTGCGACTAACGGTATATTAGATTGTAATTTGATCTCTCTGAATGCTTCAGCAGCATCCATAGTAGGCACTGATACACGAACAATATCCGCACCAACAGCTTCCAACTGTTGAATTTGGGCAACGGTAGCAGCCACATCTGTCGTCAATGTATTAGTCATTGACTGTACTGCGATAGGCGCATCGCCACCGACAGCAACATCGCCGACCATGATTTGACTCGATTTTCGACGAATAATAGGACTTTCCTGATGCATACTAAATAACTCTATAAATTAATGTATTAAGGCGTTAAGTGGGATTACTAATGTAATGAATGTACTTACATTGGTAATTCAAACTTCGCGAGACGGCCTTTTCTAAACTTAGATAAATCGATATTGGCGCCAGCAAAGCGTATTTGTACTTGCTCTGGTGCGCCTAATTTTATGTTCAGCGGAATTTCGCCTTGCAACTGCAATATTTGACCGGCTTTTTTTACCCCTGTCATCAACACTTTGCCTTGACTGTTTTTGATTTCAACCCAGCAATCACCAATAAACGTCAATTCAACTAAACCTTGTATGATATTTTCGCCTTCGCTTTCAGCTAAATCATCACTAGTTATAATATCATCGTCGAGTTCTATAATTTCAACTGCAGCTTGTTGAGTCACATCATCAGTAACTTTAAGTGTTTCCGTTGTTGGCAGTGCCAAAGTCGGTATTGGCTTAATAATAGGCTTCACGATCACAGCAGACTTTTCAGTTTTGGTCGGCTGAAATAATTCAACCATTTGCTCTACTTGCTCCAAGGTTACTTTCGGCATAACACGTGGTTTTATATCGCTATCAGAAGCTTTAACTGCGCTATTTTCAATTGCACTGTTTTCAACTGCCAATTCTGGCACCACGACTGCGGTATCATTACGTTGAAAACCCCAAATAAGGAAAATAACCAACATAAAACCGAGAATGCAATAACTCGCCAGCATTAGGCGATTATCATGACTTTCTTGCTTAGTGCGGCGGGAAAAACTTTGTAATTCAGCTTCTTTCTGAGAACAGTCTGACTGCTGACAATCGTAGGCAGCTAAAACGTCGGCTTCAGGTATTTTTAAATAACGCGCATAACAACGAATATAACCACGCATAAAAATGCTAGATATAGCCGCATCATCAACATCATTTTCAATATTACCGATTACCGATAACTTTAAATTGAGGTTATCACTAACCTCTTTTAACGACAGGTCACGAGCAATACGCGCGTCATGCAATAACTGACCTGCTGTAATTATACTTTCTTCAAGCGCTATCTCTGGTTCGCTATTTTCTTCTTCACGCGTTTCTAAATCAATAGTCATTAGCTATATATTTTTTCGTCTGAGTGGATAACGGAAATTGAGTTAATAAGTTGCGACTGTATTTCTCAGCTAACGCTGGTTCGTTCAACTTATTGGCAATTTTAAAACCTAACCACAGGCTAGGTGCGCTGGCTTTCACGGCGGTTTCATATTGTAAAAACAACTGATTCGCACGTTGATAGTTAGCCAGGTTATAATTCAATTCAGTCATGGATAATAAAGGCGCTTTATTTTGCGGCGCGTGAGCATAAGCAGACTGAAAATAGCTTAGAGCCTTCTTGTCATCCCCCTGCTTAACCGCGCATTTTCCTGCGTTATCATAACTGTTGGCGACTTTATTATAAAATGGTGCCGAAATTGCTGCTAAAAATTCTTGTTCAGCTGCAGCATATTTCTGTTGCGCACACAGGAAGGTACCATAGTTGTTACGGATATTGCCATCTTTAGGCGCTAACTCTCGTGCTTTAAGGTAGGCAGTTTCGGCTTGTTTACTTTCATTTACACGTTGATAGTAATAAGCATAACCTAGATAAACAGCTGCGTTATCAGCATCATAATTTATTGCTTTATCTAGGTTAGCTTTAGCATCTTGATAGGATTCGAGCTCAATATATTTTAATGCTAATGTTAAACGACTTTGCGCCGCATGGCTTTGATCTATTTTTCTCTCTGTTAAACCGTCACTGGTTTCAACGTAGCTTTTTGAACTGCAAGCCACTAATCCAGATAGACACAAAACCAATATACCGAACCTCTTCATCCTTAAATCCGTTTAGTTATTAGAATCAATCGGCTATTTTGACTGAAATCTCTTCACCTTGCATGCGTTTTTTTAAGGTTCTTTTGGTTCTGTCGATCACGTCACCTGCAAGTTGACCACAAGCGGCATCAATATCATCACCACGCGTCTTACGGATCGTTACCGTATTTTCGTATTCCATAAGTACTTTATTGAAACGATCAATACGACTATTACTTGGCTTACCGTAATCACTTCCTGGAAATGGATTAAACGGGATCAAGTTGATTTTACAAGGTGTATCTTTTAATAAATGTGCTAATTCATGTGCTTGGTCAGTCGAATCATTGACGTGATCAAGTAGTACATACTCAATCGTTACTTTCTGACGATTAGCATTAGATTTACTGATGTAATTTTTCACTGACGCAAGGAGTGTTTCAATATTGTACTTTTGGTTAATCGGTACAAGTTCATCACGTAATTTATCATTTGGCGCGTGTAATGAAACAGCAAGCGCTACATCAATTGAGTCAGCAAGTTTATCAAGTGCAGGTACTACACCTGAAGTGGATACTGTCACACGACGCTTAGATAAACCAAAACCGTAGTCATCTAACATCAAGTTCAATGCTGGCACTAGGTTAGTCATGTTAAGTAATGGCTCACCCATCCCCATCATAACTACGTTAGTAATTGCGCGTTTCTTGTTATTAAAACCAATGACTTGTGTTGCACGCCAAACTTGACCAATAATTTCCGACACACGCAAATTACGGTTAAAACCCTGCTGCGCTGTTGAGCAGAAAGTACATTCAAGAGCACAACCTACTTGTGAAGATACGCAAAGTGTTGCACGGTCCCCGTCTGGGATATAAACCGTTTCGTATTCTTGACCATCAACTTTTAATGCCCACTTGATCGTGCCATCTTCGCTGCGTTGTTCTTGGCTGATCTCTGGTGCTTCAATAACAGTTTCGCGTAATAGTTTTTCGCGTAACTTTTTATTTAAGTTAGTCATTTCATTAACGTCATCACAACCTTCATGATAAATCCATTTCATAACTTGATCGGCACGGAATGGTTTCTCACCAATATCAGCGAAATATTGGCGCATCGCTTTGCGATCTAAATCTAATAGATTAACTTTTTTATTACTCATGAAGTGAGCCTCTGTCATTTATTTTATCCGGTTTGAAACTGCATAAATTATTCATTTCACTTATGCGAAAATCATTAACTTAGCTAAATAAACACCAATATAGGGATGAATTCACCTATAAAATACGGTTGTAAATTACAGTTTCAGGGCGCGGGATTGTACAAAGTTTAACGCTGAGACGCTAGCGCATTCACAGAATAAAGCAAAAATATTTCTAACGGCCAAATTAATCACAGTTAAGCAATCACTATACTTAGCGGAATAAGCGTAACAAAATAATGTAGATAACTAAAATAATGAGTAAATCAAGACGAGGAAGCGGTAAAATATAAAAGAAAAGTCATATAAAAAATAAGCAGCTAATATGAATTCATATTAGCTGCAACAAGTACTAAATTCTCAAGATTTGCAATGATCAAATACTTCATTTTCAGTAAAGAAGTAAGCAATTTCTCGCGCTGCAGATTCAGGGCTATCTGAACCATGTACGGCATTGAAACGCATACTTTCAGCGTAATCACGGCGTAATGTGCCAGCAGCGGCAGTTTCAGGGTTAGTTGTACCCATTAGCTCACGATAGTAAGTAATTGCATTGTCACCTTCCAGCACTTGAACCATGATTGGACCTGAAACCATAAATTCGATGAGTGGTTCGAAGAATGGTTTTCCTTCATGCTCAGCGTAAAAACCTTCAGCTTGTTCACGTGTTAAATGCACCATTTTTGCTGCTGCAATAGTTAAACCACAAGCTTCAATGCGAGAATAAATAGCGCCAATTAAATTCTTACGAACTGCATCTGGTTTCACAATTGAAAATGTACGTTGAATAGCCATAGTTTTAACCTTATTTTCCCTAAAATTTAATGAAATAAGCACAATGAGGCACTTATTGAACAAATCGACTTTAATTGCATTACAAAATTAACACAAGTCTTTATCTGCATTAGTGAGATAAACTACCTTACATATCTTAAGGTTACTTAGTTTCTGAATTACTTAAGGCGTTTAAATCCAAGTCATCGCCTTCTGATTTTTCAGGAAGGGTTGAGTCATCAGTGTCTTCTGGCGGTAATGGCGTTTGCTCCGAGATTGCTTTTTCAAACTTTTTACGTTGCCAATATTTAATGCCAAACAAGGTCGCTATCGCTGCAATCACAAGGAACAATACCCCACCAATAATCCATAGCATCCAGTTAAAGCGTTTCTCTGCTTCCAGAATTTTGGCGGCTTCAGCATCTGATGCGGCTTTTAAATCAGCCTCAGAAACGGCAAGAGCAGGGTTAATTTCAATAGGTTTAGGTATCACAAATGCTTGCGACGGCAATTTCACTACAATTTCACGGCCTAAACTAGTGGTCGCAAACATAGTTAAATTAACTCGATAACCACCAAACTTTTCCGGTCTCGGGATCGCATATTCAAATTTATTCTTATTTGTTTCACCGTGCAAAATAAAACGCTCAATCTCGTCCTTACTTTTATTGACTATGCGCCCTTCGATGACGATGCTTTTAGCATCCAGCTCTTCGAGATCAAAATAGAGCACTAGTTGCGGATCAACTCCCTCTACGATTGGTAATATTTTGGATTTAATTGGACTGGGAAAGACCACTACATCTTGACTGACTTCGCGTGTGAATACGTTGTTTTTCACTGATACTGCAAAGCGGTATTTTCCAGTATCGAGATCGAGTTTTAAATAGGTGGTAAAAATGCCATCTGCAGGTAACTGATCAAAGCGATCTCCGCGATCGGTAAATTTTGCTAACTCTTTAAAATCGAATTTAAAATTCGCATCTACAGGGCGATTATAGCCATAAGCAGTCATGGATAAAGCAACATCGCGAATATAAGCCTCATTCAATGGTTTATTACCATTAAATAATTCACCAGTGACCGTAATTCGCTCGCCACTGTAAAGTTGAATAGGGAGTTGCTGCACTTTTAATTGCACATCAGAAATAAGTTGAATACGATTATCACCCGAAATTTCACCTATAGCTTGCCATGGACCCGGCATAGGGTTATCGATAGTGATCATGTCGTGCTCAAGACCTTCTAACCAACGAGTACGCTCTGTGGCAGCCGAGATCCGCGCCTTGCTGCCATCAGGACGAACTAAGATCACAGCTTCTTTGAAACGCTTACGAGCAATAATAAAGGTAATTTGTTCAACCCCAAAATCAACTCTAAAACGATTATCTAACAGTGGTATATCACTGGTTTGATAGTTTTGCTTTGCAATTCCGCTCACGCTAACCAAGCATAAGATAACCAGTAAAGACCACTTGCGCATAACTATTCCTTTATTCTTAATGCTATGTTTTAACTAATGCCACAACGCATCTTTAACTAATGTTAAACGCTCTGCATGCGCCTGTTGTTCTTGTTCTGTTGCTCTGACAACTTTTAAGCGAGGTCTACTCACAGGTAATCGGCGCACACCAGCTGAATCTTCGCCCGCGGAACTATTTTGCGATAAATTAAGCATGGTTTGTCCACCGGTCATATACAGGTAAACATCGGCTAAAATCTCGGCATCGAGTAACGCGCCGTGTAATGTACGATGAGAATTATCGATACCATAACGACCGCATAATGCATCGAGGTTATTACGTTTACCAGGAAATAACTTTTTAGCGATAGCTAAGCTATCGGTAATTTTACAAATTTCTTTAGTTTCAGGTAGTTTTCGATTTAATAATCGAAACTCATGATCCAAGAAGTTAATATCAAACGAGGCATTATGTGCCACCAGCTCAGCGCCGGTAATAAAGTCAATAAACTCGCTAGCAATTGAAGAGAAACTCGGCTTATCTTGTAAAAATTCGTCCGTAATGCCATGAACCGCGATAGCTTCGGGATCCACTAAACGATCAGGTTTGACATAAACATGGTATGTACGCCCAGTCGGACGACGATTCATCAATTCAATACAGCCTATTTCAATTACGCGGTGACCGATATGTACGCCACCAGCGCCTTCATTCATACCGGTAGTTTCAGTATCGAAGACAATGACGCGGCCTGCTTCTTGTGCGGACTCAATATTATTTAAAGACATAAAATGTACCTAGAAAAGGATAAAACCAGCAGTAAAATATAATCTGCGCCATTCTAATATGAAACAACATCTGGATCACGCTAATCCTGCCCGCGCATCGATTTTGTTGAGAGTTGCGCGGGTAGCTTTCCTGATAACTTAATCGTGGTATTACTAGGCATAAACTTGCGAGCTTTGTGGCTTAACTTCCACCAGTTCTTAACTGGTGAAATAGGTATTCTACGTTTACGAGCAACAATAAAATATACAGATGAAAAAGACGGAAAGTGCATTTGACCAATGCCTTCGGTCCACCATGACATAGGTTTTTTACCGAGAAACGAAGTAAAAGCAAAGCGATCATCTTGAATGATCTCAAAGCCTAATAAGGATAACCAATCTTTGATACGCGCAGGAGTAAACATACGCGCAGACCAAGGGGCAACGTTACGTTTCAAACCACACATTTTAGTCAAGCCGCATAACGATAGCGGATTATAACCAGATAAGATCAAGTAACCATCGGCAGTTAAGACACGTTCCACCTCCCTTAATACTTGGTGAGGGTCGGCAGAGAAGTCTAAACATTGTGTTAAGATACAAGCATTAATGCAGTTTTCCTGAAAAGATAGCTCAGTGGGATCCATGACAATTCCACCCAAGCCAAGCTCTGCGGTAGCTGTAACTTGATGATAAATTGGACTCGAAAAACAATTAAAGGTACCACTCAAGCAACCGAGCTTTAGCAGGTGATAGCCGTAGAGCTGTGGGCACCAAACATCGAGCCTTGCCTGAATCTGACAAGCTAACCAGTCTCCCATAGGCAAGTCTTCCCAACGATGAGGAATACTTACGTCATGCTTTTGTTGAGCAGGTTGAATTAACACCGTGACATCCGTTAAAATTATGTTTTAGTTATAATGAAAGATAATCTGTTAAAGAGAGTGATGCAATGATTGAAGTCATTTCAATTCCCACACTGAATGATAACTATGTGTGGTTAATAAAAAATACCTTAGATAATAACTGTTGTGTAGTCGATCCTGGCGCAGCAGACCCAGTGCTTGAAGTTTTAGCACTGCATAATTTAAAACTGAATGGTATTTTAATTACTCACCATCATTACGATCACATTGACGGTATCCCGGAGTTACTGGCCAATAGCGAGCTTACGGCTAGAAATTCTGCGCCAGTGACAATCTATTCTTCGATAGCAATGCCCGAACTTGAAAATGTCATTACAGTGGCAGATGGCGACAAGATCCAACCTTTTGCTAATGACTTTCAATTATCTGTTATGGCAACACCCGGACATAAACGTGAGCATGTGGTTTACCATAATGACCAGCTGCTATTTTCTGGCGATACGCTGTTTTCTGGTGGCTGTGGACGCATACTCGATGGCTCAGCGTGTGAGCTATTTCACTCATTAGGAAAAATAACTCAATTAAATGATGAGTTATTAGTCTATCCCACTCATGAATATACCCAAGCCAACCTCATGTTTTGTCATGCGGTAGACCCCCATAATGAAGCATTAAAAATTGCGATTTCAGAGACTGCAAAGCTGCGTCAAAGAGGCTTACCAACTTTGCCTTCAACATTAAAAAAAGAAAAACAAATCAATGTATTCCTGCGCACAAATGAGCCAATGATACGTTCAGTATTGGAAGATAGACTGACTCTATTATTAGATTCAGAGCAATCGATATTTACCGAATTACGCAGTTGGAAAGACAACTTCTAAGTAAGAAAAACATCGTTAAAGATGAATGAAGCGCCCCTATATAGGCCTCAGTAACAGCAAGGCACGTAACTTGCTTTGTTATGCTGAGACGATTAGCATAGAGGCGTTTTTCACTAATATAAGATGTATATGAAATTTAACTTCCCTCTCCCATTGTTACTGCTACTGGGTGGTTGTCAACTGACAACAGAGCCTACAGAGAGTAACCAGCCTGAGACTGTAAAACCGATAGAGCAAGTTGTTGCCAAAGTCGCTCAGTCTGAAGCATCTATACGTGAAAGCCAAATAACAGCGCAAGCGCCTGCTGAAGAAACACTGCCAGAGCCGATAAATAACGTCTGGGTACGTATTGCCGATCAAATGAGTATCTCTGTACCAAATAACAAACGTATTCAAAAACACCGTAATTGGTATCTAAAAAACCCGAAACATCTGCAAACGATCTCAGAACGTGCAGACCCTTTCCTTTATCTTATTGTTGAAGAATTAGAACGTCGTAATTTACCATTAGAATTGGCTTTATTGCCGATCGTAGAAAGTGCATTTGACCCGTTCGCTTATTCTCATGGCCGCGCATCAGGTATGTGGCAATTTGTACCCGGTACCGCAAAACGTTTCGGTCTTGATCAGAACTGGTGGTATGACGGCCGTCGTGATGTATTAGCATCAACCAGCGCCGCACTAAACTACATGGAATATTTAAACCGTCGCTTTAAAGGTGATTGGTTACACGCACTTGCTTCTTATAATTCAGGAGAAGGTCGAGTAGGTAAATCTATTCGCCGTAATAAGCGCAAGAACTTAGCTACCGATTTCTGGTCATTATCATTGCCAAAAGAAACCGAAGCTTATGTACCGAAATTACTAGCCTTGGCAGATCTGTTAAAAAATGCCGATAAATACAATCTGACCTTACCTATTATCTCTAATGAGCCGAAAATAGAACAAGTCGATGTAACAAGTCAGATCGACCTAGCTTTAGCTGCCGATCTCGCCGGTATTAAAGTAGCTAAACTGCAAAGCTTGAATCCCGGTTTCAATCAATGGGCTACCGCACCTAATGGTCCGCATACTCTGCTATTACCAATAGAAAAGGTAGATACGTTTAAAGCTGCACTAGCTAAAACAGACGTTAAAGGCCGTTTAAACTGGGTGCGCTATAAAGTTAAATCAGGCGACAGCTTAAGTGTAATTGCAGAAAATTATAATACGTCGAGCAAGATAATCGCTTCAGTGAATAATCTATCTGGCAGCAGTATTCGCATTGGCCAAGCTCTGCTCATTCCGATGGCAGCAAAGAATTTAGATTATTATAAACTGAGTAAATCATCACGCTTAACACGCCGTCAGCAACAACCTGCCGGACGCTTTAAGATCGCGCATAAAGTGAAAAGTGGTGACAACCTTTGGGATCTATCCCGCACCTATAAAGTGAATTACCGTAGCTTGGCAAAATGGAATAACATGGCGCCAAACGATCCACTGAAGATCAATCAGAAACTGGTAATTTGGCAAGGTAAGAAAGGTAAAAAAAGCCAAGGCATAATGCGCAACGTGACTTACAAGGTAAGACCTGGAGACTCGCTAGCAAGAATTGCTAGTAAATTTAACGTCAAGATTGCCGACTTGATCCGCTGGAATTCATTGCAAAATCAAAAATATATTAAACCAGGCCAATCGTTACGCTTATTCGTCGATGTAACTAAAGTTAATAGCTAACGGCCTATAACGACAAACAAACAAATAGATAAAATAAAAGCGTTTGCCTAAATGATCATTTAGGTAAACGCCCTATCTCTTCATCATTCAAGTTCTGTTTACAGACCAAGCATAGATTCTTTTAGGTCATCATCCGCTGGTGACTCGCCTAACCAAATAGACAATACCGCTTCACGAAAAACATCATTATCGATAGTAGATAGTAACGCGCCATTCTTATAAGTATTTAAGCCTTCAGCCGGCATACTCACCAGCGTGAATTGATCGCCTTTAACAATAGTTTCTGAAAATACGCTAATGAATCCAGCAATCTCTTTAGCGATGGCTTGCGTATCGCCATCCGTTGCTACAGCGAAGCCTTCATTGATTGCAGATACCATTTTTTCAGAGGTAATCAGCCCAGAGATAATATTCAAACGAATAGCGCTGATCTCTTTACTTTTAACAACATTCGTCTCTGTTTTTATCGTAAATAATGAACCTACATATAGGTCGATAAAATACTTACTGCGCACACCTGCACCTTGAAAGTTCAGCTTTGCACCTTCCATTGCGATGTCGTTTGGAACTAAAACACCAGCCACTTCTTGATCTGCACTTACCGAGAAGCTTAGCAACAAAGCCGTTACTAACATAGCCAATTTATTCATGTTTTCTTCCTAAAATAGTTAACAGAATAATGATTCTACCTATAAACACCATAAAGTAAAAAGGTAAGTTCGATAAAACATGGGAAATTAATGAGTAAACAAGTAACTGAAAAAAACATATTTTGATACAACTAATGGCCAAAATAAATTTAGCATCGAAGAGATTATTGGCGAAAAATATAAAAAAGCCCTTATAAATAAGGGCTTTAAAACGAAAAAACTAAATCAGTATTATTTTTGGTGTTTTAAATTCCAAATTTCACTGTTAATTTTCGCATCAATTTCTGGATATTGGCTACTATCAAATGTCGGCGTTTTACCTGCATCTAATTGTGCGTTGTAGTCCTTGGCAATGATGAATACAAACTTAGATAACATCAGAATAGCAATAATGTTTACCAAGGCCATTAAGCCCATTGAAGCATCCGCCATGTTCCACACTAAATCTGATTTAGCGACAGCGCCAAACATGATCATACCCAACACCACAACACGGAAAACCATCACCATCACTTTTGAGTTACGGTTCAAGAACAAGATGCTTGTTTCAGCATACGAGTAGTTTGCCACGATTGAAGTAAACGCAAAGAATAAAATTGCGATAGCTACAAAGGTATTACCCCAACCACCAACGTGTGATGACAGAGCAAACTGAGTTAACTCAATACCACCAATACCTTCAGTACCGCTTAAATCAGACAGTAAGATGATAGAGGCAGTTGCAGTACAAATAACGATAGTATCAATGAACACACCTAACATTTGCACATAACCTTGCGATGCAGGGTGATTTGGAAACGGTGCGGCACTTGCAGCGGCGTTTGGCGCGCTACCCATACCGGCTTCGTTAGAGAACAAGCCACGTTTAATACCTTGCATCATAGCAACGCCCAGTGCGCCACCCGCAGCTTCTTCTAAACCAAATGCAGATTTAATGATCAGTGAGAATACCGCAGGTAGTTCGCTGATGTTCATAGCAACAACCACAAACGCAATTAAGATATAGGCGATAGCCATAAATGGCACTACGATTTCAGCAAATGCGCCGATTACACGTAAACCACCAAAAATGATGAAGCTAGAGAAAATAACTAACACAATACCAACGATAGTTTTATCGAAACCGAATGCGTTATGCATTGAATTAGCGATGGCATCTGATTGTACTGCGTTGAATACCAAACCGAAGGCCACGATAAGACATACTGAGAACAATACACCTAACCAACGTTTACCTAAGCCTTTTTCCATGTAGTAAGCAGGGCCACCACGGAAATTGCCATCAACGTCTTTTGTTTTAAATAATTGTGCTAATGAGCTTTCTGCGAAACTTGTTGCCATACCAATGACAGCAATAACCCACATCCAAAATACGGCGCCAGGACCACCAGCAGTAATTGCAACAGCAACACCGGCAAGATTACCGGTACCAACACGAGCAGCTAGACTTGTACATAACGCTTGAAATGAAGACACACCTTCGCTACTAGCTTGGCGACTGCCAGATAATACCGTGAACATGTGTTTGAAGTGGCGAAACTGAATAAAGCCCAATTTAACAGTAAAATAAAGACCTGTGCCAATGAGTAAATAAATCAGAACAGAGCCCCATAACAGCCCATTTATAAAATTAATAAATTCCGTCATATATTCCTTCTTGTACCCTATTAACATTTGTGATTTTCAATGAAAACATCACCAAAAACCAAGGAAGCCACGGAATATATCACAAATTACTGAATAAATGGTAATTTGAAGATTATTGAAACTCACTGCTCGATTAATATTCTTTAAATCGTAGCCTTTTAACCATTTATGGCTAGTCCCACTCTTATTTAAAACCAATCCATCAAAAACTAATGAATTACGTGACACAGAACGCAGTTACAGTTAAATAGTTAGCATTCTCGCAAAGAAAAGTGATATAGAAAGGGAAACTATCAAAGCAAAGGTGGCCCCATGGAAGGAACTAATCAAGTGTCGATAGAAGTAAGCAAAAAAGAGGCTAAGTCTAACTCAAAGCGTAAGTGGCGAGAAATTGAAGCAATTAAGGACAAGATAACCTTAGAGAGAGAGATGGATGATTACGATGATCCACTGAGTTATTTCTCTAATCTTATCGCCTAACAAAAAGCCGCATCTGATGCTAACGCACGGCAAGATCATTATAAAT
>Ga0209396_1001481_pt1 | contig 26092 bp, 19 predicted proteins | sample GOMGulsemesocosm_6_FD_184638 | JGI IMG/M metagenome (GOLD analysis project Ga0209396, IMG submission 184638) | Methane-oxidizing microbial communities from mesocosms in the Gulf of Mexico - GOM8C Gulf of Mexico (SPAdes) (version 2) | ecosystem: Environmental > Aquatic > Marine > Cold seeps... | reverse complement strand
TTTTCTGCATAAGGTTTATTTAAATAAAGATGTTATTACCTAAGTAATTCATCGTGAATCAATATTTAAGTCTAATTTAAAGCGCTAATTTAATCCCTTATCTAATCCCTCAGAACGCTATTAGTCATAATACCTCGGCACAAATTTAAAAGTGTTCAATATCTGCTCACTTAAACAAAACAAATACATTTTTTCTTGCGAAAAAGATCAATATTCCCTACTATGCGTATCGCTTAACCTGTTAAGCAAAAAGTAATATTGCGGTGAGATGTCCGAGTGGCCGAAGGAGCACGCCTGGAAAGCGTGTATACGGCAACGTATCGTGGGTTCGACTCCCACTCTCACCGCCACTTCCTATTCCAGTATCATCCTATAAAATCCTTTTAAATGTATTTATCTCAACAAAATCAATAGATTTAATCTATTTTAGTCTTTTAACGTCTTGTACGATTTTACACCAGCTCATCATTTATGTACCATTCAATGTACCACTGGACTATAAATAAACTCAATTGGTACATCAGTGGGAAGTTACTTTTTAGATTTTTTACTTTTCTGGTGGTACATCATGGCTAAAAAGATAAGACCTTTAACAAATACTGAAGTCAAGCAGGCCAAGGCTCAAGAGAAAGAATATACCCTCGCAGACGGTGATGGCTTACAACTGAGAATCAAACCCTCAGGGTCTAAAAATTGGGTATTAAAATACTCAAAACCTTTTACAAAAGTACGTACGAATATCGGGCTTGGGACTTATCCAGAAATATCACTTAAACAGGCTAGAGATAAAAGGGCTGAAGCTAGAACATTACTAGCACAAGATATAGATCCTAAAACTCACAGAGATGAAAACGCAGCTTTAGAAAAAGAGCTTTATCAAAATACTTTAAACTGTGTTGTGATAAATTGGTTTGAAATTAAAAAGACAGAAATCAAGTCTGATTACGCAAAAGATATTTGGCGATCCCTTGAGCTCCATGTTTTACCAAAATTAGGAAGTTATCCAATTTCTAAGTTAACAGCTCCTATTGCAATTGATGCTTTAAAAAAAGTTTCAGCATCTGGGAATTTAGAAACGGTTAGACGCTTAGCACAACGATTAAATGAAGTGATGACATTTGCAGTAAACACAGGTTTGATCCATGCCAATCCTTTAACTGCATAAAGTCAGCCTTTGAAAAACCAAAAGTGCAGCATATGGCAACAATTAAGCCAGATGAGTTACCTGAATTTATGAGTGTACTTAACAGTGCTAACTTAAAAGTGATTACAAGAGCATTAATGGAATTTCAGTTACATACTATCACTCGCTCAAACGAAGCCGCTAAGGCTTGTTGGGAGGAGCTTGATTTAGATAAAGGATTGTGGGTTATACCTGCAGATAGAATGAAAATGAATCGGGAGCATATAATTCCTTTATCGCCATATGTGATCTCTATCATAAAAATAATGGAACAATTTAAACAACCTTATTCAGAATATGTATTCCCTTCACATATAAACCCAAGAAAACATATAAATACAGAAACAGTAAATAAGGCATTAAGGCGAATCGGCTATCAAAATAGACTCGTAGCTCATGGTTTCAGAGCCTTAGCGAGTACAACATTAAATGAACAAGGCTTTGACTCTGATGTAATAGAGTCAGCATTAGCTCATGTAGATAAAAATGCAGTACGAAAGGCTTACAACAGAGCTGAGTATTTAGAACACCGTACAAAGTTAATGAATTGGTGGTCTGAGCATATTGAGAAGACTTAATTCAATAGATATTCTAATTTGATGTTAATGAGTATTAACCCCAGATCTAAACCATGTCAGGAGCTTCCTAAAGGAGACTTCCCCCATATTTTTCTCGGTTGTTTTTTTAGGTCGGAATATTTTTTCACATGAAAAACATTTCAAAGAGACACCATTTATATATTTCAATATTCTTCTAACACGGCTCAATTTTTTATGTTTTCACGGTATGTTGTATATTTTCCGTCTTCATGGATTCTATGATTTTTAAATATGCCGATTTCACTTAACAATTTCTTTTGACTAGAAGGATGTCAATTTGACGAAGTAGAAGAATATATATATATTAATATTTCATATTAAATTCAATGCATTAACATTCAAAAGGAAAATAAAATTGAATAAATTAGTAACTGGCTGCTTGATAGCTCTATTCCATACTTTAGGCGCTTCAGCTGAAGAGATTAACTTTAATACAACACCTATATGCAGTGGTTGTACTGATACTGAAAAATTTATTGAGATTATAAAAGATTCCAAATTTGGTGATGTAGATATTTATTTTCCGAATGGTAATTATAATATTGACTACGGTACCACTAATAGAAACGATAATATGGAATATATTGAAAAATTAACTCTTCATGGACAGTCCAGAGATGGTTCCATAATTAAGACTAAGGGATTGAATTTTAAAGGTATAAACCATCTGAAATTAGAAAACATTACTATAAATGGGGAAGAAGGAATTTTAACAACCACAGACCCTTATGAGGCTTTGGTGAATACAGGTTCTCTTGGTTACGGTTTAAATACTGAATCTGTTTATATTCACAGAACAATTATAAAAAATTCAGGTTCTGACCTTTTAAAAGTTTGGGGTGTAAATAGTTTTAGAATCCTGACATCAGATATCACAAGAGCAGGGCTTAAAAACCTTCGCCATCATTGGAATGATAAAACAAAGCGTTATGACCACTGGGCCGGTAATGGCATCACTCTAACGGAAGTAAAAAGTAGTGTAGTGAAAAATGTTTGGTTCAAAGCAATTCGTCGAGCTGGTATTATGGCTTTAACTAATTCACATAATATAGATATAAGCGGCAATACATTTCAACTGAAAAATGATTATGCTACCGAAGGTCACCCAAATTACGGATATCTAGGTGGAACTTGTTTTTATCAAACGGGCCATGATAACAGTAATGTCACTTTTATTAACAATGAATGTAATGATTACCTCACCAATGGAGTAAGAATGGACGGTCCAAATATGGTTGTGAAAGACAATCATTTTAATCATAAAAAATTTACGGCTTGTGATAATGATACATTTAGACCTATTGGGGTAGCTGCAAATGGTGTAAAAATTCATTATGGAAGTAATTTAATCATTGAAAATAATTGTATTCGTCATTCTACTAACGGGATTGCAATTTTACCTGTAGATAAAGTAAGTGCAACTATCAAAAATAATACAATTAAAGACGCACGTTATGGTATTTTAGCTTGTACAAATGGTGTTTTTCAGGGTGAACATGACGTGGACTATCAAAATAACAATAATATTAGTGGTATAGTGAGAATACAAAACTCTTCTTGTTGGTAGGCTTATAAAAAAATATCTAAAATTGCCCCTGTAAATCAATTTATGTTTATGTAATTGGTGTCTTATATTTTTTAAACACACCAATTCGATTAGTTAGTTTGGTTAATAGAGCAATGATTTTTTCTATCATAACTCTATTAATCAAGCATATAATTATTTAGCAAGCGCTTTGTATTTATCTAATATTTTTTTTTGCATTTTAATATTATATTTTTCTCGTTTAGAGCGTTAGCTTTCAGTGTTTACATTGAGAAATTCAAGCTCTTGTTCAACTGACCTTAAATCTAGCTGCGCTTGCGTATAAACGATAATTTGTGCGTTAATCACTCTAATTTCACTCATTACAGAAAATCGGTATTCCATAGGTTCGTTATCTCTACGAGAGCTTCTATTTTTAACTTCTAGAGAGTTTTAACTTCTTTTAATACGAAGCAAAGCTTAATTTTTGATTGTAAGTAATCATGTTTAGACACAACACCATCATAAACAAAATCTTCTCTATTACCTTTCCACTCTTCGAATAGAGCAGCCTCTTTTGATGAAATACTCATATGGTAATTTGGTTTCCTTACGCATAACAGTTGGATTTAACTTATTTTGAATACGGTGATTATATTAAAGATACACTTACAATTATGTAAAGCAACAGTTCTCATCTGGAGAGGAACTAAATTGTAAGTTTTGATTGATTACAGACTACATAAAACAGGTTGAACTCAAAGCTCTTATCAGTCTGTATTAATGTCTACATAATGTAGTAAAAGTGATCGCTTGAGATTTAATTCTTCTTAGACACATTATTCAAATTAATAAAATAAGAGACTTGACGTTAATGTATATTAACGTTGAGCCTAATGATTTCTTGGTTGACTCATTTTATTTATAACCAGCCTTAAACATCTATTTTTTATTTGTTTAGAATATAATTATTTAATTCCCCTTCAACGTAATTCTGATCCCCTTTATCCATATCATAAAGCACTTAGTGTTTTAATTTTATTGATGAGCATAAGCATTTGATACAATAAATATAAGTTACTTCTTTATAAAAATGTTATTAGAGTTTTTTATTAAACAGAAATAAAGAGTCACTTATTGATAAAAGTGGAAGGTTATAGTTAGGAATTTTAAGTGCCTTGAAAATCTTCAGCTTAGCTATATTTTTTAGTTACGTAAATTCTCATTATGAAAAAGTCATTATTTAAACTCGATATATAAAAAGGAAAAATTTAAGAATGGATATACCTGCAGTACAGCAGTGGTTAGAAAGAGTTGAGTACACCTGTAATCAACACAAAAAAATAGCTGCTATAACTGGTTCAAATTTTAATATATTTAAAATATTGGGAGTTGAATCATCTGAAGTGAGATTGCACTCTAACTTTATTGCCGAACTCCTTAATCCTAAAGGTTCGCATGGACAAGGGGACCTTTATCTCTCTTTATTTATAAATCAATTAGGAGTCTCAAATTTTAATTCAAAGTCTGCAACTGTAGAGGTAGAAAAAGATACTGGCTGCATAGATGTTAATCGAATAGAAGGTGGACGTCTTGATATTTTGATTACAGATGAAAAGAATGAACAGATAATAATTGAAAATAAAATATATGCATTAGACCAAAAGAATCAATTGCTTAGATATTATAACTACAATCCTAAAGCTCACTTAATTTATTTAAACTTGTTTGGGGATAAGCCGAGAGAATATAGTACAGGCGGGTTATTACGTGAAGAAAGTTATAAAGTCATTTCTTATCAAGCAGATATAATAGAGTGGTTAAATTCATGTATGAAGGAATCCGTAACTATTCCAGTTGTCAGAGAATCTATTGCACAATATATATCTTTAATAAAGTATTTAACCAATTCAACAGAGCTAAAGACTATGAGTAATGAAATACGAGAGTTAATTATTAAAAATTCAGAGTTAATAGACACTATTGAACTTTGTTCTTCAGAATTACAATCTATGATCAAAGAAACTAATCTGAAGTTTAAAGACTTGTTAGATTGTAAATTTCCGAAGCAAGAAATAGCAACATTTAATGGCTTTTTAATTAAAGCTGTATGGGGAGAGGATGGAGATGGAATACATTTTGGGTATCTAGCAGAGAAGGATGGAAAAAACTTAAGTAATGCACCTGAGCTTGAATGCCTCCGTCTATTATTAAAAGAAATTAATAAAGAGTTTCACCTCGGTGGTGGATGGCTTGGATGGATTAACCCTAGCCATGTTAAACGCAGACAAAAGTTTAAATCTTTACCTTCTAAAGAGATTGTTAGGATGTATTCAGATCACGAGTATTTAAACTCCTTTGCAGAAAAAATCTTAATTGAGGAAGCAGAGATTCAAAAGAGGTTTTTAGCTAAGTTAAATCAAGTCGATCTTAACTTACTACAATAGTCTAAAATGAATATATACTTATAAATAAGTAACGTGTACAAACTCAGACTTGACGTTAATAGTTATTAACATCAAGTTTCACTTGTTTATTCTCCTGCTTTTCATGAATGATATTAACTTCTTAAAAATAAATGTGGTGTTTTATTTTAAAACATTGATAATTGTACCTTTTTATGAAAAGGAAGTTTAATACAGTGAATAGCTCTAGATTGTTGTTAGTGATGAAATTGCTTGTTTCAATATCTATATTTTCAAATTATGCATACAGTGCAGCCCCTCCCCCAATACCTCTTAATGTTCAAGTATTCGATTCTGATACTGGTAACTATAATGTTACATGGGGAACAGTAGAAGAAGCTGAATACTATAAATTATGGGAAAGGCGCTCTGATAGTGGTTGGAAACTATTGCAAAGCAATATTGAGGTTGATAAAAATCAATTACTTATTTCCAATCGTACTAATGGTTTGTATTATTATGTTATACATACTTGTATCAAAAATGACTGTTCAGATTTACTTACAGCTAAAGTAACTGTTGATTTAAATAGTCAGAAACCTAAAGTATGGGCTAATTGGAAAACGGCTTCTATTAATTACGGTGGCGAAGCTACATTTGAGTGGAATTCACTTAATGCTGATGAATGTGTATTAGATAATATTAAGGTCGAAACATCAGGCTCTAAGGCATACACCTTACTACAGGAGAGAACTCAAACAGTAACATGTATTAATAAATGGGGGGCATCTAGTCAAACCTTGAATACAGCAACAGCTCGTATAGGGGTGAAGCCTTCACCAATCCCGTTGAATGTAAAAAATATTGAATCAGCTACTGGTGATTACACTATAGAGTGGGGGGCCGCCAATAATGTTGAATATTATATACTTTGGGAAAAAAGTCTTACTCTTGAATGGGAAATTATTCACTCGACATCTAATGCACAAACTCATTCTTTCGAGGTCAAAGATAGAAAAGAAAATACATATGATTATGTTGTGCATTCTTGTAATAGTCATGGCTGTACTGATCGTATAACAGCAAGAGCGACAGTCGTTTTTCCACCGAATATTTCTGAATTTAAATTTGATAAAACTGACTTGAAAAATCAGGAAACTGCCACGTTATCGTGGAATACTGAGCGAAGTAAAGAATGTAAACTTGATGGAGAACTGGTTGGAACTACAGGTTCTGCTATGGTTATAGGTTCGTGGAATGACATAACTAAAACCTTAGTTTGTACGAACAGCGCAGGTTCAGTCACTGCTCAGGAAACGATTAAGCGTACTGATGACCCAGGTAGCTCTAATAATAGTAACACTTCAGTTGAAAGGCAATTTCAAATTCCAATGTATGCTAGTTCAAACTGTCCTTCAGACTCTATAGAGGGTAAGGGGCTCTATACTAAAGATGAGCTCAATAATCTCGCAGAAATCACAACGTTTCATATATACCATAATGCAAAAGAAATCCATAAACTGGATTATAGAGCAAGTGATATTGGCGACTTCGACTTCGACTCAGAAGAAGAGTGTAGGTCATATAAAGAAAGTAACTCATATAAAGATAATGACTTATATACAAAAAACTACTTTTCTCGCGTTAAAAAGCAAATTGAAATAATAGAACAGCTAGAGAAAGAGACAGGTAAAGAATACAATATTTATATTGGTACACCGAGAGTGGTGGAATTAGAAGGAGATAAAAGATACTTCCCATCAGAAGATCAAATTGTAAAGTTTTTCCAGTATTATAAGCAGGAACTTGGAGATTACTTTGATGAGGTAACAGGAATATCATTAAATGATGAAATGTACTACGGCTATATTGAGGATGGATCACCAAGCTTTGATTATTTTATAAAAGTTAAAAGGGCAATGAAAAGCCTTAAGGATAGTGATGGGAGAAAAGGTTATGATAATAAACCGCTTGCTTACTATCCTAGATATAAGGATGAAGTTTTTTTTAAGAAAGAAGCAGATATTAGCCTTTCGCCTGATAATATGACTAGAGCACACAAAATATCGGATTTACTAAAGTGGCAACATGAGAATGATTACACTATTTTTGATAGAATTATGATCCAACCTGGATATTATCATAAGCATAAAGCGACAGGGGCTATTACTACTGATACTGATGGTTATTTAATAAGTGATTATAGTATATATGCATTAGGTGATTTAGATGATTGGATAACTAAGCAATCAATTAATGATCAAGCTGCATACAACTCTCGATTGGGTGTAGTGATGGAGGTGTCAGCTGCGTTTGATTGGTGTAAAAATACACCAGCGGATTCAGGTGAGGTGAAACGACGTGAAAGTGATCCTAATCCAGATGATCCTAAAACACAAATAGAGATAGCTCAGGAGTTTTATCGTCCTAATTATATAGAACAACATAATGCATTTGTTCAGCTTGCTGGATTAAAAGAATTTGATGTGAATTATTATACTGATGCTAATACTCAAGAGTGGAATAATCATACTTTAAATTTTAAAGAGGATAACGACTTTTTGAATGAAAATAATGAAAATCAAAACCCGTACTTTATCATTGAAAAATTTTTTAGTAAGGAAAAGCTTTTAACTTTTAATAAAAGTCAAATGCCTGATTTTTGTCCTCAAGATTAGTTTGAAAAATTACTTTTATTTATTGGTGATGTTTTTAAGAAATGATACAAAGGTTGACACATCAGTTGCTATACTTAAATGACACAATAGCTAAGCTGTTAATTTCTTTATAATCAATGAGATAAAAATGTTTTTAGAGTTAGCTTATACGGCTGGGTTCTGTTTAATATTATAGAAGTCTAAATAGTTTCATTTCAGTGTTGTTTTCACGCTTTTAATATACAGACTTGATGTTAAATACAAGTCTGTAATTATCAAAATAATTTCCATCCTACTCATTGCATATATTATCAATAATCGCTCTATTGCGAGTCTTTCGTGTTTTAACATGCACTCTTGCATTTGGGTGATAAGTCCTAAATGAAACAATCTGTTTATGAGGTGTTTCAAATTCAACTTTTGAAATATCAGCTTGTTTGAAGTTAGGTAATTTTGAAAAATTCACATTATATCTGCGTTTGATAAGGTGGTCTCTCCCATTTCCTGATGTAAATATAATGATATCAGGTTTTAAAATCGCTAATTCTTGTAAATGCAGTCCCTTAAAAACAGCATCTTCTATTTGTTCAATTGAATTAGTCGCTTTTCCTCGGGTCGTTTTCCCAAGTTTTGAGAGATTATTCCAAACAAATGCGACATTATCTTCACCTAATGTTTTACCTAAGTGTGTTTTGAAATAAGCAAAATTTGCTTTATTCCAAAATGGTCGTCTATTTTTCTTTTTTAAGCGCTCTAATGGCGTGTACTTTTTGTAATGCAGGGGACACATGATCTCAGGCTGATTATATAAATAGGCGTAATAATCATTCATGATAAATTGTATTTCTTTAGGTTTTTTAGAAAAGTTACCAATCCAACCATCAGTTTCTTGGCCAACAACCATTACTTTATATTTAGCATCCTCATAATGTTTATCCACCTTAATAAGTAAAGGATGAGCGACATTTTGTTCAGGAATATCATTGCAAACCTTTACAAGTTCATTCCAATTAGCTTGATAAAGGGCTAATAACTGCGCGTTCATTGTACTCATTATTCATCCTTAAATTTGCTCAGTTTATTGAAGACGAGAGTGTTTGCTATCTCGTTTTTATTTAAACAGTGAACTCATAAATAAAGCAAGAAACTTAATGTTAATTACTATCACAAATAACATCAAATACATATTGTCGAATTTATTTGATGGTTTTAAAAACGAAAGATTAGGGGGCGTTTTCACTAGAAATGAGGGCTCATTTTGTTCGAGTGAATTAGTTGTTTACATGCTTGATAATGTTGGTGTATTTTTGAGCTCTACATTTTCGTATCAAAATAATTATCGTAATAAGTTTTCATCATAAATAAGGAATAATATGTCTGTACTTGAAGTTGAATTAAAAAGAGAAGTGTTAAAACTTTTAAAAGAAAAACTTAAAGTAGATCCAAATGATGAGAGCCCTTATTACACGATTTGTTATGGTATTCAAGCAGAGCTAGAGAGTTGCTTGATGACAATTCAAAGTGAAAAATTAGCAGAAACCTCACAAAACTGGCAGCAGTTAAAAGACAAAGTAGTCGATAAAATTCTAGCTTGTGAAGCATTTATAGAAAAAATATTCGACGACACTACAGTAATGAATAAAAAATTAGTTCATCCTGAAAGGTCTCAATTTGATAAAGCGTTAGTTGAATATGTATCTTCTAACCCAAAAATCACAATTGAGCTTTGGTGGCGTTTCTTTCGGAAGTATCAAAATACGACTTTAGAAGCTCTGGAGACCGGCATCACTTCTGGCTCAAATGATATCACAGAGCTTAGAACACAATTATTATATGGACAGTTTGATGTGATTGAATTTGATGATTCGACTCATGAAACAAAAAAGCATAAAGCTGTCATTGTATATGTGAATGAAAAGGGTGATCAAGAAGGTAACAAAATAAAAATCTCTTATGACTTTACGCGGAAAAAAATAAAGGAGATCCAAAGAGATCTTAATAAAACTTCAGAGGTTTCATAACATCCACTGGGGAAATGTGGGGAAAGCGTCATTTTTCCCCAGTTAGGGTAAGCATTATGTGTCATGAAAATTACTTAATAGGAATCATTCATGACAATATTAATCAAATTAAATGAAGTAAAAACCCTTACCACATTAAGCCGTAGCACTATTTATAAAAAAGTAGCTGAAGGTACGTTTCCGGCACCGATAAAATTAGGTGATAGGGCGGTTGCTTGGCTAGAAACTGAAATAGTAAATTGGATAGAGCACCGTATAGAATCTCATCGTTCAGGTGGGGTTTTATAATGGCAAAATACATTTCAATAACCCACTTTGATAACAAGGGGATCATTCCTATGTTACAAAGTATCCCTACACCTACTGTCATTACTGAGGTTTCACCTTATATAAAGCATGACGAAAAATATCCAAATAAAACCGATAAATCATTTATTGATTCATTTAGTTTAATTTATAGGTGCCGATCAGAAAAACAATACAGTCAGTTCTCTTACTTTATAAAACATTGGTTCTCATTGATGCATTTACGTAATGTTGCTGGTGGCAGTAAAAGTGATATTTGGCCTAAATCGGTGTTACTCAAAGGTCATAAAGTAAATCATTTGCAATGTGGCTCTGTCAAAGAGAATCCGAAAACCAGACAAATAAAATTACATCTATCTGGTAATGGCTGTAATTGGATCTATCATTTTGACAATACATTTGAGCAGTTAGTGAGTTGGGCCAAACAATTAAATGGTCGCTTATTAAATGTGCATATCGCATTGGATGATATCTCTGGTAGATATGGTATTGATTGGGCCGTGCGTGCTTATAGTCGTGATCGCTATAAATCAGCCAGTGGACCAAAACCCAGTAAAACCTCACTGAAAATGGATGGCGCAAGAACCATAAAAATCGGCAAGGATGATAGTCCTAAAAATATGGTGATTTATCAAAAAGGCAAGCAATGCCAGTTAAAACCAGATAATCCATTATTTGATAAATGGACGCGACATGAATTGCGTTTTAATTATTCGCGAGGCCACAAATTAACCTGTGATATGTTGCTTGAACCTAACCGTTATTTTGTAGGGGCTTATCTGGCTAATAAAACATTACTCAAGAATACCCAGCCTTTGGGAATACAACGCAGTCGCACAGTGATTGAAGCGGCGGCTTTAGTCAAAAAAATAGACTATACCAAAAAGCAATGTGGTAAAACCATTCATGCTTTGAGTCAGCTAGGACTGACAGAAAAACAGATTGTAGGTTTAACACAAAGAGCCAGTACAGCGCCGTTAATCGATTTAAAAAGCATGGCACAACAAGGCGTTGTAACAGAGTTACTCAGTCAGTTAAAACAACAACGGTTGATCGCTCGGGAGAAAGTATCATGTCTCAAATAAAATGTGCACTCACCCTAAAAGCAATTGCTGAGCATAAAATGAGTGCTGTAACACGCATTAACGATGTGAACTCTAATGTGTATTTTTCATATCATCAAAGCCGTAATAAAGGCACTTTTAATTTTGTAAAGAAGATCAATGATAAAGTGAAATGGATTAAGTTGGGCACTTACCCTGAACTATCGGTTTCAGATGCTAAGAACTTAGCAAATGCATTGCATCATAAATATCAGATGAAACAAGCACAAGGGGTGGGGATCAAGCAACTATCAACGCATAGTGTGCATACGGTAAAGCAATTATTAAATTGGTTTTTAGCCCACAAATTAGCGCAACAAGATCTCAGCGATGCAACAAAAAATGGCCTTAAAACCAATATTAATAAACACCTTATGCCACGTTTGGGACATTTAAAGTTAAAACAATTAGACCGCGCGATGGTGAGTCAATATCTGATGCAACCCTTGCTGATGACGCTTCGTGCAAGTTCAGTGCAAAAAATATTACAGCAACTCAAACAAGCCTGTGAATTAGCCTATTCATCGGGCGTGATTGATAACCCCTTGCTGGTGGGCATAAAACTGGCTGACTTTACTACTGCAAAAGTCAAAGCCAAATCAGCTAAACTCAGTCCGCATAGCATCGCGCAAGTACTTAAAGATATTCAACAAGCGCCATTGCAACTACAACAGATCATGCTAATGATGTTGTTATTTGGTACCCGCATAGGTGAAACAACGCAAATGCGTTGGCGTGACTTTAACTGTTTTAAACGTCAGTGGCGTATTCCTGCTGAGCATACGAAAACTAATAAAACCCATTTATTGCCTATCACTGAGATCGCAGAAGAAATTTTTGAAAGCTATCAAATCAGCAAAAAGTTACAGCGCAGTAAAAGTGACTGGTGTTTTAGTGTCTATGGTAAATGGCATACGCACTGTGATAGCAACAATATTGGCAAACAGCTTACTTACCATGTTAAGCAGGCCTATTCATCCCATGATTTGCGTAAACTGGTGCGCACTAGCTTAACTGAGCTTGGAGTGGATTATTTTGTTGGTGAGCAAATCCTCAATCATGCGTTATCCCATTTAGATGCAGCGTATATCTTTACCCATGCACAACAGCAGAAACTAGATGCGCTTAATGCCTGGCATCAGTCACTGTTATCACTGGGATTAGATGAGATTTTAAAAGAGAGAAGGAGGTTAGTACGGCGCGTGGCACAACTTGCTTAATTGAAGTACTTTCAATATGTTGCAACAAATAATCCTTTTTCTACTAAAGAGTATGGTTTTTGGTTTGTTTGAGCATGTAATTGGTATTAATAAAATAGCCTTTTTAACCATAAGAACAATCTTTTTAAATACGAAAACTTAAACATGCGTAATCTGAATTCAGTAAATAGCAAAATATCATATTCTTAAAATTAATTTCATAAGTATCTAGTTTGTTGTTTTTTAAGATTGTTTCAATTGTAGAATCTTAAATTATGCATGCACAATAAGAAGTGAATGCATAACCTAGATAATTTCATTCGATGTCACAGTTAGTTCTCACTTTGGGAATATGAACATTGCGAGATTACAGTTCTACTACTTTTTTATTGTTTTTAGAGTAATGAAGCTTAATTAGTTGATTTAAAATAATAATTAGGTAATTAATATACTGATCAGCTAACTTTTCATTTAAGATTTAGCTAATAGATTCAAGGAAAGAATATTAAAGCCTCTTTAAAGGAATAAAGTATGAAAGATTTATCACCGTCAGATTTAAAGGCAATATTACACTCTAAACGTGCCAATATGTATTACTTAGAGTATTGTCGAGTAATGCAAAAAGATGGTCGAGTTTTATACCTTACCGAAACTCTCTCTAATAAAAGTAAAGAGAACCAGTACTTTAATATTCCCATTGCCAACACTACGGTTCTCTTATTAGGTAATGGCACCTCTATTACCCAAGCTGCAGTGCGTATGTTAGCGCAAGCAGGTGTATTAATTGGCTTTAGTGGTGGAGGCGGCACACCACTATATATAGCAAATGATACAGAGCAACCCATAGAATGGTTTACCCCGCAAAGCGAATATAGGCCAACGGAGTATTTTCAAGGCTGGATGAAATTTTGGTTTGATGATCAAAAACGATTAAATGCCGCCAAGGAATTTCAACAAGCGCGAATTGAATTTTTACACAAGGTTTGGGCTAAAGACAAAGATTTAAAAGCTGAAGGTTTTACTACAACAGATAGCGCCATTGAAACTGCTCTCGGGCGTTTTAACGACCGTATGGCAACAGCCAATAAACCATCTGACTTATTACTAACCGAAGCCCAACTTACCAAATCACTTTATAAATTTGCTGCCAATAGCACCAAAACTGAAAACTTCACGCGGCAACATCAATCTACTGATAAAGCGAACGACTTTTTAAATCACGGAAACTACTTAGCCTACGGTCTAGCCGCGACAACTTTGTGGGTATTAGGCATACCACATGGCTTTGCCGTTATGCATGGTAAAACCAGACGAGGCGCATTAGTTTTTGATATTGCCGACTTAATCAAAGATGCCATTGTATTGCCTTGGGCGTTTGTTTGCGCCAAAGAAAATGCCACAGAGCAAGAGTTTCGCCAACAAATATTACAAGCCTTTACCGATCATAAAGCACTTGACTTTATGTTTGAGCAAGTGAAAAAAGTCGCGTTACAAGAGAGTTGTAAAAATGAATAATAATGAGTTAAGCCATCGGTTTTGCCAACTAGGGCCTCTTAATTACAAGCAAAGTCACTCCCGTATTGTCTTGTCGGAAATCCACTTTTAGTGTTGAAAATAGTTTATACAAAAAATACCAAGGTGTATTACCTATGATGGTCACTTTCATTAGTCAGTGCGAGAAAAATGCCTTAAAGAAAACGCGTCGCGTGCTCGATGCCTTTGCAAATCGCATTGGTGACAATACTTGGCAAACTCTGATCACCGAAGACGGGCTACAAACGGTTAAAAAAATGCTGCGCCAGACTGCCAGTAAAAGCACTGCGGTAAGTTGCCATTGGATCAGATCTCGCGCCCGAAGCCAATTTTTATGGGTGGTGGGTAATAAAAGTAAGTTTAATGGTGAGGGTGTTGTGCCGGTGAATAGGACAAAGAAAAACTTGTTAAACAGCGATATTGAAAATGATTGGAAATATTTACCGTTAATAAAGTCATTAACGGCAATATCAGCGCTATTACATGACTGGGGTAAGGCTTCAAAATTATTCCAAGAAAAACTAACGCCACATAGTAAAAATAAATTTAAAGGAGACCCAATTAGACATGAATGGATCTCAGTGTTATTACTGAATTCTTTAGTTAATACTAAATCAGATAAAACATGGTTGAATGAACTAAGCAGTGGTGAACTTTCAGAGCAAGAATTATCACAAGCAGTTAAAGAGCAAAAAGAACGCCCATTAGCACAATTACCAGATGCCGCAAAGTTAATTGCTTGGTTAATTGTTTCTCACCACCGTTTGCCTTATACAAAAGCAGATTGGCGAGATGAAAATGCACCCGGTTTAGATTCAACACTTAATCGTATTAGCAAAGAATGGGGCTATGAAAATAATCAAGATCATCAAGATCATCAAGATCATCAAGAGTATCAAAAAAGAGTCAAAAACTGTTTTGAGTTTCCACAGGGATTGTTAAGTCAATCAAATGAATGGATGAAGCAAATAAAGCGTTGGGCAAATAGTTTAACTAGCAACTTACCCTTGCTTGAGTCAGCAATGAAAGATGGTAGCTACCGTTTAGTATTACATCATGCACGTTTATGTTTAATGTTAGGCGATCACTTTTATTCATCACAAGGTGCAGCCAAAAACTGGCAAAATAGTACAGGATTATTTGCAAATACAGACAGAGAAACTAGTGAGCTAAAACAAAAGCTGGATGAACATTTAGTTGGTGTGGCTAGAAATGCACTCAATACCGCACACTTATTACCTGCTTTTGAGCAAGAGCCTCCTTTAGCAACAGATATTCAAGTATTAAGAGCTAAAAGCCCTTTACAGTTTAGTTGGCAAGATAAAGCGGTTACTAAAATTACTGATTGGAAAAAATTACAAAATAAAGAATCATCAGGTTTTTTTGCTGTGAATATGGCAAGTACAGGCTGCGGAAAAACATTTGCTAATGCAAAAGTAATGCGTGCGCTATCAACAGATGGTAAAAGCTTACGTTATATTTTAGCCCTTGGTTTACGTACCTTAACTTTGCAAACAGGTGATGAATATCGAAACCTAATTGGTTTATCAAAAGCACAATTAGCGGTATTAATAGGCTCAAGAGCTGTTGCAGAATTACATAACACAACACAAGTTCAAAAGCTGGTTGTTGAAAATGAAGTAACAGAAGAAATTTTAGGCTCTGAATCTAAACAAGCGCTACTAAATGAATACATTGAATATGACTGTGACTTACCTGAAGATAATTTGAGCACTGTGTTAACTTGTACTAAAGACAAGCAATTTTTATATGCACCTGTACTTGCTTGTACTATAGATCACATTATGGCTGCAACAGAAACAAAACGAGGTGGCCGCTATATTTTGCCAAGTTTGCGTTTAATGTCATCAGATCTAGTGATTGATGAAATAGATGATTTTACTGGTGATGATTTAATAGCCATTGGCCGCTTAATACATTTAGCGGGTATGTTAGGGCGTAAAGTGATGATCTCCTCAGCGACAATTCCACCTGATTTAGCACAGGGTTATTTTAATGCCTATAAAAAAGGTTGGCAGCTTTTTAGTAGCAGTAGGGATAATGCCCAAGCAGAAATAGGTTGTGCTTGGATAGACGAATTTAATACAGAGGTTCAGTCTATTAAAGTGGTTGATAGTGGGAGTGCATTACAGAGCTATCAAAATAATCATGATCACTTTATTGAAAAGCGCGTAAGCAAATTAAAGCAACAAGTCGCTAAACGTAAAGCAGAAATCATTGCTTGTCCACTACTAGAAGAAGCGGATACTAATTTACCACACAAAAATTATCTAGCTGAGCAAACAAAAGTCAAACAATATTTCTCTACCATAAAGCAAGCCATTTTAGCTAAGCATAAGCAACATCATAGTGTCGATTTGAAAACAGGCATAAAAGTTTCATTTGGCGTGGTGCGTATAGCGAATATTTCACCATGTGTTGAGTTAACCAAATATTTATTACAAGCAGACTTTAGTAACAACAGTCATCAAGAAATCACCCAAGTAAAAGTAATGGCCTATCATAGCCAACAAGTGCTTTTACTACGTCATGAGCAAGAAAAACACCTTGATGCGGTATTAAAACGTAAAGAAAAATCAGGGCAAGAACAAGAAGCCTTTAGTGACCCTGTTATTCGAAATCACCTTGATAATGTTCATCAACCAAACGGTGGCTTAACTAGCGTTGAACAAACAGCGCAAAATGTTATTTTTATTTTAGTGGCAACACCCGTTGAAGAAGTCGGACGTGATCATGATTTTGATTGGGCAATTGTAGAGCCGTCATCTTATCGCTCCATTGTGCAACTGGCAGGGCGCGTTCGTCGTCATAGGGTAGATGCAGTTGAGCAAGCAAATGTAGGGCTAATGCAATATAACATTAAAGCGTTTAAAGCTAATGATAAACAAGGTGAGCGATATTTCACTCGCCCAGGCTTTGAAAATGGATTTTATAAAAAGCCAGATAGTGAAGATTACAAAAAAGCTGTTTTGCCAACGCATAATTTAATGAAATTAATTAATAATAAACAATTAGCTAAAAACCTTAATGCGATTCCTCGTATCAAAATACCTGAGTCGGCAGATGGTCAATATTTAGCATTGTTAGAGCATCGAGTTATAAATACCGAACTAGCAAACTACACTGCTTATGGAGCAAATACTTTACAAGGCTATTTAACTGAAACATGGTATTTAACCGCTTTGCCGCAGGTGTTAACACCTTTTCGAAAGAGCGAAGCCAGTGTTAACCTGTATTTGTTTTATAACGCTGATAGTGACCAGTGTTACTTCACTCAAAAAGATGAGGCTGGTAAACCTTTACTTGATGAAACTTATCAAGCGATCAACCGCGAAGGCATACTTAATATCACGCATGTACAGTTAACTGAAATGCAAAAGAGTAATTTGTGGTTTGAACGCAACTATCAAAGTTTATTATCAAACCACCTAGATGATGAGTGGTTAAAAACTAAAAAATCAGTATCACTGCGTTATGGCGAAATCAATTTTGTTGAACGAGATAATGAACAATATGAATATAACGACCAGTTTGGTTTGGTTAAAGTAAATACAAAAGGAGGTATGTAATGTTAGATAAAGAAATTGAAAACTTCTTTGCTAAATTAAAAGAAAATTGGAAAAGGAAAAAGATAAAGCCAGCGATGACTACTGAGGTTAAAGAACAGCTAATTGAAGAGTGTGAGTCACATTATTCTTTGGGTAACTGGCTATCTTATGCTGCAACGAATGCAACAAAAAGAGCATTTTCAAGCCACCCGAGTAAATTCACTCATCCAGATATTGGTGCGTCTGAAACAAATATTAAAAAGAAAACTTACGTGTCACCTATTGTTTATTTAGGTAATTTTGAAAACGATGGCTATATAAAAACAGGAAATGTTTTGGGAATTAGCTTAGATTCGACTGGTAATGGTACAGAAGTAGGCAGGGTTGGTGAAATTGGAGCTTTCTTATCACTAAGCTTGGATGATGGAAAACGTTTATTTAAACATTTACAAGAGGATACCGAGAAAGCTAAAGAGTTGCTAAGTTTATCAGTTGAGCCATACGGTGATTTAAAGAGTGGTTTACTATCAATGATAAAGGATGTTACTGCGCAAACTAGCTCTAAAATAAAGCAAGTGTATTTTCCTGTTGATAATAATGTTCTTGGTAATGATTATCACCAATTATCATTGTTAACCAATTCAGGCATGGTTTATCAATTACGTGCACGCCTTGATAAATTACGTTTTTCAGATGAAGTAAAAGAGCTTAGGGATAAAAAACGTAAAAATGAATTGAGTGAGCAAGGCTATAGTGAGATTTATGGTTTAACTACCATAGGTTATGGTGGAACTAAGCCACAAAACATTAGTGTTTTGAATAATCAAAATGGCGGCAAAGCACACTTATTATCATCACTACCGCCTAGCATTGAAAAGCGTGATATTCATTTTCCCAAAAGTGATTTCTTTATTGAGTCGTTTAAAAAATATGATTATGCCGATACATTCAAAGCGTTACACATTGTATTTGAAGATCACCGGAATAACATAAATACACGTGATAAACGAGATCGCTATCTGCAAGATATTATGGACTTACTTATTGAAAAAATGTGGGCGGTTAGAGCCGTTTCACAAGCACAATTTCATAAAGAAAGCTCTTCGCTTGTTAGTCATCAGTTAACTTGGCTACACAGCGAGCATGAAAAAGACAGAGAGATATCTGAACAATGGTTAGATAAAGTAGTACATGATATTTCCCGCTGGATAAGTCGAAGTTATGAAAAAATATTAGCCAAAAAAGCAATAACCCTAGGGGAAGATGAGCGCTTACTGTTTACTAATGTTGTTGAACAAAACAGGGAGTTTTTAAAATGAATAAGTTAAAACGGCTTTTATTGTTACCGCACTTAAAAGTACATAACGCCAATGCGCTTTCTAGCCCTTTTACCATAGGTTTTCCTGCGATGACTGCGTGGTTAGGTGTTGTACATGCCTTGCAGCGAAAATTAAATGCTAACGGTTTTGACTCCGTTAAATTTATTGGCACAGCAGTAATAAGCCATCAATGTGATTTACAAACCCATAAAGGTGTAGGTGATTTTGTTCACTCAATAATTGGCACAGGTAACCCACTAGATAAAACTGGTGCAAGAAGTGCCTTTATTGAAGAAGCTCGTTGTCACTTAGATGTATCGTTAGTCATTGAATATTCAGGTATTGAAAAAGAAGATGAGCCGCTTATTCAAGAAAAAATCGCGCATCTACTTAATAGTAGTATGAAAATAGCTGGCGGAGACATATTAACCTTTAAAACTGCTGAGTTTTTTAAAGTAGAGCAGGGGAATATTAGCGATCTTCAGCAATTAACACGTAAGTTGATGCCAGGTTATGCACTTATTGAACGACGAGATTTAATGGTTGAGGCAATCAAACAAGGTCAAGATGCAATGGATGCCATAGTTGATTATTTGGCAATTCATCATACCTGCCAAGCACCAACTAATAATATTGAAGATAATAGTGAGCAGAGCAACGGTGAACAAAAGGCTATTTGGTCAAGTAAACGTAAAGCCAAAGGCTGGTTAGTGCCTATTGCCACTGGCTTTCATGGTTTAACAGAATTGGGCGAAGCCAAAAATCAGCGCGATCCAAATACACCACATCGTTTTGCTGAAAGTGTTGTTACCTTAGGTGAATTTAAAATGCCCCATAAGATAAAAGCAATAGATGAAATATTATGGCGTTATCAAACAAAAGAAAGCTGCAATTTATATTTATGCACACAAAATACAGCTGAAAAGCAAACCGAACAAGAAATGCTAGACGACTTATAGAGTTAATTAGTACCTAAATTCAAATTACTTAGTAACAAACTCAAATTATTCAAAATAAAAGGAAATTATCATGGCTAAGAATCAAGACACCGCATCAGTATTGGCATTCGAAAAAAAATTAGTACCTTCAGATGGCTATATGTATGGCACAAAATGGGATGATAGAAGTGAAGTAACACCATTGCAATTAATTGAAAAATCGGTACGCGGTACTATTTCAAATCGTTTAAAAGCAGCAATAAAAAATGATCCAGTAAAATTAAATGCCGAAGTTGAAAAGGCTAATTTACAAACCGTTGATAGCTGCGCCTTAGCACCAGAGCAAGATACCTTAAAATTACATTTTACTTTAAAAGTTTTAGGTGGCGTGCAACAACCATCTGCCTGTAATAACGTATTATTTAAACAAAGTTATGCCAGTGCAGTACGTGACTATGTTGGTAAAGAGGGTTTTAAAGAGTTAGGTAAACGCTATGCACTAAATATTGCTAACGGCCGTTTTTTATGGCGTAACCGTGTTGGCGCTGAAAACATTGAAGTTCAAGTAAACGCGCTAAATAAAGATGCTAAACAATCATGGACTTTTGATGCAACACAATTTAGCACTAAGCATTTTAATAATGATGATGCACAAGTGGTTGAGCTAGGAGAGCGTATTGCCAAAGCTCTTGCCAGTGAAGATGACTTTTTAATGTTAGAAATTAATTGCTTTGTGCAGGTAGGTAAAGCACAAGAAGTCTACCCAAGTGAAGAGCTAGTGCTTGATAAAGGCAAAGGTAAAAAAAGTAAAATTCTTTATGCAGTAAAAGATATTGCCGCTATGCATTCTCAAAAAGTGGGCAATGCGCTACGTAGCATAGACACTTGGTATCCTGAATTTGAGGATATTGAAAAATCAGCAGGACCAATTGCCATTGAACCATATGGCGCGGTAACCAATTTAGGCAAAGCATATCGTACACCTAAAGACAAACAAGATTTTTATACTTTTTTTGATAAGTGGGCACGAGGTGCTGAGCTAGAACGTATTGAAGATGAGCATTATGTGATGGCCATTCTTGTGCGTGGTGGTGTATTTGGTGAAAGTGATAAATAGTTTTCTTAAAAGGAGTTAAGAGAAATGAAATATTATCTCGATATTACTTTATTACCAGGTTCAGAAATCACGCTCGGTTTTATTTGGTTTAAGGTTTATCAGCAAGTACATATAGCCTTAGCTGAAAATAAAATAGGAAATAATTTATCTGCTATTGGTTTATCTTTTCCAGGATATTTTGAAAAAGACAAAGCATTCCCATTAGGTAATAAACTACGCTTATTTTCACCTACAGTAGATCTGTTAGATAAATTATCAATTACAACTTGGTTAAAATACTTTGTTGACCATACACATGTTACTTCAATAAGGGGAGTGCCAGAGTCAGTAACACAATATGCTTGTTTTAGCCGAAAACAGTTTATAACAAATATTTCACGTTTAGCGAGACGCAGAGCTAAACGACATGAGGAATCGTTTGAACAGGCATTACAGCACTATGTAAACTTTGAAGATGAGCAAACTAAATTGCCTTTTATTAATGTGAAAAGTTTAACGAAAGATGAACAATTTAAGCTCTTTATTGATTGTGAACTAGGTAAACATGCAAAAGGAGTTAGTTTCACTTGTTATGGGTTTAGTGAAAGAGAAAAGGATAAGCAAGCCACAGTACCTTGGTTTTAATTTGCTTTAAATAATGTTGTTAGCTTTAACCCCGTTGAATGCGACGGGGTTAATTTTTTAGGGAGAGCCTTATATTTACCCTAAAAAATTGTTCTTTAAAAATTTAGTTAAATATTAATAAGTTATAAATAGTCTAAAATTTTAGGGTAAAAGGCCCTAAATCCATTAGCTTATTGTTGTAACTTATTTTTTTGTTGTTACTCTATTGTTCACTGCCGCACAGGCAGCTTAGAAAAAGTCGCAACGGACTTGCCTGCATCTTCTGCAGTTCACTGCCGCACAGGCAGCTTAGAAAACGACAAGGTTCTAAAAAGTGATCGTTTTGTTGTTCACTGCCGCACAGGCAGCTTAGAAACTACTTCGGGCTGAACTTCTGTAGGCGTTTCTGTTCACTGCCGCACAGGCAGCTTAGAAAACTAAAACGTGCTGCTTTACCACCTACGCTAAGTTCACTGCCGCACAGGCAGCTTAGAAATAAAATAGACCGCCTAAGCAGTCTCAAATATAGTTCACTGCCGCACAGGCAGCTTAGAAAAACAAGTAAGGAAACCACTATGGCTACAATTGGTTCACTGCCGCACAGGCAGCTTAGAAAGAATGACCATTATATTAGGTGACAGATTGTTAGTTCACTGCCGCACAGGCAGCTTAGAAAATAATATCAACAAACTTAGAACCACTTAACACGTTCACTGCCGCACAGGCAGCTTAGAAAAATATCGTCATAAATCATGACATCAACTGCACGTTCACTGCCGCACAGGCAGCTTAGAAACATTGCCCAGGTATCGCAATAAGTGCTTTTAAGTTCACTGCCGCACAGGCAGCTTAGAAATTCCAGCACAGAAAATTAAAACACCTCTACGAGTTCACTGCCGCACAGGCAGCTTAGAAAACCGATATATACATCAACCCGTGCGGGGTGATGTTCACTGCCGCACAGGCAGCTTAGAAAAGCACCAAAGTAAATGGTAATGGTCTTATTGCGTTCACTGCCGCACAGGCAGCTTAGAAATTTTACTTCAATATCTAAAGATTTCCTATCAAGTTCACTGCCGCACAGGCAGCTTAGAAATGCTTATCATGGCCCGAATGTTCAGGTGAATAGTTCACTGCCGCACAGGCAGCTTAGAAACCTCAACACTCACCCCTGCATCCCATCCAGAAGTTCACTGCCGCACAGGCAGCTTAGAAATGTTTTGAAATAAGTCATTTTTAACTTTTCGTGTTCACTGCCGCACAGGCAGCTTAGAAAGTTAATAAAAGATGAGAATGTTGTTGCTTCTAGTTCACTGCCGCACAGGCAGCTTAGAAAAGGCTACAGACACTTTTTTGGCGGTATCTGCAGTTCACTGCCGCACAGGCAGCTTAGAAAGCCACCCACTAAAACAACTGTATTATCAACGCGTTCACTGCCGCACAGGCAGCTTAGAAACTTTATATCAAAGTCGTGCAGCAGCGTATATCGGTTCACTGCCGCACAGGCAGCTTAGAAAATAGCAACTTCAAATGGACGAGCTTCTACAGAGTTCACTGCCGCACAGGCAGCTTAGAAAAAATATAGATAAACACGATGCTGAAAATGCAGGTTCACTGCCGCACAGGCAGCTTAGAAAGTGCATCAAGCAAGCATGCATCAGAGCATGATGTTCACTGCCGCACAGGCAGCTTAGAAAATCAGCAATCAAAGCACCAGCTAACTCTGGTAGTTCACTGCCGCACAGGCAGCTTAGAAAAGTTGTGCCAGAATAAAGCGCATGAGTAATATGTTCACTGCCGCACAGGCAGCTTAGAAAATTTAAAAGTTCGTTGGTTGTCTCCGTTTCATGTTCACTGCCGCACAGGCAGCTTAGAAAAGGCGTATGAACTGAGATAAATCAATTGATAAGTTCACTGCCGCACAGGCAGCTTAGAAAAGATGGATATCATAATCACAAACCCGCCGTTTGTTCACTGCCGCACAGGCAGCTTAGAAATTTCATTTTTTCGCACATGGCAACGGCTTTTTGTTCACTGCCGCACAGGCAGCTTAGAAATTGCCATCAAAAGATGTAAAAACCAATGTTCAGTTCACTGCCGCACAGGCAGCTTAGAAATGAACTAGAAAAACTAGGTGATTCAGGCGAGCGTTCACTGCCGCACAGGCAGCTTAGAAATCTTGGATTATGCGTTTGACGCATGTGTTATCGTTCACTGCCGCACAGGCAGCTTAGAAATCCTGCAGATAAAGTTTCTAATACTGTATCAAGTTCACTGCCGCACAGGCAGCTTAGAAATGGAAGAAATCGAAAACCAAAGTGAAGAGATGGTTCACTGCCGCACAGGCAGCTTAGAAAAGGCGTAGTGAAGTCACTCAGTGACGATAATAGTTCACTGCCGCACAGGCAGCTTAGAAATTTAAACAAAAAATCTAAAATTCCCATTTAACGTTCACTGCCGCACAGGCAGCTTAGAAAAAACACATAGAGATAAAAGCGCAGCACAACAAGTTCACTGCCGCACAGGCAGCTTAGAAAAAATCACCATTTTACAGCAGCATTATATAAAGTTCACTGCCGCACAGGCAGCTTAGAAACAAGGAATAATTACCAGTGCAACATTTGTTTTGTTCACTGCCGCACAGGCAGCTTAGAAACAAATGAAACAGCGATAGAAATCGAATATGGAGTTCACTGCCGCACAGGCAGCTTAGAAACAAATGAAACAGCGATAGAAATCGAATATGAAGTTCACTGCCGCACAGGCAGCTTAGAAATATTTTCAAAATTAGAAAAAACTCAGAACTGAGTTCACTGCCGCACAGGCAGCTTAGAAAGCAAAAGACTCAGGTAAAACAAGTTTGAATTTGTTCACTGCCGCACAAGCAGCTTAGAAAGCCCATATTAAAACCTTAACCTGTAAACATGCGTTCACTGCTGCACAGGCAGCTTAGAAATAGCATTTGACGAATGGCATGGTCTGATTGTCGTTCACTGCCGCACAGGCAGCTTAGAAAATTAAGAAATTTAACCTTGCCATCATCTGTAAGTTCACTGCCGCACAGGCAGCTTAGAAAAAACACAAATATATTCACGGTCTCTTGGGCCAGTTCACTGCCGCACAGGCAGCTTAGAAAATTATAAGCAATGTCACCCATTGTCTGAGCCAGTTCACTGCCGCACAGGCAGCTTAGAAAAGGCTTTGTGCTGCGGTGCTGCTGACATCAATGTTCACTGCCGTACAGGCAGCTTAGAAAATCCATTAAGCGCGTGTTTGCTCTTGGTAAAGGTTCACTGCCGTACAGGCAGCTTAGAAATTTTGCATATTTCAGCGCGACCACGCCACCAAGTTCACTGCCGTACAGGCAGATTAGAAAAGTATTAAATTAGGGTTTAATAAGTGGCCCTCGTTCACTGCCGCACAGGCAGCTTAGAAATAAATAGGGCGTAATACCATGAGTGAAGAGCTGTTCACTGCCGCACAGGCAGCTTAGAAATAGACCTAAACTTTTACTATAAGAAACTTCATGTTCACTGCCGTACAGGCAGCTTAGAAAAACTATCCATATTAAATAATAATGGAGTGGTTGATCACTTCTATGAAATTGAGGGAATATTTTGACTTGATATAGATGTTCTATAAGTATATTAATACATAAAGCAATTTTACTTTGGTTAATTAAGGGAGTTTAAATATCGATGATATGGGAGCAGACTTGTCAGCTCAATTTTTAAAAGTTTTAGAAGATATTTTGACTTTTTAACTATGTACCACAGAATGTACCATTGATTTAAATCGAATTTATTATTTTAATTAAATATCAGCTGATTACGTTGTTTTTTCGACTGTCACTCTCACCGCCACTTCCTATCTGTATTTATTCCCGTTTTAAAACAATACTTTAAATGATTTCTATTCTATTTAATCCAATCAAGTTGTCTATATTCAGTCTTTTATGTGCCACGGAGGATCAAATAACTACTTTGATGCATCATGGCTAAAAAAATAATACCTT
>Ga0209396_1001476_pt1 | contig 26144 bp, 13 predicted proteins | sample GOMGulsemesocosm_6_FD_184638 | JGI IMG/M metagenome (GOLD analysis project Ga0209396, IMG submission 184638) | Methane-oxidizing microbial communities from mesocosms in the Gulf of Mexico - GOM8C Gulf of Mexico (SPAdes) (version 2) | ecosystem: Environmental > Aquatic > Marine > Cold seeps... | reverse complement strand
AAACAACCGAGTGCTCCTGCAAGTTGTGGCCTTCGCCGCCAATGTATGAGGTAACCTCAAAGCCATTAGTCAGACGAACACGACATACTTTACGCAGTGCTGAGTTCGGTTTTTTAGGCGTAGTAGTATAAACACGAGTACAAACACCACGGCGCTGAGGACAGGCTTGCAGTGCAGGAACGTCAGTCTTTACTACTTTGCGCTTACGTGGCTTACGAACCAATTGGTTGATCGTTGCCATTGATAAAACTCCAGTTATAAAAAAATGCGGGTTTCCCCACCATAAAATAAAGGAGGCGAGATTCTAATGATCTCGCATCCCATAGTCAACCCGACGGGCGTTTTAATAACGATCCGGCTTATTCGCCAGATGTATTTAACGCCTCTGCCAGAGCCTGTTCAACTTCATCCGCGCTCACAGTGCTTGCGCCCTGCGCTTCCGCGGCTTCTGCCAAACGTTTGTTTTTACGATTATTGTGATAAGTCAGACCGGTACCCGCTGGTATCAGACGACCTACAACAACGTTCTCTTTCAGGCCACGTAGATGATCGCGCTTGCCCGTTACGGCCGCCTCGGTCAGTACGCGAGTTGTTTCCTGGAAAGATGCCGCCGAAATAAAGGACTCAGTAGCCAGAGACGCTTTGGTAATACCCAGCAATAGGCGCTCAAAGTAAGCCGTCGGCAAGCCAGCTTTTTCAGCCTTCTCGTTTTCTTCCAGCAGCAGGTTGTACTCAACCTGATCGCCTTTGATCAGATCCGTCGCACCAGAATCCAGGACATCTACTTTACGCAGCATCTGGCGAACGATAACTTCAATGTGCTTGTCATTGATGATTACACCCTGCAGACGGTAAACCTCTTGGATCTCCGCAACGATGTATTCAGCCAGATGACGAACACCACGCAGACGCAGAATATCATGAGGGTTCAGAGGACCATCAGCGATGACCTCACCCTTCTCAACTTGCTCACCCTCAAATACGTTCAGCACACGCCACTTAGGAATCAACTGCTCATAAGTATCACTGCCATCAACCGGCGTAATCACAATACGTTTCTTGCCTTTGGTTTCTTTACCAAAGCTGAAAGTACCAGAAATTTCCGCCAGAATTGCAGGCTCTTTAGGCTTACGCGCTTCGAACAAGTCAGCAACCCGTGGCAGACCACCGGTGATATCTCGAGTCTTAGAGCTTTCCTGTGGAATACGTGCAACAACGTCACCAATCGCCACGTCAGCATTATTTTCCATGCTCAACAGCGCGTTTGCCGGCAGGTTGTAGTGAGCAGGCACTTCAGTACCCGGCAGCAACAGATCATTACCGTCGCTATCAACCAGTTTCACCATGGGGCGCATATCTTTACCCGCCGCAGGGCGATCCTTAGGATCGATAACCTGAATATTGGTCAAACCAGTCAGCTCATCAACCTGGTGCTTAACGGTAATACCGTCTTCCATATCATGGAACAGCACGCGACCCGCCATCTCAGTAACAATTGGGTGAGTGTGTGGATCCCAGTTAGCAACAACCTGACCGGCATCAACTTTGGCACCTGCTTTAACATTCAGCACAGTACCGTAAGGAATCTTGTATCGCTCACGCTCACGACCATGCTCATCAGCAATAGCCAAGGAACCGGAACGAGATACGATAACCCAATTACCATCGGTACGTTCAACGTGCTTAACGTTATGTAAACGAACTTCACCGCCATGCTTAACCTGTACACTATCCGCACTGGCTGAGCTCGATGCTGCACCACCAATGTGGAAAGTACGCATGGTCAGCTGTGTACCTGGCTCACCAATCGATTGCGCCGCAATAACACCAACCGCTTCACCAATATTGACCTGATGACCACGACCCAAATCACGGCCATAACAGCTGGTACAAATACCATGACGGATGTCACAAGTGATCGGCGAGCGTACCAAAATCTCATCAACGTTATATTGGTTGATTTTCTCAACAGTTTTCTCGTCGATCAGCGTACCAGCAGGCAGCACCACGTCATTTCTGTCGCTAGGATCCAGTACGTCTTTGGCCACAACACGACCCAGTACACGATCACCCAGCGGTACAGTAACCTCACCACCTTCAATATGCGGCGTCATCACCATACCGTGCTCAGTACCACAATCGATATCAGTAACAACCAAATCCTGCGCCACATCAACCAGACGACGTGTCAGATAACCGGAGTTAGCCGTTTTCAATGCCGTATCAGCCAGACCTTTACGCGCACCGTGAGTTGAGATGAAGTACTGCAGTACCGACAGACCTTCACGGAAGTTAGCCGTAATAGGTGTTTCAATAATCGAACCATCCGGCTTAGCCATCAGGCCACGCATACCGGCCAGCTGACGAATCTGTGCGGGGGAGCCACGAGCACCGGAGTCGGCCATGATATAAACGGAGTTGAAGGATTCTTGATCAACCTCGTTACCGTCACGATCGATAACTTTCTCAGTACCCAGCGTATCCATCATCGCCTTCGCTACCATTTCGTTAGCGCGCGACCAGATATCAACAACCTTGTTATATTTCTCACCCTGAGTCACCAGACCCGATGCGTACTGGTCTTCAATTTCCTTAACTTCGGTTTCTGCAGCACCAATGATGCTTGCTTTTTCATCAGGGATCACGAAGTCGTTAACACCAATAGAGGCGCCAGAAACAGTTGCATATTTGAAACCGGTGTACATCAACTGATCCGCAAAAATCACCGACTCTTTCATACCAACATCACGGTAACAGGTGTTGATCAGACGCGAGATCGCCTTTTTGGTCATCGGCTGGTTAACCAGCTCAAATGCCATGCCGTCAGGTACGATATCGTATAACAATACACGACCTACCGTGGTATCCAGCAGTTTGGTTGTTTCAACCATGTTGCCGTTTTCGTCTTCTAACACTTCACGGATTCGCGTTTTGATTTTTGCCTGCAGCTCAACATGCTTACCACCGTAAGCGCGCTGAATCTCAGCCAGGTCAGCAAATACCATGCCTTCACCTTTGGCATTGATACGGTCACGAGTCATGTAATACAGACCCAATACCACATCCTGCGAAGGCACGATGATTGGCTCACCGTTAGCAGGTGAAAGAATGTTGTTGGTGGACATCATCAAAGCACGCGCTTCTAGCTGTGCTTCGATTGTCAGCGGCAAATGCACCGCCATTTGGTCACCATCAAAGTCAGCATTATAGGCCGCACAAACCAGTGGATGCAGCTGAATCGCTTTACCTTCAATCAGTTCCGGCTCAAAAGCCTGGATACCTAAACGGTGAAGAGTTGGTGCACGGTTAAGCAGTACTGGGTGCTCACGAATAACTTCAGCCAGGATATCCCAAACTTCAGCAGTTTCGCGCTCAACCATTTTCTTGGCGGCTTTGATCGTAGTCGCCAGACCACGCAGCTCCAGCTTGCTGAAGATGAACGGCTTGAACAACTCAAGCGCCATCTTCTTAGGCAGACCACACTGGTGCAGCTTCAGCTGAGGACCAACCACGATCACAGAACGACCGGAGTAATCCACTCGTTTACCCAACAAGTTCTGACGGAAACGACCTTGCTTACCTTTAATCATGTCGGCCAGCGATTTAAGCGGGCGACGGTTAGAACCTGTAATCGCACGACCACGACGGCCGTTATCGAGCAACGCATCCACAGATTCCTGCAGCATACGTTTTTCGTTACGCACGATAATGTCTGGTGCGTTCAGCTCCAGCAGACGGTTCAAACGGTTGTTACGGTTGATCACACGACGGTAAAGGTCGTTAAGATCGGATGTTGCGAAACGTCCGCCATCCAGCGGCACCAATGGCCGCAGATCAGGTGGCAGAATTGGTAACACATCCATTACCATCCACTCTGGCTTGTTGCCGGAAGAAGCAAAGGCTTCCATCAGCTTCAAACGCTTGGACAGCTTTTTAATTCGTGTTTCAGAATTGATGGTTGGAATTTCATCACGGATGACTTTGATTTCCGCTTCCAGATCCATTTGCTTCATCAATTCCTGAACAGCTTCAGCACCCATTTTGGCTGTAAAATCATCGCCAAACTCTTCCAGTGCTTCGAAGTACTGATCATCGTTCAGAACCTGAGCGTACTCCAGCGTGGTCATGCCAGGATCGGTCACAATAAAGGACTCAAAATACAACACGCGCTCGATATCACGCAGCGTCATATCCAGCAGCATACCAATACGAGACGGCAATGATTTCAGGAACCAGATATGTGCACACGGGCTAGCCAGCTCAATGTGACCCATACGCTCACGACGTACTTTAGCCAGTGCCACTTCAACGCCACACTTCTCACAAATCACACCACGATGCTTGAGGCGCTTGTATTTTCCACACAGGCACTCGTAATCCTTAACCGGGCCAAAGATCTTGGCACAAAACAAGCCATCTCGTTCTGGCTTGAAGGTACGGTAATTAATGGTTTCAGGTTTTTTAACTTCACCAAACGACCAAGAGCGGATCATATCCGGTGATGCCAGGCCAATACGGATGGCATCAAACTCTTCTTCGTGTGATTGCGCTTTTAATAGATTTAATAAATCTTTCATCAGTCTCTTCTCCAAAAGGAGTTTTCAACAGGGCAGCTCGGCGAATTCACGTCACCTCACCGCCCGTTGCTAGCCCAGTGTTTAGTCGCTTTCCAGCTCGATATCGATACCGAGGGAACGAATTTCCTTCGTCAATACATTGAAGGACTCCGGCATACCGGGCTCCATGCGATGATCACCATCAACGATATTTTTGTACATACGGGTACGACCGTTAACGTCATCCGACTTAACCGTCAGCATTTCCTGCAAGGTATATGCTGCGCCGTATGCTTCCAGTGCCCACACTTCCATCTCACCGAAGCGCTGACCACCGAACTGGGCTTTACCACCCAACGGCTGCTGCGTAACCAGACTGTAAGAACCGGTTGAACGAGCGTGCATCTTGTCATCAACCAAGTGGTTCAATTTCAACATGTACATGTAACCAACCGTTACCTGGCGATCAAATGCATCACCAGTGCGACCATCAAACAAGGTCATTTGACCGCTACTTGGCAGATCAGCCAGTTCCAGCATGGCTTTAATTTCTGTCTCGTGAGCACCGTCAAAAGCCGGCGTTGCCATTGGCACGCCTTTTTTCAGGTTAGATGCCAACTCGATGATTTCATCGTCACTGAATTCCTTCAGGTTTTCATCACGACCACCGATCTTGTTATAGATCTTGTCGAGGAATCCACGAATTTCAGTCACTTTAGCCTGAGCCTTCAACATACCGTTGATCTTGTCACCCAAACCTTTAGCCGCCAGACCCAGGTGTGTTTCCAATACCTGTCCAACGTTCATTCGAGACGGAACACCCAGCGGGTTCAGTACGATATCAACCGGCGTGCCATGCACGTCATGTGGCATATCTTCAACCGGCTTAATGGCAGAAATAACACCTTTGTTACCGTGACGACCAGCCATTTTATCACCCGGCTGGATACGACGCTTAGTAGCCAGGTAAACCTTAACGATTTTAATTACACCAGGGGCCAGATCATCGCCACACTGCAGCTTGCCACGTTTGATTTCGTATTTTTCATCGAGCTCAGCACGTACGTCAGCTAGAACAGTTTCTGCGTTCTCAAGCTCCTTCGCTGCTGCGTCATCAGTTAAACGCAGCTTCAACAGGTCTTCGTTAGCAACTTCGTTGAGGTAGCTCTTAGTCAGCTTGTCGCCCTTATTCAGGCCAACACCGCCAGCAACTTCCGTACCATCAATGATCTGCTTCAGACGCTCAAAGGTTGCCGCTTCAACGATACGGTATTCTTCATCCAGATCCTTACGGTAGTCACCCAACATGCCGTTTTCGATATCCATCGCGCGCTTGTCTTTCTCAACACCATCACGAGTGAATACCTGTACGTCAATTACCGTACCTGTCATGCCTGTTTTGGTCCGCAGCGACGTATCTTTAACGTCGGAGGCTTTTTCACCAAAGATGGCACGCAGCAGTTTTTCTTCTGGCGTCAGCTGTGTTTCACCTTTTGGTGTCACTTTACCAACCAGAATATCGCCAGGGCCAACTTCTGCACCGATGTAAACGATACCGGACTCATCCAGTTTGGATAGAGCGCTCTCGCCTACGTTTGGAATATCAGCACTGATATCCTCTGAACCAAGCTTGGTATCACGCGCCACACAGGTTAATTCCTGAATGTGGATAGTGGTGAAACGATCTTCCTGAGCAACACGCTCGGAGATCAGGATCGAATCCTCAAAGTTGTAACCGTTCCAAGGCATGAACGCGATACGCATGTTCTGACCCAGCGCCAGCTCACCGATATCAACCGATGGACCGTCAGCTAAAATATCACCACGTGCAATCACATCACCTTGGCTCACCAGCGGACGCTGGTTGATGCAAGTGTTCTGGTTTGAGCGGGTGTATTTAGTCAGGTTGTAGATATCCACACCGGCTTCGCCGCTGACAGATTCTGCTTCGTGAGCAACAACCACAACTTTACCAGCGTCAACACTATCAATCACACCACCACGTTTGGCGACAATACAAACACCGGAATCACGCGCAACAAAGCGCTCCATGCCAGTACCAACCAACGGCGTTTGTGCCTTCAGTGTAGGCACGGCCTGACGTTGCATGTTGGATCCCATCAAGGCACGGTTAGCATCATCGTGTTCCAAAAATGGAATCAATGAGGCCGCAACCGATACTACCTGACGCGGAGATACGTCCATCAGGCTAACGGTTTCGGGGGGCTTAACAGTAAATTCATTTTCATGTCGAACCTGCACCAGCTCGTCAGACAGCTTGCCTTTCTTATCAATAGAAGCCGACGCCTGTGCGATGATAAAGGCACTTTCATCAATAGCTGACACATACTGAATTTCGTCGGTTACTTTACCGTCAACCACTTTACGATACGGTGTTTCCAGAAAACCGTAGTTATTAGTGCGAGCAAAGGTAGCCAACGAGTTAATCAGACCAATGTTTGGTCCCTCAGGCGTCTCAATTGGACATACACGACCGTAGTGAGTTGGGTGTACGTCACGCACTTCAAAGCCCGCACGTTCACGGGTCAGACCACCAGGGCCCAACGCCGAAACACGACGTTTGTGCGTTACTTCAGACAGCGGGTTGTTCTGATCCATAAACTGGGACAACTGGCTGGAACCGAAGAATTCTTTAATGGCCGCAGCAACAGGCTTGGCATTAATCAAATCCTGAGGCATTAGACCATCGGATTCCGCCATGCTCAGACGCTCACGTACGGCGCGTTCAACACGTACCAGACCAACGCGGAACTGGTTTTCTGCCATTTCACCCACAGAACGAATACGACGGTTACCCAGGTGATCGATATCATCAACCACACCAAAACCGTTACGAATCGCGATCAGGGTTTTCATCACATCAGTGATGTCCGACTGCTCGCCGAACTGCTCAACAAGTTTCTTAGACGTCTCTTCATTACGACCAGAGAAATAGCACCCATCATAAAGAATGCCCGCGCCTTTCGTAGCTTCACGATCAATACGACGGTTCATCTTCATGCGACCAACCGCAGACAAGTCGTAACGCTCTTCGGCAAAGAACAGGTTGTAGAACAGGTTCTCAGCAGACTCTTTAGTAGGCGGCTCGCCTGGACGCATCATGCGGTAGATTTCTACCAACGCTTCCAACTGGTTAGAGGAGCTGTCAGCACGCAGTGTATCAGACATAAACGAACCACAATCCAGTTCGTTGGTGTACAGCGTTTCAATATCCTTAACACCCGCTTCTTCAAGCTGCGTCAGAATTTCTTCAGTAATTTCGGCGTTACACTCGCAGATGATTTCGCCGGTTTCCGGGTTAATCATGTCTTTGGCAATGACTTTGCCAAACAGGTATTCGCGAGGCACTTCCAGCTGAGTCGTTTTATTTTTTTCCATTTCACGGATGTGACGAGCCGTGATACGACGACCTTCTTCAACTACAACCTTGCCTTTGGCATCTTTAAGGTCAAAGGTTGCTGTTTCACCACGCAAACGATTGGCTACCAGTTCCAGCTTGTAGGCTCCACCATCAAAGTGGAACGAGCTGTTTTCAAAGAAGTTACCCAGAATTTGTTCTGCGGTATAGCCCAATGCACGCAGCAGTACAGTCGCAGGTAATTTACGGCGACGGTCAATACGTACAAACAGGGAGTCTTTAGGGTCGAACTCGAAATCCAACCATGAACCACGGTAAGGAATTACACGAGCTGAATACAGCAGCTTACCGGAAGAGTGCGTCTTACCTTTATCGTGATCGAAGAAAACACCGGGTGAACGGTGCAACTGAGACACAACAACACGCTCAGTACCGTTCACAACAAAGGTACCGTTATCTGTCATGAGCGGCATTTCACCCATGTACACTTCTTGTTCTTTCGCTTCTTTAACAGCTTTATTCGCTGAGTCGCGATCATAAATCACCAGGCGCACTTTAACTCGCAGCGGTGCAGCGTATGTTACGCCACGCAATTGACATTCTTTAACGTCAAAAGCCGGAGTGCCTAACTGGTAAGAAACATATTCCAAGGCAGCATTGCCGGAATAGCTGGTAATCGGGAAAACCGAATTGAATGCGGCATGTAAGCCAATATCTTCACCGCTTTCCTGAGATTGTACAGGCGATAGGAATTCCCGATAAGAATCCAACTGGATAGCCAGCAGATAAGGGATGTCCATGACCGTTGGTAATTTACCAAAATCTTTACGGAGGCGCTTTTTCTCGGTATATGAGTAAGCCATCAGTATTCCTCGACGTTGTCACTAACGTATTGAAAGCACCCGCTGATGAGACTCAAAAGCAGATACTATCAGAATTCTTTCTACTCAAATCTGCCAATAAAAGGACAAATTAATGAGCGATATTTTTTGCCGTTATCTGAAACAGCAAAAGGCTGGCAGCGATAAACGCTACCAGCCATCAAGATTGCTTAACTTAGAGGCTAAGCAAGAAACTACGACTACTACTTAACTTCTACAGCAGCGCCGGCTTCTTCCAGCTGACCTTTAATGTCAGCAGCTTCGTCAGCTGATACGCCTTCTTTAACAGGTGCTGGAGCACCGTCAACAACAGCTTTAGCTTCTTTCAGGCCAAGACCTGTGATAGCACGAACAGCTTTAATTACGTTAACTTTCTTCTCGCCTGCGCCAGTAAGAATAACGTCGAATTCAGTTTGTGCTTCAGCAGCAGCGCCAGCTTCGCCAGCAGCAGCAGGTGCAGCAGCAACAGCAGCAGCAGCAGAAACGCCGAATTTTTCTTCCATTGCTTCGATAAGCTCAACAACTTCCATTACGCTCATTTCAGCAATTGCATTTAACAGATCATCTTTAGACAGAGCCATGCTCAATCTCCTAACTTATATAGTTTAAAAAAGTAACCGCCTTAATTAGGCAGCGGATTGTTTGTCGTCACGAACAGCTGCAAGTGTGCGAACCAGTTTGCCGGGCACTTCGTTCAAAGTACGCGCCAGCTTGGTAACAGGGGCTTGCATTACGCTCATCAGCATTGACAGAGCCTGATCTCGTGTAGGCAGCTTAGCCAGAACATCAATTTGTTCCGCGGCCAGCAGTTGTCCACCAACAGATAACGCTTTGACTTGTAGCTTGTCATTTTCTTTAGCGAAATCTTTAATCAGTCGCGCAGCAGAACCTGGATCTTCTTTAGAGAAGGCCAGAATGGTTGGACCGACGAGAGCTTCTTGAATACACTCATACTCGGTACCTTCCACAGCACGCTTCAGCAATGTGTTACGTACAACACGCAAGTACACATTAGCTTCACGGGCTTGCTTACGCAGGCTTGTCATTTCTTCAACGCTCAGGCCTTGGTAATTGGCCAGAACAGCTGACAGAGCGTTACCAGCAGCTTCGTTGACTTCAGCGACAACATTTTTTTTGTCTTCGAGTCTTAACGCCACTCGTGATACTCCTAAATATGTTGGGGGGTCCCCAACCGTCACTTTAACCTGCCAGATCTAAACATCTGATTTAACAGGCTCTTACGGTAAATCAGTCTGCAAGCAGATCAACTCACCCCATCTACGTAGGCTGGTGGTTTAACCTAAAAGCTGTTCCGAGCCATACCGCTACTCTTACACAACCCTTGGGGCCTACGGTCTTTGATGGTCAACACTAAACAGTGATGACCCCAAAGTTCTATTTGGTGGTTAAACCACCTGTTGTTGCAAACAATATGCGGCAACATCGCTCAAGAATATTAGATATCCAGAGAGCTTTGATCGAGTTGCAAACCAGGACCCATAGTGGTCGAGATAGCAATACGCTTCAGGTACGCACCTTTTGCACTGGAAGGCTTCAGCTTTTTCAGCTCAGCAACCAGGGCTTCAATGTTCTGTTTGATAGCATCGCCGGAAAAACCAACTTTACCTACAGAACAATGAATGATGCCGCCTTTATCAGTACGGAAACGTACTTGACCGGCTTTAGCGTTTTTAACAGCGCCAGCAACGTCAGGCGTTACAGTACCAACCTTAGGGTTAGGCATCAGACCACGTGGGCCCAACACTTGGCCTAATGTACCAACAACACGCATCGCATCAGGAGATGCGATAACAACGTCGAAGTTCATGTTGCCCGCTTTAATATCGGCAGCCAGGTCATCCATACCAACGATGTCTGCACCCGCAGCTTTAGCTTTCTCAGCATTTTCGCCTTGAGCAAATACCGCAACACGAACGTCTTTACCGGTACCGTTTGGCAGCACAGAAGAACCACGCACAACTTGGTCAGACTTTTTAACGTCCACGCCCAGGTTTACAGTTATGTCGATAGATTCTTTGAATTTCGGCGCAGGCAAAGTTGCCAGCAGATCAACCGCTTCAGTAACCTGGTATTGCTTACCAGCTTCTACTAATTCAGCAATTGCTTTTGCGCGCTTGGATAATTTAGCCATTACACCACACCCTCAGTTTCCAGACCCATGCTACGAGCAGTGCCCGCGATTGTACGCACTGCGGCATCCATATCAGCTGCAGTCAGATCAGGCATTTTAGTGGTGGCAATTTCTTCTAATTGCGCACGAGTAACCTTACCAACTTTTTCAGTATTAGGACGACCACTACCACTTTTCAGGCTAGCCGCTTTCAACAGCAGCACAGCAGCAGGAGGAGTTTTAGTGATGAATGTAAAACTGCGATCAGCATAAACAGTTATCACAACAGGAACTGGCAAACCAGCTTCCATACCTTGTGTCGCCGCATTGAATGCCTTACAGAATTCCATGATGTTTACACCGTGCTGACCCAGCGCAGGACCAACAGGGGGACTTGGATTCGCTTTACCAGCTGGCACTTGCAGCTTGATATATGCGTCAATCTTCTTAGCCATATCTTTCTCCTATGGGTACAATCGCTTTACTGCCCGAAGGTTTCAAGCTCCCCGATTCACAAACAAGTCAGCCGGCAAAGTGCCGGCTAACGATACAAACCCCGCTTATTCAGCAAGACTTGGTATTTTTAAGCTTTTTCTACCTGATCAAAAGCCAGCTCAACGGGCGTTGAACGACCAAAGATCGTCACAGCCACCTGCAGGCGGTTTTTCGGATAGTTAACCTCTTCAACAACACCGGAGAAGTCTTCAAAAGGACCACTAGTAACCCGCACCATTTCGCCAGGCTCAAACAACGTCTTAGGACGCGGCTGCTCAACACCTTGCTCAACACGCTGCAGAATAGCATCCGCTTCACGCTCACTAATGGGCGCAGGCTTATCTCTAGTACCACCAATAAAGCCCATTACACGTGGCGTGGAATTAACGAGATGCCAACTAGCATCATCCATTTCCATATTCACCAACACGTAACCTGGATAGAACTTACGCTCACTCTTACGCTTTTGACCACCGCGCATCTCAACTACTTCTTCAGTAGGAACCAGCACGTCGCCAAACTTCTCTTCCATCTCATGCAGCTTGATACGCTCAAGAAGAGTGCGCATGACACTTTTTTCATATCCGGAATACGCGTGCACAACATACCAACGCTTAGCCACTTTCTTGACTCCTAACCAATAATTCCCGATACAAGCAAACTTAACAACGAGTCAAGCGCCCACAACAGCAGGCCAACCATAACTACAACCGCCATCACAATCAGAGTTGTTTGACGGGTTTCTGCTTTTGTTGGCCAAACCACTTTCCTGATTTCAGTACGCGCATCTTTCAGCAACTGCCAAAAGCCGCGACCCTTGACCGTTTGCAACGCAACAAAACCAGCAGCAGCAGCCAACACCAGCAACGCCAGAATACGATATAGCAGCGACTCATCCGCAAAATAAGCATTACCTGCAACGCCTGCGCCAACCAGCACAAAAACGACACCCCACTTAAGGATATCCAGACTTGAACTTTCGGTAGATGCGTTAGCACTCATTTTTTGGGAAACACCTGTATCAAGGTTAATAAATCCACTGCCAAGTAAACTTGGCAGGCCAGGAGGGAATCGAACCCCCAACCTGCGGTTTTGGAGACCGCTGCTCTGCCAATTGAGCCACTGGCCTGTAACACAGACATGACCGACCCGAAGGCCGGTCATTTAAAACACTTACTTATTCTATAACTTTAGCAACAACACCAGCACCAACTGTACGACCGCCTTCACGGATCGCAAAGCGCAGACCGTCATCCATCGCGATAGGCGCGATCAACGTTACAGTCATTTGCACGTTATCACCAGGCATTACCATCTCAACACCTTCTGGAAGCTCACAAGCACCCGTAACGTCAGTTGTACGGAAGTAGAACTGTGGACGATAGCCTTTAAAGAATGGCGTGTGACGACCACCTTCATCTTTAGACAACACGTACACTTCTGCTTCAAAAGTAGTGTGAGGAGTAATAGAACCCTTAGCAGCAAGAACCTGACCACGCTCAACGTCATCACGTTTAGTACCACGCAACAGAACACCAACGTTCTCACCAGCGCGACCTTCGTCAAGCAGCTTGCGGAACATTTCAACGCCAGTACAAGTAGTCGTTTGAGTTTCGCGAATACCAACGATCTCAACTTCCTCACCAACCTTAACGATACCACGCTCAACACGACCGGTTACAACCGTACCACGACCCGCGATAGAGAACACATCTTCGATAGGCATAATGAATGCACCGTCGATTGCACGCTCTGGCTCAGGAATATAAGAATCCAGCGTTTCAGCCAACTTCTTAACAGCGGTAGTACCCAGCTCGCCGTCATCTTCGCCATTCAATGCCATCAAGGCAGAACCCACGATGATTGGCGTATCGTCGCCTGGGAATTCGTATTGATCAAGCAGCTCGCGCAGCTCCATCTCAACCAACTCCAGCATTTCTTCGTACTCTTCAGTACCAACGCCGCCGCAATCTTCAGCCAACAGATCAGCCTTGTTCAGGAATACCACAACGTAAGGCACGCCAACCTGACGAGACAGCAGGATATGCTCACGCGTCTGAGGCATTGGACCGTCAGTTGCACCACATACCAGAATAGCGCCATCCATTTGAGCAGCACCAGTAATCATGTTTTTCACATAATCGGCGTGACCCGGACAATCAACGTGCGCGTAATGACGCTCAGGCGTATCGTACTCAACATGAGATGTTGCGATAGTGATACCGCGCTCACGCTCTTCAGGAGCATTATCGATACCAGCGAAATCAACTGCTTCACCACCCCAAACCTCTGCACATACACGTGTCATAGCAGCTGTTAGTGTTGTTTTACCATGATCAACGTGACCAATTGTACCCACATTTACATGCGGCTTATTACGTTCAAACTTTTCCTTAGCCATGAGTGCCTCTTAACTAACTATTTAACTTTATTAATAATTGCATCCGCCACATTGGACGATGCTTCTGAATACTTTTCAAATTCCATGGTGTAAGTCGCACGCCCCTGGGTTGCTGAACGCACATCGGTCGCATAACCGAACATCTCACCCAACGGCACTTCTGCACGAATAATCTTGCCCATTGGCGAATCTTCCATACCATGAACAATGCCGCGCCGACGATTCAAATCGCCCATCACGTCACCCATGTAGTCTTCAGGCGTCACCACCTCAACCTTCATCACAGGCTCAAGCAAAACCGCACCACCTTCGGTGGCCAACTCTCTTGCCGCCAAAGATCCCGCCACCTTAAAAGCCATCTCATTAGAGTCGACCTCATGGAAAGAACCATCAACCAGCGTGGCTTTGACACCCAATAGCGGATAACCCGCCAGCACACCATTTTTAATCTGATCTGCAATACCTTTTTCAACCGCAGGAATATATTCCTTTGGAACCGTACCACCAGCAATCTCGTTAACAAACTCAAGACCTTCAGCGTTTTGATCTTCTGCGGGCTCAAACCTAACAACCACATGACCGTATTGACCACGACCGCCAGATTGACGCACAAATTTGCCTTCAACCTTACAGGTATTACGAATCGCTTCACGATAAGCCACTTGCGGTTTACCAACTCTGGCATCAACACTAAACTCACGCTTCATGCGATCAACGATGATATCCAGGTGCAATTCACCCATACCGGAAATGATCGTCTGCCCAGTTTCTTCATTGGTCTTAACACGGAACGAGGGATCCTCCTGCGCCAATTTACCCAGCGCAACACCCATTTTATCCTGATCAGCCTGCGTTCTCGGCTCAACCGCTACCGAAATCACCGGCTCGGGAAACTCCATTCTCTCAAGCGTAATATGAGCATTAGAGTCACACAAAGTATCGCCCGTGGTTACATCTTTTAAACCAATGGCAGCGGCAATATCACCCGCCAACACTTCTTTAATTTCCTGCCGATCGTTAGAGTGCATCTGCACCATACGACCAATACGCTCTTTTTTACCTTTAATCGGGTTAAACACAGTATCACCCGTTTTCAGGTGTCCGGAATAAACACGAAAGAACGTTAACGTGCCCACGAACGGGTCCGTTGCAATCTTAAAGGCCAGCGCAGCAAACGGCGCCTTATCGTCAGCCGAACGGGTATCAATCTTGCCGTTGCTCAACTCACCTTCGATTGCCTTCACCTCAGTGGGCGACGGCAGGTATTCAACAACAGCATCCAGCACCGCCTGAACACCTTTATTCTTAAAGGCTGACCCACCCAACACCGGCACAATCTCATTGGCAAGCGTACGGATACGGATACCTTGCTTGATTTCTTCTTCGGACAACTCACCTTCTTCAAGGTATTTATCCATCAACTCTTCATTCGCCTCTGCCGCAGCCTCAACCAGATGCTCACGCATCTCTTCACAACGCGACAACAGCTCAGCCGGAACCTCACCATAATCAAAGGTCATACCATGATCTTCTTCGTTCCAGACAATGGCTTTCATCTTAACGAGATCAATAACACCCTTGAATTCGTCCTCGGCACCAATGGTCATCTGCAATGGCACCGCAACGGCACCCAGACGCTCGCCCAACTGATCAACCACCATCTGGAAGTCAGCGCCGGTACGATCCATCTTGTTAACGAAGACCATGCGCGGCACTTCGTAGCGATTAGCCTGACGCCATACAGTCTCTGTCTGAGGCTGTACACCAGAGGAGCCACACAACACAACAACCGCGCCATCTAACACACGCAACGAGCGCTCAACTTCAATAGTGAAATCAACGTGACCCGGCGTATCGATGATATTGATACGATGCTTTTCGAACTGACCTTGCATGCCCTGCCAGAAACAGGTGGTCGCAGCGGAGGTAATGGTAATACCTCGCTCCTGCTCCTGCTCCATCCAATCCATGGTTGCCGCACCATCGTGAACTTCGCCGATCTTATGAGAAAGACCGGTGTAGAACAGTACGCGCTCAGTTGTTGTGGTTTTACCCGCATCAACGTGTGCACAAATACCAATATTACGATAACGGTCGATCGGCGTAGAACGCGCCACAGATGTATCCTCTGAGATTCAAAAAAGCGGCCCGAAGGCCGCTTAATAGATAGCGTCTAAAAAATGCTAGCTTAGAAGCGCCCGTCTTTAGAAACGGTAATGCGAGAACGCTTTGTTCGCTTCAGCCATACGGTGAACGTCTTCACGCTTCTTAACGGCAGAGCCTTTGCCTTCAGCGGCATCAGCAATTTCACCAGCAAGACGTAAAGGCATGGACTTTTCACCACGGCTACGCGCTGCATCAACCAACCAACGCATTGCCAGCGCAGTTTGACGCGCGGCACGTACTTCAACTGGAACCTGGTAGGTTGCACCACCAACACGACGGGACTTCACCTCAACCATAGGACGGATTGTTTCGAGTGCTTTTTCGAACACTTCGATAGGATCCGCTGCACCGGTGCGCTCTTGAACAGTGCTCAGGGCACCATACACAATGCGTTCGGCTACAGATTTCTTGCCGCTAACCATAACCATGTTCATGAACTTGGCTAGCACTTGGCTACCGAATTTTGGATCCGGTAGCACATCACGTTTAGCTACAACTCTTCTTCTTGGCATTACTTCTTACCTTATAATTCAGGAATTTCCGGAACCTACTCAAAACGCACCCACGCAAAACATGCGGTGCGGAGGCTGCCCGGCCTTACTGTATAGTCAGGATCGAGCTAAGGCTCAACCCAAAACACCCTAAGCCTTAGGACGCTTGGCGCCATACTTAGAACGACGCTGTCTGCGATCGCTTACGCCCGATGTATCCAAGCTACCGCGAACGGTATGATAGCGAACACCAGGTAAATCTTTTACACGACCACCACGAATCAAAACAACCGAGTGCTCTTGCAAGTTGTGGCCTTCACCACCAATGTATGAGGTAACCTCAAAGCCATTGGTTAGGCGAACACGACATACTTTACGCAGTGCTGAGTTCGGTTTTTTAGGCGTAGTAGTATAAACACGAGTACAAACACCACGGCGCTGAGGACAGGCTTGCAGTGCAGGAACGTCAGTCTTTACTACTTTGCGCTTACGTGGCTTACGAACCAATTGGTTGATCGTTGCCATTGATAAAACTCCAGTTATAAAAAAATGCGGGTTTCCCCACCATAAAATAAAGGAGGCGAGATTCTAATGATCTCGCATCCCATAGTCAACCCGACGGGCGTTTTAATAACGATCCGGCTTATTCGCCAGATGTATTTAACGCCTCTGCCAGAGCCTGTTCAACTTCATCCGCGCTCACAGTGCTTGCGCCCTGCGCTTCCGCGGCTTCTGCCAAACGTTTGTTTTTACGATTATTGTGATAAGTCAGACCGGTACCCGCTGGTATCAGACGACCTACAACAACGTTCTCTTTCAGGCCACGTAGATGATCGCGCTTGCCCGTTACGGCCGCCTCGGTCAGTACGCGAGTTGTTTCCTGGAAAGATGCCGCCGAAATAAAGGACTCAGTAGCCAGAGACGCTTTGGTAATACCCAGCAATAGGCGCTCAAAGTAAGCCGTCGGCAAGCCAGCTTTTTCAGCCTTCTCGTTTTCTTCCAGCAGCAGGTTGTACTCAACCTGATCGCCTTTGATCAGATCCGTCGCACCAGAATCCAGGACATCTACTTTACGCAGCATCTGGCGAACGATAACTTCAATGTGCTTGTCATTGATGATTACACCCTGCAGACGGTAAACCTCTTGGATCTCCGCAACGATGTATTCAGCCAGATGACGAACACCACGCAGACGCAGAATATCATGAGGGTTCAGAGGACCATCAGCGATGACCTCACCCTTCTCAACTTGCTCACCCTCAAATACGTTCAGCACACGCCACTTAGGAATCAACTGCTCATAAGTATCACTGCCATCAACCGGCGTAATCACAATACGTTTCTTGCCTTTGGTTTCTTTACCAAAGCTGAAAGTACCAGAAATTTCCGCCAGAATTGCAGGCTCTTTAGGCTTACGCGCTTCGAACAAGTCAGCAACCCGTGGCAGACCACCGGTGATATCTCGAGTCTTAGAGCTTTCCTGTGGAATACGTGCAACAACGTCACCAATCGCCACGTCAGCATTATTTTCCATGCTCAACAGCGCGTTTGCCGGCAGGTTGTAGTGAGCAGGCACTTCAGTACCCGGCAGCAACAGATCATTACCGTCGCTATCAACCAGTTTCACCATGGGGCGCATATCTTTACCCGCCGCAGGGCGATCCTTAGGATCGATAACCTGAATATTGGTCAAACCAGTCAGCTCATCAACCTGGTGCTTAACGGTAATACCGTCTTCCATATCATGGAACAGCACGCGACCCGCCATCTCAGTAACAATTGGGTGAGTGTGTGGATCCCAGTTAGCAACAACCTGACCGGCATCAACTTTGGCACCTGCTTTAACATTCAGCACAGTACCGTAAGGAATCTTGTATCGCTCACGCTCACGACCATGCTCATCAGCAATAGCCAAGGAACCGGAACGAGATACGATAACCCAATTACCATCGGTACGTTCAACGTGCTTAACGTTATGTAAACGAACTTCACCGCCATGCTTAACCTGTACACTATCCGCACTGGCTGAGCTCGATGCTGCACCACCAATGTGGAAAGTACGCATGGTCAGCTGTGTACCTGGCTCACCAATCGATTGCGCCGCAATAACACCAACCGCTTCACCAATATTGACCTGATGACCACGACCCAAATCACGGCCATAACAGCTGGTACAAATACCATGACGGATGTCACAAGTGATCGGCGAGCGTACCAAAATCTCATCAACGTTATATTGGTTGATTTTCTCAACAGTTTTCTCGTCGATCAGCGTACCAGCAGGCAGCACCACGTCATTTCTGTCGCTAGGATCCAGTACGTCTTTGGCCACAACACGACCCAGTACACGATCACCCAGCGGTACAGTAACCTCACCACCTTCAATATGCGGCGTCATCACCATACCGTGCTCAGTACCACAATCGATATCAGTAACAACCAAATCCTGCGCCACATCAACCAGACGACGTGTCAGATAACCGGAGTTAGCCGTTTTCAATGCCGTATCAGCCAGACCTTTACGCGCACCGTGAGTTGAGATGAAGTACTGCAGTACCGACAGACCTTCACGGAAGTTAGCCGTAATAGGTGTTTCAATAATCGAACCATCCGGCTTAGCCATCAGGCCACGCATACCGGCCAGCTGACGAATCTGTGCGGGGGAGCCACGAGCACCGGAGTCGGCCATGATATAAACGGAGTTGAAGGATTCTTGATCAACCTCGTTACCGTCACGATCGATAACTTTCTCAGTACCCAGCGTATCCATCATCGCCTTCGCTACCATTTCGTTAGCGCGCGACCAGATATCAACAACCTTGTTATATTTCTCACCCTGAGTCACCAGACCCGATGCGTACTGGTCTTCAATTTCCTTAACTTCGGTTTCTGCAGCACCAATGATGCTTGCTTTTTCATCAGGGATCACGAAGTCGTTAACACCAATAGAGGCGCCAGAAACAGTTGCATATTTGAAACCGGTGTACATCAACTGATCCGCAAAAATCACCGACTCTTTCATACCAACATCACGGTAACAGGTGTTGATCAGACGCGAGATCGCCTTTTTGGTCATCGGCTGGTTAACCAGCTCAAATGCCATGCCGTCAGGTACGATATCGTATAACAATACACGACCTACCGTGGTATCCAGCAGTTTGGTTGTTTCAACCATGTTGCCGTTTTCGTCTTCTAACACTTCACGGATTCGCGTTTTGATTTTTGCCTGCAGCTCAACATGCTTACCACCGTAAGCGCGCTGAATCTCAGCCAGGTCAGCAAATACCATGCCTTCACCTTTGGCATTGATACGGTCACGAGTCATGTAATACAGACCCAATACCACATCCTGCGAAGGCACGATGATTGGCTCACCGTTAGCAGGTGAAAGAATGTTGTTGGTGGACATCATCAAAGCACGCGCTTCTAGCTGTGCTTCGATTGTCAGCGGCAAATGCACCGCCATTTGGTCACCATCAAAGTCAGCATTATAGGCCGCACAAACCAGTGGATGCAGCTGAATCGCTTTACCTTCAATCAGTTCCGGCTCAAAAGCCTGGATACCTAAACGGTGAAGAGTTGGTGCACGGTTAAGCAGTACTGGGTGCTCACGAATAACTTCAGCCAGGATATCCCAAACTTCAGCAGTTTCGCGCTCAACCATTTTCTTGGCGGCTTTGATCGTAGTCGCCAGACCACGCAGCTCCAGCTTGCTGAAGATGAACGGCTTGAACAACTCAAGCGCCATCTTCTTAGGCAGACCACACTGGTGCAGCTTCAGCTGAGGACCAACCACGATCACAGAACGACCGGAGTAATCCACTCGTTTACCCAACAAGTTCTGACGGAAACGACCTTGCTTACCTTTAATCATGTCGGCCAGCGATTTAAGCGGGCGACGGTTAGAACCTGTAATCGCACGACCACGACGGCCGTTATCGAGCAACGCATCCACAGATTCCTGCAGCATACGTTTTTCGTTACGCACGATAATGTCTGGTGCGTTCAGCTCCAGCAGACGGTTCAAACGGTTGTTACGGTTGATCACACGACGGTAAAGGTCGTTAAGATCGGATGTTGCGAAACGTCCGCCATCCAGCGGCACCAATGGCCGCAGATCAGGTGGCAGAATTGGTAACACATCCATTACCATCCACTCTGGCTTGTTGCCGGAAGAAGCAAAGGCTTCCATCAGCTTCAAACGCTTGGACAGCTTTTTAATTCGTGTTTCAGAATTGATGGTTGGAATTTCATCACGGATGACTTTGATTTCCGCTTCCAGATCCATTTGCTTCATCAATTCCTGAACAGCTTCAGCACCCATTTTGGCTGTAAAATCATCGCCAAACTCTTCCAGTGCTTCGAAGTACTGATCATCGTTCAGAACCTGAGCGTACTCCAGCGTGGTCATGCCAGGATCGGTCACAATAAAGGACTCAAAATACAACACGCGCTCGATATCACGCAGCGTCATATCCAGCAGCATACCAATACGAGACGGCAATGATTTCAGGAACCAGATATGTGCACACGGGCTAGCCAGCTCAATGTGACCCATACGCTCACGACGTACTTTAGCCAGTGCCACTTCAACGCCACACTTCTCACAAATCACACCACGATGCTTGAGGCGCTTGTATTTTCCACACAGGCACTCGTAATCCTTAACCGGGCCAAAGATCTTGGCACAAAACAAGCCATCTCGTTCTGGCTTGAAGGTACGGTAATTAATGGTTTCAGGTTTTTTAACTTCACCAAACGACCAAGAGCGGATCATATCCGGTGATGCCAGGCCAATACGGATGGCATCAAACTCTTCTTCGTGTGATTGCGCTTTTAATAGATTTAATAAATCTTTCATCAGTCTCTTCTCCAAAAGGAGTTTTCAACAGGGCAGCTCGGCGAATTCACGTCACCTCACCGCCCGTTGCTAGCCCAGTGTTTAGTCGCTTTCCAGCTCGATATCGATACCGAGGGAACGAATTTCCTTCGTCAATACATTGAAGGACTCCGGCATACCGGGCTCCATGCGATGATCACCATCAACGATATTTTTGTACATACGGGTACGACCGTTAACGTCATCCGACTTAACCGTCAGCATTTCCTGCAAGGTATATGCTGCGCCGTATGCTTCCAGTGCCCACACTTCCATCTCACCGAAGCGCTGACCACCGAACTGGGCTTTACCACCCAACGGCTGCTGCGTAACCAGACTGTAAGAACCGGTTGAACGAGCGTGCATCTTGTCATCAACCAAGTGGTTCAATTTCAACATGTACATGTAACCAACCGTTACCTGGCGATCAAATGCATCACCAGTGCGACCATCAAACAAGGTCATTTGACCGCTACTTGGCAGATCAGCCAGTTCCAGCATGGCTTTAATTTCTGTCTCGTGAGCACCGTCAAAAGCCGGCGTTGCCATTGGCACGCCTTTTTTCAGGTTAGATGCCAACTCGATGATTTCATCGTCACTGAATTCCTTCAGGTTTTCATCACGACCACCGATCTTGTTATAGATCTTGTCGAGGAATCCACGAATTTCAGTCACTTTAGCCTGAGCCTTCAACATACCGTTGATCTTGTCACCCAAACCTTTAGCCGCCAGACCCAGGTGTGTTTCCAATACCTGTCCAACGTTCATTCGAGACGGAACACCCAGCGGGTTCAGTACGATATCAACCGGCGTGCCATGCACGTCATGTGGCATATCTTCAACCGGCTTAATGGCAGAAATAACACCTTTGTTACCGTGACGACCAGCCATTTTATCACCCGGCTGGATACGACGCTTAGTAGCCAGGTAAACCTTAACGATTTTAATTACACCAGGGGCCAGATCATCGCCACACTGCAGCTTGCCACGTTTGATTTCGTATTTTTCATCGAGCTCAGCACGTACGTCAGCTAGAACAGTTTCTGCGTTCTCAAGCTCCTTCGCTGCTGCGTCATCAGTTAAACGCAGCTTCAACAGGTCTTCGTTAGCAACTTCGTTGAGGTAGCTCTTAGTCAGCTTGTCGCCCTTATTCAGGCCAACACCGCCAGCAACTTCCGTACCATCAATGATCTGCTTCAGACGCTCAAAGGTTGCCGCTTCAACGATACGGTATTCTTCATCCAGATCCTTACGGTAGTCACCCAACATGCCGTTTTCGATATCCATCGCGCGCTTGTCTTTCTCAACACCATCACGAGTGAATACCTGTACGTCAATTACCGTACCTGTCATGCCTGTTTTGGTCCGCAGCGACGTATCTTTAACGTCGGAGGCTTTTTCACCAAAGATGGCACGCAGCAGTTTTTCTTCTGGCGTCAGCTGTGTTTCACCTTTTGGTGTCACTTTACCAACCAGAATATCGCCAGGGCCAACTTCTGCACCGATGTAAACGATACCGGACTCATCCAGTTTGGATAGAGCGCTCTCGCCTACGTTTGGAATATCAGCACTGATATCCTCTGAACCAAGCTTGGTATCACGCGCCACACAGGTTAATTCCTGAATGTGGATAGTGGTGAAACGATCTTCCTGAGCAACACGCTCGGAGATCAGGATCGAATCCTCAAAGTTGTAACCGTTCCAAGGCATGAACGCGATACGCATGTTCTGACCCAGCGCCAGCTCACCGATATCAACCGATGGACCGTCAGCTAAAATATCACCACGTGCAATCACATCACCTTGGCTCACCAGCGGACGCTGGTTGATGCAAGTGTTCTGGTTTGAGCGGGTGTATTTAGTCAGGTTGTAGATATCCACACCGGCTTCGCCGCTGACAGATTCTGCTTCGTGAGCAACAACCACAACTTTACCAGCGTCAACACTATCAATCACACCACCACGTTTGGCGACAATACAAACACCGGAATCACGCGCAACAAAGCGCTCCATGCCAGTACCAACCAACGGCGTTTGTGCCTTCAGTGTAGGCACGGCCTGACGTTGCATGTTGGATCCCATCAAGGCACGGTTAGCATCATCGTGTTCCAAAAATGGAATCAATGAGGCCGCAACCGATACTACCTGACGCGGAGATACGTCCATCAGGCTAACGGTTTCGGGGGGCTTAACAGTAAATTCATTTTCATGTCGAACCTGCACCAGCTCGTCAGACAGCTTGCCTTTCTTATCAATAGAAGCCGACGCCTGTGCGATGATAAAGGCACTTTCATCAATAGCTGACACATACTGAATTTCGTCGGTTACTTTACCGTCAACCACTTTACGATACGGTGTTTCCAGAAAACCGTAGTTATTAGTGCGAGCAAAGGTAGCCAACGAGTTAATCAGACCAATGTTTGGTCCCTCAGGCGTCTCAATTGGACATACACGACCGTAGTGAGTTGGGTGTACGTCACGCACTTCAAAGCCCGCACGTTCACGGGTCAGACCACCAGGGCCCAACGCCGAAACACGACGTTTGTGCGTTACTTCAGACAGCGGGTTGTTCTGATCCATAAACTGGGACAACTGGCTGGAACCGAAGAATTCTTTAATGGCCGCAGCAACAGGCTTGGCATTAATCAAATCCTGAGGCATTAGACCATCGGATTCCGCCATGCTCAGACGCTCACGTACGGCGCGTTCAACACGTACCAGACCAACGCGGAACTGGTTTTCTGCCATTTCACCCACAGAACGAATACGACGGTTACCCAGGTGATCGATATCATCAACCACACCAAAACCGTTACGAATCGCGATCAGGGTTTTCATCACATCAGTGATGTCCGACTGCTCGCCGAACTGCTCAACAAGTTTCTTAGACGTCTCTTCATTACGACCAGAGAAATAGCACCCATCATAAAGAATGCCCGCGCCTTTCGTAGCTTCACGATCAATACGACGGTTCATCTTCATGCGACCAACCGCAGACAAGTCGTAACGCTCTTCGGCAAAGAACAGGTTGTAGAACAGGTTCTCAGCAGACTCTTTAGTAGGCGGCTCGCCTGGACGCATCATGCGGTAGATTTCTACCAACGCTTCCAACTGGTTAGAGGAGCTGTCAGCACGCAGTGTATCAGACATAAACGAACCACAATCCAGTTCGTTGGTGTACAGCGTTTCAATATCCTTAACACCCGCTTCTTCAAGCTGCGTCAGAATTTCTTCAGTAATTTCGGCGTTACACTCGCAGATGATTTCGCCGGTTTCCGGGTTAATCATGTCTTTGGCAATGACTTTGCCAAACAGGTATTCGCGAGGCACTTCCAGCTGAGTCGTTTTATTTTTTTCCATTTCACGGATGTGACGAGCCGTGATACGACGACCTTCTTCAACTACAACCTTGCCTTTGGCATCTTTAAGGTCAAAGGTTGCTGTTTCACCACGCAAACGATTGGCTACCAGTTCCAGCTTGTAGGCTCCACCATCAAAGTGGAACGAGCTGTTTTCAAAGAAGTTACCCAGAATTTGTTCTGCGGTATAGCCCAATGCACGCAGCAGTACAGTCGCAGGTAATTTACGGCGACGGTCAATACGTACAAACAGGGAGTCTTTAGGGTCGAACTCGAAATCCAACCATGAACCACGGTAAGGAATTACACGAGCTGAATACAGCAGCTTACCGGAAGAGTGCGTCTTACCTTTATCGTGATCGAAGAAAACACCGGGTGAACGGTGCAACTGAGACACAACAACACGCTCAGTACCGTTCACAACAAAGGTACCGTTATCTGTCATGAGCGGCATTTCACCCATGTACACTTCTTGTTCTTTCGCTTCTTTAACAGCTTTATTCGCTGAGTCGCGATCATAAATCACCAGGCGCACTTTAACTCGCAGCGGTGCAGCGTATGTTACGCCACGCAATTGACATTCTTTAACGTCAAAAGCCGGAGTGCCTAACTGGTAAGAAACATATTCCAAGGCAGCATTGCCGGAATAGCTGGTAATCGGGAAAACCGAATTGAATGCGGCATGTAAGCCAATATCTTCACCGCTTTCCTGAGATTGTACAGGCGATAGGAATTCCCGATAAGAATCCAACTGGATAGCCAGCAGATAAGGGATGTCCATGACCGTTGGTAATTTACCAAAATCTTTACGGAGGCGCTTTTTCTCGGTATATGAGTAAGCCATCAGTATTCCTCGACGTTGTCACTAACGTATTGAAAGCACCCGCTGATGAGACTCAAAAGCAGATACTATCAGAATTCTTTCTACTCAAATCTGCCAATAAAAGGACAAATTAATGAGCGATATTTTTTGCCGTTATCTGAAACAGCAAAAGGCTGGCAGCGATAAACGCTACCAGCCATCAAGATTGCTTAACTTAGAGGCTAAGCAAGAAACTACGACTACTACTTAACTTCTACAGCAGCGCCGGCTTCTTCCAGCTGACCTTTAATGTCAGCAGCTTCGTCAGCTGATACGCCTTCTTTAACAGGTGCTGGAGCACCGTCAACAACAGCTTTAGCTTCTTTCAGGCCAAGACCTGTGATAGCACGAACAGCTTTAATTACGTTAACTTTCTTCTCGCCTGCGCCAGTAAGAATAACGTCGAATTCAGTTTGTGCTTCAGCAGCAGCGCCAGCTTCGCCAGCAGCAGCAGGTGCAGCAGCAACAGCAGCAGCAGCAGAAACGCCGAATTTTTCTTCCATTGCTTCGATAAGCTCAACAACTTCCATTACGCTCATTTCAG
>Ga0209396_1001474_pt1 | contig 26156 bp, 18 predicted proteins | sample GOMGulsemesocosm_6_FD_184638 | JGI IMG/M metagenome (GOLD analysis project Ga0209396, IMG submission 184638) | Methane-oxidizing microbial communities from mesocosms in the Gulf of Mexico - GOM8C Gulf of Mexico (SPAdes) (version 2) | ecosystem: Environmental > Aquatic > Marine > Cold seeps... | reverse complement strand
GCTAGCGTTATGCTGGCGGTTCTTTTCAGATGTAATTGCGCGCTTCTTAGCAGACTTAATATTAGCCAAGGTGAACTCCTAGAACTGTTCTATTGCGATACTATTTAAAGGTCGGGGAGTATGCCCGTTTTATGACCTAAGATCAATCGCATTGTTAAAAGAAAGACATAACTTGTGTCAATTTTTACCACTAGAGGCACAATTAGCCGCGACTTTAATGGAAAAAAGTAGCGAGCCCATAGATTGACCGTTATGATAACGGGCGAATTCTAGCAATATTTATTGTGCAGTCCTAGTACTAATTACGATTATCAACAGATAAAGGTAAAATTGTCGGGCAGTTCGCACATGAACGGTTCGTTAGTTAACTTCTCTTATAAAAAATAGATAAATTCAGGAAAAACCATTGAGTAAAAAATTATTACGTTCTGGCCTTATTGTCAGTGTCATGACGCTGGTATCTCGTGTCTTAGGATTAGTGCGCGATGTTGTGTTGGCTGGCCTACTTGGTGCTAGTGCCCATGCCGATGTTTATTATTTAGCGGTAAAAATTCCCAACTTTATGCGTCGATTATTTGCCGAAGGCGCTTTTGCCCAAGCTTTTGTGCCGGTGTTAAGCGAATACCAAGACAAACACGACAAAGATAAGGTACGCGAACTAATTGCTTATGCCTCTGGCACCCTTGGCACCATTATTACCCTAGTCGCTATTATCGGCGTGATAGGTTCGCCCATCTTAATCGCTCTGTTTGGCGCCGGCTGGTTTATTGGTGGTGCCAGTGATGCCCAAGCGGCTGAAAAATATGAATTAGCCTCGGTTATGCTAAAAATCACCTTTCCGTATTTGTGGTTTATCACCTTGGTAGCACTTAGTGGCGCAATTCTTAACTCGATGGGGCGCTTTGCCGTCGCATCTTTTACGCCGGTATTTCTTAATGTCGCGATTATTGCAACCGCGCTATATATTGCACCACACTTTGAAGAAACAGCGATTGGCCTAGCCTGGGGCTGGTTCTTGGGAGGTTTGTTGCAACTATTGTTTCAACTGCCTTTTTTGTACCGTGCTAAGGTTTTGGTCAAACCCAAGTGGGGCTGGAATGATCCCGGCGTTACAAAAATAAGAACGTTAATGATCCCAGCGTTGTTTGGTGTATCGGTTAGCCAAATTAACTTATTGTTCGACACCATGATTGCGACATTCTTAATTACAGGTTCGGTCAGTTGGCTATTTTTTTCTGACCGCTTATTAGAGTTCCCATTAGGATTGTTTGGCATTGCTATTGCCACCGTTATTTTGCCGAGTTTATCGCGTTTTCACAGCAGTGATTCTAACCGTGATTTTAGTCAGACCATGGATTGGGCGGTGCGGATGATCTTAATGATGGGGCTGCCCGCTGCGTTGGGATTAATGATATTAGCACAGCCGCTAATCACCGTTATTTTCATGCACGGCGCATTCACCAGTAATGATGCCTTAATGGCTAGTTACAGTTTAATGGCTTATTCGACGGGGCTATTAAGTTTTATGATGATAAAAATCTTAGCCCCCGGTTTTTACGCCCGTCAAGATACTAAAACGCCAGTTAAAATTGGCATTAAAGCGATGATCGCTAACATGGTATTTAACGCCGTTTTTGCCTTGAGTCTTGGTTATCAGTATGGCTATATAGGGCTGGCCTCTGCGACATCACTGTCAGCTACTTGTAATGCGTTTTGGTTGTATCGTCAGTTAAAAGCCGATGGTGTTTATCAATTTAGCCGACATACATTGGGGTTTGCGCTTAAATCAGTGGCGGCAACCGCGGTGATGGTGGCGCTAGTGTGGTATGTTAATCCTAATGCAGAGCAATGGTTTGAATTTGATAAATCAGATCAAATTTTGATGCTCATCAAATTAATCACCATTGCCTTGCTGAGCTATTTTAGTACATTATTTGTGACGGGTTTTAGACTTCGTCATTTAAAGGCATAATAATCAGCTGATAAGTGATGGCCAATGATATATAATTCGCCAATTTTGGGGCAGCGTGCGAGCGAAAATATGGAATTAATACGTGGCATACACAATATCGCAAGGCAGCATCGCGGCTGTGTATTAACCATTGGTAATTTTGATGGTGTGCACTTAGGGCATCAGGAAGTGCTCAATGGTTTGAAATCGCGTGCCAATTCGCTTGGCTTAGCGAGCACCGTGATGACGTTTGAGCCGCATCCCCAAGAATTATTTTTGGGCGAGCAGGCTCCTGCACGATTATCGCGTTTGCGAGAGAAACTACGATTACTAGAACATTATGATATCGAGCGCTTGTTGTGTGTTCGTTTCGATCAGAAATTTGCGGAGATGTCTGCCCCTGATTTTATTGAACAACTGTTGGTTAATAAACTCGGTGTGAAGTTTTTAGTGGTCGGTGATGATTTTAGGTTTGGCCATGACAGAGCGGGTGACTACCAGATGTTAGTTAATGCCGGTTTACGTTTTGGTTTTGAGGTCGTCAGTACCCAGAGCTTAAAGTTAGCTAATTCGCGCATCAGCAGCACCCTAATTCGCCAGCTGCTCGCAAGTGGAGACATAGCGCAAGCGCAGCGAATGTTAGGACACCCTTATGTTATTAGTGGCCGAGTACGTCACGGTGACAAAAAGGGTCGAACCATCGGTTTTCCGACTGCTAATATCGCGTTAGAGCGAAAAGTATCACCTTTACATGGTGTATATGCGGTCGAAGTGGAGCTTGATGGCTTAAGTTATAGTGGCGTGGCCAATATTGGCCAGCGCCCGACTGTTAACGGCAGTCGAATGCAGCTGGAAATTCATTTGTTTGATTTCCAAAATGATATTTATGGTAAAACCATTGATACTCAAGTGCTGCACAAAATTCGCGATGAATTCAAATTTGACTCTTTCGAGCAGTTAAAGCAACAAATCGCAAAAGATGCCGTTGAGGCTAAAAGATTTTTAGCCTCAACAAATAATATTTAGTGACCCAAATGCCTGTTATAAGATAGGCATGTGACCATAATGGTGTGATTTTTACATGAGCGATGACAAGAAAACCGACGTTAAGAAGACAGAGTATAAAAAGACTTTAAATTTGCCAAAAACTTCATTCTCCATGAAGGCTAACTTGGCAAATCGTGAGCCTATGATGCTTAAAGCCTGGGATAAAGCTGATTTATACGGCAAAATCCGTGAAGCAAGAAAAGGTCGCAAGAGCTTTATTTTGCACGACGGCCCTCCTTACGCCAATGGCGACATTCATATTGGTCACTCGGTTAATAAAATTCTTAAAGACATTATTATTAAGTCAAAAACCATCGCTGGTTTCGACGCACCATACATTCCTGGTTGGGATTGTCACGGTTTACCCATTGAATTACAGGTTGAAAAAAAGCACGGTAAGCCGGGCCATAAAATTTCGGCGAGTCAATTTCGTGAAAAATGTCGTGCTTATGCCCAGCGTCAAATTGACGGTCAGCGTAAAGACTTTATCCGCTTAGGCGTATTTGGTGATTGGTTTAATCCTTACCAAACCATGAACTTTGATTTTGAAGCTAACATCGTACGTTCAATGGGTAAAATCATTGCCAACGGTCACTTGCAGCAAGGCGCTAAGCCAGTGCATTGGTGTCTAGATTGTGGTTCATCATTGGCTGAAGCCGAAGTTGAATACGAAGACAAACGCTCACCAGCGGTTGACGTACGTTTTAATGCGGTTGATGAAGCTCAAATTCTTGAAAAAATGGCGATTGATCCAGCGCACGCTGGCACAGGCACTATTTCTACCGTGATCTGGACTACGACGCCATGGACTCTGCCGGCTAACCGTGCGTTGTCAATGCATAGCAAAGTTGAGTATGTGTTAGTTCAGTGCGAAAAAGATGGCGTTAGCGAACGTTTGATTTTGGCACACGACTTAATGACTAGCGCGATGGAACGTTACGGTGTTGAGAAGTTTAATGTGCTTGGCCAGTGTGACGGTAACGCCCTAGAATTAGTACGCTTTAACCACCCATTTTATGATTTTGATGTGCCAGTTATCCTTGGTGAGCACGTAACAACTGATTCAGGTACTGGTGTTGTTCATACTGCGCCTGGTCACGGTCAAGAAGATTACGTAGTTGGTCAAAAGTACAACATTGAAGTTGCTAACCCAGTGGGTGCTAATGGCGTTTATCTTCCAGGCACTCCGTTATTTGAAGGCCAGCACATCTTTAAGGCTAACGACGTTATTGTTGAGTTGCTAAAAGAGCGTGGCACCTTAGTACATCATCATGCCTTAACGCACAGTTACCCGCATTGCTGGCGTCACAAAACGCCAATTATTTTCCGCGCGACACCTCAGTGGTTTATCTCGATGGATCAAAACGGTTTACGTGACCAAGCGATGGGCGAGATTGAAAAAACCCAGTGGATCCCAGATTGGGGCCAGCAGCGCATTGAAAAAATGGTTGAAGGTCGTCCAGACTGGTGTGTATCACGTCAACGTACTTGGGGCGTACCATTAACGGTCTTTATCAATAAAGATACTAATGAACTGCACCCAGATACCGCAGAGCTGCTTGAACGTGTAGCCTTATTAATTGAAAAAGAGGGCATTCAAGCCTGGTTCGACCTAGAGCCAAGTGAGTTCTTAGCACAAGGTGGTGATACTTACGTTAAAGTAACCGATACCTTAGATGTATGGTTCGACTCTGGCGTGACTCATGCTTGTGTTGTTGATGCTCGTGAAGAATTAACGGGCCCTGCCGATCTATACCTTGAAGGTTCAGATCAGCACCGTGGTTGGTTCCAATCGTCATTGATGACATCAGTTGCAATGAATGGTGTTGCACCTTACCGTCAAGTATTAACCCACGGCTTTACGGTTGATGGCAATGGTAAGAAAATGTCTAAGTCATTAGGCAACGTGATGTCTCCACAGCAGGTAGTTAACCGTTTAGGTGCTGACATTTTACGTTTGTGGGTAGCGTCTGCTAACTACACCGCTGAAATGACCGTGTCTGATGAAATTCTTGACCGTAGTGCTGATTCGTATCGTCGTATTCGTAATACTGCGCGTTTCTTATTGTCTAACCTTAACGGTTTCGATCCAGCGACAGACTTAGTTGCTAGTGAAGACATGGTGGCATTAGATCGCTGGGTAGTTGGTCGTGCTCATCAAGTACAGCAAGAGATTATTGAAGCCTATGATAGCTACCAGTTCCATGTTGTGGTGCAAAAGCTAACGCATTTCTGTTCGATTGAGCTAGGTAGCTTCTACCTTGATATCATTAAAGATCGTCAATACACGGCTAAAGCAGATGGCTTACCGCGTCGTAGTTGTCAAACCGCGATGTACCATATTGCTCAAGCATTGGTTCGTTGGATGGCACCAATCTTAAGCTTTACAGCTGACGAAATTTGGAAGTTATTGCCAAACAATGACCAAGAATTTGTCTTTACCAGCGAATGGTACGAAGGCTTAACAGCGCAAGATAACGCTGAACAATTAAACCCAGAGTTTTGGGAGCAAATCTTAACTGTTCGTAATGCGGTTAATAAAGTGATGGAACAAGCACGTCGTGACGACGTGATTGGTGGCAGCTTGCAGGCGAAAGTAACTATTTTTGCTAGCGATGAATTAGCTCAGAAATTAGCGCTAATTGAATCAGAACTACGCTTTGTATTGATTACCTCAGAAGTGAGCGTTGTTAATGGCGCAGCGGCTGAACAGGCGATTGCCACTGAACTTGAAGGCTTGAGTGTCTTGGTTGAACCTTCTGTTGGCGAAAAGTGTGAGCGTTGTTGGCATCACCGTGAAGAAGTTGGCAGCAATGAAACTCACGTTACCTTATGTGGTCGTTGTGTGACTAACATCGAAGGTGAAGGCGAAGTTCGTCATTATGCTTAATCAGCAAAACTCAGAGCAAGGGTCGGCTAACAAGCCGTCCACTAAGCCGACTACTCTCGCGCAAAGTGGTTTGGTATGGCTGTGGTTAACGCTGATATTTTTAGTGCTGGATCAAGTCACTAAATTATGGGTTAGTGCCAATTTTAGTTTGTATGAATCGATTGCTGTCATGCCAATGTTTAACTTTACTTATGTCTTAAACGAAGGCGCTGCCTTTAGTTTCTTAAGTGAAGCGGGAGGTTGGCAACGGTGGTTTTTTACTGCGGTTGCGGTAGCTATTAGCAGTTTGCTACTATTTTGGCTGCGTGGTTTACACAAAAGTGAAAAACTGTTGTCGGTGTCTTATGCGCTAGTATTGGCTGGGGCGATTGGTAATTTAATCGACCGAGTAGCTTATGGTTATGTTATCGACTTTTTAGACGTCTATTACCAGCAGTATCATTGGCCAGCATTTAATATTGCTGATGTGGCTATTTGTATTGGCGCAGGTTTAATTATTTTTGAAGCATTTACGACTTCTGACTCATCAAAACAGGAAAGCTAATTGTGACTAATGCAGTTAACGAAACATCAAATAATCAAGTGATTACGTCAAGCAGCGAAATCATTTTTCACGTCACAATGAAATTGTCAGATGGTTCGGCGGCCGACAGCACCAAGGTTAACAACAAGCCAGCCAAATTGACTATGGGTGATGGCAGTTTATCACCGGCATTTGAGGCTAAATTAATTGGCCTTGGCGCTAATGAATCAACCGAGTTTACACTGCCCGCAAGTGATGCTTTTGGCGAAGTAAATCCAGATAATATCTACCACCTTGAGCGCAGTCGTTTTGACGCACAGTCGCTAGAAGTTGGTGCTATTATCTCTTTTGAACAGCAAAACGGCACAGAGCTACCCGGTGTGGTCCGTGAAATTGTTGGCGACTCGGTCACTATTGATTTCAACCACCCGCTTGCGGGTCAAGTTGTGACCTTTGATATTGAAATACTTAACGTAAATTAGGCTATACCCATGACAGTAAAAATCGTCAGAGCTAATCCACGCGGCTTTTGTGCCGGGGTCGATAGAGCTATTACTATTGTTGAGCGAGCGCTCGACTTATTTGAAAAACCAATTTATGTCCGTCATGAAGTGGTCCATAACAAATATGTTGTTGATGGTTTGCGCGACCGTGGGGCGATTTTTGTTGAGGAGCTTGATCAGGTGCCAGACAACAGTACGGTTGTGTTTAGTGCTCATGGCGTTTCGCAAGCGGTACGCCAAGAAGCTAAGCGCCGTGATTTACGAGTGTTTGATGCTACTTGCCCTTTAGTAACCAAGGTTCACATGGAAGTCGCTCGTTCAAGCAAGCGCAGTACCGAGTGCATCTTAATTGGTCACAAAGGTCATCCCGAAGTGATTGGCACCATGGGGCAATATTCTAATGCTGCTGGCGCTATGTATTTGGTTGAAACGGTCGACGATGTAGCGACGCTAGACGTGGCTGATGAAACCGCTTTGCATTACGTGACACAAACAACCTTGTCGGTTGACGATACTAAAGCCATTATTGATGCCTTACGGGCGCGTTTTCCTGACATTGAAGGGCCACGCAAAGACGATATTTGCTATGCCACTCAAAACCGTCAAGACGCCGTTAAAGACATTTCGGCTAAAGTTGAATTATTGCTGGTGGTTGGTTCTAAAAACAGCTCTAACTCAAATCGATTAAGAGAATTGTCTGAGAAGCAAGGTACGCGCGCTTATTTAATCGATAACGATCGCGACATTGATCCCAGCTGGCTTAATGACATTAAGTCAGTTGGCGTAACCGCCGGAGCTTCTGCACCTGAAATATTGGTACAACAGGTAATAGATAAGTTGGTTGAACTTACCGATGGCCAAGTTATTGAAAATCCAGGTATTGAAGAAAATACGGTGTTTGCTGTGCCCGTTGAATTGAGATAATTGTTTCGATTTTTACGTAACGCAAACTGGCCGACTAAAAGCCCGATAAACAACTCTATACCAAGATTGTTTGTCGGGCTTTTTATTGACTAAAATCCGTATAATACTAATCACCAGTAAAGAAATAAGTATTGTTGGCGCAAAATTGTTGCAATGTAATAAGATATTGGGTACTGCTTAAACGCTTGTTTTATTCGTTCGTTTAAATTTAATGTTTTTAACTCGAGCTAGAGCATTTCACAAAGTGTATTGTTAATTTACTTTGTGCAGCGTTTTACTTCCAGCCACGTTGCCTTTTTTTGGTAACTCCGATTTCGGAGTTACCTTTTTTTTCATTTCCTTTTACTGTAAACCCACTTAGCACATAGCCTAAATATCAATTTATTTTACTAATCACCAACATTATCTGGCTAGATTTAACTCGATTGCCATTATTGCTGCAATTGCGTAGTTTAAGCTTGCTGTGGTCGATGGCACAGGGTATAAATACCACTATAGATATAAAACGTATGTAAATCGCATTTAAAATGACAAAACAACAAACAATGTTCAAACGAATCGTGGTCAAACTTGGCACCAGTGTCTTAACTTCTGGTGGCAATAGTCTTGATCGTGCTCATATGGTTGAACTCGTTCGCCAAATGGCTGCCTTACACCGTCAAGGTTGTGAGGTTATTTTGTGTACCTCGGGCGCTATTGCCGCAGGGCGCGAACGGTTGGGTTTTCCACAGTTGTCCGACAAAATGTCGACCAAACAAATGTTGGCGGCGGTTGGTCAGAGCCAATTAATTCAAACGTGGGAAAACTTGTTTAATATCTACGGATTACATGTCGGCCAAATGTTATTAACCCGGGCTGATCTTGATGATCGAGAACGTTATCTTAATGCTCGGGATATGCTTGATACATTACTTAAGCACAAAATCATTCCAGTAATTAATGAAAACGATGCCGTGGCGACCACCGAAATTAAAGTTGGCGATAATGATAACTTATCAGCGTTAATGGTTGGTCTAGCTGATGCTGATTTATTGATGTTATTAACCGATCAGGTCGGTTTATATAATGCAAATCCCCGCACTAATGCTGATGCGAAATTAATCAGTAATGTCGATGTTATTGACGATAAATTACGCGCGATGGCAGGTGACAGTGGCACGTCTTTAGGCACTGGTGGCATGGCCACCAAAATTCAGGCGGCAGAAATAGCCCGTCGCAGTGGCGCGGTAGTGGTTATTGCAGCAGGACACCATCAAAATGTTATTTTAGAAGTTGCTGCTGGTGTTGCTATTGGCACCAAATTTAGCGCAACCGATAATCCGCTTGAAAGCCGTAAACGTTGGCTGCTTGCAGGGCCTGGACCTGCGGGGAAAATGACTTTAGACAATGGCGCGGTAAACGCCGTTATCAAACAAGGCAGCAGTCTATTACCCAAGGGCATAAGTGCGGTAAGTGGCCTGTTTGCTCGTGGCGATATGATCACCCTTTGTGACAGCCAAGGCACGACTATTGCCAAAGGTCTGACGCGTTATAGCAGCGACGATCTTCAGAAGATCAAAGGTCTGCACTCCGACAGTATTGAATCAACCTTAGGTTATGGTTATGGCAAGGTTGTGATCCATCGAAATAATTTAGTCGTTCTTTAACTATTTACCATCAAATTTACCATCAAAATTAGCAATTAGGAATAAAGATGAACATCAATCAGTTAGGCGAACAAGCACTTACAGCAAGTTACCAGCTATCTCAGGCGTCAACGAGCAAAAAAAATGCGCTGCTAACGGCGCTATCGCTTGGGCTGATTGAACATCAGACCGAAATTTTAAGCGCTAACGAAATTGATATTAGTCAGGCTAGAGCGGCTGGGATAACCGAAGCAATAATTGATAGATTACTGCTTAATAGCGAACGTCTTAAAGGCATGAGTGATGACGTATTACGCTTATGCCAATTAGACGATCCGGTCGGTGAAGAAACCGAATCTAAATTATTAGAAAGTGGCTTACGCCTGTCTAAGCGCCGGGTGCCGATTGGGGTGATAGGAGTTATTTATGAAGCCCGCCCTAATGTTACCATCGACATTGCAGCCTTAGCGTTAAAAACAGGCAATGCAGCGATTTTACGTGGTGGTAAGGAAACTATTAATAGTAACTTGGCGTTGCTAAAAGTAATTCAGCAGGCGTTAGTCAATGTGGGTTTGCCATCGCATTCAATTCAGTATATTGATAATCCTGATCGTCAATTGGTCAGTCAGTTACTTAAACTCGACCGTTATGTCGACATGATAATTCCTCGTGGTGGTGCTGGTTTACATCGCTTATGTCTTGAACAAAGTACCATTCCGGTGATTACAGGTGGTATTGGCATTTGTCATCTGTTTGTTGAAGCCTCGGCTAACTTGGAAAAGTCAGTTAAAGTGATTAGCAACGCAAAAACTCAGCGAACTTCGGTCTGTAATGCGCTTGATACCGTATTAGTTCAGCGAGATGTTGCGGCTCAGTTATTGCCTTTATTAGCGCAAGAAGTACAACAGTCAGGGGTTTTATTTAAAGCCGATGCTGATGCTTTTGCTATTTTAAACGCAGCGGGTGCGCCCGTTGAGCTAGCGGTTGACGGTGATTTTGATCAAGAGTGGTTAGCGCTTACTTTATCGGTCGCTATTGTTGATGATATTGAAGGCGCAATTAGTCATATTCGCCAGCACAGTTCGCAGCACTCCGATGGCATTTTAACCGAGTCAATCGCCCAAGCTAATCGTTTTATTAATCAAGTTAATTCGGCAGCAGTTTATGTTAATGCTAGCACCCGCTTCACCGACGGTAGCCAATTTGGTTTGGGGGCTGAAGTTGCAGTAAGTACTCAAAAGCTTCATGCGCGCGGCCCAATGGGACTTGAGGAATTAACCACTTATAAGTGGATTGGTCAGGCGGATTATTTGGTTCGAGTTTAATACAATTGCTCAAATCAATGAATAGCCTTGCAGTATCTTCATTGATTTGAGCGTTGGTCCCCCAGATATTAGTTGAAAATTGCGCTTAATATCTTAGGGTCTTTAAGTAGAGTCTTGGTAAATAATGGAATAACCTGAAATTGGCCGCGTTTTAATAAAGCGAGTGCGTGTTGGATAAATTGTTTTCTGCTGGTTAGAATTTTACTCAGCACCGCCTGATTTGTCTCGTTGGTCAATTGGTAACTTTTAAGTACCTGAAGCCTAAATAGCAGTTCATCTCTAATTCTTTGTTGTAAATGCATGCTCCCCCAGGTTGCAGAGGCAAATATGTTCACCCCATGTTCACACCTAACATTACATTGAGTATTAAAGATGATAATTGGTTGGTGTTGCACTATATCTAACCAGAATAAGTAATCTTCACCAGCAAAGTATAAATTCTCACGAAACCTCAACTCAGGATATTTTGAAAAATTAAAGGCGACGGTTGGAGTACCAATAATATTGCCACCTAAGATCTGGCTTGTCATATCTTGTTGGTATTGATATAAGGTTTCTTGGAGCTTTGTTTGCTGCTCTATATCTAACTGGTTGGCTCGCTCAAATGCACCAATAGATTGATCGGGTTGATAAAAATTTGAAAAATAAAAGTCAGCACCTAATTCAAAGGCTAACAACATTTGGCTAATATGCTCTGAAAACCAAATATCATCTGAATCTAGAAAGGCAACGTAATCAGCTCGTGAAGTCGCGTAAACTAATCCGGTATTACGAGCAGCAGAAACGCCTGCATTCTCTTGTTTTATTATAGTTATCTTGTCACGTAACCGTGAAGGTAACCCGATAAGTTCAGCTTCAGCATTGATGGGTGATCCATCATCGATCACAACGACTTCGGTGATAGAATCGAAGGCGGTTTGCCTATCGATAGACTCTAACGTTCGGGTTAATACTGCCTGTTCCCGCTGAAAAAAAGGGATGATAACAATAAGATTAGCCACATAAACTCCTTGTCGTTTGAGGTTAGATATATACAAATTGAACTAAAATATTGGTCATTTCTCATGACAAAATAGATCATTTTCTTAATACAATTGGTATTATTTGCGATGGCTAATGACTGGGTCATTAACTACAATAAGTGTAGTAGAGAATTGGCACAGCAGCGCTTTATAATTTAGATATAGATACGTATTATGTAAACTCATGGTGTGCATATTCCTGCGCGCCCAATTTTTAGTCTATTGAAAATACGGTTTACAGCACATGAACCAATATGTTGACCAATATCGGCGTTTTATTTAACACGTTCTTACCGTGAGATAACAAGCGATTGAGGTAATCTATTTGGAGGAAATACCTGAGCTTATTTATCTTAAAAAGCTCAGGTATTGAAAATTCGAAGTGATGGTTTTAGTTGAGGTTAGATCCGATCCGGGCGAGCTCCTAAGGCGGGTAACTTAGATTTACTACGAGGTTTTCCTTTGGCAGCTGATTTCGTCGTCAGTTTTGGTTTTGTGTTAGATACAGTCTGGCCATTATTGGCTGTTGGCTTGTCACGCTTAAAAGTCGATTTTCCCTTACTAAACACCGGCTTATCTTTACGAATATCAGGTTGCTTCGGGTGTTTAGTCGCAAAGCGTTTATTGCCATGGCGACTTGACTCACGGGTACGCATTGTCGCAGCAACACGTTCTTCCTCAAACTCACTCGGCACCAAACAGTGGGCCTTGGTACCAATTAAGTACTTCATGCCCATGCGGGTTAGTGCTTGGCGGATTAGCTGCCAGTTTGCTGGATCGTGGTAGCGTAAAAACGCCTTATGTAAACGACGTTGGCGTTCACCCTTGGCCACAAACAGCTCTTCGCCTTTTTTCTTGTACTTAACTCGTTTTAGCGGATTGGTTTCTGAATGATACATCGCGGTAGCGTTACACATTGGCGATGGATAAAAATTCTGAACCTGATCACATTCAAACTCATTGCTCTTGAGCCACAGCGCAAGATTTAGCATATCTTCATCGGTACTGCCCGGGTGAGCAGAGATGAAATATGGGATCATGTACTGCTTTTTGCCTGCTTCCTCACTGAATTTATAGAACATGTCTTTAAATTCATCGTAAGTACCCATGCCAGGTTTCATCATCAGATCAAGCGTACCCTTTTGAGTATGCTCTGGTGCAATTTTTAAATAACCGCCGACATGGTGGGTCACTAATTCTTTGACATATTCCGGTGACTGAACCGCTAAATCATAACGAACGCCAGACGCGATTAAAATTTTCTTAATACCCGGAACCTTGCGTGCTTCACGATACAAATCAATAGTGTGCTGATGATCGGTATCTAATTTGCTGCAAATTTTAGGGAAAACACATGACGGATGACGACAATTGATTTCAGCTTTAGGATCAGAACAACCTAAGCGATACATATTGGCGGTTGGGCCACCTAAATCAGAAATAGTACCGGTAAAACCCGGTACCTTGTCGCGAATTTCACCCAGCTCACGCAAAATTGAAGCTTTAGAGCGATTTTGAATGATCCGACCTTCATGCTCGGTAATCGAACAGAACGAGCAGCCACCAAAACAACCACGCATAATATTAACTGAGGTTTTGATCATGTCATACGCGGGGATCTTCGCTTTGCCATAACTTGGGTGCGGCACTCGGGCATACGGCAAGCCAAATACAAAATCCATTTCATCGGTCGTTAGCGGAATTGGTGGGGTATTGACCCACAACTCACGATCGCCATGTTTTTGAATTAATGCGCGGGCCGAATACGGATTGGTTTCAAGGTGCATAATACGTGCGGCGTGCGCGTATAATACCTTGTCACTTTTTAACTTTTCAAATGACGGTAAACGAACCGCAGTGGTTTTAGTATCGCGCTTTGCAGGTCGAACCGTTACTACTTGTGCTTGAACTGCCGCTTTTTCAGTGGCTTTTTCACTGTCATTTTTACAGCTGTCGTCCGTTTGATACGGATTAAGCATTTTTCGAACCAGCGCAGGATTTGGTTTTTCAATTCGCGTTGAATCTATTTCTGTAAAACCTTCCGGCAATGCTTTACGCATAACAGCAGTGCCAGCAATATCGGTGATTTCTTCGATAGCTTCGCCGTTAGCTACTCGGTAAGCAAACTCGATTAACGCACGCTCAGCATTACCAAAAAGTAGAATGTCGGCTTTAGCATCTTGCAGCACCGAGCGACGAATTTTATCTGACCAATAATCATAATGTGCCAAACGGCGTAAACTGGCTTCGATACCACCAATAATAATCGGGGTTTCTTTGTACGCTTCGCGGCAACGTTGAGAATAAATAAGTACCGCACGATCCGGTCGTTTACCCCCTTCGTTATTCGGGGTGTAGGCATCGTCATGGCGTAACTTGCGATCAGCGGTATACCGGTTGATCATCGAGTCCATGTTGCCGGCGGTGACCCCAAAAAATAAGTTGGGCTGACCTAGCGCCATAAAGGGGTCTTTGCTGTCCCACGCGGGCTGCGCAATAATGCCAACACGATAACCTTGGGCCTCTAGAACTCGGCCAATAACCGCCATGCCAAAACTAGGGTGATCGACATAGGCATCGCCCGACACAATAATAATGTCGCAGCTGTCCCAACCTAAAGCATCCATTTCTTTTCTAGTGGTCGGCAAAAAAGGTGCTGTCCCAAAACATTCGGCCCAGTACATTGGATATTCATTAATAGGTTTGGCGCTAGGTTTCTGCATCGTGGTGTCTTCATTATTGCGGGGGCCGAATTATAGCCAACCTGACGCCACAAGGCTAGTTTGATGGCCATCAGAACGCTTAAGTGTGAGCTAGCGTTGACAACTTCTTCGCTGATTTATTAGTAATCAATTACTTGGGTGAATAAGCTTGTATTTTTGTCAACACGGCGAGTGTCTAATTAATTTACATCTTGGATTAATTATTTTTTGTTTGTTTTTAACTGTTTGAATAATAGGTGTTTTGTTTTTTGGAATGATAGTTGCACTTAACAACCAGATTAGACTGATTGAGGACAAAAGAATGAAATTATCTAAAATAGCAGTATTAATATTAACTGGCTCTGTAACAATGGCGCAAGCCGCCGTGATCGATCTGGACGGTCTTGGTTATGTACAATATGGTGATGCTCAGTCGTACTCATTGCCTGTCGCAGAGATCCAAACAGGCGATTCAGCCTACAGCCTTTCATCGACACCAGGTCAAATTTCAGATCTTATTGTTGTGGCAACAGGCTCAGCAGGCGGACCTGTTAATACCAACTTTTCTGGAATGGACAATGCGTACAGTACCCCGACAGGAAGCTCTGGTGGTAATTTTTTTAGTACCGGTACCCAAGCTGATGCTAATGAGGTGAGTAGCTTTAGTGGTGATCAAGCAGACACTTGGGATGCTTCATTAGCGGCATTAATGTCATTTCTAGCGGGTGATGACATGGTATTTATGTTCAACAATAATAACCTCAATGGTGCAAACGAGCAAAGTTTGGCGGCATGGGCCCAAGTGACGATTACGGATGATAATAACACCATTATTGGCACCTATGATTTTACCAATGATAACGGTAAGTACGGACTAGTATCAGAAGGTGGTGGAGGAACATTTTTAGGCGATGTCACCAGTTATACATCAACGGGCTCTGGACCTGATGGCAATACCAATGACAATACCGATTATGTGTTATCAGGAGGGCCCCTATGCCTTGACACCACTAGTGATCCATTGATGCCAATTCCAGTTGTTTGTGATGGCAATGAAGATGAGGGCCCCGTTAATCATAATTTAGGTGCTGACAGTGTTGCCTATGCGGTATTGTTTCCTGAACTTAACGAGCAATTAGCTGGACTGTTTAGTGGCCTGACCCCGTCAGAGCTTAATGACTACACAATGAACATCGACTTGCGGTTAGGTTGTGACCAAAGCCTGTTTGGTGGTGGCGAAGATGATGAAATTTGTAACGGTGTTAATCACGGTTATGGAAAAAACATTAACAACGGTTATGAGCAAGTCTTTATTGCTACCGCACAACCCACTGAAGAGCCAGAGCCCCCAGTGGAAGTGCCAGAACCCAAATCATTATGGATCCTGATGTTTATTGCGGCATTATTCATGACGACCCGCTGTCGTACAAGTGAGTAATCACGAGTTAATAAAAAAGCCGCCAAGTTGAACTTGGCGGCTTTTTCTTGGTTCGATTGGTGTGCCCATGTGACTGAAACAGATGTTTACGCTTGTCACCTCGATGTTTGGCTATCCCCATTACACTAATAGACTGGTTGCTGTCTGGCTGTAATATACTGGTACAGTGTAACTTATGGCTTAATAACTACCCGTTCGGATGCGTTCGCCCCGAGCGCGTAAATACTCAAGCGTGAATAACATCATGGCCGACAGTGCCACTAGTAATACTGCAACTGCTAAAATCGTTGGGCTAATTTGTTCCCGTAAGCCAGAAAACATTTCTCGAGGAATGGTTCGTTGCTCTGGACCGGCGAGAAATAAAATAACTACTACCTCATCAAACGAGGTGACAAAGGCAAATAACGCACCCGAAATAACACCAGGACGAATTAGTGGCATAATGATTTTAAAAAAGGTGTAAGTTGGTGTCGCGCCAAGTCCCATTGAAGCGCGCATTAGTGAGAAATCAAATCCAGCCAACGCGGCATTAACGGTAATAATCACAAAAGGCGTGCCAAGGGCGGCATGGGCAATAATTACCCCTAAATAGCTGCCTGATAACCCCAATTTAGTGTAAAAGAAATACATCCCAGCAGCGGTGATAATTAAAGGGACAATCATTGGTGACAGCAACATCGCCATGATCAAACGCTGAAATGGCATCACAGGGTTCGACAAACCAATAGCGGCAAGGGTACCAAGTACTGTGGCGATAACCGTGGCGCACAGGCCAATAAAAAAGCTGTTTCTTATTGCTAGCTGCCACTTATCATCGGTCATAAACTCGGTATACCACTTAATCGAGTACGCTTGTGGGTCTAACTCCATCATGCCAGGCGTAAATGAAAAGTAGGGCTCGACATTAAATGACAAAGGTATAATTACTAAAATGGGGATCATCAAAAAAGCTAATACCGCCCATGCTACAAGCTTTAGCCCGTACATGCCCAATTTTTGCGGTAACGTATAATATTTAGGAAAACTCATGTTGTAACTCCGTAGGCCTAATCCAAATTCTTAACAAAATTATTTAACCCAGCTTAATATTGCTGACCCCGACCAAACGGTCGTACATCCAATACAGCAGTAAAATAGCGCCAAGCAGTAATGAGCCTAAAGCGGCCGCTAGTTCCCAGTTATTAGATGACTGCATGTGGAAGGCAATAATATTACTGATCATTTGGCCATCGGTACCCCCTACTAAAGCTGGGGTGATGTAATAGCCGATCGAAACGATAAAGACTAATAAAGCGCCCGCACTGATGCCGGGCAAGGTCATTGGTAAATAAATTCGAATAAAGGCGGGAATAGGTTTAGCGCCTAGTGACATCGCCGCACGCAAGTAGGTTGGATCTATGCCTTTCATTACGCTGTATAAAGGCAATATCATAAAGGGTAATAAAATGTGGGTCATCGCAATGACGGTTGAAAATTGGGTATACAGCATGTCTAACGGCTCAGTTATAACATGAAGCGTTTGCAACACACTATTGACCACACCATTGGTCTGCAACAGCGCTATCCACGAGGTAGTACGGACCAGTAATGAGGTCCAAAATGGCAGCAATACAAAAACCATCAATATATTGGCTGTTTTAGTGGGTGCTGTGGCTAAGTAGTAAGATAACGGAAATCCAATCACCACAGTTAGTAAGGTGATTAATAACGCGATTTTTAGGCTTTTTAGATAAAGTTTGACATAAATTTGAGTGTCACGGTTAACTACTTCTCCATTAGCATTATGCATTAAATCAAGCGCAGTCAGATAAAAACTGTTGGTATAAACGGCGCCTGACTTTTTGATCACTCGCCATATTTCAACTTCTTGCCATTGTGGTTTTAAGCTCAATAACTTTTCAGCACCAGCGCTTTGCAATACACCCTGATCCATTTTTTTAAGCTTACGTGCACTTGATTTTATGACGCTTGAACTGCCGGGCAGTGAGCGGTTGATTTCTTCGGCTAATTTTCCAGAACGGCGGTCGAGCGCAAGTTGTCTCAGCTCAACGGCAAAAATATTAAGTACCTGATCGTCAGGTAGTTGGTCTTTAGTGGCGTCCCACTGCTCTAACGCTGTTAACGTCGCAGGAACTAGCTGGGCAACGGTCGGATGGTACACACTGCGATACAGCATAGTGCCTATTGGGGCAATAAAAGACATAATAACAAAGATAATTAACGGGGCGGCAAACGCAAATGCAACTAACTTACGCCGACGAGTAATTTTACGGCTTTGAATGATTTCACTGGCCGTCAGTTCAGATGACATTGTTGCTTCTTGGGTATTGGCGGCCGATGACAATTGGACAGCTAACTCAGTTTGTTGCATAGAGACTACCTTATGTAGGGTGATACTAGAGGTAAGTTGCTTCGGCTTAGAACTGCCGAAACAACTAAATCAAAGCCAGACTATTTTAGTAACCACTCATTAAATTTCTCACCAAGTGATTCACCATAATCGGCCCAGAATTCACCACTAGCTTGCAGACCTTCATCAAGGTGCGCTGACGGTAATTTAGGAATAACCGATTTGTCTACATAGGCATATGAAGAGTTACGAGTTGGGCCATAAGCGACTTCTTGCATACCACTTTCAGGGCGAGAGCTGGTGGCAAAACGAATAAAATCTTCGGCTAGCGCTTTTTTCTTGGTGCCTTTTACGATAGCCCAAACATCAAGATCATAGACGTGAGCATCCCACACCATTTTAAACGGTTTGTTATCGCTTTGAATCGCATCAAAAATACGACCGTTAGCAGACTGTACCATTACGGCGCCACCGTCATTTAATAGTTGAGGTGCTTGAGACCAGCTATCAAACCATACGATTTGATCTTTAATAGTGTCTAACTTAGCAAAAGCACGTTGTTGACCTTTTTTGGTGGCAAGCAATTCATAGACTTGCGCTTTAGGCACACCATCGGCTAATAAAGCCCATTCCATGTTAACTTGTGGTCGTTTGCGCAAAGCACGTTTACCCGGGAAGGTCTTGGTGTCAAATAAATCAGCAATCGAATCAGGTGTGCCACCTTTAATTGTTTGATCGTTATATGAAAACAGTACCGTCCAGATTATGTTGCCGACGCCACATTCATTTGATAGTGCTTCGGGGATGAAATCTTTGTTGGCGGCTATGCCATCATCACCAGCGGGCAAGGTGTCGTGCGGGAATACTTCTAATAAGCCTTCGGAACAAGCACGTTCTAAATCAATAACTTCAATATCTACTACATCCCACAGGATGTTACCACTTTCGACTTGAGCTTTTATTTCGGCTATGCCACCAGAATAATTTTCAAACAGGATTTTATGGCCTGTTTTTTTCATATAAGGATCTAACATGTGCTTTTGTTGGGCTGCGCCATAGGCACCACCGAATGATACTGCCGTGAACTGTTCGGCCATGGTAGGGCTTACTGCTGTGCAAAGCGCGAGTGCTGCGCCGAATCGCTTGAGTTTATTCATTGTTGTTCCTCTTGCGTTTTAGTGGGTTTATTTAATAGTTATCGAATCTTCATCGTACTCTTAACTGGTTTTATCATATTGTCGTATCAACGGCCTAATGCGAGGCCGCTAGTTGTTGACCACGTTAATTGAGCGCGATCACCGGGCTGAAAATTGGGGGCCATACTGTCATTAAGTGATTTGACCATTACCTCTAACCCATTGTCTAATTTGAAAAAGTAACGGATAGAGTCACCGACATAAAGCCTAGTTGTGAAAGTAGCCTTTATAGCGTTGTCCATTAATTGGCCATTGGCAATAAACAAATTCTCTGGCCTGATCATTACGTTGCAAGGCTCATTTTCTTGTGGGGCATTGGCGTTGTTGCTAGTTACCATAGTGCCGTCTTCAAGGCGAACATGGGTTAAACCATCGCTAACTTTTACCACTGTGCCGGCGATGGAATTATTTTCACCAATAAAGTTGGCGACAAAAGCGTTTGTTGGTCGTTCGTACAAGGCTTCGGGCGGTGCGCATTGCTCAACAATGCCATTGTTAAATACGGCAATGCGATCTGACATCGTCAGTGCTTCAGTTTGGTCATGGGTAACATATATAGCGGTAAAACCAAGATCTTGATGCAAACGTTTTATTTCAAACTGCATTTGCTCGCGTAAGTTTTTATCGAGCGCGCCAAGCGGCTCGTCCATTAAGACAATGCTTGGTTCAAAAATTAATGAACGGGCCAGTGCAACTCGCTGTTTTTGACCACCTGATAGTTGTCCGGGGTAACGTTTTGCAAAGTTAGATAATTCAACTAACGCTAATGAGTCTTTTACCCGGCGGTCGATCTCACTGGCTGGCAGTTTTCTTACTTTTAATGGATAAGCGAGGTTTTCGGCAATCGTCATATGGGGGAACAGTGCATAGTGTTGAAACACCATGCCAATATTACGGTGGTAAGGCGCGATATTATTAACAGGTTCGCCGTTAATTAGGATGCTGCCACTGGTGACATCCTCAAACCCTGCGAGCATCATTAAACAAGTCGTTTTACCAGAGCCTGAGGGCCCGAGCAAGGTAACAAACTCTCCTTTTTTTGTATTAAGGTTAAAATCCTTTACTACCAAGTTTTTCTGATCATAGCTTTTTTTAACATTAACAAATTGAACATAATGATCGTCGTCATTGGCGCTATTTTCTGTGGCTGTGCTGCTTGTCATCAATTTTAAACCTCTACTTGATACCAATTTTGATAATTAACTGTTCATTCTTAGCGGTTAAAACAAATGATAACGGCGTTATTTATTGGCTATGTAGAATCACTACATACGTAAATAAATGCCTTGTTCTCATCCGTTTTTCCTTGCTAATAAATTGATCATCAACTTAACGAAATTGGTATTATTCTGTTATTGAACTCAGAATATTGGGATTAGCTCCCCGGGTACTGGAATTTATTCTAAGCTCTCTTATTACATTTGTAGTCTCGTTTACTGGGTATTAATTTACTTTTGACTCCAGCCAGATAAAAAATGGAGTCATTGACCATAGTGCAGGGTATTTAAAAATCTATAGATCCAACGTCGACTCAATTATCGATCCAGATTGTATTTTTAACGCTGACTGGTCTATTATTTGCTCATGATTTATACAACAAGGTATCACACAGCATAGTATATGCAACTTTAGCTGTGTAACACATTGAATAGAAAGAGTTGTTAGCTTGCTACACAGCTACGGACATTATTGTCTTTTGGCTTATTCGTGCTTGTCCCGTGAGCCGCTGGGTCTACGACTCGGACTGTAGCGACTTTATTTTGGGTAAAAAAGTCAATTGCGTCTTTACCCTGAACTTTGTTATTACCGACTAATGAGCCCTTGATCCCACCAAATGGCAAATAAGGATGAGGCGCGCAAATACCAACATTTACGCCAACCATCCCGACATCTGCTTCATTGATAAACTTCTCGGTATAGTAACTATTTTGAGTAAAGATACAGGCGCCGTTGCCCATCTCATGTTGCTTTATCATTTTTAACGCGCCATCGATACAACCCACTTTGATGACATTTAATACCGGACCAAAAATTTCATCCTTGGCAATTTTCATGCAGGGGGTTACTTCGGTAAAAATGGTCGGACCGACAAAATAACCTGCTTGATTGGCTTGCGGTAATGTTGGGTTTCGACCGTCCAGTGCTAATGTGGCGCCTTGTGCGACACCAATCTCAATATAGTTGTGGATCCGCTCTTTAGCGCTTGCTGAAATCACTGGACCCATAAAAATATTTGGATCCATCGCATCGCCTAAAGTAATTTCTTTGGACGCAGCCAATAAACGTTCGACAAATTCATCGTAAATTTCGGCAACTACCGCAATGTTAGACACTGCTAGGCAGCGTTGACCTGCCGCGCCATAACCTGACATTAAGATATTTTCAATCATTAGATCAAGCGGTGCATCCTCCATCGCGACCAAGAAGTTTTTGGCACCACCAAGTAGCATCGTTTTTTTGCCACCTTGACCACAACCTGCAGCAATAGCTTTGGCGGTCGGTGTTGAGCCGACCAGACAAACTCCGGCGACATTGTCATCTTCATACCAAGCTTCAACCACGGTACGGTCACCGTGCACCACATTTACAACACCAGCGGGCAAACCAATATCGACTAACAGTTGCATCATTTTTTGCATAAACAACGGTGATTCTGTTGAAGGCTTATAAACAAAGGTATTGCCCGAGCCTATGGCAAATGGAATAAACCAGCCAAAGACTAATGCGGGGAAGTTAAATGGCGCAACTCCGCAGAATACCCCAAGTGGTGCTTTGATTAATCGGCCGTTAATATTGTTGGCAATGCCTTGAACCGTTTCGCCTTGCAGCATAGTTGGCATAGCACAGGCCATTTGGATAATTTCGATCACGCGGCTTACTTCGCCCCGTGCTTCTGAAATATGTTTGGCTTGATCTAAGGCGATAGCGACAGCTAAAGGTTCGAGATTGTCTTCCATCGCTCGCAGCATCTTAAAAATATAATCCATCCGTTTTGGCAGTGGTAAAGCGCGCCAAGCAGGGTAGGCATCGGCGGCGGCTTGCACCGCTTCGCTTGAGGTAGTGGCACTCGACAGTGGAACTTGGCCAATAACTTCCCCAGTTGAAGGATTATAGAGCGACTCTTGTTGAGTTTCAGTATCGCTAACCCATTGACCGTTGATGTGATTTTTTATATTGATGTAATTGGCATTCATTGTGGCCACTCCTGTTTGATGCGCTAAGTGGATCTGAATATAAGATAACGAGAGTGGAGGCTATAGTACCAACATCTAGCTGGTTTTTAGATCCAATGGTTTGTTCATAACAAAAAAAACCAGCATCGAAGGCTGGTTTAAAGAGGAGATTTTAAATTGAACCAATTTAACTGATCTGTTTAATTAACTTTGCTAACAACTTGATTCCTGGTCTTATTTTGTTGGTCTCAATGGCTGAGTAACCGAGTCTGAAATAATGTTTTTTAGTATCATTATGAAAATAGGAAGTACCAGGTTCAAGCACAATGCCATTTTGTAATGCAAGATTTTTTAACTGATTGGCATCAAGGCCATCGGGTCCTTGGACCCAAAAGGCCGAACCACCAAATACTGGTGCTGTTGCTGATCCGGGCAAATAATCTTGCAATGCACAATCGAGCTCATGCCAGCGCTGCTCATAAACTTGCACTAGATTACGGATTAATGAATCATGATGACCACGAGCTAGAAACAGGCCGACGGCGCGCTGGTTATTCATTGGCGGGTGACGCAAAATCATTCGCCGATACTTTCGTAATTCATTGATTAACTCTTTAGAGGCAACCATATAACCTAAGCGCAAACCCGGCGCTAAGGTTTTAGAGAAACTGCCAACGTAAATTACTCTATCATTGCTATCAAGGCTTTTAAGGGCTGGTGTAGGATTTGAAGCGAAGGTTGTTTCGCATTCATAATCGTCTTCAATGATTAAAAAATTTTTCGTTGAGGCTTGTGACAATAAAGCGGTGCGTCGCTCCATTGGCATAGTTACAGTGGTAGGAAACTGATGACTTGGCGTGGTATAAATTAAATCACAGTTATTGAGTTGCTCATCGATGATTAGCCCGTTTTTATCAATGGCGAGTGACTTAATTTCGGCGCCGGTTAGATCAGCGATACTGGTTAAATCAGGGTAACCAGGTTCTTCCACACCCAAGGTGCTATCTTTATCGAGCAATAAACGCAGCGTCATGTAAAGTGCATGTTGCGAGCCTACTGTAATAAGAATTTGCTCTGGATCTACCCAGATCCCGCGTCGTGGTAATACTCGGGTATGAATTTGCTCTATCAGCAGTGGATCGTCTTGATCAAAACGATCACCGGACCAATCTCTAATCGATTGCACCGAGACTGACTCGCGACAGCACTCACGCCAATGGTTAGTTGGAAACATTTTAGGGTCTAGTTGACCGTAGATAAATGGGTAAGTGTAATCTTGCCAGCGTGAAATTTTGTTATGGGTTGGCGGTGAGCTCCGCAATTTTATACATTTATTCCAATCAGGTAGCGTGCCTTTTACTGTTGTTTCCAGACTTGTTTCACGCACGCTGGTTTTGAGAATGTTAGCATCAACATAAAACCCAGCTCGAGATTTAGAAATAATATAACCGTCATCAATCAGGTGTTCGTAGGCCAAAATCACGGTATTACGAGACACCAATAACATTTCAGCAAGCTTGCGGGTTGAAGGCAGCGGAATGTTAATGGGGATATGACCGCCAATAATGGCCTTGCTGATTTGCTCACGAATTTGTTGCTGCAAGCTAGCATCGCTATCGGGTGATAAATGAAATAGATGATTGAGCATGAATTACCTTAAGAGCCTGAATTTTGGATGGTGCTCATGCTAGATAGTACATAATGAGACAGCAACTTCCACTATAGAATAACGGCTTTACTTTATAACCAAGTGCCTGCCAGTGTCTATCTAAATATTGTTAGCTAAATATAGTTGAGGGTAGGGGGGGCGATTAATAATTGTTGCTAGCGAGGTCATGGGTTTGACTGAATCGGAATAGTGATGATGCCGCCGTGGTTCGCGAACGGCATCAATTGTGGTGCTATTTGAATAAATTAGTTATTACTCATGTCCCTTTCGTAATTTAGCCGCTTGGCGGCATCGAGCGCTAGTATTTGCATAAAGGCTTTTACTTCGCCGTCACTGCCGGGGGCACCACCTTGATCACTGCCAAAAACGGTGCTTGGCAATTTACGTTGCGCAAAAGCTTGCGCCCATAGCGATTGGATCTTAATTTATGCGGTTTCTTTTGAGGTGACCGCTTCAGCTTTTATTTTTTCAGCACGAGTAGTCGCAAGTTGTTTGGTGGTTTGTGCTTCGGTTTTTTTGAATTTGATCGACTTTAGCATGGCTTGACGTTCAGCCACTTCACGTTCTCCTCGGGCGATTGTCAATAAACGTTGCTCTTCTTGCACGCGTTGCTCACGGACAATGGCACGAACTGCTGATGCTTGCTGCTTAAGTTGCATTCGCTGAATAAATTTAGTGTTTGATTAAGCAGCTTTTTAATGAAGCATCTGGTTATCAGCCGCCAGTGATTATTAACTAAACAGGTCGACTATGAGCTAAATAATTCACAGTCGACCTGTTTAGGGCGCAGCGCTAATATTTAAATTTGACCACCAAATGATGAAGTTCATCGATCATGTTATTTAGTTGGTCGCTCGCTTGTGAGGTATGTTCGGCAGCGCTGCTGACATCATTGGTTAATTTACTGATGCGGATAATACTGTGATCAATACTTTGCGCTGCAACTGATTGCTCTTCGGTTGACAGGGCAATTTGCTGATTCGTCTCATTAATAGCACTGACCGATTGTAAAATTCCACTAATAGAGTCGGTAGTCTTTGCCGCTTCAGTGAGCGTTTGATTGGCGTTGGCGCTATTGAGTTCCATTTGAGCCACGGCGCTGGTGGCCCCTGTTTGCAATTGCTCGATCATTTTCTGAATTTCATCGGTTGATTCACTTGTTTTTGAAGCAAGCGAACGTACCTCATCGGCGACAACAGCAAAGCCACGCCCTTGTTCTCCTGCTCTAGCTGCTTCAATAGCGGCATTTAACGCCAGTAAGTTGGTTTGATTCGCAATACCACGAATGACATCGAGCACCGAGCCGATAGCGTCTGACTCTTTAGCCAAGTTTTGCACTGCGTTTGAGCTATCGTTTATTTGATTTGATAAGGTTTTGATAGCACTCATAGTGTTTGACACCAGCTGTTGACCATGGCGACAGGCTTGTTGCGCCTGCGATGCTTGTTTTACGGCGTCATCGGTACTGAGGTTTACTTCTTTGACTGTCGTCGCCATTTGGCCGGTAGCAGTAGCGACTAAATCGGTCTCTTGACGAAGGTTCTGTGCGCTGTTGTTGGTCGTTTCGCTGACTTGGGCACTGGTTTGTGATGACTGGCTGAGCTGATCTGCACAGCGGGCTAGCTGCTCAATGATTAAGTGAAATTTTTCTAGCATTGCATTAAACGCATTGCCAATGTCGCCAACCTCATTGTTGCCTTGATAATTAATCCGGCGACTTAAATCTGAATTATTATCAATGTCGATAATAACAGAGGTTAATTGACGGATCGGCGTAGTGATTGAACGAGCGATTACAATGCCTAATATCAGACTCAC
>Ga0209396_1001473_pt1 | contig 26161 bp, 20 predicted proteins | sample GOMGulsemesocosm_6_FD_184638 | JGI IMG/M metagenome (GOLD analysis project Ga0209396, IMG submission 184638) | Methane-oxidizing microbial communities from mesocosms in the Gulf of Mexico - GOM8C Gulf of Mexico (SPAdes) (version 2) | ecosystem: Environmental > Aquatic > Marine > Cold seeps... | reverse complement strand
CAGTTTCTATCGTGCCAGAGATGCTTTGAGATCTCAAAAGATAAAGTGTTATGAAGACGATATTCGCCCAGATGACCGTTTTTTGATGGAACGTCATATTACTGCGGATATTGATTATTTGGGTAATTATCAACTAACTAACAAAGTTAAATGCAAACGAGCTGAAACTAACAGTAAACAGCGTTTAACCATGCTTTCTATTGATATAGAGTGCTCCATGCAAGGCGAGTTATACTCTATCGGCTTGTATGCAAACAATGATCGCAATGTATTTAAACGTGTATTAATGATTGGCGAGCCGCAGCAAGATACTGACGAATATATTTTGTGGCAAGCTGATGAAAAACAGTTATTACAGCAATTTATCAAAGAAGTTAAACTCTTTGATGCCGATATTTTTATTGGTTGGAATGTGATTAATTTTGACTTCCTGCTTTTACAAAAACGCTGTGATCTTCATGGTATTATTTTTGCCATAGGCCGTGATGATACCGCCCCATTTTGGCGAAAAAACGCCAATAATACCGATCAAAACTTTATCGAAATCGCAGGTCGTGTGGTTTTAGATGGCATCGACCTGTTAAAAACAGCAACGTATAATTTTTCCAGCTTTTCATTAGATAATGTCGCCCATACCTTACTTGGTTTAGGTAAAAAGGTGTCTGATGTTGAAAACCGGGTTCAGGAAATTACTGATAACTTTAATCATAACAAACCGGCTTTAGCGGCATATAACCTTGAAGATTGTCGTTTAGTCTGGCTTATTTTTGATAAAACTCAGTTACTTGATTTTGCTCAGCTTCGTGCACAACTTACCGGTTTATCGATTGATAGAGTCGGGGGCTCAGTTGCCGCGTTTACTAATCTGTATCTACCCAAGTTACATCGCAGTGGCTATATAGCGCCAAACATGGGTGATGGAGAATCAGGATTAGTTTCGCCTGGGGGTTACGTCATGGACTCTGTTCCTGGTTTGTATAGCAATGTACTTGTATTAGATTTTAAATCTTTGTATCCAAGTATTATTCGTACTTTTAAAATTGATCCTATGGGCTTAATTGAAGGATTAAAAACGGTAAATGATCTTCAATTAACCTCAGTTAATGAAAACGTTAAAAAGTTGGTCAATGATGCTTGTTTGAATACTGTCATTAAAGGGTTTGACGGTGCGTATTTTTCACGAGAACAACATTTTTTACCCAAAATAATTGAAACTCTGTGGTCAGAGCGAGACAAAGCAAAAAGGCAAAAAAATGCTGCTTTATCTCAAGCCATAAAAATAATTATGAATAGTTTTTATGGTGTTTTAGGCTCAACGGGGTGTCGATTTTTTGATCCCAGATTGTCAGGTTCAATCACTAAACGTAGTCATGAAATTTTGAAGGAAACGGGGACTTGGATTGAGAATAAAGGCTATCAAGTGATTTATGGAGATACGGATTCTATTTTTGTAGCCATCGGCAAGGACAAATCTAAACAGCAAGCAAAGGAAATTGGCATTGAACTGCAAGGATTTGTTAACGATAAATGGCGACAAACCTTATTACAGGATTTTAATGTTAGTAGCCAATTAGACATTGAATTTGAGACACACTTTAGCAAGTTCCTTATGCCGACAATTCGCGGACATAATATAGCGGGTGATAAAAAGAAGATTGGCACTAAAAAGCGATATGCTGGGCTTGTTGATGGAAAGCTAGTTTTTAAAGGGTTAGAAACTGTAAGAAGTGACTGGACCGAGTTGAGTAAAGATTTTCAGCAAGAGTTATATCGGATGATATTTAATAATGAACCCGTTAATGATTACATTATAAAAACTGTTGATGAATTAAGGCAGGGTCTCTATGACGATAAGTTAATTTATCAGAAAAAAATCAGACGAAAATTAGGTGATTACGTCAATACGCCACCTCATATAAAAGCAGCATTAATCGCAAATGATGAGCTAAAAAAAAGAGGTCTAGACAAACGATACGAACACAGAAGAACAATACAATACGTTATAACTATCGATGGGGTACAACCTTTAGAGTTTAATGGCAGTAAACTTGATTATGATTTTTATGTGGAAAAACAACTTAAACCCATTGCTGATGATATTCTCCCTTTTATTGAAAGTGATTTTGAATCTATTGCAGGTAATCAAATGGGGCTCTTTTAGCTGAATTTAAAAGGGCTCGTTATAGCCCTTTTATCAAAAAACATATAGAACTAAACTAATTTAACATTTATGTTTTGTGTTAGTTTTTACAAGGTTACGAAATCCTAACCCTAATATAACTATACTCAGTAAAGCGGCAGTACTTGGCTCAGGTACTTCAACTGGTTGAGTGTTTATTGGTTGTATGCTGACATCACCGTTGTTGTCTCTTATATAATCTATAAGATCTTGTTTGTCACAACTGCGGGTATAACGGCATTTACCAAAATCCCATCTTTGATCAGTGATGTCGGATGCCGCAATTTCACCTTCACCGGTGAAATCAGTAATTGGTATTCCTGAGCCATTCAGTATGGCTTGATCATAAGCCGATATTTCACCGGCATCTGCTGTTGAAACAATTAAGATGAAACTAAAGCACAATAAAATTTTTTTCACTTTCCTCTCCAAAAAATTAAGTAGCGTTTAGCGTATCTTAAGCATCAAAAAGTCACTGTACCATTAACGCCCAATTATGTGCATAGCGCGCCAACGTGCTAAGAATTTAACATTGATATTCAATAATGTACTGATTTATGCTTATTTATTTTAAATGTGAAGAACAAAACCTAGCCACTGAAGCTGATTCAGGTTATAAATACTTCATACCTATTTTAGATGGCTAGATAGCTGAAAAAGGATTGCTGTGAGTAAAGGCAACCTTCTTATTGAGAATTTATATGAAACAAGATACTAAGATTGTAAATGCAGGACGTAGTGCAAAGTGGACTAATGGTGTTGTTAATCCTGCGGTCACTAGAGCATCTACGGTGGTTTTTAATACGGTAGCTGAAATGAATAATGCCGTTGCCAATCGTCATAACCAAACCATGGTTTATGGGCGTCGAGGAACAACCACATCTTTTGCTTTTAGTGATGCTATGACCGAGTTAGAAGGTGGCGCTGGATGCGCCTTGTATCCATCTGGTACCGCAGCAATAACCAATGCTATTTTGGCGTTTGTGAAGCAGGGCGATCATATTTTAATGGTTGATACTGCTTATGAGCCAACACGTGACTATTGCGATAAAATATTAGCAAAAATGGGGGTTAGTACTACGTATTATGATCCTATGCTTGGGGCTGATATCGAAGGCTTGATTCAAGACAATACTTGTCTAATTTTCTTAGAGTCGCCGGGCTCCATCACGATGGAAGTTCAAGATGTTCCGACGATAAGCGCGATTGCTCACAAACATGATTGTATTGTGATGCTTGATAATACCTGGGGAGCAGGTATTAACTTTAAACCTTTCGACTATGGCGTTGATGTTAGCGTACAAGCGGCAACTAAATATATAGTAGGTCATTCTGATGTAATGCTTGGTACTGCTACTGCGGTGGAAAAACATTGGCCACAACTACGTGATTACAGTTATTTAATGGGACAATGTACCTCTCCTGATGACTTATATTTAGCGTTACGTGGTATCCGCACTTTAGGTGTGAGATTAAAGCAACATCAGCAAAGTGCAATGAAAGTTGCGCAGTGGTTACAGTCTCGTCCAGAAGTGGCTAAAATATTACATCCTGCGTTTGAGTCTTGTCCTGGTCATGAGTTTTTCAAACGAGACTTTGAGGGTTCTAATGGTTTATTCTCATTTGTACTTAACTGCGGAAATAAAACAGCATTAACAGAATTTTTAGATGGTTTACATCATTTTAAGATGGGTTATTCATGGGGAGGTTTTGAAAGTTTAATCCTGGGCATCACTAATGTAAATGCAATCCGTAGTGCGACAACTTTTGACTGTGAATTTCCGTTAATTCGTCTTCATATTGGTTTAGAAGATGTCGATGATTTAATTGAAGATTTATCGAAAGGCTTTGACCGATTTAACCAAATACTTGATAAATCATAATCGAAAATACATTATTCGAATGTATCTAGCTAAGCGTTGTGACTGTGCTTAGCTAGACTCGTTTTCAATGATTTATTTTCCCGACAAAAACTATGTTCTGTCTGAATATTTAATCAGTTACAAATCAGACGAAGATAGTTTTACTACATAAAATAAGCAGTCATTTATCGCGGTTTCTTTGTTGGTTGTCGCTTTAAACAGTCGTAAATTATGCCGACACACTAATTGATTCTCTCTTGCATAAAAATAATCAAAAAGCACATCTTTACCTCTTTTATCAATGAGTTGTAAGTTGTTAAGGCCGTTTCCATCGATCCAACCTAACATTTCATCTTGGTGAGCACTACCAAAATTAAAACACTCTATATTGTCTTTTAATGTAACGCCACTATAACCTTCATCATGTTGAGCATACGACAGTTTTGTTTGTGTTTTTAACTGCAACCTAAGTGGCCGGTAAATAACTTCGACGGATTTTTCTTGATGTATATAGCCAATGTTTTCGCACTGTGCTACTTGGCTAATGCCTGAAAAGGCAATTTCATGAGCTTGTTCGTCTTGGCAACCACCACATTCAATGGTGATAAAAGGGCAATCAAAATTTTGCTCCATTATTGACCCCATATTCAAATCAGACAAAATGAGGGTTTGGCAAAATAGTGACGCCAGTGATAATGTTTCAGTGGTCACAACTGAGCTAACTGCGAATGTAGGACCTGGGCTTGAAGAATTGTGAAGGTCGATCACCATTTCAGGGCTAACTTCTCTAATTGCCCGTTCAATCAAGGATGCTCGCTGACAATAACCCCTTTGTCCATCTTGACATTCAAATGAGCAATGTTTACCAAAACAGCGATTAATATCCATACCGCCAGTGATAAAACGTTGGCTAAATAATGGTTTGCTTGTCGCAGCTTCTACCGAACAGATGATGAATCTTAAATTCGTGGTTGGTTTTTCTTGTGCTAACACTTCAGTTAAATAGCGATGCATGGCAATTAAACCTGAAGGCTCGTTACCATGGAGTAATGTCGTAAATACTCGGCACTTAGTCTGATCACTCCCAAATACATCAATAACGGTAGGGCCTGTCATAGATAGAAGAAATTGCTCATAATCCGCATGTAACTCTTGCCATGTTGGATTTTTTAAATAGTTGATTTCACTAAAATCTATATCCATGGTGCTGCCTAAGTAATGTTTATTGTTTCAAATCTATATTAGAACTAAGGATGCCATACTTGCAGCAACCAGCATGTTGATTAAGGTCAATAAATTGTAGTAAATAGGTGATTTATATTTATTTGGCGGTAAACTATCTTTATATCTGCCCAAAATCTATATAGAGATACTACTATGAGTGAAGAAACTATTTTTTCCAAAATTATTCGTCAAGAAATTCCTACGCCATTATTATACCAAGATGAATTAGTGACGGCTTTTCGAGATATTAGCCCGCGTGTTGATAGCCATATCTTAATTGTACCTAATAAACATATTGCTACGGTTAATGATGTAACGAGTGATGATGAATTAACCTTGGGACGCATGATAACAGTCGCCAAAAAATTGGCCAAAGAAGAGGGTATTGATGAAAATGGTTATCGTTTAATTATCAACTGTAATAGCGATGGCGGACAAGAGGTCTATCATATTCATATGCATTTATTAGGTGGTCAGCCTTTAGGTCCAATGCTGTCTGTATAGCAAAGGATTCGCTCCAATATTGAATGAAGTATGCGATAAGTGGTTATATTAGTAAGGTCAAAAGCAATGAAATCATTTATTTTTTAGCGCATACTTTGTTATAACATCCTTTAAATGGTTATTTGTGTGAATTGGAAAGAATTACTAGAAAATAGAAATCGTTTGTTTTGGCTAGCCCACACCGCGGGTTGGTTTGGTTTTGCTTTTGTCCATTATCTTGGCTCATTGCAACATGACTTACGTGATATCTTTGTGGTTATTATTTTTCTTAACGCTTACGCAGGTTGGTTGTTTACAGTACCCTTACGTTATATATATCGAAAAGCGTGGAATTTCCCCCCCATTAAAATTGCTTTAGTGGTGATATTTTCATCCTATTTCACTGGCGTTTTGTGGCAGATAGTTAAAAATATTAACCACTGGGAAATATATAAACACGGTTATGAGCCAAAATTTTGGTTTATGTATACCCAATCTAGCTTAAGTTCCTTTTATATCATTTTAAGTTGGAGTGGCTTATATTTTGGTAGTAAATATTATCAAATGTTACAGATAGAAAAACAAAATGTCTTAAAAGCTAATGCTGTTGCGCATCAAGCACAATTAAAAATGTTGCGTTATCAACTAAACCCTCATTTTTTGTTTAATACTCTTAATGCTATATCAACACTAATTTTAATAGAAGAAAATAAAACCGCTAATACCATGGTAACTAAGCTCAGTGAGTTTTTACGCTATTCTCTTGATAAAGATCCGATGAAAAAAGTTACCTTGGAGTCTGAAATACAAGCGCTACAATTGTACCTTGCTATAGAAAAAGTACGTTTTGAAGATAGGTTGCACCTTGATTTTCAAATTAATGATAACTGTCAACAAGCATTAGTTCCAAGTATGATTTTGCAGCCATTAGCTGAAAACTCAATCAAACATGCTATTGCGGTGCAAGAGCAGGGCGGTAGTATTACTATTTCGGTTACTCGTTTTGCCGATGACTTACTCATTGAAGTGGCTGATAATGGACCTGGAGCCGATATTATTGATGGAAATTTACATCGTGAAAGTGGTGTTGGTTTAGCCAATACTCGTGAACGATTACAAGCCTTATACAATGAAAAATTTTCGTTAGTTGTTTCCCATAACCAACCTTCAGGTGTTAAAGTAAATCTTCGTATGCCATTTCAACAAGGCTAAATTATCAATTATTGCTTTTAGTCCTGTCGCAGCGCTACGATTTTTTATAAGAGCCCATTAATTAGGAAATTTTTATGTCGCTATCAACCATCATTGTTGATGATGAACCGCTAGCTCGCAAAGGTCTGGCAATACGTTTGCAAGCCCATAGTGATATTGATGTTATCGAACAGTGCAGTAATGGTAGAGAAGCTTTGGAAGCAGTGAGAGCTTATCAGGTTGATCTTATGTTTCTGGATATTCAAATGCCAGGACTTAATGGTTTTCAAGTACTAGAGAGTATTATCGAGCAAGGCTTAGTTATGCCGGTTGTTGTATTTGTGACCGCATTTGACCAATACGCATTAAAAGCTTTTGAAGTACATGCACTTGATTATTTATTAAAGCCAGCTGACGAAGAAAGATTAGCAAAGACTATAGATAAAATTAAACATTACTTTAAGAGCAGTACTGATGCTGCACACAAATCAAAGTTAGTACGATTAGTGAGTGATGTCACCGGTAACGACTACCAGAAAATATTAACTGAATTAGAAAATAATCAAGAGCTTAGTGCCTCTAGCTATTCTGATGTCTTAGCCATTAAGGATGCAGGCGAAGTAAACCGTGTCCCAGTAAAAGATATCCTGTGGATTGATGCCGCAGGTGATTATATGTGTGTTCATACCTTAGCGGATAAAGAAAGTAACAGCCAAGAGAATACTTATATCCTAAGAAAAACGATGAAAGAGCTTGAAGCTTGCTTAGATCCAAAGAAATTTATTCGCAATCATAGATCAACAATAGTAAACAAAAATGTCATTGAGAAATTTTGTAGTCAAGTCAATGGTGAGTACTTTCTAGTCTTGAAAAATGGTAAAGAATTAAAAGTAAGTCGCAGTTATAAAGATAAAGTAAAACAGGCGGTTAATAGCTAATAGAACGGTTTTTTAATTCTGAAGGCATAGCATGAAAAAAGGCCGTATATCAAAGATATACGGCCTTTTTAAATATAAAACTTTGCTATTTTATTTGAGGTGTTTTTTAGTTACAGTTAACACTTTCAAAGTATTTGAAGCGCCGACCGTCTCCATGATATCACCATGGGTTAAAATAAGCTTATCACCAACAGCTAAGTCAATTTTTCCACTAACCGCTTGTAATATTTGGTCAGATAGATTGTCATTATTTACACCCGTTGAATCAAACTCAACCGGGTAAACACCACGATAAATGGCCGTTTTGTTCAACGTTTTTGGATGACGTGATAATGAGAAAATAGGTAAACCTGAAGTAATGCGAGACATTAACTTACTTGTTTGACCTGATTCAGTTAATGCAACAATTGCTTTTACACCTTCCAAATGGTTCGCTGCATACATAGCAGAAAGCGCAACAGTTTCAGAAACTTCACTAAATGTTAATTCGATTCTGTGACTAGAAATATTTACAGAGCGATGTTGTTCTGCTCCTTCACAAACATTTGCCATAGCTTTAACTGTTTCAACAGGATACTTACCCGCTGCAGTTTCTGCTGATAACATCACCGCATCAGTACCATCTAATACAGCGTTTGATACATCCATAACTTCAGCACGTGTAGGCATTGGCTGTTCTATCATGGTTTCCATCATTTGTGTTGCTGTGATCACTACGCGGTTAAGCTGACGAGAACGAGCAATAATATGCTTTTGTTTACCAACTAATGCCGCATCACCAATTTCAACACCTAAGTCACCACGAGCTACCATCACAACATCAGAGGCTAAAATAATACCATCAAGAATATCGTCATCGTTTACTGCTTCGGCACGTTCAATTTTAGATACTAAACGAGCGTCACAACCGGCTTCTTGAGCAAGTAAACGCGCTTCACGCATATCTGCAGCATTACGAGGGAAAGAGACAGCAAGAAAATCGACATCTATTTTTGCTGCCAGTTTAATATCTTCTTTATCTTTTAATGTTAAAGCTGGAGCTGTTAAGCCACCGCCTTGACGGTTAATGCCTTTATTGTTTGATAAAGGACCGCCAACGGTTACTTCAGTAAAAACAGACGTATCAGACGTTGATAATACTTTTAATTGAACACGGCCATCATCAAGTAATAAAATGTCACCAGTACTCACATCTTGCACTAGTTTTTTATAATCAATACCGACTTTTTCTTGGCAACCTTCACCTTTTTCTAGCGTGGCATTCAATTCAAATTTATCACCAATAGCTAATTTGATCGGACCATCTTTAAAAGTAGAAACACGAATTTTAGGACCTTGTAAGTCACCTAAGATGCCTACGTATACACCTAGCTCTTTTGCTATCGCTCTAACATTGTTTGCTCTATCAATATGATCTTGTGGAATACCGTGAGAAAAGTTAAGTCTAACTACGTTAACACCAGCAGCTAATACATTTTTCAATACTTCTCTATCGTCAGTTGCAGGACCTAAGGTAGCAACAATCTTCGTTCTTCTAGGCATTTTAATCCTCTACGTTTTTAAATTACGTTAATAAATATCTTGATGTGATGTTTAATTTGATGGGTTAAACAATTACGATTTAATTTTTAGTCTTTTCTTTCAAAGCGTGAGCTTCTTAAACTATCTTTTACTTTTTTCAGGTTATCTCTAAATTTACTGCCTCGTCGTAAGGTAAAACCTGTAGCTAATACGTCTATTAAGGCTAATTGCGCTATACGAGATGACATGGGCATATATAAGTCAGTATCTTCACTGACATCAACTGAAAGCACTATGCTACATTCTTTGGCAAGTGGTGTTCCTGTAGTAGTTATACCTATAACAGTGGCATCGTTTTCTTTCGCTAAACTAGCTACCTCTACTAGTGATTTAGTTCGACCAGTATGTGAAATAACAACAACAACATCACCTTGACGACTATTTATAGCACTCATACGTTGCATTAATATGTCATCAAAATAAACAACAGGCACATTGAACCGGAAAAATTTATTCTGGGCATCATGAGCGACAATAGCTGAAGCACCTAAACCAAAAAATGAAATTTTATTAGCCTGAGTTAATACATCAACAGAGCGATTGATATCATTTGAATTTAAACTTTTACGTGCAAGTTCAAGACTGGCCATGGTCGATTCAAATATCTTCGCAGTATATTCATCGGCGGTATCATTTTCATCGACATGGCGGTTAACGTAAGGGGTACCATTAGCTAAGCTTTGGGCTAAATGTAATTTAAAATCAGGATACCCTTTAGTGTCTAAGCGACGACAAAAACGGTTAACTGTTGGTTCACTGATCTTTGCTTGTTTTGCCAGTGCAGCAATACTAGAGTGAATAACGGTACTTGGTGACGAAAGTATAACTTCTGCTACTTTACGTTCTGATTTACTAAGTGTGTCTAGTTCGTTAGTGATCTTTTCTAATATATTCATTATGGCTTGACCCTAGATCTTCTTTATTTGACGTTTTAAACGATAATGCAATGATAGCCGAGATTAAAGACTAGGCTATTTTGTTTATACTGTAATTTATTTTCGGCCTAAGGAACAGAAAAAATGAAATTTTATTTCATAATTTTGAATTTATAAAATAGTTACATGGCCAAATAGTAAGTGTTTATTATATGCACAAGCTATGTGTAGTAGCCTTTTTAGTAATGTACCTTTAAGTATATCTCTTGTTTTTTTTAAAGGTAAATAAATGAATATCATAAAAATCGGTGTAGTAAAATTACAAAAAGTTCTTTACTGTCGACTAAACAAGCGCTAAATTAGGGGTATATGTAGTTTAGTTACAACTTGTTTTCCCTAGCACATTAGATTTAATGTCTTAGTAGAAGAAACAAGTAATATTAAAGCAATAATATTTTATATAAGAGAAATTCTATGAGTAATTTAGATTGTCAGTCAGCGAGTGAAATCGTTATCTTTGGAGCTTTGGGTGATTTATCACGCCGTAAGCTATTGCCTGCATTATATCAGCTAGAAGTGTGTGGTTTAATCAATAAAGATAGCCGTATTGTTGGTGCTGCAAGACAAGAGCATAGTCTTGAAGAATTCAAAAGTATCGTGTTAGAAAACTTAAATAACTTTGTTAAAGAAACAATAGATAAAGAAGTGCTTGCCCGTTTTATCAATCGTTTGGTTTATCAACAACTCGACTTTAAAGACAGCAACTCATTTGATAAATTAGCTGATGCATTAGAAAGTGGACAAAGTACTCGTGTTTATTATTTTTCGACGCCTCCAGCTATTTATGGTGATATTTGTAAGGGCTTAGCTCACGCAAAATTAATTTCAGATGCTGACCGTGTTGTTATGGAAAAACCGATTGGTCACTCCCTTGAGTCTTCAATCGAAATTAACAATCATGTCTCTGAATTTTTCAAAGAAAATCAAACTTATCGTATAGACCACTACTTAGGTAAAGAAACGGTATTGAATTTACTCGTGCTCCGTTTTGCAAATTCATTATTTACTAATAACTGGGATCGTAACAGCATAGACCATGTACAGATTACCGTCGCTGAAAGTGTTGGTATTGAAGGTCGCTGGGGCTTCTATGACGAAGCTGGGCAAATGCGCGATATGGTGCAAAATCACTTATTGCAAATATTATCCCTTTTAGCCATGGAACCACCTGCTGATTTAAGTGCAGAAAGTGTCCGTGCTGAAAAGCTTAAAGTGGTTAAAGCACTAAAAGCGATTAACCGTGAAAATGTTAAAGATAAAACGGTTCGTGGACAATACAGTGACGGTTTCTTGGAAGGTACATCAGTACCAGGTTATTTAAATGAAGAGGGTGCTAATGCCAACAGCAGCACAGAAACATTTGTCGCTATAAAAGCTGAAATAGATAACTGGCGTTGGAAAGGCGTGCCATTTTATCTTCGTACCGGCAAGCGTATGCCGAAGAAACACAGCGAAATAGTTGTACACTTTAAGCAGCAACCACACAATATTTTTAAAGATAGTTACAGTGACTTACCTGCTAATAAATTAACCATACGTTTGCAACCTGATGAAGGGGTTGAATTACAAATGATGAATAAAATCCCAGGTATTGCATCACAAATGCGCATCCAAGAAAACAAATTAGATTTAAGTTTTTCAGATACTTATAACGATGAACGTGTTGTTGATGCTTACGAACGTTTGATGTTAGAAGTATTGAATGGTAATCAATCATTATTTGTTAGTCGTGATGAAGTCGAAGCTGCTTGGACTTGGGCGGATAGTATTATTGAAGCGTGGAAAACAACAAATGAAAAGCCTAAACCATATGCTGCTGGCTCATGGGGTCCGGTATCTTCTATATCGTTAATTGCACGCGATGATCGCCAGTGGGTAGAATAATTATGCATAACTTAACAGAGTTTCCAGCACGTAGTGCTTTAGATAATGAATTAGCAAAAACCGTTAGTGATATTTTAGCTAAAGCTATCAAAGAGAAAGGCAAAGCAAGTATTGCCGTCTCTGGTGGCTCTACACCTAAAGGGTTTTTTAGTGTCTTGTCTCAAAGTGATATTGAGTGGTCAAAGGTGACAATTACTTTAGCTGACGAACGCTGGGTTCCAATGGATAGTGATGCAAGTAATACTCGCTTAGTACATGAAAATTTATTACAGAACAAAGCAGAAAAGGCTAAGTTTTTTCATCTTAAACAAGGTGATGAGTTAACAGATGAAACCCTTATTGATTTGAACATGGCGGCAAGTAAAACATTATTACCCCTTGATGTACTTATTTTAGGTATGGGTGAAGATGGACATACTGCATCATTATTCCCTTGTAGCGATGAAATTAACGCTGGCCTTGATGAGAAAAACGATGCTGTGCTTATGAAGGTTCAACCTAAAACAGCACCGAACCAGCGCATCAGTTTTACTTTTGCTAGCTTAGTCACCAGCAAAAATATTTTCCTCCATTCATGTGGAGAAGGAAAGAAGACGGTATTAACACAAGCACTAAATGGTGATGATCCGTTTGAAATGCCTATTAGAGCATTTTTACAACACCCTAGCTTAAACACTCAAATTTTTTGGGCACCATAACTCACTTGTCAAATAAGTTTAAGTATTAGATAAAATTAAAAGTATATAAGTTGAGAGAGTAGATGAAACAGCAAATAGTAGATATTACCGACAGAATTATAAAACGTAGTGCTAAAACACGTGCTGAATATTTAAAGAAAATTGATGCAGCAAAGTCAGATACAGTGCATCGAGCAGGCTTATCATGTGGTAACTTAGCACATGGATTTGCTGCCTGTGGCAAAGAAGATAAAGCGTCTTTACGTGGTATACAACATTCAGATATCGCTATTGTCACCTCTTACAACGATATGCTGAGTGCACATCAACCTTATCAAGCCTATCCTGACATCATAAAAGCGGCAGTTAAAGATGCTGGGGGTGTTGCACAAGTTGCTGCTGGTGTACCTGCCATGTGTGATGGGGTAACTCAAGGTCAACCGGGCATGGATTTAAGCCTTATGAGCCGTGATACGATCGCTATGTCAACAGCGATTGGCCTATCTCATAACATGTTTGACGGCGCATTAATGCTAGGTATTTGTGACAAAATTGTCCCAGGTTTATTAATTGCAAGTATGACTTTTGGTCACTTACCAACAGTATTTATTCCTGCAGGCCCAATGCCTTCAGGTCTACCAAATAAAGATAAAGCACGAGTACGTCAACAATATGCTGAGGGAGAAGTAGATGAAGTTGCATTGCTAGAAGCTGAATCTGCATCATATCACTCTGCTGGTACTTGTACCTTCTTTGGCACAGCAAACTCCAACCAACTAGTGGTTGAGGTCATGGGGTTACATTTACCTGGCGCGTCATTTATTGCACCTAATACCCAGCTTCGCGAAGAATTAACAAAAGCAGCAGCGCGTCAAGCTACTCGTCTAACGCAGCAGTCTGGTAACTATATGCCGATTGGTAAAATGGTCGATGAGCGTTCAGTGGTTAACGCAATTGTTGCTTTACTTGCAACAGGTGGCTCGACGAACTTGGTAATGCACATCATTGCGTTTGCTAAAGCGGCTGGCATTATTATTAACTTTCAAGATTTTAATGACCTTTCTGAAGAAGTACCACTCTTAACACGTATATACCCGAATGGTCACGCAGATATCAACCAATTCCAGGAAGCGGGCGGTATGGCGTTATTGTTCCGTGAACTTATTGAAGGCGGCCTAGTTTACGAAGATGTTGAAACTATCTGTGGACGCGGTTTAACTCGATACACTAAAAAACCTGTGTTAGAAAAAGGTGAGCTTAAGTGGGTTGATTGCGTTGAAAAATCACTTGATGATGCAATTATTGCAACCGTTGCTAAGCCATTTAGTTCTCATGGTGGTTTACGTGTGATGAAGGGTAACTTGGGTGTTTCTGTTATTAAAACCTCGTCACTTCGTGAAGGTAGCTTTGTCATTAACGCACCAGCTGTTGTTTTCGAAGACCAGCATGAATTACAAACTGCATTTGATGCCGGTGAATTAGAAAAAGATTTTGTTGCTGTCGTTCGATTCCAAGGACCTAAAGCTCGTGGTATGCCTGAATTGCACAAGTTAACTCCATTGTTAGGTGTACTTCAAGATAAAGGCTTTAAAGTTGCTCTTGTAACGGATGGTCGCATGTCTGGCGCTTCAGGTAAGGTACCTGCAGCCATTCATTTGTGTCCCGAGGCACTTGACGGTGGTTTGATTGCTAAGGTTCAAACCGGCGATATGATTAACCTTAATGGTGAAACTGGCGAGTTATCACTGTTAGTTGATGAACAAGAGCTAGCAAATCGTGAAACATCACTATTTAAAGTGAATGGCCATCATGAAGGGATGGGACGTGAGTTGTTTGGTTTTATGCGCCGTAACTTGAGTTCAGCTGAAACCGGTGCATGTTCTTTATTCGATTAATAATCAATAAGAGCAGATAACATGTAAGGAGTCATTCTTGACTCCTTTTTAAAACTAATAATATAAAGAATTTAGCGACTATTTAATCCTAGGTTGAGTACCGCCAAGAAAATAAAGAGGAATTATGACAGTATCAAGAAATTGGCAAATTATGCCAAAGGACATTTTTTCAACGGGACCTATTGTTCCTGTACTTGTTATTAATAAGGTTGAAGAAGCCCTACCTATTGCTGAAGCATTATTAGCTGCTGATGTTAAAGTATTAGAAGTGACCTTACGGACGCCAGCTGCACTTGATGTCATTAGCATTATCGCCAAAGAGTTACCTGAAGCTATCATAGGCTCAGGTACAGTAACGAATCGTCAGCAGCTGCAACAGTCTTATGATGCCGGTGCTAAATTTGCTATCAGCCCAGGTTTAACAAAAGATCTTTTACAAGCGGGTAATGAAGGTAATATCGCATTAATTCCAGGTATATCTTCTATTTCAGAGCTTATGGATGGAGCAGATTATGGCTATGACCATTTGAAATTCTTTCCTGCTGAAGCATCTGGTGGCGTTAACGCTATTAAATCAATTGGTGGTCCTTTTCCTGATATACGCTTTTGCCCAACAGGCGGTATAAACCTCAATAATGTTCGTGACTACTTAGCCTTACCTAATGTGGTTTGTTGTGGTGGTTCATGGTTAGTATCAAGTGACATTGTAAAAAACAAGAATTGGTCTGAAATTACCAAGCTAGCTAATCAAGCGCTAGCACATGTAAAATAGAATACTACTCATTACCCTTTAAAGTGTATTGTTCAATCTTGGCTTTGTATGGGTAATGGAAATCAAAAAAAAGCCAGTCATTATAAATAATGACTGGCTTTTTTGTTACTGACTTAACAAATAATAGTTACCTAAGTAACACTTTTAATGATTGTTTTGTGCCATTTTTAAACGTTCAGCCATTGATAAAGGTTCATCTTTTCCTTTTTTAACTTCAACGGTTTCAACGGTTTCAATTTTATCTGTTTTAGTTAATTTACCATCACCTTTAAATACTGACTTCATCATGCTTTTCATGCCGTTGAAGCTTTCTTTGGCTACTGATTCAACCTCAGGCTCAACTTTTGCTTTAGCGGTATGATTACTGTCGTAGGCATCGTATAGTGGTGATTGAGAAGAGGTTTTAACTTCCTTTTCAGAAACTACCTTAGCCGCACTTTTTGCTATCTTCTCATCAACAGTTTCAACACGTTTATGAGGTGTTGCTAGCTTTTCTTGAGCACGTTTTGCTTTACTCACTTTTGCACTTTCAGAGAGTACATTGTTAGTATCTTGTGCAGCCGTATTACTTTGGTTACAAGAAGGCATAAATATATCATTGGAGCTCATTCTATAATCAAAGTCACCTACAACTTCAGTCATTTCTTTTTCGGCGATTTGAACCGCTTCTTTAACTTGAGATAACTTACGGCTTAAGCTTTTATATTTCTTCTCAATGTTATCTATAGCACCTTTAACATCATCATTTAGGTTCTCCGTTAAGATCTTGTAGTCTTCAATTTGTTTCTCAAACTTTTTAAATGATGACTGGCTATGATTGATACTATCGTCAATTGAAGTTAATTTTGATTCTAAGCGTTGTTTTTTAGCGAAGAATTTATCAGAAATTTCTTTTGGAATTAATGGTGGCTGTACTGTTGGAGGTAGTACATCGATAAATTCACTAATACAATTGACAGGCTTCCATTGGCTAAATGAAGGGTGCCAGCCATAAACATCTGGGTTACTGGATAAATACTCTTTAGCAGCATCTAAATCTAATGGGGCAGTTACTATGCCATTATTTGAAAAAAACCATTTTTTCATCGTAAGTACTCTTATCTGTTAACGTTAGTTTTTATAATTAGTATGTTGAGTTAGTAAGTTGGTCTTTAACCAATAAATTATTACTAATACTCAGTTTTAATTACATTCGCTAGGTTCTTTTGTAAAGAGGCGTACTGCTCTTCAATTGTCTTCACTACGACTCTAACTTCTTCCGTTAAATTATGCGTAATCTTCCCGTAATTTTCTAACTCTGAATCTAGTTCATATAGAGAGTCTGAAGTGATTTTAATCGTTTTATCAATACGGTCTAATGTTGTGATTAATTCTTTTTCTTCACCAATTAAATCATCAATAAGGCCACTTGGAATTTCAATTGGTGGGGGGGGAGGCGTTATTCCAACCTCGAATTCATTAATGCAACTAACAGGTACCCACTGGGTATAAGAAGGGTGCCATGCATATAAGTCGGGATTTTTGGAAATTAATTCATTTGACTCTTTTAATCCTAAAGGACCAGTGACTTTACCATTGTCAGAAAAAAACCATTTTTTCATAATAATTATTACTCTCTTTTATCTATTTTTTATTATTAACTCGGTAACAATAATGACCTATCAAATTTATTTACATTGGGTCTTCTAGCTAACACCATTTAACGTTAGCGAAAGCGAACAGTCAAGCTCTTTGTTAATGCAAAGTTACAGCCCAGTATATTATTTCCCGGATTGTCTTGAAAATTATTCTAGATGTAAATCTACTATTACAAGACCATAATTAATAGACTTTTTTTAATTATTCAATCAATAAAATAGTAAAAAAAAAGCCAGTTATAATATTTATAACTGGCTTTTATATCTACATTTCGCGTTAATCTATGGTTTAGTTGTCTGCGCAGTAGAGCGGTTTACTACATCAGCAATGACGGCAGTCCTACCTGATGATTGATGAGCGAGTCTGTCACTATCAGCCATAAAGTGTGTTGGAATGTCTTTAATCGTTGTGATTGTTTCTGTTTTAGTCATCGGCGCTGTTGCATGACCAGAAAGACGGTTTGCTTTTTTAACTTGCCTTGCTAGCTTTTTATCCTTTGGTGCCGATTTTTTGGTCGGCGTAGCAGATCTTTTAGCTTGTTTAACTGGAGCATCAACCTTTATTGCTTCTACTTCAATATTTGTTTTAGTTGGCTCAGGTTTAACAACTTCATCTTTTTGCTCTAAAGGCAACTCTTGCTGTATTTCCGCTGCTGGCTCATTCACTGAAGTTGGTAAGGTTTCTTCCTCAACTTCAGGAGCAGCAACAACTTCAGGAGCAGCAACAACTTCAGGAGTAGCAACAACTTCAGGAGTAGCAACAACTTCAGGACTAGCAACAACTTCAGGAGTAGCAACAACTTCAGGAGTAGCAATAACTTCAGGAGTAGCAACAACTTCAGGAGTAGCAACAACTTCAAGAGTAGCAATAACTTCAGGAGCAGCAACAACTTCAGGAGTAGCAACAACTTCAGGAGCAGCAACAACTTCAGGAGCAGCAACAACTTCAGGAGCAGCAACAACTTCAGGAGCAGCAACAACTTCAGGAGTAGCAACAACTTCAGGAGTTGCAACAACTTCATTAGGCGTCGAGGCTACTTTTGCTTGCTCTGCCACATTGCTAGCAGTCGGCGTGGCTTTTTCAGGATAACGCGCTTCTACTGATTCATCTACATTCGAAGCTTCATTATTTCCTGCTTGATCTTGTGACGTTTCATTATTGTTATTACGGCGACGACGTTGACCATTTGCTCTTAAGTGTCTAGGAGAACGTCTATTACGAGGCTTATCATCGTTATTAGCAATTTCTTCAACTACAGGAGTATTAACAGTTTCTTTTTCAACAACAGCAACTGCTGCTAATTTCTCTTTTTTATCTACCGGCTCAATACGTATTTTTTTACGATTGGTTCTACGCTGGCGACGCTCTGTAACTTTCTCTTCTTTAACAACCTTCTCTTTATCAAGGTTGTTATTCGTACGAGGTTGTCTCTTCGGCTTACTTACTTCTACATCACGGCTAGGGCGAGTTTCTCTTGCTTCATTCTCTTTAGTCGCAGAGCGAGTCGTATCACCTTCAGCACTTCGTTCATTACGGTTACGGTTTCCGCCACGATTATTACGACGTTTAGCTTGTTGATTACCACGTCTTTCTTGTGGGCGTCTAGGCTTTTGGCTTGGCGCTATCTCTTTAACTTCTTCAATTACTTCTTCAGCAACAAACAAACTTTTTAACCAAGCAAAGAAGCCACTCGGTTTTACTTTATTCACTACAGGTGCTTTATCTACGACGGCTGTAGAACTTCCAGACTTAGGAGCACGTGAAGGTGCAGTCATTCCTTGAATCAATGGTTCATCTCGTTTAGCTGACGCTTTATCAAATTTAGGCATCTTAGCTTCTTCAAGTTCAGCTTGTTTTACTGGCAATTCATAACTTGCTTCTTCAACAGTTTCATCATTCTTAACACGTAATACTTCGTATTGCGGTGTATCCATATGAGGATTAGGAATAATCAAAACTCGAACATTATGATGTTTTTCAACATGCATAACTGAGCGGCGTTTTTCATTTAACAAATAAGTAGCCACAGGTACTGGAACTTGTGCTTGTACATGCAAGGTATTATCTTTAATGGCTTCTTCTTCCATTAGACGTAATACAGATAATGCTAAAGATTCAACACCACGCACATGACCTGTACCACTACAGCGAGGACATACACCCTGGCTTGTTTCACCAATAGAAGGACGTAAACGTTGGCGTGACATTTCTAATAAGCCAAAACGAGAAATTTTACCCAATTGAATACGGGCTCTGTCTTGGTGAACTGAATCACGCATGCGGTTTTCTACTTCGCGCTGGTGACGTACAGGAGTCATGTCGATAAAGTCGATAACGACTAAGCCACCTAAATCACGTAAACGTAATTGACGGGCAATTTCTTCAGCCGCTTCTAGATTGGTGTTAAACGCTGTTTCTTCGATATCACTGCCTTTTGTTGCGCGGGCAGAGTTAATATCGATAGATGTCATTGCTTCTGTCGGGTCAATAACGATTGAACCGCCAGATGGTAGACGTACTTCACGCTGAAAAGCGGTTTCTATTTGCGTTTCAATTTGGTAATGCGTGAATAAAGGTACATCACTGGTATATAGCTTTATTTTGCTTAAGAAATCAGGACGGACAACCTCAATATGTTTTTTAACACTCTCAAACGTCTTAGGGCGATCAATTAATACTTCGCCAATGTCACGGCGTAAATAATCACGAATAGCACGTAAGATAAGGTTTGTTTCTTGATGAATTAGGAATGGAGCAGGGCGACTTTTTGCAGCATCGCTTATTGCTTGCCAATGGTGTAATAGAACACTCATATCCCATTGTAGTTCATCGTAATCTTTGCCTACACCAGCCGTTCTTACAATTAAACCCATGCCTTTAGGTAAGTCTAGTTTACTTAAAGATGCTTTTAAGTCAGTACGTTCGTCGCCTTCTATACGGCGTGAAATACCACCAGCACGAGGATTGTTTGGCATTAAGACTAAATAACTACCAGCAAGACTAATAAAGGTCGTTAACGCAGCGCCTTTTTGGCCACGTTCTTCTTTATCTATCTGAACGATAACCTCTTGGCCTTCATGTAATACTTCCTTAATATTAGGACGGCCTTGGAATGTATAGCCTTTAGGGAAGTATTCACGCGCAATTTCTTTCATTGGTAAGAAACCATGGCGATCAGCACCATAATCAACAAAAGCAGCTTCTAAAGAAGGCTCAATACGTGTGATTTTAGCTTTGTAAATATTTGATTTTTTTTGTTCATGACCAGGACTTTCAATATCTAAATCGTAAAGCTTTTGACCATCTACTAGTGCTACGCGCAATTCTTCTGATTGGGTAGCGTTAATTAACATACGTTTCATAGTTTGTCGGACTCATTTTTTAGTCACAACACACTGTTTGCTTAGGACACAAAGCAATCTGTTTTTCTGGTAACAGCAATTTGTCAACCTCACGGTTGTCACGGTTAACCTGTCATAAAACCAAGTTAAGCTGTTATAAATTCTGATTGTTTTCATATCACCGCCTCTATTGAATTAGGCAATGTTAGTTTATTTCTTTATGTGCCAGCTTGTGCGCTGTGCCATATACCAGTTCATATGCACTGGTATTATTTTATAATAATTGCTTTATGGTGCTGGGCTAATAACAATTTAGAATCAAAATGTTAAAACTGTTTATGTTTTTTTGACAATAGTCAGCGGTATAAGTTACCTAATTGGCAGCTTGCTGTGTCAAGTTATTCAATAGGCCGTACTATCAATATGTCATGTTTTCTATATCGTTAACGCTAAATAGGTGCAGTTAATAACATAAGTTTTCGCATATAAATGTGGCCGCAGTTTGCCTCTTACGTCTCTCTTTAAAGCTTCTAGGGTTAAAATTATTACGTTGATTAGCCTTTTTGAATCTTTTCATATGGCTTTTAATACATTCTTGCTTATTGCACTGTAGTGTTAAATATCAACTAATAACCTTAATATTATCCCACTATCTTTCGCTTTTAGCTAATTAAAAAGGGAGTTAATTGCATTAATTAGCTAAATAAAGTGTGTTAAACTGCAACTATGAAAGAAATTCAGACCAGAAAAGCTAATCACGTGCCTAAAATTAAATTAAAAACTAAACATCAACCAGTTGATAAAAAGCCGCTGCATAAAAAGTTAACTGTGAATAAACCCACCAAAACCAAAGAAGATCCAGTTAAAGTAGCACCCGAAGAAGAGAGGCCCAAAGTACGTTTTATTACCGTAGATAGTGAAGATGCAGGACAGCGTATTGATAACTTTTTATTAAGAACACTCAAAGGTGTACCGAAAAGTCATCTTTATCGTTTAATGCGTAAAGGCGAGATAAGGGTTAATAAAAAACGGATTAAACCTGTTTATAAGTTAGTGGTCGATGATGAAGTACGTATCGCCCCGATAAGAGTTTCAGAAGAAAAAGATGCTGTTTCGACAGGATTAAATATAGTTGCCAAGCTAGAAAAACAAATTCTTTTCGAAGATGACCGTTTAATTGTCATTAATAAACCATCAGGTATGGCTGTACATGGTGGTAGTGGATTAAGTTTTGGATTAATTGAAGCGCTACGTGCGTTAAGACCTGATGCGCGAATGTTAGAACTTGTTCATCGATTAGACAGGGATACTTCAGGCTGTCTTCTGGTCGCCAAAAAACGATCAACCTTGCGGAACTTACATGAACAGTTTCGTGATAAAAAAGTACAAAAATTTTATCAGGCTTTAGTCAAAGGTCACTGGCCGACTAAGCTAACTCGAGTTACTGAGGCTCTTAAGAAAAACGATCTAAAATCGGGTGAGCGTGTTGTTATTGTGGATAATCAACAAGGCAAAGAGTCTGAAACGCGATTTAAAGTATTAGAACGTTATCGCGGTGCGACCTTAGTTAGAGCTTTTCCGGTAACCGGAAGAACGCATCAAATACGTGTTCATTGCCAAACGAGTGGTCATTCTATTGCGATGGACGCAAAGTATGGTCACGAAGAGTTTGATGAGCAAATGAAAAGTAAAGGCTTAAAGCGATTGTTTTTACATGCGGCGAGTATTGAGTTTACTCATCCTCATACTGAAGAGCGATTAAAGATTGAAGCACCTCTAGAAGCTAGCTTAGAGAAGTTGTTAACAAAATTGGTTAAAGAGTAGCCCAATGTCTGAATACAAATTAATTATTTTTGATTGGGACGGTACTTTGATGGACTCAATTGCTCGCATTGTTTCAGCAATGCGAGCCGCAGCACATCATTGTCAGTTACCGATTCCTGCAGAAAATAGCGTAAAAAATATTATAGGGCTAAGTTTACCCAAGGCATTTGATATTTTGTTCCCTGGGGCTTCTCAAGCCGATGTAACCGCTTTGCTTGCCCAATACAAATTTCAATATGTTGAAGGGGATGACACTCCCTCTCCTTTATTTGATCATGCTCTGGTGTTATTAAAAGCACTTACCGATAACAATAAGCTTCTAGCTGTAGCAACAGGTAAAGGGCGAAATGGCTTACAACGTGTGTTTTGTGAAAGCCAAACTGAACATTTTTTTCATGCGTCACGCTGCGCAGATGAGGCGCGGTCTAAACCCGATCCTCAAATGTTATTGAGTTTATTAGCGGAACTTAATGTTCTACCAAAGCATGCCGTTATGATTGGTGATACTAGTTATGACATGCAAATGGCACAAGCTGCAGGTATTGATAGAATAGGTATAACCTTAGGTGTGCATGATAGAGCAATATTGAATCAATACCAGCCCAGAGCTATTGTCGATTCTCTTTTTGAGCTGCAGCAGTTATTATTGCCTAGCGCAAAAATTTAATTTGTAGAGGCTATTGGTTCTTGAGTGAATTTGCTGGAATAGTTGGGTTTTTTATAAATTACAGCCTTTTATATAGCTGTTCTATATAAAAAGGTGATGACGTAGTAAAAATGACCAACTAACTCCGTTGAAAACATATGTTGCTTGTTGAACTGTCTTTGCTTTTAATGACTAGGAGATAAGTCTCTAGCCGCTATTAAAATGCTTTTATTACGCACTTAATTTAACCGCGAAGGGGCAATAGTCCCTATTTAAAAAAGATAAATCACACTTAATAACAGTGTGATTTATCTTTTTTGTTTCTAGCTTCCTGTTGACTGTCTTTGTTCAGCTAATATATCTAGACCATGTTGCTTTAATAATGCAACCAGCTTAATTAATGGTAAACCAATTAAGGTATTTGGATCATCTCCTTCAAGCTTACTGAATAAACAAATGCCCAAACCCTCACTTTTAAAACTCCCTGCACAATTATAGGGTTGCTCTGCATTAAGGTAGTTTTCTATTTCTTTTTGACTTAACTGGTTAAAATGAACGATAAAGGGCTCAACTAAGGAAATCGCTTTATCATTTTCACTGTCATACACACAAAGGCCAGTATAGAAGGTAATACTTTTGCCACTAAATTTACTTAACTGTATAACAGCATTATCAAAATTATGTGGTTTTCCTAAAATTTCACCTTCACATACCGCTACCTGATCGGACCCTATAATTAAAGCGTTGGGATACTCAACCATCACCGCTTTTGCTTTTTGTATAGCAAGGCGCTCTACTAGAGCTTGGGGTAGTTCATTTTTTTCTTCCGTTTCATCAACATTTGGCTTCGCACAATGAAAGGGTAGTTGTAGTTTTTCTAAAATTGTCTTGCGAAAAGGGGACGTTGAGCCAAGCACTAAGGTTTTCATAATTAGCCTATAAATGTGTTCTGATAAATGATTAAGGGTAAGTATACCCGTTACCATTCAAAGAGCAGGATTTCAGTGGGAATTAAAATGACTTTAGGCAAAGAAAATAATTTAAGCATAGTCACTCTATGGTCTGATTATTTAATCACTGCGCCTAAAACTGAAATAGCTCACAAACTCTGAAACATGCATCTTGTATGGTAACGGGTATATACCCATATGGTGTTATTGTTTATCTAAGTTAAGCTTGCTGTTAAAACAAACAATTATCTGCAATTAGTACTATTATTGGGGCTATCTTGAGCTTTTAAACAAAATAGTGCAATTTTCTTTTGACACTTGCCTATAGGGAATATAATATGCGCGACTTATGCAGAATCTTAAACTTCCAATAACAATTAGTCCATCCCGTAGTGCACAACGTAGACTTGTGTGTGAAGGTGTATTTAAATTAGCGGATATGACGAGACTGCTTGCAGAATGCGAAAGCCGAAGCGAGCATGTTCAAGTAAGTGTTAAGTTTGATGTGGATGAACGTGGTTTGACTGTAATGTCAGGTACGGGATCGGCATTAGTTGCATTAACTTGTCAGCGGTGTAACGAAAATTTTGATCAGGCACTTGAAGTAGAATATATTTTTAGTCCTGCCAAAAATGAGGAAGCTGCTGAAAAAATCCCGTCATATTATGACGTAGTAGAATTAGATGAAAATGGTGAAGTAAACTTACGTGAATTAGTGGAAGAAGAGTTAATGCTCATGATCCCATTAATTCCACGGCACAAAATTCAAGATTGTCCAGCAGATGCTGATTCAATCTGGGGTGAACTGCCAGAAGAGCTTGAGAAACCCAATCCATTTGATCTATTGAAACAATTAAAATAGTTAATAAGCATACAGCTATTTAACTAATAACCGATTTAGGAGTAACTCATGGCAGTACAAAAAAGCAAAAAGTCTCGTTCAAGACGTGGCATGCGCCGTTCACATGATGCAGTAACAGCAGAAAACTTATCAGTAGATCCAGTATCAGGTGAAACGCATCGTCGTCACCATGTAACTGCTGATGGCTTTTACAAAGGCGTTAAAGTAATCGCTGTTTAAGCGATTACTTCATTGCATTAAAAGAATTTAGGCTTATATCGTTTGAGCTTAAATCCTGTTCTAACCATCGCGTTAGATGTTATGGGGGGCGATCAAGGCCCCTTTATAACAATCTCTTCAGCAATAATGGCGATAAATCATCAGCCTAATTTGCACCTCATTCTTTGTGGTGATGAAATCATCATTACAGAAGCTCTTGCTCAATCAAAAATATCTAAATCAACCTTAGATAATCATAGTCAATTAAGTATTCTCGCTACCTCACAAGTCGTCTCTATGACGGACAAACCTATTGTTGCACTTAGAACTAAAAAAGACTCATCAATGCGTAAAGCGTTGGATTTAGTTCATGAAGGAAAAGCACAAGCTTGTGTTAGCGCAGGCAATACTGGCGCGTTATTTTCGATGGCGCACTTTGTATTAAAAAATATACCCGGCGTTGAACGACCAGCTCTCATTTCATCTTTACCTACCCATGATAAAGACAAACATGTTTTTATGTTAGATTTAGGTGCCAATGTGTTTTGTGATTCACATGTTCTATATCAATTTGGCGTGATGGGCTCTGTAATGGCCGAACAAGTTGATGGTATTGATAAACCGCGTATTGCACTCCTTAATATGGGTGAAGAAGCCATTAAGGGCAGCGATCATATCAAACAGGCAGCGCTTGAACTAAGTGAGAATAAAGATATTAACTATGTCGGCTTTATTGAAGGCAGTGATATTTTTTCTAACAAAGCCGATGTCATTGTTTGTGACGGTTTTGTTGGTAACGTAGCGTTAAAAACTTGTGAAGGGGTAGCTCGATTAGTCTACCAAAAGTCTAAAGCGGCCTTCAGTGCCAGTTTAGTGGCTAAATTATTTGGTTCATTACTCAAACCAAGCTTTAAAAAATTATTTAAAACCATGAACCCCGACCAGTATAACGGCGCAAGTTTGATAGGATTACGCGGTATTGTGGTTAAGAGTCATGGTAATGCCAATTCAGGTGCTTTTTTTGCAGCGATCATGGAAGCGGTAAAAGAAGTTGAAAGACAAGTGCCAGAGAAAATTAAAA
>Ga0209396_1001470_pt1 | contig 26203 bp, 27 predicted proteins | sample GOMGulsemesocosm_6_FD_184638 | JGI IMG/M metagenome (GOLD analysis project Ga0209396, IMG submission 184638) | Methane-oxidizing microbial communities from mesocosms in the Gulf of Mexico - GOM8C Gulf of Mexico (SPAdes) (version 2) | ecosystem: Environmental > Aquatic > Marine > Cold seeps... | reverse complement strand
TACTCGGTAAAAGGCCTTGATTTAACAGGGCTTTTTATAAAATTCGCGCCTATACAGAAGCTTAGACAGAATTTCCAATAACTCTAATTTATAATCGGCCACCTTTAGCTAACCTTTAAGGCTATTACCATGAACACTCCGCTATTGAACATTGTCCTGTTTGAACCAGAAATCCCGCCCAATACCGGGAACATTATTCGTTTAAGCGCCAATATGGGCGCTCAATTGCACCTTATCGAACCAGTCGCCTTCGAACTGGACGATAAACGCCTACGCCGCGCGGGCCTCGACTACGGCGAGTGGCAAGACATGCAGGTGCACGCGAACTGGGAGGCCTTCCTCGCCACTTGCCAACCTGAGCGCCTGTACGCCATCAGCACCAAAGGTAAAACACGGCATGTCGATACAGCCTTTCAAACAGGGGACTTCGTGGTCTTTGGCCCAGAAACTCGGGGCCTGCCAGACGTTGTACTCAATAGCCTTGCCCCTGAACAGGTCGTGCGTATTCCCATGCAACCACACAGTCGCAGTATGAATTTATCCAACTCGGTAGCCGTTATCGCCTTTGAAGCGCTGCGACAATTTGACTTCCCTGGGGCAGACTAAAATGTCTGTTCTTGGTAGGACTCTGCGCCCAGCCGCATGTCCGCGGACAATAATCGACTCTTGTGCTAGTTAGGGCTTTTCTCGTTCCGCAGCATCGAACAAGAAGACCTTCTTATATAGCCATTGCGTACAAACTGCTGCAATGGCACTCGCAGAGCATTACAATGCCGCCCTAGCCCAAGGCCGACAGGCCTATACCCAACAGGGACATCAACATGAGTCGCGCGCCCATAGCGTTGTTTTACGGCAGTTCCACCTGCTATACCGAAATGACCGCCGAAAAGATTCAGCAATACCTCGGCGAGGACAATATCGACCTGTTTAACATCGCCGACGAACCGATCATTAGCACGCAGTTTTATACGCAGCTCATCTTCGGTATTCCCACTTGGGATTACGGCGAACTGCAGGAAGACTGGGAAGATATTTGGGACGAAATAGACGAGTTGGACTTCACCGGGAAAACCGTAGCCATCTACGGGCAGGGTGACCAAGAAGGTTACCCCGAGTGGTTTATCGACGCGGTAGGTTACCTGCACAGCAAACTGGTCAAGCTCGGAGCCACCATGATTGGCTACTGGCCGGTGAGCGGTTACGAGTTTGAATCGTCCAAGGCCCTTACCACCGATAACGCTCACTTTGTCGGCTTGGCGCTCGACGACGAAGGACAGTTTGACGTCTCTGCCGAACGTATCGAGCGCTGGTGCCAGCAATTATGTGAAACCTTTAGCCTTCTGCCCGCCGAGTAAACCTGCGTCATGTCTCACCAGCCCAGTGACAATACAGCCCATCCCCACCACGCAACCATTGAGTGGGACGAACAGGGCCTGCCCATTGCCAAGGCATTCAACGACTTTTACTTCTCACGCCGCGACGGCCTCAGCGAAACCCGCTACGTCTATTTAGAACAAAACCAACTGCCCAAGCGCTGGGCCACTTTAAGCGAGCAGCAAACATTCATTATTGCTGAAACGGGGTTCGGCACCGGCCTTAACTTTCTTGCCAGCTGGCAGCTCTGGCAACAACAAAAGCAAGCCGGACTGATCGCCCCCTCTGCACGCCTGCACTTTGTCTCGGTTGAGCGCCACCCCCTTCTACCACAAGACCTGACACGTGCCCTCGCACTCTGGCCAGAGCTTAGCTCACAAGCTGATGCACTCTTAACTCAGTACCCCAGCGCCCTCAGCCAAGGCTTCCACCAGCTCAATTTTGATGATGTTCGCCTAACGCTGATTATCGATGAAGTGGTGCATGGCCTCCAGCAACTGCGCTGCAGTGATCACCCATTGTTCAGCCAGCCACAATGGCGCGTAGACGCTTGGTTCCTCGACGGCTTTAGCCCCGCCAAAAACCCCGACATGTGGCGCTTAGAGCTGTTCCAACAGGTACAAAAGCTCAGCGCTAACAGCTCCTCACTGAGCACCTTTGCCTCGACAAACACCATCAAAGAGCACTTATCCAGCTGCGGCTTCAGCGTAGAAGTAGCGGCCGGTTTTGGCAGTAAGCGAGAAATGCTGTGCGCTAGATTACAGCGGCCCTTTGTCGCACCTGCAGCAGAACAGTTCTTTGAGCACAGCCACAACGCCGAACACAGCACGCCATGGCACGTAACGACGCCGGCCCTGCCTACACGCCAAGCGCTGGTCATCGGCGGCGGCCTTGCCGGCTGTCACACAGCTCATGCTCTGGCTCAACGCGGCTGGCAAGTAACCCTGCTGGAACAACACGCCGATCTTGCCAGTGAGGGGTCGGGCAACCCGCAGGGTGTGCTCTACGCCAAGCTGTCCGCCAAGGCCGAAACCCTCGGGGACTTTAACCGCGACGCCCTGCAATTTGCTCAGCGCCACTACGCCCACTACTGGGAAACTGATCAGACCACAGAAGCACAGGCAGGCACCGGGCAGCGCTGCGGTGTATTACAACTGAGCTACAACGAGAAGGCTGAGGTGCAGCACCGGCGCCTGTTTGAACGCTATCAAGCCCGCTACCCACAACAACAGCTCATCCAAGCCGTGGACCGCAATACGGCAACGCAGATCAGTGGCTTAACCCAAGCCAGCGGCGGGATATACTTTCCCAGTGCTGGCTGGATAAACCCCAAACGCCTGTGCCAGCGCCTGTTAAAACACCCCAATATCACCTTGCGTGCCTCAACACGTGTTGAGGCCCTCACTCACGACGGTGAGCAATGGCGCGTGCAAATAGAGGGACAAGTACAGGCAGAGCGGCACACCACGGTCATCGTGTGTTGCGCGAACCACGCCAATCGCTTTTCCCAAACCGAACACCTGCCGACTAAGGCCATCCGTGGGCAGGTCACATACTGTGACGCGACCTCCAGCAGCCTCGCACTAAAAACAGTGCTCTGCGCCGATGGCTACGTGGCACCCGCAGCGCCTGCCGACAATCACAGCCCCACACAAAAGCACTGTTTCGGCGCGAGCTTTAGTTTGCACAACCCCTCACTCGAGTGCTGCCCTAACGAACAACGCGATAACCGTTTACGCCTGGCCCGCCACTTTCCCACACTCGCCCACGCACTGGCATTCAACCTTGATGATCATGCGCCCAATGGCCGTGTCGCACGGCGCTGTACCACGCCAGATTACCTGCCCATCGTTGGACCAGCCCCCAATTTTAATGCCTACCTCGAGCGATTCGCCCGACTGCGTAAAAACGCCAGAGCCGGTATTCCCCACACAGGCCCCAACTGGCCCAACCTTTACCTTAATGTCGGCTATGGCTCCCGGGGTCTCACATACAGCCCTCTGTGCGCGGATTTACTGGCGTCTCAGATTGACGATGCACCACTGCCCGTCTCCCGGGATCTACAGATCGCCTTGCACCCAGCGCGCTTTATTATTCGTGGCCTGATCCGGAAAAAGCTCTAGCGGCAAGAAAGCCTGCTCATCAGCTTGAGCACCCATGAATAATGGCGGTAGCGACATTATTCATGGGTGCTCTAGACTAGTTGTGCGCAGGTAAAGCGCTGAAGGTCTACACTTGAAAGATAACGGGTAGCCCCTTAATAACTTCGCGTTTTAAATACACAGGTAAGCTTATGTTACTCAGTGCAGGCCGTCGCAACGGTGAACTTCTGACAGAGGTTGATTCCATACACAACTACTACGAGCACCTAGTACTTGAAGAAATACACCACATTAATGAACGCAGCCAAAGCGATGCTGAGTTCTTCGCCGACTGCGCCTGTGTCGCACTGAATCACCTGCCGCCTCGTTATATACGCCACGATGTCGACATGACCTTTTTCATGTCGGCCGAAGACCAAGAAGAGATCAATAAGAAAGTCCGCGATGCGGCTAAAGACGCCGTCGAATATGTCACCCAGCGCGAAGCGGCGCGTGATACCCGCGGTTAACGATCACCCTCTTGCGCCGCTCACCAGCCCTTCTCGGACTGACCCGTCAAATCTAGCTCAAGTGTGCAGCAGAACACGCTTGAGCTTTTTTATACCCTCGCTCTGGCTAGAGCCTCTAGGCAAAAACACGTAAAGTGGTTGTTTTGAAAGCCCTAGCGTCCCAACAACAAGCGACGCAGCAACCCTATACTGGCGAATACAACTAACAACATGACCCACACTGACCGCTGTCGCCCCCTCAATGCCCCGCTTGCCCCTAGGTCGAAAAAGCACCCAAAACCTGGGCGTGCACGCCACTGGTTTGACAACTTCACACTGCTATTTTTGCTCATGAACAGCTCATTACACGCACAAGCGCAGCCGCCAAAAAATGACCCTCATCTAAACACCGTACCCGCCTGGCCATACCGTATTGCACAGAGCGCCCCGCACAATACCGAGCACTTTACCCAGGGCTTAATTGTAGAGACCGACTCAGTTATCGAAAGCAGCGGTCTGTACGGGCAATCTTTTGTGCAAAAGTACAGCCGTGAAAGTGGCGCCCAAGAGGCGCGCTACACACTGCCCAAACAACTGTTTGCTGAAGGCATCGCTCGCTATGGCCAACAGCTGTATCTGCTGACATGGAAGTCTGGACGAGGTTTTGTGCTTAATACACAAGACCTACGACCACTGCGAGAATTTCGCTATCAAGGGGAAGGCTGGGGGCTCACCCGCGTGGGGCAACAATTACTCATGAGTAACGGTACGGCCGAGCTCACATGGTACCGCCCCAATGATTTTAAGCTGCTCAATAAAACCATCGTTCAAGCGGGGCAACACCCCATTGGCAACCTCAACGCATTAACCTATGGCGGGGGCTACCTTTGGGCCAATGTATGGAGGCAAGCGACCATACTCGCCATATCCCCAAAAACAGGGCAAATAGAGGGGCAACTTAAGCTGGAAAAATTATGGCAGCAAGAGGCTAGCGGGAGTAAAGAAAACGTACTTAATGGCCTCAGCTGGGATGAGTCGGAGCAGGCACTCTGGGTAACAGGAAAACGCTGGCAGCGACGCTACCTATTGCGCATAACACCGGCCCATGCGGCAGGACAAAAAGCAGCGCTTAAATAACCTGACAGAACGCTTTCACCACCACGCGATTGCGCCCAGCATTTTTAGCCTCGTACATGGCTTCATCGGAACAGGCCAATAAACGTTGGCCTAGGCGAGTTAAGTCCGCCACCCGCTCGCCCACCGGCGCCCAACAGCTAAGCCCAACCGATGCGGTGGGGCGAATCGCAGGTTCACCAACCACTGCCACTTTTAAACGTTCGACACCCACTCTAACCCGTTCAGCGATCAGCTCAGCGGCGGCTGAATCACATTTCGGCAGCAAGCAGACAAACTCCTCACCACCGTAACGCGCAAGAATATCGGTCTTGCGCAACTGCAGACCAATGGCATCCGCCACGGCTTTTAAACAGAGATCACCGGCTTGATGGCCATAGCGATCATTGATGTTCTTAAAGTGATCAACATCGACGAACAGGCAGCTCATGGGTTCTTTATGACGCTCAGCCCGCTCAAGTTCCTTGGAGAATTCTTCCTCAAAACACAGGCGATTTTTCACTCGAGTCAAACGATCAATTTGGCTTTGGTAATGCAAATGTGAGCGAGACAGTGAATTATCGATACAAACAGCGCAGATAGAAGCCAGGTGATGTAAAAAATCCACGGCTTTGTCTGGTGAAAAACGCTGCGCCAGCGCGCTGCCAAAGTGCAGACTGCCTATCAACTGCCCTTGCCGCTCTAGCGGTAAGAGTGCAGCGCTGGCCACCTTGGCAGCCGACTTTGGGAATAATCGGCTCACGGCCAGTGTATCCAGAGGCCCCAATACAACCTCGGGCTTATTTTGGTACAGAGTCAGGGCAAAGTCATCACTGTGGCGCAGCTGTAAACGATTTTCAAACAGGCCAATGCCCAAGGTATCCAATAGGCCCCGGGTGGAATAATCGCGATCCACGAGGATCAAACTCACGTCTATCAGCTCAAAATGTTCACGCGCTCCACCCAACAACAAGTCCAACAGCTCAGGTAGGGCCTTACAGCTCAGCATTTTAAATTCAAAATCGTGAAAGTGATGCTCGATGCGATGATTTTCATCGATGCGATCCAGCAGCGATTGTACGGCTTTCTTAAGCCGCCGATTTTCCTGTTTAATATCCGTAGCCATACGCTCAACACACAATTTGGTGAAAATAGCCCCTCTCTTCAGCCTGACGTTAAAGGGTGTAACCAACACCTCGTTAATGGCTTGCAGCTACAACGGCTAAATATAACCCGGTGATCTTATATCAAAAACGACTTTTCAGTAACAGCGGACAAAACAAGCGATACCATCACGAGCTGAGTACCTGTACTGAGTGGCTCAAGGGGAAGTAAATGCTGAAGCAGCTGCCCTCACCTTTCGAGGTTTCCACATGAATCGTACCACCATGCAGATCCACTAAACGCTTACACAAGGACAAACCTAAGCCCGTCGACTCGACGCTTCGTTGTTGAGAGTTATTAATATTGGTGTAGGGGTCAAATATTTTGCTCAAATCCGTGGCCGCAATACCGTCACCACCATCCGTCACGCTAATGCATAGGCGGTTACCTTCGACTGGGAAACAAGCGACAAGCACATCACTTTGCTGCCCATGCTTAATACCATTGCTGATGATATTAACTATGACTTGAGCAAACCGAGTTGGGTCGACCTCCAGTACTTCCGAACATGAGCGCTCTAACCGCAAGTGTACGCCGTGTTCGCGCGCCATACCCTGCATGCCATCGACCAGTTTGCTTAACTCCGTCTCAACGTCTAAGCGCTCAAATAACAGCACCATCTTACCCGCTTCCAACTTCGAGAGGTCCAGTAGCTCATTGATCAACGTCAGCAATAGCTTACCGTTGTTCCGAATACCCTCGAGACAGTAATCATCACGCTCGGTATTAAGCGGCAACCCCTTGCCTCGTCGTGCGAGCAGGCGCTGACTGAATCCAATGACAGAATTTAAAGGGGTTCTCAACTCATGACTCATACTCGCGAGGAAATCCGTTTTTGCTTGATTGGCACGGCAGGCTTCCTCTTCCGCTTTTTGACGCACCTCAACCTCAGTGGATAACTCTTGAATTCGCTCCGCCAACTGACCCTCTGACCAGTTCAGAAGCCTCAAATAGTTAACTAAGAGCATCATCAACACAGAGAATTGCCCAATTTGGTGAAGCCTGTTTTGGCGGTAGTTCTGCTCAACGGGTATTTGAACTACGGGACCCCACCCCATTACATCGACATAGATCAGGGAAGCTATGGCGAGGGCGGTAATCACCACCCAATAACGGGCAACCTGCATACCGCCCAGTAACCCTGCGATGAGAGGAATAATAAACAACCAGCCCCCGACCACACCGTCAATACCGCCATTTCGAACTACCGCTCCGAATGACGCACTAAAAGCACCGCTCATCGCAACGTGAACCACAAAAGAATGTGCAGAGCCGGCACGCAGATGCCAGAGGGAAAACAGTGACGCTAACATAGCGTAATAAAGGTCCAGGAAAGCTATCCCGCCGCCCCACTGCCAAGCGCGCATAGCAAACACTACATACACCGCCATTAAAACCAATAAGGTTATGTTGATCATTCTGCGCGCACGCAATTCCTGCACAGGGACATCACGGATATCCGCGGCGCTGTTTAATAGATTACTCAATAAGTCTTTCAGAGTTCATCCCACCCAGCATCGATAAAATGTCATCAACTATACCCACGATTTATGAGTGTAGACCCCTCGCCAATATACTGTAGGACGAACTGCTGGCACTTCCGGCCTAGGTTGTGTCATCCAACAGGTTCATTTACCCCTGACAAATTAGTAGCAGCCAACAAAAACTCATTCAATACCGACAGTGTAAAAACAGACCGGCCTGCAGAGTGGCGTACAGTAATAAGGCACTAAAGTAGACCAGTAAAACGAAAAAAACCCTGACCATTGTCAGGGCTTTTTCACTTACATGCCGTGTTTCGACTCCGTTCGCCTACTAGCTAAACGTCATCACATCACTGTCTTTTAAAACGCCTATAATCCGCTCAGAGACATTGCCTCGTATCGCTAGTAATCCACCGCGACGCGGCAAAACACCGAGCACCACAACATCGGCATCAATCTCGTCAGCGACGTGTCGAATGACCTCTTCAGGGGCCCCCTGCATGACGTGAAAATTGTCAGCGTCTATACCAATTTTGCGTGTCATATTGCCGCGATCAGGGTACTGCAAAGAATCAGCGTAAGCATTCACTACGTGAAAGTCAGCGTCATAGGCCTGCGCCATCCACTTACCTCGATCAATGATCATCTCATTAAGGCGTGTGTACTCAACCCGAGTCTCCTGCATTTTGACCGCACCAAGAATAACCTCACGTTTTTTCCGAGAACCAGGACGAACCAGTAGCACTGGGCACTTAGAGTGACGGAGCAATTGCCACTTAGCGTCGGTCAAACGACTGCGGTGGTTCGCGGCGGAATAGTCGGGCACCAGAATCAAGTCGGCCTGTGTGCGTTTCGCCGCCTGCAAAATAGCATCGTGCCAGGCATCGGCCCAGCAGGCCACAATGGTGAACGCCAAGCCGGCATCATCCAACGGCTTGCGTAAGGTTTCAAACCAGTCACTGTCGCGATAAAGATTAAGGTTATCAGCCCCCATCTCGGTTGCGTCACGATCGACACCAATAAACACCTTCAGTTTGGGCGCTGGCGAACGCAGGCCCGCGGTGATTATGGCTCTCTGAAGAGCAATATGATCGTCCTGTGTTGGATCGACCACAACAAACAACGTTTCGGCTTTAGACATCTCACTCTTCCTTAAAAGTCACTCTAGACCACGTATAACAGAACCAAGCTACCGCTTAAAAGCAATCGAAGCATAGACAATGCAACGGAGCATAATCGCCTTATTAAGCGTTATCAACCTCACCAATCACGATAAAAAAGATTCGCTAAAACCAATAAACTCATTGTCGATAACATCAAGTTTATTGACCTACATCAACCCTCTCACTCGCCCAAATTTCTATGATACAAACCTTCATAGATGACGGGATAGCCCTATGACGGCCACACCAAACCAACACCCCAAGAACCCGTCTTTGGAGTGCGTAAGCCTCAGCTTAGTTCACAACTGGTTACAGCAATATTTAACCCTACCGGAAAACTCAAGCATTTCAGCGTCTCAACGTGCCGCCAATGAAGAGTCACTCACACAATCGACATTGCAGCGCGTGATCAATATCAAGCCCTTGGCTCTGTGCTTGGCAAATCAACTTCCTCCCCAGCCAAGCTCCAGTGCAAAACGGACACTCGTCGACGGCTATATTCGAGAACTACAAACTAAGGCCCCCGAATACCGCCACCGTCAGGTCACCGCTCTTCACTGGCACAACCCTCTTGCAGACATGGACAAGGCCGATATCACGGAGGTGATGTATCACCTGGGACGGGCCTACCGGCTCAGTGATCATCAACAGGCTGAATATTGCGTTCGCTTACACAACGACACACAAAGGGAAGATATTGCGGCACTGTTCAAAGGCTTGGGCTTTAATCGATTAGAAGTTTTAGAGTCATCACAATCCCCCACAACAGCCCAAGGGTTGCGCGACCTTAGGGCACTCGCCGACGATTACCAGTATCAACAGTTTCAACTCACGCTTGAAGAGCCCTGCCCGAGTTTGCACACCCGCCTACAGCAGGCGTTCAAGAGCACAGACAAGATGCCCGACCTCATCAAGTTTCACTCACTCGAGGCGCGTCGTCCGACAAGGTTACGCGCGACAGAGTTTTATCAACTGCTGCAGGGCATGCGTACTCAAGGCTATCGCATTCTTGGCAATGACTGTTTTGTAAAAGCGCAGCATGAACTGGCTTACGCCCAAAACCAACAGCGCCTCTGTCAAACTTGGCTGGGCTACAATGCCGTCAATGTGAGCAGTGTATTAGGCTTAGGCCCAGGCAACATAAGCCAAGAGGGCTGGCACTATGGTCGCAACCCAAGCGCGTTCGAGCACTACCTCAATACACCAGCGCGACGCCGCCCCAACAAACCGGCAATGGGGCTGAAGCCTCACGCAACACTTATTATCGGTACTCTGCTCTGCTACCACCGTTTAGACCTCAAGTACCTAGCGGACCGCTACGACCTACACCCCTTAATACTGTTACACACCTACCAACACCACTTAACACAGCCACTGCTACAACTGTTCGATATTGACGAGCAATATTGCCAACTGACACTGCTGGGGGTGACCTACCTCGAAGAAATCTGCCGCCTTTTCATGTGTCACACCCCCAGAGCTACAGAGCAATAACAGCTAATATACAAAAACCACAAATTAATAGGGGATTAAACCCTGCACCCGCTTTACCTCCCTCTGTGAGTGTAGGAAAATAGTACCCGCCTGTGCAATATAAGCCCCCACAATAACCTATACATATGCGCCGAGCCGAATTTTGCACACCCTATTTGAGTGTATTTATGACAGACACAATCGCCACCTCTAGTAGCAGCCATGAAGGCAACCGCTGCCATCACAACCCCACAGTGTCATGCGGCGACTGTCGTCTCAATGCGATTTGCCTGCCCATCAGTTTACAAATAGATGACATTGACCGAGTTGACGAGATCATCCAGCGTGGCCGCCCACTGCAAAAAGGTGATCATCTCTATCGAGCAGGGGACAAATTTCAGTCCGTATACGCGGTGCGCTCGGGCACATTAAAAGCGGTCACGATCACCAACGACGGGCAGGAGCAGGTGACTGGTTTCTATCTTCCTGGTGAGATCATTGGTATGGATGGATTGGCGCACAACAGCCACACAAATACGGCCAGCGCGCTGGAGACCGCTTCCGTCTGCGAAATACCTTTTACGCGCTTAGAAGAGCTAAGCCTGAAGATCCCAACCATGCAACGTCACTTTTTCCAGCTGATGAGTAAGGAGATCACCAGCGATCAAAAACTCATCACCATGCTCAGTAAAAACAGCGCCGACGAGCGAGTGGCCGCCCTGCTGCTGAGTATTTCCAGCCGGAATCATAGACGTCAACTATCCCCCACCGACTTTCGCCTGCCTATGTCGCGCTCCGACATAGGCAACTATTTGGGTCTAACCATTGAGACCGTCAGCCGCGTATTCGGCCGCTTGCAAAAAAGCGGTGTGTTGATTGTCGACAAAAAAGACATTTGCATTGCCGATATGGAAGGCCTCAAGCAAGTAGCTAAAGCCACTGCCGCGGGTTAACTCCGCTCGACAAAGAAGCCCGAAAGGGCCTCTTTGTTAGGGTGTAAGCTCAAGGTCTATAACCACTCTGATCAAAAGTGATAACCCAGCATCAAACTATAAACCAGCGGGTCTATGTCTACCGTCGTCTGTACATCGATACCCGCCCCCAGAGCGGTAGAGCCCTCAATAGTGGCATCCGTCTGAATATCGATCCAGCGTACCGAGGCATTGAGTGACCAGTGCTCATCAATCTGATAATCCGCACCCAACTGCAGTGCCAAGCCGATGGAGTCGTCCAGTTCGGCGCTGCCGCCTATGGCTGACCGCTCATCGAAAAAGGTGGTGTAGTTGATACCGACGCCCACATAGGGCTGGAATTTCGCACCTTCGGTCAGGTAGTAGATGACACTGAAGGTCGGCGGCAGCTGTTTAGCTTCAGTAATTTTAACGCCATTAATGGCTCCGCCGCTGCCCGTCACCGTGTGGTTGAAGGGAGTGGCCGCCAGCACCTCAAAACCCAGACGACGACTGAACATATACATGGCCGTCAGACCCAACTGGGTGTCGCTGTCGGCATCGACAGTGGCGCCGGCCAGGGTTGCGCCATTGGCCGTTGCCTGACTGCTACTAGCATCGGGGGCCACCTGGCTGCTGCCGAAACGTACGATGATCTCACCTGCCTCATAGGCCAGAATTTGCTGAGTAAAAAGTGCGCTGGCAATGGCGGTGACGAGGGCGAGAGGCATACCGAGTGTTTTCATAATATTCCTTGTGTATCTTGCGCGGAGGTTTGCTTGCAAGCTGCACCCTCTGGCAAGTTCCTTGTTAAAATCTGGGTTTAACTTTCTTTTAAAACATACCAAACCACCAAAATGGCGTTTTTACAGGTATAGATCAGAGAATCCACTATGACCAGTAACCGCTTATAAATCGCTTAAACAGCATTGGCAGTTCCAACCAGAATGACCGCGCTTTCGGGCCATCCGATTTCTTGAGGCCGTCTTGGGGGATACCCCTCTGTCCTAATATAAAAAAGGCCCAATGCTTTATCAGCACTGGGCCTCTTTTAATTTTTAGTCTACTTTTCATTTGTTAGTCTAATAGGGCCGCAAACTAGGTTTGTCCTAAGAGCGAGTTAAGCTCTCCCTTAGAAGGTGTAACCCAGCATCACGCTGTATACCATTGGGTCGATATCCACACTTGTCGTGACACGGCCCAGCGCGGTATCGGTTAAGGTTGCCTGCGTATCGATATCAATCCAGCGAGCCGATGCGTTAATATGCAAGCGTTCATTAATTTGATAGTCGGCGCCCACCTGCAGAGCTAAACCAAATGAATCGTCTAGATCAGCTCCACCGCCTATTTTTGACTCTTCACTGAAGAACATCGTGTAGTTAATTCCGGCACCCACGTAAGGCTTAAAAGCCGCCCCTTCGTTTAAGTAATAAATCACACTCAGCGTCGGCGGCAACTGCTCAACCTCAGCCACATCAACACCCGCTAGAGCACCCTTACCGGATACTCGATGCTTAAAAGGGGTCGCCAGCAGCAGCTCAATACCCACACGATTGCTGTACATATACCCTAGGGTCAAACCCAACTGAATCGCATCATCCACATCGACCTGTGCCCCACTGACGGGGCTGCCATCAGCCGCAACGACTGAACTGCTGGCATCAGTGGCCACCTGGGTAACACCACCACGCACCACTAAGTCCCCAGCTTCATACGCCATGAGATGTGTAGAGGTTATCGCGCAGGCGACAACTGTGGCCAAAGTCAGTGGTTTAAACCGGTTCTTCATGATCTACCCTTGTATTTACTATGGAGACTTTCTCTAAAAGTTGGGTGTATTTAACCGGTTACTGACTTTTAGCTTCTTGATCTGGATTAAGTCTTTTACAAATAGCCTGAAAGCACCGAAAATAGCCTCACATCAACGGCACTGTTCACCAAATAAAACACCCAAAAGAGACTAAAAAATGACCAACCCTAGGCTCGAAACCGTATTGGCTGCCATTGACAGCGAGAATCAACAGGATCCCAACCGGGTTGAATTTCAGGGCCAGCAGATTGCTAAAGAATTGCTCTACGGACAGAGAATGAGCGAACGCTTGGCTGTGTTCGCACCCGATGCGTCAGAGTTGCTAAAAATTGCCAGTCGCGCCCAGCACATCAAACGCTGGAGCCTAGCCAGAAAAGACTTTTCTATGGACAGAGCCGGCTATAAGACATGGCGCACTGAATTGGCAAAGTTCCACGCCAACACCACGGCAACGCTGATGGCGGCGGCGGGTTACACGGATGATGAGCAGGCCCGAGTTGGCGCACTGCTGCAAAAGAAACAACTCAAACGTGATGCCGAGGTGCAAACCCTCGAAGACGTTATCTGCCTGGTGTTCATCGAACACCACCTCGAAGACTTCGCCACCAAACACGATGAACCCAAGCTTATTGATATCATTCAAAAAACATGGCGCAAAATGTCTGACAATGGACACAGTGCCGCTCTCGCCTTAACTCTTCCAGCCCCCTTATTGGCGCTTATAGGCAAGGCTCTCGCCTAACAGCTGTCATTTATCGTCATCCACAATACGTCGCTGCCATCTACGCGACGCGCAAGCACACGAATTATTGGTAATAGCATTTTATGTGGTTCAAAAATCTTCTTCTCTACCGTTTTACCGCCCCCTTTAATCACGACCAAGACGAGCTCGAAGCACTGCTTGAAAAAGAGGCATTCCAACGCTGTGGTCGCAATGAACAAAGCCGTTCTGGGTGGGTTCCTCCAATGGGTGAACTCAGCGAATTGCGCACACACAGTGCCAACGGGAGTCTCATGTTATGCCTGCGAAGAGAAGAAAAAATTCTCCCGGCTGGGGTAATACGTGAAAAGCTCGATGACAAGGTCAGAGACATTGAAGCGAAGGAAGACCGCCGTGTTTATCGCAAAGAAAAAGATTCTCTGAAAGACGACATAATCCACGACTGCCTACCCATGGCTTTCACTAAATCGAGCCGACAATTCGCCTATATTGACGTGCAAAACGGCTGGCTCTGCATCGACAGCAGTTCTGTGGGTAAGGCCGAAGATTTCATGAAGAAACTGCGTGAAACCATCGGCAGCCTACCCGTTGTCCCTGTTCAGACAACAGAATCGCCAAGTTTACTGATGAGTCAGTGGTTAAAAGATGGGCGTATACCGGAAGGCTTAGCACTCGGCAACGAGTGTGAACTCAAAGAGATGAGTGAAGACGGCAGCATTCTGCGCTGTAAGAACCAAGAACTGCTCAGCGAAGAGATAGAGCGCCACCTAGACAGCGGTAAAAAAGTCACCAAATTGGCTCTCGGCTGGCAAGATACACTGCAAATTATTCTGCAGGATGACCTGGCCATTAAGCGACTAAAATTTTCCGAACAGCTGATAAGCGAAGCGCAGGACAGCAGTGACGGCGACAAGGCCGCACAATTTGATGCGGACTTTGCATTAATGGTGCTGACTCTGAAACGCTTTATTCCCGACCTGCTCAGTTACTTCGGCGAACAACGTCCCACCCCAGTTTAATTGCACATAGGCAGGAGACCTATTTTTTGTCAATAAAATAGGTCTCTCGCTTTCTATTAACGCTCACCCCATTCCCGCACTGAATACTATTCCCGCCTCACGGAGGTGGCTTTCCATTCAATAAATGGCACGTAAAAAGTCCTTGACACTAGTGCTGTTCAGGTTTTATATGGTCAAAAGCAAGTTTGACAGACTTCACACGATCGTGAAGCTTAATAATAATAAATATTGAAACAGGCACCCCATGAAAAAGTTACTTGCCGTTCTTGTCTTAGGCCTGACCTCCAGCGTCTCTGTGCTCGCTGAGAGCGACTTCCCAAGCTATCTCACCGAAAAGTACTGTAATGATATCAAACTTGATTTCATGACCAGCTCCATCAAAAGCCTACAGCACTATAAAGATAAGCAACTGGCCTCTCGTCACCGTGGAGGCATGCGTAACATCCAGCGCTTTTTGAAGCAGCGCCAAGACTGGTTGCAAGAGTGTGATAGCTACCTAAGCGCAACCAGCGAGCACAAACGTCTGTTCAGAAATGAAGCCACAACAGACGACATTTTCAATGCTATCAATTCAGTTTCCAACGAACTCGGTTCTCTGATTGCAGGCGTCACCTACACGGAGGACCCTGAAGGCAATGGCAATGGCATTGTTGAAGAAAAGTTTGACCAGCTGTTCCAACTCGTAGAGACGCACCAGACACTGCTGCTACTGCGTGGCCAGGTGGTCTACCGCTAGAAGTAAAGCTAGATTCTCGACACAAAAAAAGCCCCGATACCATATGGTATCGGGGCTTTTTTGATCATGCCAACCGGCTCCGACAGGAGGCGGTTATCGTAATTCACTCATCCTCAGTCACGACCTTGCGCTTAAGAGACAGTACTGGACGCGTCGGTTTGTGCTGCGAGACCCTCGGCTTAGACGCGGCCGGCGGTGCGGAGTGCTGAGACTTTGCAGCCTTAGCGATGGCTTCTACACCGATACGCAATAAGCGCACTTGCTCTATACCTGACAACTCTTTAGGGAAGCGGCCTGGGTTCACCGCGCTGGGGTCTTTAGGGTTGCCCTCAATTTCTATACGGAATCCACTTTCATGTGTTGCAGAGGCAGTTTTTAGGTCTACCGACCAGGCATCAAAATTCATAAATGATATTTCTTTCACTGTTTGTTTTTATTATTTTATATCGCCATAAAATACTGGAGCAGACCTAGACGTCTACCAGTAAAAGCAATACTTATCCCAATCAGCTTTATCCCTGCTGGTCCCCAAGCAGCAAGCCAAAACAGCTCCAAGCATGGGGATCCTGTGTTTACGTAGCCAGGCTACGCAGTATTTTGCTATAGCGTGATGTTGATAAGCGAGTTCTAACTCTGACGCTACAGCCTACTGATGATAATGCCATTCAACGACGAAGCCCAGAGCCCCCAGCGAATTATTACCATTTATGAGACATCAAGCAAAACAGCTAATGGCGCTGAAGTAATCGAGCGGCTACCGACCTGGTTTTAATATAGTGAAAATGGGCCTGATCTAGCCCCTTTTCATGGCATTGAGCGCACACATCCTGACCGTCGTCGTCCACACTCCACCCCTGTAATTGCGCCTCGGCTCGCGTGCCCTCAACCCAAGCTCGTCCATCGACTCGGCGACGCCCGCCAAAGCGAAAGCGACTGCGCCGCTCCTCCACCAAGCGAATACCCATCGAATTACAAAGATCACAGAAAACAAACTGCCTAGATGCCATATCGAAACCCTTCTCGCAATCTGTATCACTAGGGCGTGGGCAATATTATCCAGCCCAAAAAAAGACGACAAACATATAGTATGTTTGTCGCCTTAAATTTTAGACCACGCTCACATTCCACTTAGAATGATTCAAGCTATACAGCTGCTGAATTAATCCCGCTTAGCAGCCCCTTTACTTAACCGGAGGCGTGTCGCTTCACGTTGCTGCTCTTGCAACTGACGCTTCTTACGACGCTGGTCATCCAGGTTAGAGCCTATATGTTCCTCATTGCGCTCGGCGGCCAGTCGAATCTGCTTTTGGCGCTCCATAAAGCGTGCCCGCTGCTCCTCTGTTTGAGTATCAAAACAGCGCGGACAACTGACCCCGAGGGTATACTTCTCAGACAGCTTATCGGCTGCCGTAATTGGCTCACGACACCCATGACACAGGTCGTAGTCACCTGGCTGTAAATCGTGGTCAACACTGACTCGATTATCAAAGACAAAGCACTCACCTTCCCAGCTGGTATCCTCTTTGGGAACGTCCTCAAGGTACTGCAAAATACCGCCCTTCAGGTGATATACCTCTTCAAACCCCTGCTCTTTCATGTAGGCCGTTGATTTTTCACAGCGAATGCCGCCAGTACAGAACATCGCTACTTTTTTCTGTTTGCCTGGGTCCATGTTATCGGCCACATACTGCGGAAACTCTCGGAAGCTCTTTGTATTAGGGTTCAGCGCTCCCTTAAAGCTACCCAACTCAAATTCATAGTCGTTGCGGGTATCCACTAGGACAACGTCAGGGTCGTTGATCAATTCATTCCAGTCTTTGGGCTCCACATAGGTGCCCACCACCTGCAGGGGGTCGATACCCTCAACGCCCATGGTAACAATTTCTTTTTTGAGTTTGACCTTCATGCGGACAAACGGCATTTCACTGTCAAACGACTCTTTATGTGAAAAACCCGCCAGGCGCTGGTCGGCATTCAAGTAGGCAAGCACACTGTCAATACCCTCTCGGGTGCCGGCGATAGTGCCATTGATACCTTCGGCGGCAAGCAATAAGGTGCCTTTAACACCTTGTGCATTGCAGTGAGCAGCCAAAGGCGCCTGTAAGCCTTTGTAATCTGGCAGGGAAACAAAATGATAAAGAGCGGCAACAACAATCATACGGAATAAACTTATTAACAATGTGGATATTGAATAGGGCGCGCATTGTAGCGAAGTGATGAAAAAATGCACAGCATCAAAGGGGGGCTATTTGACGTTTTCTTGCGCTATATCAAGTCGGTAACCCCAGCAGTAATACTCGCTATGGCGACTTCGAACCGCCTAGGCAGTCCGGCGACTGGGGCACCGAGGCACCAGGCCAGTCAGCCGGCGAGTAGGTATGCAGCGCCAGGGCGTGCACAGAGCCCGCCAGCTCCTCACTTAACTCTGCGTATATCAGCTGATGACGCTTAACCTGACGCAAGCCAGAAAATACCTCGCTGACCAGAGTGACCTTAAAGTGTGACTCGGAGCCAGGCGGCACATTATGCATATGGCTCTCATTCACCACCTGCAGCTCTTGTGGTGCAAAAGCGTCGGTAAGTTTGCTCTCTATGGCTTTTTGGGTCGTCATTGCTAGGTCTCACGGGTATTGATGAACTTAAGCCGTATTATACCCGCGCGGCAGCCTACGGTCATAGCGACGCCCATTTAATAACACCCCGATTGCCGTATCTCGGACCCAAAAGTGATAGCTGATGGTGCATAACACAAAGGTCCCCAAACTCACGATTAAAAACTTAACTTCTGCCGCGACAGCCCAATCGTACATTGGAAGCGCCAATAGCAATAACACAGGTTGATGCAATAGGAATGTCCAATAAGCCGAATCGCTGAGATAGCGCGCCCTAGGGTTAAACTGGTTAAAATAACGACAGAACAGTCCAAGAAACGCCGCCATAAAAAAGCTGACCGACAGCCCGTTAGCAAACACCAAAACAGGGTGATGAGTCGCATAAGCTTCCCCCCCTGCCTCTCCCTGAGTTAAAAAGGCCCAAAGCGCCACAACCAAACACAGCAGTGCCACCGCCAGATAACCCCAACTGCGCTTAACAAACACGGACAACAGCGCCTGTCGATAATAGAGACCCCAGCCCAGAAGAGTACAAACGCCAAAGAAACCAACGCTGGGCCAGTAAGGTTCCCAAATTATATTGCCGCCAAGGCGACCAACCGAACGATGATAGGCCATCGCGCCAAACATCAGTCCAATAACAACCAACGCGCCACTGCCCATGACCGGCAGGCGCTTTAACACACGAGTCACTGGCTCAACCACAGACGATGGCAACCTCGCCCACAGCATCGTCGCCGCACAGATAACGCTCAAAATAATCAGCAGGTAGTAGAGAAACCAAAGGTGGTGGGTATTGTTCCAGAGTAGGTAGGGGTATTTTAACAAGCTGATGTCCAAACTGAACTGACCTGTCTCCGTGAGATTGGTGGCGATGATCCACTGCACACTTAACACCACAGACAATGGCGGTAAAAAAAACAACATCGGCAGCGCTATGCGTCGCAAACGGTTTTCAACCATGCCGCTAAGGTGGCGACGCGAGAAGATCATCGCCGCAAAGAAACCGGACAACAGAAAAAACAGCGGCATCCTGAAGGTGTTGATGGTAATAAGAAGAGCATCCATCAATACTGAGGACGCAGAGTCTACATAATAATCAAAGCCCAACTCCATGGTCATATACATCTGAGCGCCGTGCAACACAATGCCCAGCAACATCATCAAAGCCCGCAAGAGATCCAGGCCGTGCAGTCGATCGTCCATCACAAATCCTTTTATAATGTAAAAACGCTGAGGGCTAGAACGATAGGCGAAGCAGGCTCAGCTATTCACTTAAGTAGCACAAGACTGCCTTAGAAGAAGGGGAAGTTAAAGTGTCTGAAGGCCTAAAAAACAGCAGCCGGCTCTGTTTCGCCCAAGGGGTAAGAGGGGTATTGTTTAAAAAAGTCGTTAAGGTCAAACGCTTGCTCTACTCGCTCACTGTATTCCCTGTGACGCTGTCGAACGACATCAAAATCCCGGTAACGCAGCCGCTGTAAGCACTGCCTACACACTCGACTCCCCGCGGCCAACACCTCGCCGTTGCAATGAACACGCCATAAACTGCCGTTTAAAGGTGTCGAATCCACGTTCATCAGATCAATCACTACTGGGCAATCGGCCAGATGATATACGCCGCTGTTAGCATTCGGCTTTTCATTGGGCGGCGCTTCATCCCAGCAAGGCAACAGCAATACTCGGCAGTCTTTATAAGCGAGGGTAAAATCATTTAGCACTCGCAACTCATGCGCCGCGATCTCAAGTCCTTCACGACACAAGCTTAATCGCTCTAAACCTGTCGCGTGGCGCTTGGGGTCAAAGAAGGTGAAGTCCCCCAACTCTTCGGCGCCCATATCGCGACGCAGCTGATTGAAAGGTTCAAACGTCAAGAAATCAGGTAAGAACATGAGTTACATGTCCTTTAGGATAGTTGCAATGCGTGACTCAGCGTCCGTGCGCAAACGGAACTCAACCCGTCTAGAACGAATTCCGTCTTCCGCTTGATCTGTGTCAAAAATAACCTTCGATGATGACAAGCCGTTGGCCGTAAGGTGCTCTTTCAGCCAAGCTTTATTGCCGTTCACCCTCGGCAGCTCCAACAGGTAAGCCAAGGTGGTACGTGTGCGGGCCTGGGACAAGGCCATATTTTTGATATAAGCATTATCCGTGTTGCGGGCGGCCCCCCAATCACTGGATGTATGCCCTTCTATACGCACCTCAAGAATGTCCGCTCGGTATTTATCGGACGTGATAATACGCACATAGCGAGGAAAGAAGTCATCGAGAATTGTTCTAAATGCAGGCTTGATCGTCGCATCACCGTGGGCAAATAACACCTCTGTATTATAGAAGCGTAAACTCAAATCTTTATTGAGCTCCGCACCCCAGCGCGGTAAGTCATCGCGGAACTCACCGTGCAGGTCCTCGTAAAGTTGGGTGCGCAGGCGATCATAAAGAATCGCCACGTCTTTGATCTTCTGGGATTCAATCTCTAATTGTACAAGGTAGACCACCGCGATCAGCAGAAAGACCATCATCAGCCCCCCCATCAAATCACTCACCGCCACCCAATGCTCTTCGTGTTCAACCTCGTGACCCGTCGAGTAATCCAGCTCATTGGCCATACGTTCCCCCCTGTAGGTTAGGCTGACGCGGCATTAGGCGCTGCGGTCATAGGACGATCGGCACTCGACTCTGGCAGCTGTTCACTCATCGCCACCAGATCGCGTAACTTATCAGTCAGGGGTGCGTAGTCACTGACAAACTTCTCCGACAAGGAGGTGAGCTGGTAACCAAATGTTTTAAGCGCCTTGGTCAACTCATCCTCCATGGCATCATCCAACTTCATGACTTGTAATTCGGTGCGTTCCACCATCTGTCCTATGCGCTCGGTTAAGCCGTGCTGGGACATGGCCATCGCCTCGGAGAGCTTGCGATTAATGGTCTCAGAGGTAAGGCGCAGGGCCTCAGCCGATTCGGTCATCTGTTCGCTGATGTGAGCCTGACTGGTTCGCACACTGTCAGCCAGATCAGTGGTCAGAGAAGAGATCTGCCGCTCCAGCGACGGCAAGCCCTCATTGGCTTGGTTCGCCACCTTCGCCAGCTGCTCCAGGTATTTGTCCATTCCTTCTGCTTGGGTTTGCAAGACGTCTAACATCTGCCCCAATGAGCTGGACACCTTGGTGAACACCTCCGAGTGGCGGACCATTTTTTCATAGGCTGAACTGGCTTTATCGAGCAGATCTCCATTCGAGCGCTGGGTCGCCAGCAGCTCCTCCAGTTCTTTCTTATAGGTCTCTTGCCATATCAGCATTCGCCCAACCGCGTGGTTAAGCTCTTTAAAATTGTCACCATATTGGGCGTTAATTTGACCATTAAAGTCCTGCATGACCTTCTCAATGGCGACAATCAATGCCTTGGTGTTGGCGGCCACCATCTTGTCCTGATGAACTTCTAGGCTGAGCTTTATCTCATCAAACTTGTCGTTATTTTGCCTCTGCATACTATCGAGCGCCGCGCGCAAGCCACCCGCTTCAGGTTTCGTCAGCGAATCGCGAATATCACCAAGAATATTGGCCAGATCGGTCACCGTTGCGGCGCGATACTGCTCCTCAACCTGCCTCTGTTTTAACACCGCCGTTAAGTGGCGAAACTTCACCAAGAGCGCACCAAACAAGCCAGCAATCGAGGTCCAAAAAGCCGTTTTAAGGCCGTCAATCAAGCCGGGGACACTCGCCTGGATATCACCTGTATCAAAATACGAAAGGCCTAGTGCAACGCCAAGAAACGTGCCGAAGATACCCGTTGAGGTCAAGATCGTCGGCGAATGGGTCGCGCTGTTACTGTTGTAACCGGGCCCTGCAAACCAAACAGTCATGATGATGATCAGTGCTATAAGCACCAATGCCAGCGGGGATAACCCCGAAATGAGTTCCATAAGCCGAACTACCCCCCTAGGTAATGAACCGATACAGACTCATTTGAGTGTAGCTTAGGGATCTAAAACCTCTACTTTTTATTACTTTCTACAAAATAGCCGACCATCGGCTCCCGCCCCTAAAACTACCGTGCAAACGGATTCCCCATCTATCACGCTGCATGTCAGGAACAGGTTTGCTATCATGTGGCCCCTCTATAGATGCTGGTAGTTCTAGGAAACTTCATGCTTGACCCAAATGCCCTGTCCCAACTGAATCAACTCAAAGCTGGCATACGTGCCGATAAAGACATTCAACAGGGCACCGTACGCGGTACCCAGAGCCGTTTTGGCTTTGTTGTGCTCGATGATGGGCGAGAGGCGTTTTTACCCCCTGATGCCATGTCGCGAGTATTCCCTGGCGATCGTGTTGAGGCCAGCCTGACACAAAACGAGAACAATAAAGATAAGTGGGATGCCGAGTTAGAAACCCTGATCGACAGCCCATTAAAGACGGTCTTTGGCCGCTACCTGATCCGCGGCAAAGGCTTTTTTGTCGCCACCGATATGCCGCAACTCAACCGCTGGCTGTTTATCCCCCCAAAAGCCCGAAGTAAAGCCGAGGAAGGGGATTTCCTCGAGTGTCAAGTTACCCGCCACCCTTTTGAGGATGGCAAGGCACAGGTGAAAATTGTCGACATACTCGGCAAGGACACGGACGTAGGCATTGAACACAAGGTCACGCAACGTAAACACCAGCTTCCCAATAGTTGGAGCCCAGCGGCCAGTAAACAGCTCGACCTGATTGAAGCCAAAGCCATTGGCACCGCAGAACGTGAAGACCTAACCGCCCTACCGCTGGTGACCATCGACTCGGCCAGTACCCAAGACATGGACGATGCGGTATACGCCGAAGCCAACGGGCAGGGCTGGAGCCTGAGTGTCGCCATTGCCGACCCCAGCAGCGACATTGAGCCAGGCTCCCCCCTTGACCAAGCTGCTCTAGAGCGGGCTAACACCACCTATCTAGCCGGTGGCCCTGTCACTATGCTTCCCGAAGCGCTCGCCCATGGCCGCTATTCCTTGGTGGCCGGTGAGACTCGCCAAGCACTGGTCTGCCAAATGCAGGTAACGAGTGAAGGGCAAATCAACGACTACCGTTTTTGCGAAGCGCTGATCACATCGCGTCACAAGCTCAGCTATGAGCAGGTCGCCGATCTACTCGAAAACGATAACAATACAGCCGTTCCAGAAGATGCCCTCGAGCACCTAAAAGCCCTAGACGCTTGTGCCAGCGCCCTCAACGCCTACCGCGGTGAACACATGCTGCTGATGGACGACCGTGACGACTTCGAGCTGCAACTCAATGAGCAGATGCGCATTCAAAGTATCACTCGTCAGCAACGCAATCGCGCGCAACAACTGGTCGAAGAATCGATGCTGGCCACCAACCGCAGCGCGGGCGATTTTTTCGCCCAACACGCCAGCAGCAACAACCTAGAGCAGTGTTTGGGCATATTTTCATCCCATGCTGGCTTTCGCGCCGAGCGCACTGAAGCCATCAAACAGCTGCTGGGCAAAGATCTGCCCGCCCTCGCTGAACTGGAAATAGAGACACTCGAAGGCTATCGCGGCCTGATCCAAAGCCTGCAGCAGGACGACAGTGACGTCGCCCAAAACCAACTCGCCGCTTGCCGACTGATGTTACAAGCCGGAAAACTAACCCATGAAGCCAAGCCACACATGGGCCTCGGCATGCAGTTTTATGCCACCGTCACCTCGCCTATCCGTCGCTACAACGATCTGTTTAACCACCGAGCGATCAAAGCGATTCTGGCCGGTAAACCGCTCACCGGCCTGCAAGATGCAGAACTCGCAGGACTGCAAGAACGTGTCGGTCGTACACGCCGCGCCGCACGAGATCTAGATCAGTGGCTCACCTGTTTATACATGCAAGAACAAGAACTTCAGGATAAGCTCGCTGGCAAACCACAACCCTTGGCTGCGACCGTCTCCCGCGTCACCTCCGGTGGTATCGCCATCACTTTGATCGATAACGGTGTCACGGGTTTTATTCGCTTAAACAGTAAAGAGTACAAGTTCGACGCCGAGCGCATGACCCTTACCAGCGAAACCCAAACACTTAAACTGAAGCAACCGGTAACCGTCGTACTCGACGGCAGTAATCTAGACAAAAAGCAGGTTAACTTTAAGCAGCAACTCTGATAGCGTGTAGATTCACCCATAAAAAAACCGGCCTAGGCCGGTTTTTTTATGTCTATCGCTAAGGCTTATCCAAGCATCACTTGGGTTTAATAAACCAGTAATAATAGAGTGTCGTGAATGGTGCCAAAATAAAAGAGCCAAAGAACCACAGCCAATGACGCGCCCGTGCCATATCAAGCAAAGCAGCTCCTATTTGCACCAGCATGGCCAACAGACCTAGCAGCCAAAAAAGCGATAGGCTCACCCCCCACGCGAGAGCGTCCGATGTCCGCCAGCTCGGGCAGCCAGCCGCCGACTGAGGCCACGCTGACAAAAACCACAGAGAAGAGGAACACCAGCGTTAACCAACAACATACTCTCAGTAACATCGCCTCGCCTACCTCAACAACTCAGGTTCGTAGCGTATCGAAATCAATACGCGCTAGACAATCAGAGCAATTACCACATTAAATCATCTGGAATCTCAAATTGCGCGTAGTGATCATCATCCGCGCTGGTCTCGGTTTCCGCATCGGCGCCTTGCACCGCACTCGATTGGTTATAAACCACCACCGTCTCTTCATCGCGCTCGCGAATCTTATCGGCCACTGGCTTGGGTACTATCTCGTAGTTTTCACCTAAACGGACGATACACAGACGCCCACGAATCACTTCATCTGAGATCTTTTGGCTGACATTAATTTTCTTAATGGCCTTGCCATCGCTGAAATTGAAATCAACATCACCGCGTCTGTCGAGCTTATTGAGGTTAATCAACTGAATGATCTGGGCGGCAATCGCCTTGCGATCCGCCTCCGCTTTGCGCTGCTGATTAAGCTCACGGTCTTTCGCTAATTTTTCGTCGCGGGTCTTCTGCGCCAGCTGCTGCGCCTCACTGACATTGTCATCTTTACTGCGGCGATCGACGTTTTTTTGCTTTTTCTTTTGTTTGGAGATGGTTTTGGCTTTTTTCTTATCAACTAAGCCAGCGCCCAACAGTTGGTCTTGCAGAGATATACTCATAATAGATTCTATTAACTAACAAACATTGATTAGCCGGACCGCTAAAGCACCACAATAAACAGACTTGCGTCGCTGACCGAGTTAAGTAACCAGCATTTTAGCATTAACCATCGCAGGGTAAATCCCCAAGCTCAGATTAAGTCGCCCCAGCACGCTTGCGCTAATCATCGACCACGAGATGCCCATCTACCAGCTCGGCAGAACTCCGATTAAGTGGTACAACCAGTTCAGCTACGACGACTATGACGCGGATCAACTCATCTACGTCTACGATCGCGTGAAGTTTGAAAGCGGTTTAATAATGAACTTATAAAGGCACACATAAAAGCGCTATGCCACGAGTGCAGGGATGCACTAGAGCGGTATATGTTCAGGATGAACGGTATAGCCCTCAAGGGAGTACCTAGTGCTGCGAGCGCAAGGTGCCTAGGAGCAGTATATGTTCAGGTAGAAAACAGATCCGCGGCAACTACTTCTGCGTCGCTTAAGAGCACCTACTTTTGCTATTCTAGTGCCGACGTCCTTGTCGGCATGCGTTATATGCACAACCCACTTACCTGTGAAGTGGGTGAACGCTATACCCCGAGTGCTAGCCACCAAAAACAGCCATCTGCTCTTGGTAGTCTTTTTCGATAGCCGCATCGAGCGTCTTCAACAATCCTGCACGCAGCTTGAGTTTTGTCGCCTTGTGCGCGTCCAATACCAAGCCAGCCAGTCGCTGAGCCTCAGCTTTAGCCGACTCCATTAACTCTTCAGCCGGGACTATCTTATCGAGGAAGCCACCGACAACCGCGTCGGCCGGTTCAAACATTTCAGCATTATTAACCGCTCGCTGGAAAAAGGCCGGCGTTAATCGCGCGCGCGGCAA